>Ga0206117_100251_pt1 | contig 74925 bp, 50 predicted proteins | sample 3A5Ametagenome_FD_177997 | JGI IMG/M metagenome (GOLD analysis project Ga0206117, IMG submission 177997) | Enriched microbial communities from leaf-cutter ant dump, University of Wisconsin, Madison, United States - 3A5A | ecosystem: Environmental > Terrestrial > Nest > Insects nest > Nest dump... | reverse complement strand
AAATGAAAACGAATTGGTTTACTTGAAAAATGGAACCTTTAAAATTATAGATTATCCTAATGTATTAAAATTCGATTTCGACAATGGAAAGGTAAATGCTGTTATCCTAGCAAGAGGTGCCATGAAAACCGAAGTTCAAATCACTAAAAAATAAACAATTAAACCCATAAAAAATGAACCCATTATTTTTAATTCCAGTTGTAGCCATCATTGCAGGAGTAGCCTTTATGGTCATTATGAATAAAAAGCACAAAGCTGCAAAATCAGAAATCGATTTAGATACCGAAAGAACCAAATACAGCCGATATAAACAGGAGCTTTTAATGCAGGATTTTTCAAAACTGAACCAATGGATGAAAGGTAAACCCATTGATGCCTTCACTTCCGCATCCGTTCCACAATCAACCGCTAACAAGGTGCAGGAATTGGTAACCGACGGCTTAAAAAATGTAGCATTATCCACCATTGGTCTAAAACTCAGACGAATTGAAACCGACTGTTTCTGGGTGTTAAGCGGGAAAGATTTACATTTTTTCAGTACCAACACCGTTGGCGAACTAGACGAACACATCGAATTTGATCATTTTAGAATTGAAAATGCTAGGCTTCGATATGGAGGTGTCCTCAAATCACAACTAGGCGTTTATTCTAAATCATCAGAAGAATATTTGCCAAAAACACATCTCATTACTTTTGATATGGATGGAAGTCCTTTATCGCTCGAAATTCACGATAGGCTAAACTATATTGTTGATCCCGAAGATATGCTTAACCTAAAAAAGCAATTAGAAACAAGAGCAAAATATCAGGTTGTTGGCGAAAAATTCCTAAAAACTTTACAAGACAAATTCCCTAACCTAAACCTGTCTTAATACATCATGGGATTCTTTTCAAAATTTTTAAACTCGTTTAGTAGCATCAAACTAAATGATAAAAATGCCTTAGATGGCTATTTGTTAGATCATTTGCTGGTAGGGTCTATGTATGCCGAACAACAGTCGGCCTACCTCAATTCATATGAAACAGGCTTAAACAAATCCGATATTACCAAGCTGGTTGAAACCTATTGGGAAATATCCAATCAAAGTCAGGCCCTAGAAACCCTCCAAAGCCTGCACTACAGAAATTGGGACGAAAACCTCGATATTGTTTATAAAGCATTTGAAAATCCAGAAAACTATGTTGATATCTTAAAGTCAAATCTATCTGTTGATGATGAAGCTTTTGATTATTATTTAAGCCTATTTAGAAAGCTCAAAAATGTAGTCCCCGAATTGATGGAACAGAAAGTTATCACGGACTTTGCTCAGTTAAAAAAGACAAAAGATAGCGGTTGGAATTATGGAAGAGGTGTATTTTTAGCACGTTGCTGCTACGAGTTAGGCTATATTTCTGAAGAAGAACTCAAAGCATATTTGGAAAAATCGCACATGGAACTGAAAAAATATTGTAGCACCTGGAAAGAATACACCACGAGCTACATTTTTGGAAGGGTCATGTGGGGCGGAGGCCATAACAATGGGATGATACAGATTGCAGACGATTTATTGAATGACAAGCAAAGTCCGCTCAAAAATAAAACGTACATCTAGTTGGGGGGTAATTCCCTTAAAAGACACAAGCCTTCTAATTCAACATACTGTTACCAAAGCTAATTTTGCATGAAAAAACTATTAATCGGAATTTTTCTTTTCCATTCCCTATATTCTTATGCGCAAACAGACGATAGGACAAGCATACTTGCTGATATTACAGCCAAAGTAAAGCGCTTTTACATTGATAAAGAAGTCTATAAAAAAGTAGATTCTCTGTTTCATAGCGACCTTAAAAAAGGAAGCTACAACCGACTGAATAAAAAAGATTTTGCTGCTCTTGTGGGCCAAAAACTGAGAACAAACATCAAGGATAAACACTTTTCTTTCAGATACCTCGAAAAATACAGCCCTGAGAAAGTGGTTGACGAGAAGGAGAAAAGGAAAATGCACGATTTTCACAACAGTCTCGAAAATTTTGGTTTTGAGAACGTTCAACGATTAGAAGGCAATATAGGCTACATTAAATTTAAAGGCTTTGCATCGCCCGAATCCAGCGCAAATACATTAGCCGCTACAATGAATTTTGTAGCCAATACCAACTCACTGATTATCGACCTTAGAGAAAATTTAGGTGGGGATGCTGGCATGGTGCTACTATTTTGCAGCTATTTTTTTGATAAAGAAACAGACCTTTACGCTATTTATTACAGGCAAGAAGATAAGACGGTAAAGAGCCGTACACAAGCAAACGTTTTGGGAGCTAAGTATCTTCATAAAAAAGTTTATATCCTTACGGGCAAGGGGACCTTTTCTGCGGCCGAAGCGCTTGCTTACTTTCTGCAAGAGCATAAGCTGGCCGAGGTAATAGGCGAAAAAACAGCAGGAGCTGCTAATCCTGTAGAACATTTTTTGATTCAAAATCAATATCTGCTACTGGTTCCTGCTGGAAAAGTAAGCTCCTCCATCAAGCATACCAATTGGGAACATATTGGTGTAACTCCTGATCAGACAGTAGCAGAGAAAGATGCCTTAAAGGCTGCTCATGTTAAAATTTTAAAAGATATTTTAACAACAAAAACGAGAACAGAATTAAGCGTAGCCGAAATCAAAAAACTGATTAATAAATATCAATCTGGAAAATAATATCAATTTTTCATATCAACCTTAAGCCCCATCATCTGATTGATGGGCTTTTTTTTAAAGCCAGTGACGAAAACAAAATGGCTCCCTTATCACCTTTCAATACTCGCAAAAAATTAATCGTAATCTCATAGGTTTTAATAAAAAATGCTTCTTTTAATATGCTTTAAAAATACAAGCTAATAGATGGTTTTTGTTTTTTAAAATACTGCAAAACAGATGTTTGTAGTTATTCGTACTTTTTGATATGACTATTCGAACCAGTTTTTGGAGACAAATGCGTTCGACTGCGTTTACTCGGTCGCATAGTTTTGATGGCTTTCCCATGTTTGTATCGAAATAATTTTTAACCTAAAATTTGATACAATGAAAACCTCCTTAACATTTTTAGCAGCGCTATTATTCATCAGTCACTTTTCTTTTGCACAAGATCTCTCTAAAAAGATCGATTCAATTATAAAAGAGAATTATCAAAAGAACCCGAACGTAGGCATTAGTGTAGGCTTTACCAAAGGCAACCAAACCTTTTTTACCGCTTATGGCAAGTTGAATGCACAAAGCGAAACGAATATTGATCAAAATTCCCTCTTCGAAGTTGCATCGATCACTAAAATTTTGACCTCAAATTTAATTGCACAAGCAGTGATGGAAAACAAAATTAAATTGGATGATTACATCGACGGTTTACTCCCAAAAGGTTACGTGCTACATCAAAACCTTAAACACAAAATCAAAATCTCAGACCTTGCCTCCCATCAATCTGGCCTACCTGATATCGATTTTGGAAAGTTAATAGCATTGAACCCACAGCAGCCCGTAAGTAGTGTAACCGAAGAAACATTGGTTGCAATGATCAATAATTGTACTGAACTAATTGATTATGGTAAATATCGTTATTCGACCATTGGCTATACTTTATTGGGCCAGATCTTGGAAAAGGTATATGGCAAGTCTTACGATGAGATCATCAGAGCCAAAATGATCGTTCCACTGGGAATGAAACATACCTTAACCAAAGATTTTGATGTAGAAAATAGAACGGTTGGCCATAATCCTGAGGGTGGTATTCAGGAATTTTTCAAATGGAATGTTACTGCATCTGCTGGTTTGGTGAAATCTACCGCTGCTGATATGGTGAAATTTTTAAAAGCGGTTTTAAATAAAGAAACTGTAGTAGGCAAAGCAGCCATCATTACGGAAAAAGTATTCTATAAAGATGCAAAAAGAGAAATGGGATTAGGTACAAATATCGCTAACGATGATCAAAACACCCTGTATTTGAAGACTGGAGATTCAATGGGACAATCTTCGATCATTTGCTACAACAGGGCTAAAAACTGGGGCATCATCATCTTGCTAGATCAAAGAAATTCTAAAATGAGGCAAAACTTGTTGAATGAAATTACGGAAACCGTTTTGAAGTAAACAAGAAAGCCGTAACGTAAGTTACGGCTTTCTTGTTTTTAATCTCTTAGATTATTGGTTAGACAGCTTCATCATTTCCAAAATTCTTTGATCCGTAACGACGCGTTTTACATATTTTTCGATCTGTTCATTCACCATAGGTTTCTCTTGAAGTTGAAGATAATAGAACGAGTTATCCTTGTTTGGGAAAATGATAATGGTTTCTCCAAAACGCAGGTCGAAAGATTTTTGATTGACAATAAGGTAGCCAGCATTTTCGGGGCTTTTTATGCCAACAAAGTCAAATTGGTTACCAATTTTCGTCTGTCCTTGAACATAGAGATAAGGATAATTTCTTGAAGAAACATCACCTTCAAGTTGAGCCTGTTTATCCCTTGTGTAAAAAATGAGAGTTACCTCTGACTTGAGAATGAATTTACTTTCTTTTCCGCCAATGTTTTCTCCAAAAGTAATTCCCGAAAAATTTTGGTCTCCAATTTTGAAATTAAAAGGATTGTTAAACACATAATAATCATATTTCTCTACAGGAAAAGCAAGTGCACTTAGTGGTTTTTCTTTCGAGCTCTTAAGCCATTTTTTGTCTTTTTCAAATAGTTCCTTATTCCATTTACTGGGATTTTGATTATTTATAGCTTTCGCTTTTAGCGAATCTAAAACAGTTTGTGCGCTACTGTTGAGTGATAAAAATAAAGACAGAAAGGCGAGGATGTAGAGTTTTGATTTCATTTTTTGGTTAGGTTTCAGGTTTAGATAATTTACTGTTAACGCTGTTACAAATAAACTAAAAAATTAGTTGATTATTGGAGGCGTTCTTCAAAACACTAACGAAATCAATGTATGCTTTATTAAACTCAATTTAAATTTCTGTATTCATTTGGAGTAGTTCCAGTTCTTTGTTTAAATACCCTGATAAAATGCTGTGGATATTTGAAACCTAAATCGTAGGCAATTTGGCTAATGGATTTATCGATGTCAAAAATGCGTTCCTTGGCCACATCAATTATTTTGCTTTGGATATATTCCTGCGCTGATTTGCCAGTTTCCTTTTTAATCAAATCACCAAAATAATTAGCCGAAAGGTTGAGCTCATCTGCACAATAGGCTACAGAAGGCAAGCCAATGGAATAAGGCTTTTCAGAGAGGAAATAGCCATTCAACAAGTCTTCAAACTTTTCCAAAATACCACTGCTGATATGTTGACGGGTGATAAACTGACGGTCGTAAAATCGTTCGCAATAGTTGAAGAACAGTTCAATATTGGAAGCAATCAGTTTTTTACTGTGCTTATCCACCGACTGCTGTAATTCGGTATTTATTTTCGAGAAAAGATCCAAAACCAATTGACGTTCTTTAGCAGATACATGTAGTGCTTCATTAGTATGGTAGCTAAAGAAACTATACTCCAACATGCTTTTTGCAAGTGAGGTCCCTTTGATCAAGTCGGGATGGAAAACCAATCCATGGCCCGTAGGCTGGTAAAGATCTACCTTATTCTCTACGTCTAATACCTGCCCGGGAGAAACAAAAACCAAGGTGCCTTCCTGATAATCGTAAGTAGCACGACCATACTTTAAGTCTCCACATTTTACATCCTTTAGAAAGATACAATACAAACCAAAGTTCATCTTAGAACCTGTTCTTGGTTGTGCTTTCGAAAAATCGATTACACTAATTAGTGGATGCAAAGTTTCATGTTGATTGAATTTGTTATAATCATCAACGGTCTCAAAATTGACAACGTTTCCCATTTTCTGTTGTTTTACTAGGTAAAGTTACACATTACGATCATGTCAAATCTACTATCAGTAATAGTGGTAATAAAAGCAGTAATCTATATCCCAACATCCTCCCTTAAGGGTTGGATATTTGTGATGTTAAATACATAAACATGGAAAAGAGAAAATTAGGGAATAATGGTTTGGAAGTTTCGGCACTGGGCTTAGGTTGTATGGGGCTAACTTTTGGTTATGGTCCAGCCACTGATGAAGCAACAGCCATTGAACTTATCCAAAAAGCTTACGATTTGGGCATTACCTTTTTCGATACTGCGGAAGCTTACAGTCAAGGAGCAAATGAAGCGCTATTGGGCAATGCCATCAAAAGCTTTCGTAAGGAAGTGGTGATTGCGACCAAATTTGGCTTTCAGGAAGGGGATGCGACTAAAGGTTTAGACAGTCGTCCAGAAAGAATTAGAGCCGTGGCGGAAGCCTCTTTAAAACATTTGAAGACCGACGTGATTGATCTTTTTTACCAACATAGGGTTGATCCCAACGTACCCATAGAAGACGTAGCCGGTACCGTAAAAGATTTAATTGCTGAAGGAAAGGTCAAATACTTTGGCATGAGTGAAGCCGGTGTCGACAGTATCCGTAAGGCACATGCAGTACAGCCAGTAACCGCACTGCAAAGCGAGTATTCGTTGTGGTGGAGGGAGCCAGAAAAGGAAATTCTACCAACTTTGGAAGAGTTAGGAATTGGCTTTGTTCCTTTCAGTCCATTAGGAAAAGGCTTTTTAACGGGAGCAATCAACGAAAATACCAAATTTGACGCGACTGACTTTAGAAATATCGTGCCCCGCTTTTCTGAGGAAAATAGAAAAGCTAATCAGGAATTGGTAGCCCTTATTCAGGAAATTGCTTTAAATAATAACAGTACGCCAGCACAAATTGCACTGGCTTGGCTATTGGTACAAAAACCTTGGATTGTTCCAATTCCGGGTACCACTAAGTTGCATCGCTTGGAAGAAAATGTAGGTGGCGCATCAGTTCATTTGGATGAAGAAGAATTGGCCAATATCAATGCTGCGCTACAGGAAATTGAAATTGTAGGCGCCAGGTATCCACAGCATCTTCAAAATAGAGTAGGTAAGTAGTTAAGCACTGAAGAATGAAAGCAAGTATAAAAATCAGTTGGGTCATGATCAGTGTATTATTGGTCGCCGCACCTACACTATATGCACAAAAACCTGGTCAACAAAAGCCTTTGATGATTGCTGCACAGGGAGCATTTTCCGCTGGTGGTACGGTCATTAAAAGTGAGGGCTTGTATGATCCTTTGAAAGCTTGGAATGTGCCACAGGGTGGGCAGACTAGACATGGCGACCATGCCGATGTATTTTATCAAATTCCCGTGAAGGCGAAAAAACTTTCAATGGTGTTTTTGCATGGCTATGGGCAGTCTCGTCGCAGTTGGCAAACTACCGCCGATGGAAGGGAGGGCTTTGCAGATCTGTTTTTGCGTAAAGGTTATGGCGTTTATTTAGTTGACCAACCTGGTCGTGGCGATGCAGGGCAAACCACCAAACCGACTACCATTACGGCTACGCCAGACGATCAGACTTGGTTTACGCAGTTTCGAATTGGGCAGTATCCCAACTTTTATGAGGCGGTGCAGTTCCCGAAAGATAGTTTATCTCTTGATCGATTTTTTAGAATGATTACCCCCAATACGGGTAATGTAGATGAAGCAACGATTGTGAAAGCAATGTCGGCGGTATTTGACAAATCGGGCGATGGAATTTTGTTTACCCATTCGGCAGGTGGTGCGCCTGGTTGGAAAACGGCAATCAATAATGAGCATGTAAAAGCCGTAGTGGCTTATGAGCCCGGCGGATTTGCTTTTCCAGAAGGCGAAACGCCCGAAGGCAATCGCGGATGTAGGGGCATCCCATTGGAAGATTTTAAAAAGCTGACCAAAATTCCTATCGTGGTTTACTACGGCGATTTTATTCCAAAGGAAGAAAGTAACGCTGCCTCTTTGAACTTTTGGCGAAATGTATTAGCTACCGCCAAACAATGGGCCAAGGTGGTAAACGCTCATGGTGGCGATGCAACCATTGTCCATCTTCCGGAGATAGGCCTTAAAGGCAATACCCATTTTCCAATGTCCGATTTGAATAACCAAGAAGTGGCTGAAGTGTTGGCCAAATGGTTAAAGCAAAAAGGACTGGATAGGTAACATTGGTTACAAATGCTGTAATCCGTCTACCCATTCCCGTTTCTTTTGTGCTGAAATTTGCAGGATGAGAAACATCAAAACATTAAAAGTACTGGGTTTGATGATTGTGATGATCACTTTCATTGGCTCAGTAAAAGCTCAACAAATGAAACCTTCCCTTCAATTAAGTGCAAAGGAAAAAAGCATTGTGCTCATTTCTTCACTTACCGCACAAGGTAAATTAACCAATTTAAAAACGGAGTTGAATAACGGGCTGGAAGCAGGTTTAACCATTAATGAAATCAAAGAAATACTGGTGCACTGTTATGCCTATTGTGGTTTCCCTCGAAGCATTCGTGGACTACAAACTTTCATGGCCATATTGGAAGAACGTAAAACAAATGGCATTATCGATCAGACAGGTAAGGAAGCTACTCCAATTAAAGAAGAGGATAGTAAATACGAACGAGGCAAAAGAATTTTAACCATACTTACCCAAGTCACTCCAACAGAAGAATTGACAGGTTATTCGGCTTTTGCACCAACTATTGATCGTTTCCTGAAAGAGCATTTGTTTGCAGATATTTTCGAAAGAGATGTGCTCAGCTATGCCCAAAGGGAATTGGTCACCATTTCCGTGATTAGTGCCATTGGCGATGCTGAGCCCATGTTACAGGCTCATTTGGGGATTTCTTTGAATGTAGGAATCAGTCCTGAACAATTGCAAGCATTCCTCACAGTGATTGCACCAAGCATTGGAAAAGAGAAAGCTGAAGCCGCCCAAAATGTTTTGAACGAAGTGCTGAAAAGCAAAAAGTAAATCTGATAAAAATGAGAAAGTTAACATCCATCATTGCCATAGCCACATCTATGGTCGCTACCGACGTGGTCAATGCGCAAAGTGACCAGAAGAGATATCAACAAAATCCCTTTACCTTGGTGTATGAGGGAGCCATTACCCAAAATGAAAAGGGGAAGGTTAACATACACCCCGTTACCTACCAGCTTAACGGCATTACCATTGCTGCCAATGTATATACCCCCGCTGGATATGAGGCCTCAAAGAAATATCCAGCCGTAGTAGTGGCGCATCCCAATGGAGGCATTAAAGAGCAAACGGCAGGTTTATATGCCCAACGTTTGGCAGAGGAAGGGTATGTTACTATTGCTGCCGATGCGGCCTATCAAGGAGCTAGCGGAGGTGAGCCACGTCATACTGATAAACCTGCTTTTAGGATAGAAGACATTCACGGTATGGCCGATTTTATCACGAAATATGCAGGTGTTGATGCTAATCGTTTAGGCGTACTGGGCATTTGCGGCGGTGGTGGCTATACTTTAAAAGCAGCCCAATCGGATAAACGTTTTAAGGCGGTAGCTACTTTGAGCATGTTCAATTCAGGTGAAGTGAGGCGTAATGGCTTTCAAAATTCGCAGTTGAATAGCATCCAAGAGCGTTTAACTAAAGCCACCGAGGCCCGTATGCAGGAAGCCGCAGGTGGAAAAGTGATTTATGCAGGAGTAGCTAGTGTTACCGACGAGGAAATTGCCAAAACACAGACTGATCTTTATCGTGAGGGCTTTGTATATTATTACAGAACCCATGCTCATCCCAATTCCACCTTTTTATACACCATGAGCAGTTTGTTGGATTTAATGACTTGGGACGCCACCACCAATATGGACCTGATTGATCAACCGCTTTTGATGATTGCGGGAAGCAAGGCTGATACCAAATACATGACTGATGAAGCTTTCCAAAAAGCCACTAAAGCAAAGGATAAAATCTTATTTGTGATAGCAGGAGCTACTCATATTGAAACCTATTGGAAACCTGAGTATGTTAAGCAGGCAGTAACCAAACTGAATGATTTTTTTAAGGACAACTTATAAATGGTTTTTTCATTCAAAGAAGTACAAAACGGCGGGGACGCCGTTCTTTTCCAGTCAGGCGACGTTTGGCGTCCCCGACTAACAAAACTGTAGAATATACAGACTTTTTAAAATACTTGAATTCGGGATAAGCGTTTTGTGATTTTTCGTTATCTCCAGCCCAAGCAATTCTCTTCGTTCTACTAAAATCGGCCTTGGCCTGTTCGGGGAGCACTAGTTTGCTAAGTGGTTAACTTTAATAGAACAGGGCGCAGCCGTGGATTTTTTTTGCATACTTTTTTCATCTATAGGAAAAAAGTTTGTCCGCGAAGCGACGGAAACTAAATAGTAGCAAAAAACTGATTTTTTGGGTATAAAAACCCAGTGTAATGCTTAGAGAATATTTTGTCAACTCAATAATTATCATGATACATAGAATTTCAAAAGTACTGATGCCTTTTCTTTTATGGATGGTCCTATTACCTAACTCCTCCCTTCATGCTAAAGAAGTCGTTGATTATCCTATCGATAGCCTTAAATTGAAGATTACGGTAGGAGAAAAGATTTTATACGCCGCTATTTACGAGAGTGAAGCCACTAGAAATTTTATGCAACTATTACCCTTGGAACTGGATATGCAGGACTTGAATCGTCGTGAAAAATATAGCCCACTTGCAGTGGGGTTGTCCAATAATGGCACCATTAAAAATACTTATGAGGTGGGCGATATTTCCTTTTGGCTAGGTGGTGGATTGGCGGTTTTTTACCATCAAGATCATGCCATAGTGAAGGCTGGACTTATCAGGATCGGTAAACTGAAAGAAGGTATAGCCGCATTTAAATCCGCAGAAAATTTAAAAGTGAGGTTTGAGCTGGTTAAAGAGGAAGCTCCTAATCATCCTCAAACAGAAAACAGACCGCCCGTTTGTACAGAATAACTAAAGATAGAAAACCATGAAATTAAACTTCATCATAGTGGCTTGTATCGCACTTACAAGTATCCAAAACTTAAAGGCTCAGCAGCAAAAGAGGAGCTCGGCCAAGGCTGAGGTCATTTTTCCAAAAGGTAACCGCATTACCAACGACAACTTTACAGGGACTGCTTATTTACAGGTAATGGTGGCGGCTGATAGTGCCAATCCAGTGGCAGTGGGGAATGTAACTTTTGAACCTGATGCAAGAACCAAATGGCACCTGCATCCCGCTGGACAAATTCTTTTAGTGACAGATGGTGTGGGGTATTATCAAGAAAAGGGAAAGCCTAAGCAAGTTTTACGTAAAGGCGATGTAGTGAAATGTCCACCTAACGTAGCGCATTGGCACGGTGCTAGTGCAGATTCTTACTTTGTACAGGTGGCAATAACCAACAATGATAAAGGACCTACTGCTTGGCTACATGCGGTGAGTGATCAAGAGTATCATCAATAATATTTTGCAATGGTGGTGAACTACAATTTACCACCACTGCAAAACAAATATTAAGGTTGTTTAGGTGGCTTTGGCGGTCTAGGTTGATCCAATGCCTCTTGTAGTTTAGTAGTAAGCTCTTTAAGTAGGGCAATTTGATGTGCTGTTGCCTTCTTTTTATCGAGGTTGGCTTCAAAACGATTTCCCCAAAATCTACTGTTATAAGCAGATGTGTTCCATTGGCTTTCACCACCTGATGATTTGGTGGCTTCTCCCAACATATCCTCCACAATAGCACGCAAACGCTCTGCTCGTTCAATTGGGAAGGAAGATCTGATACTGTACTCAGTATTATTCTCATGAACACTGAATTTAATTTTTTCAGTAACGTTTTGTGCTAAGGCATTTAAGTGGCACCACGTGGCAAATAGTATAAAAATGTATTTTTTCATCTCTCTTTTTTTGAACAAAGGTAGGTCGATGATGCCTATGTAGAGGTTAATGAAGTGTTAATGGAGGGTTAATGCTATTGAGTTTTCTATGTGCCTATGTGGTTCATTTAGACAACGTAAATCAATAGAAAATGTAACCACATAGGCACATAGGGGTACATTATGATCAGGATAAGGTCTTGAATAGTAGAACGAAGAGAGTTTGCTAGGGCTGGAGATAATGAAAAATCACAGAATGCTTATCCTCCAAACTCGCGTTACATTAATAGCGTAAACCTACGAGGTTTTTGTATTGGGAATGAATTCACTGTTTCACCATTCTACCGAAGCTACTGTCTCTTCCTGTTTTGCCTTAAAGTTGGCCCCACCAAGTTTACCTTAATATAATGGCTTTTGCGGTCGTATTCGGCAATGCAGATCGATAATTGAGCTAATAAAGATTGATAGCGTTTAAATACTGCTTGTAGGTCCTTTTGCTCTTTGTTAAATAAGCTCTCCAATTCAGAACGAAGCCCCACATCTGCTGCTTGTTCCATGGCACGTAAAAGTAATAAGTGTTCTTTGTTGTTGATGGCTTTCATGGTTAAACTAAGGAGATTAAATGGAAGGAACCACACCATCACGGTATGGCAGTCCTTCCATTAGAGAGCGCTAAGAATAAGGTTATTGATATACATGTACCAAATCGACGGTTTCGCCAACGCCTAGTCCATCTTTATTAACTATTCTGATGTATAGACCCTGTACACCGCCGCCTTGGTACCAACCTCCCATTATAGGTAGGTTAGCTTGCACATAGCTAAACTGAAAACCATCTTTTGCTAACCATTCTTTCTTTCCCGCTTTTAGTAGGAAAATGTATAAATCTTGTCCATTGCTGTTTAAAGGTGGCACTTGTATAAAATTGGTCCATGTGTTGGGTTGTACATTTCTGGCCAAGTATTGCACTGCATCAATGTCGCCAGAGGCATCACTGTAAACCACATCTACAGGAACATTTGCTGGTGCATCAAAATAAAAGGCAAACTGTTCTATATTGGCAATGGGTGCTGGGTAGGTGTATTTTTCTTTCACTTCATTGCCATCATAATAAAAGGTAATTCTTTTATCGGCGTCGGCTTGGCTTTGCGTAATCGTTTTACTAAAAAGTACTTTACCATTACCTTTCTTTTTAAACTCCATCAACGTGGGACCTTCTTTATCGAAAGCGATGTTCCCGTCGTAGGAGTACCTGCCCGAAAGTTCACGTACTTTTCTACCGTCAAAATATTGTTCAATAGTATCTACTAGGGCAAAGCCGAAGATGCGAAAAGATTGTACCTTCTTAATGGGTTTAAGTAGTGTTTCGCCTTGCTTTTCGCATGCCGTCAAGCAAATGGCCATGAGGGCACTAAGTATAATATGCTGTGTTTTCATTTGATTGGTTTTAAAATTTATACGATAGGGACAGACTATAAGTGCGGCCGATGTAACGGGTGAAAGTTTCGCGGTCGCCAATCAGCTCTCCCGTTTTTTTATCGACATAACCCTTTTCAAATTTTTCTGAGAATCCCCATTTATATTCGAAACGCTCAGCCCATTCTGCATTCAGCAGGTTTTCTGTACCTGGTTTTTGTTCGTAGGTAGCGTGGTCGTTCACAAAAAAGCGGAAAGGAGCATCAGTAAGGTTGCCTACATTTAACTTAGCTTCCATTCTTTTGCCTAAGAAACGATAGCTTACTTGCAGGTCTATTTGTCCTCTTGGTCGCTCGTATTCGGCCAACATGGGTTCGCTGGCGGTTACAAAAGTTTTATAGCCCATATAATTATAGGTCACGTTCAGTCCAAGCTTATCGCCCACATATTGTGCGCCCACATTAAAAAGCAATGGCACCTGTCCATACAGCTGACGAGGGTATTTCATGTAATAGTAGTAAGGAATTTGCTCTCCGTTGTCTCCAGTTTTATACCTGATTTCCCTGCCTTTTACTTCCGATTTTTGTAGGGTAAGGTTGCCCATTAAAAAGATATCGGTAAGCACTGATGGTGTAGGCAAAATAAAGTCTAAACGTTTACGGACTTCGAACTCCCAGCCCCTTACTTTAGCCCATTCGGAATTGGCAATGGTAATATAAGCACTACCACCACTCATATTATCCAAGCGATAAAACTCAGCGGGTTTGTCGAAAAATTTATGAAAATAGCCAGCCGAAATAATTTCTCCAGCTCCTAAAAACCATTCTACTTTAGCATCATAGTTGTCAATTACGGTGGTGGTTACGCCATTGCTTCGTACCCTGGTACCGTAATTAGGATTGTAGCGTGAAAATCTGGAGTTTTCCATCAGTCCAGGCCTAACGGCCGATTTAGCATAACTGGCCCTGATGTTAAGACTGGCGATAGGACTATAGGTAGCACTTGCCGAAGGTAAAAATCTCCAGGTTTTTTCTTCATCCAATAGTAGTTTTACGTTTTCATCTGTATTTAAACTGGTTGGATTTTTTAGGGTGTCGAGCTTAAAGTATTCGGCCCTTGCACCCCATACTAACCTAAACTTCGAACCTATTTTATGGTCGAGCATAAGGTAAGTACCATGGTTTACGCTCTTGCCTTCAAAACCAGCATCAGTAAATCTCGAAGTTTTATAGTACAAACTAGTGGTTGGGTTTTCCATGCCCATATGATTGCCCCATTCCTGGATTGGGATTTCGGTATAATTGCTTCCCAAAATATCAGCTACTACAATAGGTAATACCAACCAATCGTTCCAAACATGTTTGTTAAGGTAGTTATAACCTGTTTTCAGGATATGTGAAGTGTTGCCCCAACGAAAGTTATAAGCAGCATTAAACATTCCTTCCATATTGGTTTCGCGGTAGCTAAATTTTCCGCGATAAAGGGAGCCCCAATTGGGGTCGCTGTTTTGGCCAGGATTGTAATGGTATAATGGGGCGTAGTTACCATATTCTTTATTCCCTAAGTTAGCGTATGCTGCATCTTTTTCTTCTTGCTTTAAATAAGTTCTGGCACCGCTCCAATCTAAGCTAAAGTTCCCAAAGGCATGTTTACCCGTCAGCTTATTTTGTAAAAGGTCGGTAAACTTGGGCCTTTCATCTTCTTCTATGGATGGAAATGGCTCAAATTCACTTTTTGGCCTTTCGCTTCCCCAACCCACGTAACGGTTAAATTCGTTATCAAAAATCCTATTGTAAAGGTTAAAACTGCTAAACTGATGTTTTTCGGTACTAAAACCTGCATTTAATAGAGAGCCCAAAGAGGTGGTGAAATTATAACGGTTACCTGTGTTTACGTCGGAGGTGTCTAGAGCCGAGGTAGGCCTCAAACTCCAACCCCCACGTCGCATGTTGGCAATATAGTTGTTGCGTTGGCTGTTACGGTAGCTTACTGAACCGATAAAACCCAATTTGCGCACTTTGTTTTTATCCAACGAGTAGGTACGACCTAACGAGAACTGATAGCTTTGTGATGGTGCGGCTGTAAAAGTACGAGTACCTAAGCGTTCGGTACCGCCAATGCGCTTGTTCTGCTCTGCTACTTGTGCCGCGGTCATTTTATTTTGTGCGGGATCTTTTGCAGGGTCAAATTGCGAAAACACATCCAAAAGGTTATCGGGGAAACGGTTTCTGCTTCCATCATCAAAGCCTAGGTAATCGTACTTGCCTCTGCCATAACCTAAAAAATCTTTACCAATGGTACGGTCGTTAATGCCCAGCCCTATGCCAAATGAAATGAAGTTCTCTGTAGGAATAGTTTTGGTAGTAATTTGTACCAAGCCCCCAGCAAAACCATAAGGCATATCTGGAGTAATGGATTTAGCCACCACCACTTGGTCAACCATATTGGTGGGAATCAAATCAAATTCGAAATTACGTTCCTGTACATCGGTGCTGGGTAAGGTACTGCCATTAAGGGTGGCTACGTTGTAACGTTCGGCAATTCCCCTAACTACCACACGTTTACCATCGGTAGTACTCACGCCTGTAATACGGCTCAACGTTTCGCCAACGTGCCTATCGGGTGTGCGGGCAATTTGCTCGGCAGAAATTCCGTCGGTGAGTGCCGCGGCATTTTTTTGTTGTACATATAAGCTGGCGGTACTTTCCTTTTTATAACTGCCAGTTACGGTTACCTGTTTGAGTGCGCTAGTGGCGGGATTAAGGGTAATGTTAAGACTGGTGGCTTGTCCTTCTTTTACGCTTACTTCGGTGATACGCTTGGTTTGAAAAGAAATGTAGCTGGTTTCTAAGGTGTATACACCAGGTTTAAGGATGAGGGTATAACTCCCATCGACACTGCTTTGTACTACTGCACCAGTTTCTATCACTTTAATGCCTGCTGCGGGTAGGGGTTCGCCACGGTCGTCAAATACCTTTCCCGTAATACGACCAGGTTGTTGCGGGCGGGGCAATAGGGTGAGGATAATGTAATTGTCTCTGCTTTTGTAGCCTACATTGATGTCGGATTTTAGCCAGTTAAGCGCCTCACGAACAGTAGGAGCACTGTTACGAACGCTGATGTTTTGCGAAAGCAATTTGTTTACGGCTTCATCATAGGTAATTTCGGCACCAGATTGTGTTTTTACTGCGGTAATAAGGGTTAATGCAGTAGTGTTTCGGTCGGGAATATGAAGTTTTTTATCCAGTACCTGCATGGCCATTGTTTTGACGAATAATGCTGGTGCCAGAAAAATTAATAATAAAAATTTTTGCATGTTTGTATTGGTAATTAAATGGGTATGTGTCCTGTTTGGTTCCATGGCGGCTAATTGGGCTCAATCAATTAGGTTTGCCAGGCCGTCCATGGTTATCATGGACGGCTTTTTTGATATTAATGCTGTTTCGTAAGGCTCCTTTCTTAATAAATAGTGATGGTATTGTTGTTGATTTGATAATGGAAATTTCCAGTCATTGCTAGGATATCCATTACCGTGTTTAAAGGTTTTCTGGTAAAGCTTGCCGTGAGCTTTTTATCACCTGTGGCAGGTTTCTTAATGATGATGTTTACACCATACCACTGGCCTAGCTCGGCACAAATGCTACTTAACGGTACTTGGTGATAGCTCAATTGTTCTTTGGTCCAGCTGGTGAGCTGTTCGGCACTTACTTGGCTAATGCTAAATTTGCCTGCTTGGTTTACCTCAAATTGTTGGTTTGGCTTAAGCACGGCTAGGGCTTGGCGAGCATAGGCCACCGCTATTTTTCCAGTATGTAGAATTACTTTTTGCTGTTGGCCATCTTTTTGGGTAGCTACCTCAAAACTGGTTCCCAATACACGGGTCTGTAATTGGCCACTGCTTACGTAAAAAGGTTTTTTGGGGTTGTGTGTCACTTCAAAATAGGCCCTTCCTTTCAGTTGTATGTGTCTGTTTTGCTGGTTGAAATCTTTCGGAAGGTCAAGGCTGGAACCTGGGAACATGGTTACCGTACTGCTATCAGCTAGGATCAGTTTGGTCAATTTGCCCAATGGCGCTTCATACCTTTTATAGGAATGTAACTGCGCCATTTTAGTAGCTTGGTTAATGGCATTTTGTTGGTACAAATGTAAGCCAAGGCCAAAGCTTAATAATAATATTGCCGCAGCGGCATACCTCCATATTTTTGGTTGGTGTTTGGTTGGTGCTTTTTGCGATAAAAAGTTTTGCCAAGCAATGTCTTGTGGTTCTACATCGGCAGGGAGTTGTGAAGTTTGCCAGTATTTTGCTGTCCAAGCTTCTTGTAGGCATTGTTGCACAAACTCATGGTCAACATCCAGTGCCAGATAAAGCTCAATCAAAGTTTTTTCGGCGGCTTTGCTTTCCCCTTTAAAATAAGCAATCAGTACTTTTTTAGATGGTCTTTGTATCTCGGTCATTGTTGGGTGTTTATGCCTTTTTAGGGCTTCTTACCATAAACAATGTTGCCTGCGTAGACCATGGCTAAGCACAAATGAAATTTAATGTTTGCTTAATAAATCCTTAACAAAAGCAGGGGCTTTTTAAACTCAGGAAAGAACCGTTGGCGTAAGGGCCAGCATAAAAGTAATGGCCTCTGGATGGTCTTGAAACTCGTTTTTAATGATTTTTAACGAGGCTTTGATGTGATTGTTCACCGTATGTACCGACAGTTGGGTTTGGCGAGCAATTTCGGCATTGCCCAAAGCTTCTTCGCGGCTCATGAGGAAGATTTTTTTGCGCTGCGGAGGTAATTTGTCAAGGGCAGCTTGGTAACGTTCGGCAATTTCGCGGTACGATAGTTCGGGCAGGGCAGTGGCGCCCAGTTCGTCTAAAGGAATATCGCTAATGGAAACAGTTTGAGCGATCTTTTTACGCAGGTGCCCTGCAATTTGTTGACGCATCATCCCAAAGATGTAGTTCTCCAAATCGTTGATGTCTTCTACCTTGGAACGGAGCTGCCAAATTTTGAGCAGGGCATTCATCACCAGTTCTTCGGCAGTTTCTTTATGAGCTACGTTACGCAGGGTTGCGGCTAAAAGCCTTGGCCTAAAATAATCGAAAATTGCTCGGAAGGCACGATCATTGCCCTTTGACCAGGCTTTCACTTGCTGTTCGATCTGCTCGTTCATGAATGGATGGCGGAATTTTTCTCCCCAAAGATAGACAGTGTGATATTAACTTATTGTTATCAAATTGATGGGCAGTCCAAACCTCACAGGTTTTTAAAACCTGCGAGGTTTTTGTGCAAGGTGATGAAGTTATTCCGTTGGTTGTTGTGATCAGCAACTATTGTTATAGCGGGAGAGTGGTATGGTGATCATACCGGATACAAGTTGAATTAGTTGTTTATTCTTTCCAGTGCTTGGTTAAAATGATAGTAAGCTGTATCCAACATATTATGGCTCTCGTTTCCTTTTTTCATGGTAAGCTTCAAAAACATTTTCATTTCATAAATAGCTTTAGGCATTTTGTTAGCTTTTATTTTGGTTTGAATTTTTTCATTAACCATTTCATATTTACTAACGGAATCTAATAGCTCTTTTGCTTTTTCTTTATGCTCTTCATAATCTCTTTTTGTAGTATTAAGCATACTTGTCCAACCTAGAGACCTCTGTAACTCCATTTGAGATATCTCATTTTTAATTAAAGCATGATATTGTTTTGCGTTGTTTAGAAAACCTTCAATTTTTTCTTGGTTTTTAAGGAGACGAAGTGTATCCAGAGTATTTTCATTTAAGGTATCTATCGACAAGAATTTAACCTCTTTCAAAGTTGTAGTAATATTTTCTTTAAAAAGACCGTCATCAATAAATTTGTTAATTGAGGCCGTCATTTTTTTAATGTCTGATGCTTTTTTGTCTTTACAAGAAGTGATCGCAAAAGCTAAAAGCGCTACTGCTATCGAGAGAATTATTTTTTTCATGAAATTAGCGTTTGTTCAGTGCTCTAATATATGAATTTTAAGGAAACAGTACATTTTTTCGATGACGTACCAGGTAATGATTTAGTCGTATAAATGTGGTTAGTTTACCATGTTTGTGCTTGGTTGAAGCCATTATTCCGTTGGTTGTTGTGATCAGCATTCAAGAATTGACCTTTAAATGATTGCTGTAACCAACTAATGGCGTGTTAGCTTAAGTATGTTTTCAAAAAGAATAGAAAGGTAATGATGAAGTTGACGATGATAATTCCTGTTCTTAAATGCTGTGGATTTAAACGTTTGGTGTACTTTGCGCCAAAGTACCCTCCACATACCGTTGCCGAAAGTAGCGTAAGTGTTTCGGCCCATGCCACTTTTCCTGCAATGATGAACAATATCACTGCAATAAGGTTGGCTACGCCTACAAACAAGGTTTTGTTGGCATTAATTACCTTGATATCTGAAAGGCCAAACAGGCTCCACACAGCCATCATCATGATGCCAACAGCGCCACCAAAATAACCACCGTAAATGCCCAAAAGGAATTGACCCGAAAGTACAATGCCACTACCAATGTGAAATTGGCTACGAAGGTATTCTCCTGCTTTTTTCCCGAAAGCAAAAGCTACAGAACCCAATAATAGGAGCCAAGGAACAATTTGGTTGAAACCATTTGACGAAGTATTTAACAATAAAAAAGCTCCTGTTGCACCACCTAACAATGTCAGTACAACCATCGCCAACATTGATACCTTAGGAAAGGGACGAATATGTTCTCGAAACTCCCAAGCACTGGCTAGGCTGGCTGGGAAAAGTGCCACGGTGCTGGAAGCATTAGCTGAAACTGGCGGCACACCTGCATATACGAGGGCAGGAAAAGTAATAAAGGAACCTCCACCGGCGGCCGCATTTAAGGCTCCTGCAATTAGTCCGATAAAAAATAATAGTACTAGGGGCTCCATACAAGTCTATCAAATATAGAAATTAAGACCAATATCATTACTGGCACAAACCTCGCAGGTTTTTAAAACCTGTGAAGTTTTGATGACGCTAAAGAAATTTATTTTGCCTTGGTTAACGCCATTTTTATAGCTAAAAAGGCAAGTACACTGGCCATAAACCATTTTTGCACCTTTACCCAAAGGGGATTATTGGCAAAAAAGCTAGCGGCTTTGGCGGCACTAAGCACTATCAAAAAATTAATGCTAAAGCTTACCAATACCTGTGTAAAGCCAAGCATTAGGCTTTGACTAAAAATAGAACCATAAGCGGGTTTAATAAACTGCGGGAAAAAGGATAGATAAAATACGGCCACTTTGGGGTTCAACACATTGGTTAAAAAGCCCACGGTAAATAGTTTGCGGGGTTGGTCAATTTTAAGGTTTTGGTCTACCTCAAAAATGTTTTTGCTATTGGGTTTAATGGCTTGGTAGGCCAAGTATAAAAGGTAGATTACACCCAGTGTTTTTAAAACGGTATAGGCAAAAGGTACCGCAAATAAAATGGCAGTAAGGCCAAAGGACACCATTAAAATATGAAATAAAAACCCGCAAATAACCCCTACTAGGGATGTTAAGCCTGCTTTTCTGCCTTGGGTAATGGTTCTGGATATTAAATAGATCATGTTTGGCCCAGGGCTAATGACCAATACTAAAGCAGCCAAAGCAAAAAATAACAGTTCGTGAAAAGGGATCATGGGAGTGAGGATATGAACCCAAAGTTAGGAATTAATTTGATGGGGTTTTAAAGGGGAGGTCAATTTAAAATCACACCTTATAGGTCTTTAAAACCTATGAGGTTTTTTTTTGCAGTATTGCCTGCCAATATACCGTATACAAAATGGTAAGTTGCTGAATTTAATTTATTTGCTTTTATAAAATCTAAAAGTTATTTTAGGGATAGTTCTCGTTATTTTTTGCTAAGCTATGTTATAAAAGGTGACATTTTTAGCTTATCGCGGACGCTCATCACCCCAAATCTAATTTAATGTTTATCTTCTTTTGCTCTAATTATGATGAATTTTTATACAATTGCCAAACAAGGTAATTTAGCTGTATTAGCAGCGTATTTAAAAACTCTTTTAGCGTTTGCATTGATTCTTATGTTTTGCGCCAACCTCGCAAATGCTCAAACGATAGAAAATCCATATAATTTAAATTATGTACCGCCTTCGCCAAATGCGGTCTCACTCGGGAAGTTTGGCGAGTATCCGGTAAGTATGGCTACAGGAGTGCCCACTATTGCAGTACCCCTTTTTGGTTATAAAGGGGGGAGTAATCAGCTTTCATTGAATTTGGCTCTTAGCTATCATGCGGGAGGTATTAGGGTTGAAGAAATCTCTAGTAATATAGGGAGTGGTTGGGCATTAAATGCTGGCGGGGTCATTTCTAGAACCGTACGGGGTTTGCCAGATGATATGCCGATTTATGGCTATATGACTTTGTTTCCCGTTCAGGAGCCAGTTCGTGATATAGAGGGGCATTACACGCTTGCCGAAGCTTATGCTAAAAATGCAAGAGACGGAGAACAAGATATGTTCAATTTCAATTTTAATGGTCGTTCTGGTAAATTTATTCTAAAGGGAAATGGAGATGCAGTATTATTAACAAAGGAAGCCATTAAGATAAAAACACTCAAAAGTCCTGGCAGTACGGGACTGCCTATTGTAGGCTTTATCATCACAGATGAAAATGGAGTGAATTATACCTTTAAAGAAGCTGAAACTACACAGATCAATATGAGTGCACTTCTATCTATGGTCACTTACACCTCAAGTTGGTATTTGACATCCATCTCATCTGCGGTTTCTTCTGATCAAATAACCTTTTCTTATGTCAACAATGTTAATTATTGCCACAACTTTTCTAGCGAAACTGCAGAAAATCTAGGGATTTCGGGCACTAGCGTGCTCACTTTTCCAACCATTTACGAACAGCCAGCGGGAACAGATTATACAGTAGTGACCAAAAAAATAAAACAGATTAATCTTCCTAATTCAACCAGATTTAATTTTGTATATGCACCCTTAACCCGTTGTGATTTAAAAGGGGATAGCATACTCATGGAGATTAGGCAGCAGGATGCCGTTACTGGAAGTTATTCTTCCATGAAACTATATCAGAGCTATATGGATCAATATGGCCTTAAACATGCTTTATCCCCTGCACCATGCGACTTGAACTCCCAAGTGAATTCTACGGGTTTGAGGCTTCGCCTCGATTCTGTACAACAATTCAGTAACGGTAAATCGCTTAACCCGCATCGATTTGAATATAACGACAGTCAAATTCTTCCGGCAACAGACTCAAGGAAACAAGATTTTTGGGGTTTTTATAATGGATCTAGAAACACTTCGGGACATCTGGTTCCAACTTATTTCCACCAGAGTTATATTTTAGAGAGTGCAGACCGTTATGTAGATACGATAGCGGTAAGTGCCGGAATGTTGCGTAAAATAACCTATCCTACCAAGGGCCACACCGAATTTCTTTATGAGGCTAATAGAGCTGGAAATAAAATAACTACCTACCAAATTAATAATGCCCAGGTCAATGCTAATCCTTTCAATCATGTCACACCTTTTGTTCTTAATCGCACAACTAATTTCAGTGAAATTGAATTCAAGTTTAACATGACGGCATGGTGCCCGGATGTATCTACTTCCTGTACTTTTAATTTTAGTATTAAAAGTGCCGATAATTCAATTACCTATGCTTCCCATACCTTTGGTTATAGCGAATTGAATACCACTAAAGTTTACCCTTTAAGCATTCCAAACGGTAGCTATAACCTAACTTGGGAATTAGACCCCTCTTGTAGTTGTAATGATATGTTTGGATTCAATTTAAGCTATCAGGTAATGGCTGCAGACACTATCCAGTTTTTTGGAGGCGGTGCAAGAATTAGGGAAATCAAAAGTTATGATGGGGTCAGTCATGCCAATGATATGGTTAAGCGCTATAGTTATGTGCATGAAAATGGGCTTTCAAGTGGCTATGCAGCCGAAATTCCGAAGTTTGATTATACTTATATGAAATGCGTCCCTATACCTGGCCAATCTGAATTACAACCTCAATATTATTTGGTGAGGACAGCAGCGACAAACTATCCGCTTACTTACTCTTCTGGAGGTGTCAACTACGGTCGGGTTGAACTGCGCAACATAGGCCCAGAAAATCAAGGCAAAGAAGTACACTATTTTACCAGTTACAAAGAATATCCACCTTTCACAAGTGAAGGGACAGGTGCTACTTTTGAATTTCCATATGAACCGTTACAGACCTATGATTGGATGCTTGGCTTACCCGTTAAACAAGAACTTTTTAATTCATCAGACGTACGTATCAAAAAAACGGTGAATGTTTTTCAACAGGATATACAATATTTGGATTCGTTGAAAAATATTAAGTTAGGTGCTAGAGGGCAAGAGCGTTGTACCCTTGGTACACCAAATGACTTTCCGCTATATCAATGGAAAATATATAACTCGGCAGTAGGTAGGGCAGAGAAAACAAAATCCATTGTTGTGGAATACATTGGAGCAGATTCTATTGTTAACATTAGCAATTATAGCTATCATCCAAATTATTACACATTGTCAAGTGTTTCAACAATCAATAGTAAAACAGATACGGTAATTACTAACCACTTTTATCCCTTCGATTATAATGGGGTAGGTGTATTTTCAGCAATGGTTGATTCTAATATCATCGCAAGCACAGTTAGTAATGAGTTGTGGAAATATAAAAATGGCACCAAATATTTAATTGATGGGGATGCAACTTCATTTGCCAAATACGGACAGGCTTATTTGCCACAGGATTATTATAGAATAATAACCGATGTTCCCGTATCTGTTGCAGTTATTGGAGAGCATAACCCCAATTATTTATTGAGGAATACTGGTTTTTATCGACATAAGATTCATTTTTCGAACTATGACATCAAAGGTAATCCTCTGCTCATCAATCAGAATAATAAGAGAACCGCGATGATTTGGGGATATAATGGTCAGAGTTTAGTGGCCCAAATAAACAATGCAGATTCTTTGGGAATTGCCTATACCAGTTTTGAAGACTCCGAAAATGGAAATTGGTCCGTTGGTTCTGTCTCTAGAAACACCTTTGTTTCACATACGGGCATAAAGAGCTATGATTTGGGCAATGGAAACATCAGTATTTCTGGACTTTCTTCGAGTAAAACCTATGTGGTTTCGTATTGGAGCAGAAACGGAATTTATAGTCTTACTAATGGGGGTACACCAGTTACTGGCCCAGTAATAAACGGCTGGACATACTACGAACATCATATTACGGGAACTTCGGGATTGACCATTTCTGGTGCTGGCTTGATAGATGAGCTTAGGTTGTTTCCTATAGGTGCTCAAATGCAAACTTTTACTCATGATCCTATCAAGGGAGTTAGAGATCAGAGTGATGCGAAGGGCAACACCTCTTATTACGAATATGACGATTTTTATCGCCTGACTGCGATAAAGGATCATCAGGGTTACCTGGTTAAAACAATTGAGTATAACTACATAGGGCAAGCACAAGCCAATTGGCAAAATACGTTAACTGCTCTCCGATGTAAGTTGAATGGAAATGGGCAGAATACAGGAGAACAGGAAAGAGAACAGCGAGATATAAATCCCAACTCTCCAAGTTATAATCAAACCAGGTGGATTTCGGCAGGTACCAATACAGGTGCTTGTCCACTGCCGCAGGCATGTAACCCTGTTGTTTGTAACAATGGCACTAACCAAAAATGTGTAAATGGAAATTGCGAAACAGGGATAAAAGTTTACACAGACTCGATTTACAATTGGGGCAATGGGATGTACACTTGTTACTACCATTATGAATTTAGTGATGGAACTTGGAGCAGTACTTTTACGGAAGAATCTGCTGAAGCCTGTGCTTTTTAAGGTTAAACTATAATTAGGGTATGAAAACATTGATCATTATTGCGCTTCTCTTATCTGTAGGATACGTTAGTGCACAAACGACATCGGAACAATTGTTAGCACAAAAAATTGCCGATAAAATGAAGCTTGAACTTAATTTAAACAATGCTCAAAGAGATAGTATTCTTCATATCAATTTGCGGCTGAGCGGTGAGAAGAAAAATGCTTGGACGGAACATAAAGACACAAAGCTTGCTCAAGAATTACAAAGGATTGAAAAAAAACGTGACTCTTTGTATAAGATGATACTTGTTTCTGATCGTCAATATCAAATGTACAAGCAAAAAAAGTTTAAAATTGTTTCTGGAGATTAACTGTAAAAGCAGCTATCTTATAGTTATGCTGTGTAGGTATTTTGGCTTGCAGCTTATAAATATACCACATTGTCACATCATTTAATCCGATTTTAGCAGCAAGGTTAAAATTGGTAAAAGACCTCATAGGTGTTTAAACCTATGAGGTCTTTTTTGGGTATTGCCTACCAATAAACCGTAAATAAAATGGTGAGCAATGCCAGTATCACAATGGTACCAATAGCAAAGCTTTTGCAAGTCTTGAACATTTGCATATCAATTGATAAAACCAATTACAAAGAAGGAAATTTCTTTTATGGTAAGCTTTTTAAAGGAATAATTAGAGATTTAAGATATTATGTTTTTTTAGCAAAAATACCTATCATTGAAACTAGAATGCCCAATTTCACATCATCTAAATCTTATTAATGTTTCTTCTATGTTTAAAAAGTTAATTTTATCACTACTATCCATTTTAGTGCCTGCACTTTGCTTGGCTCAATTTGAAACTGCAAAAAACTCTCAATTTAATACTGTAAGGACCTTTACTCCTACTACTCCTGAAATGGCTCTTTATCAGCGTTATGGGGAGATTCCAGTTAACCATAACACTGGAGTAGCAAATATTTCAATTCCGTTAGGAAGTATAAATCTCAAAGAATTTAACTGGCCAATTAGTATCAGTTACCACAATGGTGGGAATAAAGTGGGAGACTTTGCTTCTACTGTTGGACTTGGATGGGTGCTTAATGCCGGGGCTTATATTTCGATGAAGAATTTTGGTTCGGGGAATGGGATTGACAACAAGAAGTATTATAATTTAGCAAAAAGATACTACCCATTTGATGGACCCTGCGAAACCAGGGATCAAATCTATTTTAATGATGGGGATGTTAACGAAGTGGATTATGCAATAAAAACTGGATCGATATACCAGCCAAGCTTGAGCTACCTAAACTCTCCAAATTTTAATCTCAAATTTATAGAGAATACCACCATACCGGTATCTAATTTTCGAATTACAGAAGAGGTGATTGCCGGTGTAAATACCACGGTGGTAACTGATCCCAAAGGAAATAGATATATTTTTGGTTATCGAAGTGTTAAATATTCATCTTCTTCCTGTACAATTAATCATAGGAGCTCTTCCTCAGTACTGGCTTTAAGTAGAATAGAAACTTATTATGGAGAAACTATTGACTTTGAATACGAGAAAATAAGGTATGTATATGAAGACGTAAATTATGAAACAAAGCAGACCATAAACACAAGTGATTGTTTAAGATGTCAGAGTGAAGTTGTGCCTATGTATCAAAATTGTTTGATGTCTAACACCATAGAGGAGTTTGTGATCAAAAGGATTATTGCTTCTAACGGACAAAAAGTGCTTTTTAAATATGGTGCTAGAAATGACCATTATCTTAATAGAAAATTAGAGTCGGTAGTAGTTCAAGAAGAAACAAATAACGAAAATGTCTATACCGCTTGGTATAATTTCGGTCAATCTTATTTTGGTAGCACTAGTAATAATAATTTACGATTGAAGCTGGATGAAGTTAAGAATGTTGTAAACCCAAACAATGAAGAAGTTTATTCATTTAATTACAATGCCACAGAACTGCCAAGTAGGGGGGCAAAAAGTATAGATGTTGGTGGGTACTACAACGCCGCTTCCAATTTAACGCTAATACCTAGTCTATCTGACCGAGGATCTTATTTGATACCCACACAAGCAGGCATTTTAACCCGCATCACTTATCCAACCAAAGGATTTACTACGTTTGAGTACGAACTGAATGCCAATGGATGGGGAGGTTTAAGAACAAAAAAGCAAACTGATTATGCGGCATCAGGTGTAATATCTAAGCAGCGGAGCTATAAATATTTAGATGCAAGTACTCCACAGTACAGTTTTGTAAATACCGATTTTCAATACTTTTTTGGACATGGAAGCTCTGGTTATGTTAATTCAGATATGGCAAATTCTGCACTCCAGTTATTCACTTGTACTATTTTTACAGAACAATCTACGCCAACGCTTGATTTTATATACGATTATATCACACATGCGCTTTCTTATGATACAGTTGAAGAGTTTATTATAGGAGAAACCGATTCACTAAAAACGGTTTATAAATTTAATACGTTAGTTGATTTCAAAGACCGTATCAATTTATTTTCATTTGATCCAAAGCTTACAGAAAAACTAATTTATCGTAGCGATGGTACTACGCTGTTATATAAAGAAGAGAATTATTATAGTTTGGCTAATGATGCCCCCGATTCCTTTGCTAATTTTTTGAACGATCCATTAAATATTCGAGACCACAGGATTTGGTTCAAAAGGATGCAAATTTTGCGGGAGGACATGTCGCATCCTCTTGATATGCTTCAGCAAAGATGCTATGGTAAAGAGTTTTTGGTACAAGACTTAAGAATGGATCTGGTAGCATTATATTTAGACAGCAGTATTGTTAGGGAGTATAGGGGAGGCGAAGAAATCTCTAGCAAAAAGTATTACGCTTATAATAAAAGTGCTGGTGAAATAGAACCGAATGAAATTGTCTCGCAATTGAGCGACCTAACCTTGCAGAAGCAGCAAATAAAATATACAACTTCTGATTTGTCAACACTAGGATATACGACTAGCGAAGAGACTGCAAATAATGCGCTAATTACCGCTAATGTGATCATGCCAGTACAAAAGTTGTTTATTAACGGCGCAACACTCACCGACAAAAACCAAATATATCATCAAGTGATACAGGGGAAGGCACTACCCATAAAGGAAAAAAATTGGTTTGGAAGTAGTGAATCAAAAACCGCAGAAATAATATCCTACGATGAAAAAGCTAATCCCCAAGAGGTTTTATATGATGGTATAAAACGTAAATCATTTCGTTATAGTGCAAAAGGGGAAGTTACCGCCATTTTTGAAAATTCGAGATTTGCACATACTGGATATGCCTCATTTGATAACTTTGGAAATACAGGTTTTGTCTATAATACCTTAGGAGTTACAAGTCAACAAGCTTACAGTGGGCAACATAGTTATTATTTGGCATATGGAGCTATTGTTAAAGACGGATTGGAAACGGGGGCAGATTATATTGTTAGTTATTACGCTAAGGGAGGAACTGTTTCATTTTCAGGTGCAACAGTACTTTCTATTAAGGAAGAGCAAGTTAATGATTGGAAATTGTTTCTGTTGAAAGTTAGAAACGAAGGAACTGGGATAACCATTAGTGGGACAGGATTTATTGACGATTTGCTATTATATAGTAGCCAAGGAAGTGCCACTAGTTATGTTTTTGGAGATAGGTATAATCTTATAAGTAATGCTCGTGATGCGCAATCGAGGACCAGTTTTTTTACTTACTATCCTGATGGAAAACTGTGGCAGGTTAAGGACCACAAGAATAACATTATAAAACAGTATTGTTATAATTATGCTGGGCAAAACGTTGATTGTAATATTCCTCCGAAGGCTTATTATCCTACTTACTACGCACGTATTGAAATATCAAATATTAATTACGAATATCCAGATGGCTTGGGAAGTAATAACGTGAATGTTACGGGTGATGTATACCTAAAACTTTATGAGGATGCAAACTGTACTAAGCCTACTGTTGATGCAAATGCTGTAAATGTTACTATTGAAGAAGTATGGAATATGGATAGTGGTAATGGTTTAGAACAATTTGTTCAAAATCGGCAAGAAACCGTTCCTTCTGGAACTGGGCAAGCGTATTTAGGGAATATGGTGCTTAGATATGTGTTCGACTATTATGACCCTTGGCTTGGATATGGAAATATGACAACATCTAGAACTTCATTAAGTGTAATTGAGGTACCTAATGGTAAATATATATCAAAGCCAACTACCGGAAGTAATTATTAGATATAAAATAAATAGTGTACTATACGTTGGTCTAATTGATAGGTATGTCGATAAATTAATCATAGGGCCAATTTAAATTTAAACCTCATAGATGCTTAAAGTCTATGAGGTTTTTTTTGATATTGCCTACCAATAAACGGTGTATAAAATGGTGAGCAATGCCAGTATCACAATGGTGCCAATGGCAAAGCTTTTAGAAGTCTTGAACATTTGTGTATCAATTTCCAAACCTTTAGGAGCAATGCCTCTGCGGTTATCGATTACGCTGATGATGTACATCCCAACCACGCAGAAGAGAAACACAAAGCCCATGCGGTCGATAAACGGAATTTCGTAAATACCTTGCGCATTAGGTATGGCAAAGCCCATTGGCGATAGCCAAGAAAGATCGGCAATGGTAGGCAATACCTTTAGGAAAAGGGAGAAGATAAAACCACCGATAGTGGCAAATAGTGCCGCTTTTGAAGTGGTCTTCTTCCAGAAAAAACCTAAAATGAACATGGCAAAAATACCAGGTGAAACAAAACCCGTGTACTCTTGAATGTATTGGAAACCACCTTTTTTATCGATTCCTAAATGAGGTGCAATGAGCACCGCCAAAATCATGGCTGCGATAATGGTGATTTTTCCTGTGGTGATGAGGTTCTTTTCCGAAGCTTTGGTGTTAAATACCTTTTGGTACACATCTAAAGTAAAAATAGTGGCAATACTGTTGGCCTTACCCGCTAGGGAAGCCACCACTGCCGCCGTAAGTGCCGCAAACGAAAGTCCTTTTAGGCCTGCAGGCAATAAGTTAAGCAATACAGGGTAAGCACGGTCGGGATTTACCGAACCATCATGCACCATCTCGGTTTGGAAATGTCCTTCCTTATAAAGCACATAAGCCGCAATACCTGGTAACACCACAATAATAGGCATCAGCAATTTAAGGAAAGCAGCAAACAGCAAACCACCACGTGCGGTATTTAAATCGGCACCTAAGGCCCTTTGAGTAATGTACTGGTTGCAGCCCCAATAATTTAGGTTAACAATCCACATCCCGCCAATAAGTACCGAAAGGCCAGGTAAGTCGATATAGTTTTGGTTATCGGGTTTCAATATCATGTGGAAATGCTCCGAAGCTTTGGAAGTCATAAGGTTATAGCCTTCTAAAATTCCCTTGGTGCCATAATGGTCGGATACTAGGTTGAGTGCCAAATAGGTAGTGGCCAATCCGCCAAGAATAAGGAAAAACACTTGGATTACGTCGGTGTAGCCAATCACCTTCATCCCGCCAAGAGTAATAATAATGGCAAAAATGGCAATGGCATACATACAGGCCTCAATGCTAAAGCCCGATATACTGCTTACCGCCAAAGCACCCAGGTAAAGGATAGAGGTAAGGTTCACTACTACATATAACAACAACCAAAATACGGCCATGATCATAGCTACGGTGCCATTGTAACGCTGGTGCAGAAACTGCGGCATGGTGGCAATGTTGTTTTTGAGGTATACGGGGATAAAAAAGATGGCTACAATAATGAGGGTAGCGGCGGCCATCCATTCGTAGGTGGCAATGGCCAGTCCCATTTTAAAGCCTGAGCCGCTCATACCAATAAATTGCTCGGCGGAAATGTTAGAGGCAATAAGGGAGGCGCCAATAGCCCACCAGGTGAGGGAGCCTTCGGCCAGGAAATAATCTTTAGAATCGGATTTGGCAGATTTCTTTTTTTGATAGATGTACAGCCCATAAGCCGCAACGATAACGAAGTACACCGCAAATACGATGTAATCCTTTAGTTCAAGTACATTGGTTTTCATTAATTAATTGGTTGGTTTATTTGTTCATTAGTTCACTAGTTCATGTGTTCATTAGGTCATTCGCCGTTCATCTTTGTCATCCGGAGTGCTGCAAAGGATCTCATTGGTTTAGGTTCATTGTTTTTTTTCTCCCGCAGATTTCGCTGATTTTTCCGCAGATTAAATAATGGTAAGTTTTATCGGTACTAACTACTAGCTACTAACCCCTAGCCACTATTTTTTCTCCCGAAGATTTCGCTGATTTCCTCGCAGATTAATAATGTTAAGCTTTACAGGTACTAACCACTAACCACTAATCACTAGCTACTAATTCCTAATTCCTAGCTCCTAACCCCTAATCCCCAACTAAACTACAGATAAGAATGAATTGCCAATAGTGCCCCATACCTTTCTGTACAAAAACGAACCATTTCTGAACAAAACCATACCATCGCCAAAAGGGGTGTTGGCTACTTTTGTATTTCAGGGGTGTGCATAGCGCATTACTTTTGCTGCCCTTGTGACACCTAACCAAATTGAATGTATGAAACCAAATACCACAGACTTTAACCGCTGTATACTTCTTTTTTTAAACCCTAAATTCTTGAAGGAGATCATGCCTGCTGTGTGTGCACAGGTGCTGTAAATTTTTCGACGATTGAAACATAAATGATCCCAAGAAGATACCCCATAATGAACCAAAAAAAACTATATAATTTACTTGCAGTGTTGGTATGCCTTACGGTTTTCATCACCGCTTTTACCAACGAGCAGGGAAACGAGATAGAGCCCCGAGCCAACTACGTTTCGCTTAAACCAGCTTATGATAGTGTAAAGGTGTTGCGCAATCCTTTAAATGGTTGGGTAATGTATGCTGCTCGTAGTGCTGAGGAGTCTTACTGGGATACCGAATATTTGGTGCCAAGCTTGGGCAAAAAGGTAAAAGTCATCGACTATGCTTCGGCCTGTTACCTGCGTACCAGTTGGTCGTCATTAAACCCTAAGGATGGTATTTACACCTGGAACGATCCCAACTCCAGAATAGGCCAACTGATTAGAGGGGCACAAAAAAGGGGGCTGCCTATTGCGTTCCGTATTGTGGTAGACGGTCGTGACCAAGGTCAAAACACCCCGCAATTTGTGTTTGATGCAGGCGCTAAATATTATGTAGAAGATAGCGAACATCCCGATAGGCAAACCCCATATCCGCAAGATCCCATCTTTAGAAAGTATTATACCAAATTTATAGAAGCACTGGCGAAGGATTTTAACAGCGCAGAGAGAACCTCTTTTATAGATGCCTATGGTTTAGGTAAATGGGGCGAGGCACATTTTGTAGTGTACGAAGATCCGAAAACCGCCACTCCTGCAAATACCGAAAAGCAAAAAGAGGAAGTGTTGGATTGGGTAACTGATTTATATGCCCGCACTTTTACCAAAGTACCCTTGGTGATCAATTACCACCGTTTGGTAGGGCATCCCGAAAGTTGGGCACCCGTAAACGCCAATAGTGATAAGTTATTGGTAAAGGCCATTAATAAAGGATACAGCTTGCGTCACGATGCTTTTGGCATGACAGGTTATTACCAAAATTGGGAAAAAGATTTCGCCAAGCGATGGAACTACAAACGTCCTATTATTATGGAAGGCGGCTGGATCACGTCGCGTACGCATAGCTATTGGAAAGATCCAAGCGAGAAATACAGACAGGGACATGATGAGGATGTGCGCTTGGGCGAATACCAGGCATCGGCCGAAGCCAAGGTAAACATGATGGATTTTAGGGCAGGGGGCGAAACGGCCTCGTGGTTTGAAAGTTCATTCCCTTTGGTGCAAGCATTTGTATCACAAGGTGGCTACCGTTTATATCCTGACGAAGTAAGCGTCCCTGTTAAAATTAAATCGGGCGATAAAGCCCAAATTACCCACCGTTGGCAAAATAAAGGCTGGGGTTATTTCCCTAACAATATTCCGCAATGGAACTATAAATACAAGGTGGCCTTTGCTGTGTTGGATGCCAAAAGCAAGGTGAAAAAAGTATTTGTGGATCGATTAAGCGAACCTTCTAATTGGTTAAAAGATAAACCTACTACTTATGAATTAAACGCTGCTATTGATTTGCCTACAGGCCATTACGCCTGGGCCGTGGCCATTGTGGATACGAGTAAAGAGAACGAGCCTAGCATTAAGCTGGCGCTTGAGGCCGAAACTACGGAAGAGGGCTGGGTGAAGTTGAATGATTTTGAAGTGCAGTAGTCATAAAAAACCTAACCAAACCAAATATGAACATGTTAAATGTACGGTATGAAACCGCCAAAATTAAATCCATTGCACTACTGCAAAGAAGCAGATGGGCTTGTTATTTTTTGCTCGTTCTTTTTACCCTTGGAATGGGCTCCTGTTCCAAATCAAAACCAGAGAACAATCCCACGCCCACCATATCGGTTAAATTAGATAAAGAAACGAGTACCCTGTTGCAGGGCGATGAGATTAAAATTAGTGTAAACTTTACGCCAACAGTAACTACCCCTGCAACCGAATATAAATGGCAAATTGCCGATGCCAGCATTGCCGATTTTAAGGTGAATGCCGATTTTTCGGTAAATGTTACGGCCAAGAATAAGGGGCAAACAGAACTGGCACTTTATGGCCCATCGGGGGCTAAACTAACTGCCTGTTCCATTATTGTGCAGGAAAAAGTGGTGCAGGTTCCTGATGATGGTATTGTGAAAATATTGGCCATTGGCAATAGCTTTTCAGAAGATGCACTGGAGTCTTATTTGTATGGCTTGGCTAATTCCCGTTCGCATAAAATCGTGATCGGCAATTTGTATATCGGTGGCGCTAGTCTTTCGCTGCATTTGCAAAATGCCACCAACAACGCCAATGCCTACTCGTACCGTAAAATTAACCAACAGGGGATTAAAGTAACCACTGCTAACGTATCCATTGCTACGGCATTGGCCGATGACAATTGGGATTATATCAGTTTCCAGCAAGAAAGTCCAAACTCTGGCATATTTAGCACTTTTGCGCCTTTAACAGATTTGTACAATTACGTTAAAACCAAAACCACCAACCCAAGTGTAAAATATGTGCTTCACCAAACTTGGGCCTATCAAAAAAACTCCACCTATTCGGCTTTTGCCAATTATGATAAAGATCAGGACAAGATGTATGCAGGCATTTTAGATGCCTATATCAAAGCCCAAACACTCATTCCTGCAAATGTGGTGGTACCTGCAGGTACGGCCATCCAAAATGGTAGAACTAGCATTATTGGCGATAACTTTTGTAGAGATGGCTATCACTTGGATGTGAATATTGGTAGATATACCACTGCTTGTGCCTGGTTCGAATCTATTTTCAAAGAAAGTGTAGTGGGTAACAGTTATAAGCCATCCGCACTATCCGACTATCATACAGAAATTGCGCAAAATGCCGCTCATTTGGCCGTTTTAAAACCTAATGAGGTTACACCCATGGTGAACTATCAAGGTGGGGGCACTTCGGATTTTACGAAACCCATTTGGGTTAATTTTGGAGGGAACTCTGTACCGTCGGAATGGAATGCTGTCACGCAATATACCGCTGGCACGGCTTTACCTAATTTAAGAGACCAAATAGGGGCCAATACCAATATCGGTATCACCATTGTAGAAGGGTTTAACAACCGAAACCAGAGCGGGCCAACGGCTACCACTACCTCATTTAACATGCCTAGCAGTGTTTCTTCGGACTCCTACTATGGGAATTCAAAAGCAGCTTGGGAAGGTAAATCTGTAACCCAAAGCGTGGTTAAATTCACGGGACTAAACACCACTAAAAAATACAACTTCTGTTTCTTTGGTTCAAGAGCCAATTCGGGTGCCGAAAACAGAGAAACCAAATACACGGTAAAAGGGACTAACGAAGTGATTGTCTTGCTAGATGCCGCCAATAACACGACTAACATTGCCTGTACAGAGCAGATTAGCCCAAATGCTGCGGGCGAAATTACCATCACCATTACCGCGGGGAGCAACAATAATAACGCATACGGATTTTATTATATTAATGCATTACAACTCAAACAAGTTAATTAATAGATCAAGCGAATGAGGAGATTTACATGGATAGCACTATTGTTTTTGGGCGTTTGCATTAACGCCCAAGCCAAAGATGCTTATTACAGTCGTTTAGAAAAAGATACCCTAGTGATAGGGAATAAATGGATTGAAAGGAAATTCCTTTGGAACAATGGGAACGTAATTACCTATAGTTTAACCGATAAGTTGACCAAACAAACTTGGTTAAACAGGTTAAAAACACCCGATTTCCAGATCAGCAAAGATGCTGTAGCTTCCAATGGTACTTATGTGGCCAAGGAAATCAAAGAAAATACCATTCATCCCAACTATTTGGCGGTAGAAGTGAACTTTTCCTCAGGCACCTTGGCGGTCAAAAAAATCTATCGAATTTACGAGGACAGTCCCACAATTGCTTGTGATATCTATTTAAAAGGCAGTGCCGATTTAGCGGTGGAAAGTAAAATGGCCAATGCGGCAGATCGGAAAAACATTGAGTTTGCCGAGGATATGAAATCCCAGCAGTTAACGGCCATTATCGACCAAATTAAGCTGGATGGTTTCCATTGGCAAACCAACATCGTGGAATTTTTTGATGTTACCGATTGGAACAACAACCTTATTCAGGAAAGAAAATTTATCCCTTATCGAAAAACTACTTACCGTGGCAATTTGCTATTGGCGCACAATAACGAAAACAACAAAGGCTTTTTCTTTTTAAAGGAAGCCCCAACCTCAAGCGTGCAATTGGCTTATAACGGCTACGATTTTACTACTGATTTTAACCATTTTGCCATGAGCGGACTTGGCCTAACGGCCAACGACATCAAGGTTGACGAATGGACCAAAGCCTATGGTGCGGTGATTGGTGTTTACAGTGGCTCGGAGCTGGAGCAGCTTAAAGCCTTTCGCAGCTATCAAAAAAATAACCGCAAGCTGTTGCCACAGCGTGATGAAATGGTAATGATGAATACTTGGGGCGACAGAAGTCAGGATTCAAAGGTGAACGAAAAGTTCAGTTTGTTGGAAGTAGAGAAAGCTGCCGAACTTGGAATATCGCATTTCCAGATTGACGATGGTTGGCAGGTAGGAAAAAGCCCTAATTCGGCCTTGGCCAAGGGTTCTTTTAAAAACATTTGGGACAACCCCAATTATTGGAATCCTGATCCAACGAAATATCCAAATGGTTTGCATCCCATTGTAAAACGAGGAAAAGAGTTGGGGGTAGAAATTTGCCTTTGGTTTAACCCTAGCGTGCAAAACGACTATGCAGATTGGGAAAAAGATGTAAATGCCTTGGTGGGTTTATACCAAACTTATGGCATCCGTACTTTTAAAATAGATGGCTTGGCCATTCCCACCAAGCAGTCGGAAATTAACTTGCGTAAACTGTTTGATGGCGTGTTGGAAAAAACCAATCATCAAGTGGTGTTTAATTTAGATGCTACGGCGGGTAGAAGAGCGGGCTATTATACCTTTAATGAATATGGAAACGTGTTTTTGGAAAACCGTTATACCGACTGGCAAAACTATTATCCTTATTGGACCCTGCGCAATTTATGGCAACTGTCTAAATATGTGCCTGCAGAAAAACTGCAGATTGAGTTTTTAAATAAATGGCGCAATGCGGAGAAATATGGTAAGGATGTTTTTGCACCAAACCATTATTCCTTCGAGTATTTATTTGCTACCACTATGGCGGGGCAACCTTTGGCATGGTTTGAAGGTACGGGCCTACCTGCCGAAGCGCTAAAAATCAAAGACCTGATCAAAGCTTATCGTAACATTCAGCACGATTTCCATACGGGTACCATTTTACCTATTGGCGAAGAGCCTTCGGGCAGGTCGTGGACGGGCTTTCAGTCCATCAATGGTGATAAAGGCTATTTCATTTTTTACCGAGAAAATACGCCCGATGCTAGTGCAGCTATAAAAATTTGGTTACCTGCAGGTAGCAAAGTGAAATGCACGCCAGTGCTGGGCAATGGCAAGGCCATTAACACTACTGTAAGTAAAACAGGCAGCATTGAAGTGAGCCTGCCTAAAATAAATGACTTTGTGATGTACCGATACGAAATTACCCCATAACACAGCATGAAACATACCTTAACCATACTATTACTGGCTTTGGCGCTTCCAAATTGGGCCCAAAAGAAATACCAACTAAAATCGCCCAATGGCAAACTGGTCACCACCGTTTCCCTTGGCGATCAACTTAGCTATTTGATTACTCACGAAAGCGATACGATTTTAAAACCCTCTCCACTGGCAATGGCTTTGGAAAATGGCCCTACTTGGGGTCGTGGCTCCCATCTAAGCAGCGCGAAAAGCCATGCCGTTAATCAACAGATTAGCGCTCTCTTTTACAAAAGAAATCAAATTACCGATCAATATAATGAGCTGGTACTTCAATTTAAGGAAAACTTTAGCCTCATTTTCAGGGCCTATAACCAAGGTGTTGCTTATCGTTTTGTATCCAACAGCAATCAGGCTATTGTGGTTAAAAATGAAGAAGCACGTTTCAATTTTGCCAAGGATTTTAATGCTTACGTGCCCTACGTAAAAGGAAAGTATAAAGATATTGAAAGTCAGTATTTCAACTCCTTCGAAAATGAGTATACCTATACCGCATTAAGTAAAATGAGTGCCGATAAACTGGCATTTAGTCCTTTGGTAGTGAGCTTGGATAAAGGTAAGAAAGTATGTTTGGCAGAGGCCGATTTAGAAAGTTATCCAGGCATGTACTTGGTGAACAAAGATGGATCTACTTCGCTTCAATCTGATTTTGCACCTTACCCAACTGCCATCAAACAAGGCGGACACAATGAGCTGCAACAGTTAGTGACTTCGCGTGAACCGTATTTGGCCAAAAGCCAAGCCAAGGCCAAATTTCCTTGGCGCATTGTCATCGTGTCTACCAGTGATACTGAATTGGCCGATAACGATATGGTCTATAAATTGGCTGCTCCTTCACGATTGGCAGACGCATCTTGGGTTAAACCAGGTAAAGTAGCTTGGGAATGGTGGAACCATTGGGGCATTTCGAAAGTCGATTTTGAAGCAGGTATTAATACCCAAACCTATCAGGCTTACATTGATTTTGCAGCTAAAAATGGTATCCAATACGTGATTTTGGATGAAGGTTGGGCGGTCAACAAAAAAGCAGATCTATTCCAAGTAGTACCCGAAATTGATTTGAAGAAACTGATTGCTCATGGCAAGGCCAAAAATGTGGGCATTATCCTTTGGGCAGGTTATTATGCTTTTGAAAGAGATCTGGAAAAAGTGTGTAAGCATTACTCGGAAATGGGAGTGAAAGGCTTCAAAATCGATTTCATGGACCGTGATGACCAACCGATGGTGGATTTTCATTACCGTGCAGCAGAAATAGCGGCGAAATACCAATTGATGCTCGATTTCCACGGTACCTATAAGCCTACGGGGATTAACAGAACCTATCCAAACGTGATCAACTTTGAAGCCGTGCATGGTTTGGAACAAATGAAATGGACTGGCCCTGAATTGGACCAAGTCACTTATGATGTGACCATGCCTTTTATCCGCATGGTAGCTGGACCAATTGATTACACCCAAGGTGCCATGCGCAATGCAACCAAACGCACCCATCGTGGCATTAATGATGAGCCAATGAGCCAAGGCACACGCTGTCGCCAATTGGCACAATATGTCATTTTCGAATCGCCTTTGAACATGCTGTGCGATAGCCCAACCAATTATGAAAAAGAGCAGGAGTGTACCGATTTCATTTCGGCGGTACCTACCGTTTGGGACCAAAGCATCGCCCTTGATGGGGAAATAGGAAAGCATTTGACCATTGCCCGCAAAAAAGGAGAGGTATGGTATGTGGGTGGCATGACCAATTGGGATGCTCGTCAAGCTGCCTTGGATCTTTCTTTCTTAGGTGACGGAAATTATGTAGCCGAAATATATCGTGATGGTGCCAATGCCAATCGCATTGCCTCCGACTATAAAAAAGAAACTGTAGCTATTCCTGCCGACCGTAAAATGAGCCTTAACATGGCCAAAGGCGGTGGGTTTGCCATCAAAATTTACAAGAAATAACAATCGTTTATGAGGAAGCCGAATACCTTTTACTTAGCATTATCCCTGTTTTTAAGTGTCCTTTTTACCAAAGTGGTGGCACAGCAAACCATTACCAATGTATATGGTCGACAAACGCAATCGCTCAATGGAAAATGGGATGCCATTATTGACCTTTATGACCAGGGACGCAAGAACAAGATTTATCTGAATAAGAAGCCCGAAACCAAGATCGATTTTTATGAGTACTCGTTCGATAACGGTTTACGCTTAAATGTACCTTCTGATTGGAACAGCCAATTGCCCGAACTGAAATATTATGAAGGCACGGTTTGGTATGCCCGTAGGTTCGACGTGGCTAAAGAAAGCAACAAACGACTGTTCCTTTACTTTGGAGCGGTAAGCTACCGTTGCCGCATTTACCTGAACGGAAAGGAAATTGGACAGCACGAAGGTGGTTTTACGCCTTTTCAAATGGAAATCACCGATGCCGTAAAAGAAAAGGACAACTTTCTGGCGGTGGAGGTGAACAATACCCGCACGGTAGATGCTATTCCAGCCATGGCTTTTGATTGGTGGAACTACGGCGGCATTACCCGCGATGTATTTTTGGTAAGTACGCCAAAAGTATTCATTGAAGATTATTTCATTCAACTAGACAAGCATAAAGCCAACAAGATTGATGCACAGGTAAAACTTTCGGAAAAATTGGCTAATGCAGCGGTAACCATCGAAATTCCTGAACTCCAGTTAAAGCAAAGCCTTAAAACTGATGCCAATGGGGAAGTGAAAACCTCCTTCCTTACTAAAAAGTTGAAACGTTGGTCGCCAAGTAGCCCAACCTTGTATAAGGTGAAAGTGTCGACCGAAAATGATCAAGTGGAAGAAGAAATTGGTTTCCGTAATGTTTGGGTAAAAGGGGAGGATATTTATTTGAACGATCAACCTATCTTCCTTAAATCTATTTCTTTCCACGAAGAAATTCCGCAACGCAAAGGCAGGGCGTTTTCGCAGGCTGATGCAGTAATGTTGCTATCGGAAGCCAAAGCTTTGGGCTGTAACATGATCCGTTTGGCGCACTATCCACAAAATGAATACATCGTCAGATTGGCCGAAAAAATGGGCTTCCTGTTATGGGAAGAAATCCCGATTTGGCAGGGAATTGATTTTGGGAACCAAGCCACCAAAGATAAAGCGGGTAAAATGATGCAGGAAATGGTAAGGCGTGATAAAAACCGTTGCGCTTTAACCTTTTGGGGCGTAGCTAACGAAACACAACCTTCGGCACCGCGTAACGCATTCATCAAATATTTGATTGAAACTACCAAAGCCATGGATACCACAAGATTGATTACGGCAGCTTTTGATTTGGTACGATTTGATCGCCAAAGACAGGTGTTCATTATGGATGATCCTTTTATCAAAGAGTTGGATGTAGTGGCCGTAAATAAATACATGGGTTGGTACCATCCTTGGCCAGTAAGCCCTGATAAAGCCACTTGGGACGTAGCTAAGGGACAGCCTTTAATTGTATCTGAATTTGGTGGCGAAGCCCTTTACGGTAAAACAGGTGATGCTGATGTGGTGAGCTCTTGGAGCGAAGATTATCAGACAACCCTGTACAGAGATAACCTGGAAATGTTTAAACACATCCCTAACCTTCGCGGTACCTCGCCTTGGGTATTGTTCGATTTCCGTTCTCCTTTCCGTTTCCATCCCACCAACCAAGAAGATTGGAACCGCAAAGGACTGGTGTCTGACCAAGGATATAGGAAGAAAGCGTGGTATTTAATGAAAGCATATTATGATAGTAAATAGCCTCCCCCTGCCCACGCACTTGCCTGCGCACCCCCCTCCAAAGGGGGATAAGCATCATGCATTTCCCCCTCTTTGAGAGTCTGCTCCGATAATTTTCGGAGGGGTAGGGGGAGGATTTAAGTAGGGATTGCTTCCCCGAAAAGTCGGGACAGGCTGTACCTCGCAATGACGAAAAAGGCGCCGCAATAACGGCTTAATAAATAAAAAGTAAAACGGTAATCAATTCACCACAATGAAATACAATCAATATAAAAGCTTAACCCGTATATGGTTGATATCGCTATTGATGCCAGTAGTGGGATATGCCCAACAACCTAATTACGACGAGTCCAAAGTTCCTACTTATACCTTGCCCAATCCCTTAAAAATGGAAAATGGCCAAGCGGTAGATACCAAGGATAAATGGAACATGGAGCGTAGAAAAGAAATCTTACAAATCTTTGAAACGCAGGTGTACGGTAAGGCGCCCGCACATCCAAAAGAGCTGCATTTTAAAGTGTTGAACGAAGACCGTTATGCCATTAATAACATGGCTACCCGCAAGGAAGTAGTTGTTTATTTTACCAAAGACGAAAAGCACTACATGACCATCTTAATGTATGTGCCCAATAAACGCAATGGTGCAGCGCCTATGTTTTTTGGCCTTAACTTTAAAGGTAATCACACTGTTTCCGACGATCCGAACATTACTGAGTCCATTACCCGCATGAAACCCAAGCAAGGTGGCAGCGAAATACAAATGGGGACCTTTAAGCGAGGTGCTGAAGCTTCGCGTTGGCCTATTGAAATGCTAATTGCCAATGGTTATGCGGTAGCTACCGTTTACCGTGGTGATATTGATCCCGATTACGACGATGGTTATCAAAACGGGGTACAACCGCTATTTTACCAAAAAGGTCAAACCAAACCCGCAGCCGATGAATGGGGAACCCTAGCCGCTTGGGCTTGGGGCTTAAGTTGTGCCATGGATTATTTTGAAACTGATGAAGATATTGATAGCAAAAAAGTAGCCGTAGTAGGGCACTCTCGTCATGGTAAAACTGCCTTATGGACAGGCGCTATTGACCAACGCTTTGCCATGGCCATCTCCAATGACTCGGGGTGCGGTGGGGCGGCCATTTCCAGAAGAAAATTTGGAGAAACTTTCCGCAAGATCAACACCCTTTTTCCGCATTGGTTTTGCGAGAACTTTAAGCAGTACAATGATCGCGAAGAAGATTTAGCCGTAGACCAACATCAATTGGTAGCGCTAATGGCTCCTCGTCCAGTATATATTGCCAGTGCCGCCGAAGACTTATGGGCCGATCCAAAAGGGGAGTTCCTATCAGGTGTACATGCCACGCCAGTTTATGAGCTATTTGGTTTGGATGGCATTAAAGGGGTTGAGGCTCCCAAAATAAATGAACCTATCATGAACGGAGCAATTGGCTATCACGTACGCTCGGGCAATCACGACATCAATTTATACGACTGGCAACAGTTCGTCAAATTCGCCGATAAACACCTTAAATAAGTTTTTAAAAAATCAACGCTATACACACGAAAGAAACATTTGATATAAGAACCGCAATGAATAATCAGTTATTAAGACACCTTACGCGTATATTTTTAATCCTATTAGTGGCGCAGGTAGGAGCGCTAAAAGCACAAACCGTTTTAGATTTATCAGGTACTTGGAGATTCCAAACCGATGTAATGGATTTCCGTAGAGGCTCATTATCGCCGCGCTATAATCATTTATTGCAGGAAACCATTCAACTTCCCGGCATTACCGATGATTACCAGATTGGGTACAAAACCCCTTACCAATACATCGACCGCTTAACCCGTAAATACGAATACATGGGCCCAGCATGGTACCAACGTGATATCGAAATTCCTGCTGCTTGGAAAGGAAAACGCATTTTTATGTATTTTGAACGTACCCATTGGTTAAGTTCTATTTATGTAGATACCAAAGAGGTAAGCCAAATAGACTACATCAGTGTGCCCCATAACCACGATTTAACCGATTTTGTAAAGCCTGGTAAAACACACCGTTTCACCGTTTGTATCGATAATAGATTCCAGTACAAAACCCATAAATGGAACCATGCCCATACCGAGTTTACCCAAATTAACTGGAACGGGATATTGGGAGAAATGAAGCTCATTGCCATTGATCCGGTTTTTGTAGAAGACCTACAGGTTTATCCAAACATTGCCAACAACTCCATTAAGGTAAGGTTGCAGGTGAATAACGATACGAAGAAACAGGTGAAGGGAAAAGCTGCTTTTACCATTACTGGGCCAAATTACAACCTTAAAAGCGAGGTCGACGTAGTTAGTAATGACTCGGTTACTTTTGTAGAGAGTACCATTCCACTGGGTAAAAATGTAAAACTATGGGACGAGTTTAATCCCAATCTTTATCAAATAACCGCTCAATTGAACACTTCTGATGGGAAAAATAACTATCAGCATACCAAAGCCGATACTTTTGGCATGCGTGAAGTGAAGCAAGGCAAAAGCCATGTGCTGCTCAATAATCGTCCTATTCATTTAAGGGGCAATGTAGAAAATGCAGTGTTCCCTAAAACAGGTCATGCTCCTGTAGATGATGCCTCGTGGGAACGCATCATGTTGTTGATGAAAGATTATGGCTTGAACCATTTGCGTTTCCATTCATGGTGCCCACCAAAAGCTGCTTTTCGCATGGCCGATAAGCATGGGATTTACTTTGAAGTAGAAATGCCAATGTGGGGTAAAGATGCGGAGCCCGATGAAGACCGTTACAACTTTTTCCGTAGGGAAATTAAGGCCATTTTAAAGGAATACGGTAATCATCCATCATTTGTGCTGTATTGTAATGGCAATGAAATTACGGGTAACTTCGATTTTATTGAAGAGTTGACCGCCGAAGGCAGAAAGTTGGATTCGCGGCACCTATTCAGTGGTTCTACGGCACGTACCCGAGTAAAATCAGATCAATATTACGTATCGCAACAAACCAACAAAGGACCAGTAAAAGTTTACGAAGGCTTGCCTAATACCGATTGGGACAGAAGTGCCGAATCAGATGTAGATGTTCCTGTAATTTCTCACGAGTCGGGGCAGCGCTGTGTGTATCCTAATTTTGAGGAAATTAAAAAATATGCCAACAGCCCTGTAGAAGCTCGCAACTTCGAGGTGTTTAGGGATCTATTGCAAAAAAATGGGATGCTTGACCAAGCCAACGACTTTTTCCGTGCTTCGGGAGCATTAACCGTTTTAGAATACAAAGCAGTAATTGAGGCACTGTTGCGTTCTTCAAAATCGGCTGGTTTCCAATTGCTGTCTATCAATGATTTCCCTGGCCAAGGTTATGCCCCTGTAGGTATTTTGGATCCTTTCTGGGATTCGAAAGGTTTGGTTACACCAGAAAAGTTTAAAGAATTTTGTGGGCCTACCGTAGCCTTGTTGCGTTACGAGAAGAGTGCCTATTTCAATAATGAAACCTTCAGCGGCAAAGCCGAAGTGTATAACTACAGTAATTCAGCCCTTAAAAATGCCAAATTAAAATGGTGGCTTACCGACGAAACTGGAAAAGTATTGCAAAAGGGTAATTTAAAAACCCAAACCATTGGTAATGATGGAGTATTTCCTGTAGGTGAATTTGCCATTCCTTTAAAAGGCGTTGCCAACAAGCAAAAGCTTACGGTGCATGTTTCGGTGAACGACCAAATCAAAAACAGCTGGGATATTTGGGTATACCCACCGCATCAAAATTTAATGAAGTCTACCGATCAGGTACTTTATACCACGGTATATGATGATGCTGCCAAAAAACAATTGGCGCAGGGTAAAACGGTGGTGCTTTATCCATCACCAAACCAAGTGAAAGGCCGTAAATCAGTTTTCCATAACCACTTTTGGAACCCTATCATGTTTGCATGGCCACCAATGACCATTGGCAGTTTAATCCACAACAAACAAGGGATGTTCAATGATTTCAACACTTCTTATCATACCGATTGGCAATGGTGGGATATCTTGAACAATGCTAAAGTAATTGAGATGCAAAACGCTCCTGAAAAACTTCGTCCGTTTATTCAAATTATTGACAGTTATGATAACAACCAAAAATTGGGTATTGGTTTCGAAGCTAAAATGAACGGCGGAAAACTGTTGGTATTGGCTTTAGATACCCAAAAAGATATGGACAAACGTCCAGCCACACAGCAATTGCTTTACAGTATCGATAATTATGTGAAAAGCAATCAGTTTGCACCCGAAGTGCAGGTAGAAGAATCATTTATACAATCGTTTTTAACAAAATAAGAGGAGTTAAGATGAAGTGGAGAATATTATTGAGCTTAGGCCTATTAAGTAGTCAGGTTTCGTATGCCCAAGAAATAGTTTTGGATAAAAAGGCTTCCTTGGCACAGGTTTATTTACCAACGGTGGAGTCGGAGCGTTTGTTGTCCATGAACGATCTGAACGTTGAATTTGGTTATGTGCTTTACCAAGCGGAAATCAGCACCCAATCTGAAAGTGAGGAGTTGGAACTGGAAAATGTACGTGATTATGCTGCGGTGTACGTGAATGGGAAACTACAGGGAACACTGACCGATAACCGTAAGAAAATGGCCATTAAAACCGAACCTGGAAAATACTTGCTGCAGATTTATGTAGAGAACATTGGCAGGATTACCTACGGTCCCGAAATTACGGACAATTCCAAAGGCTTGTTTGGAGGCATCACCTTGGATGGAAACGAGATTGAAAATTGGAAGATGTTACCCCTCAATATTCGAAAGTTCCCTACTAAAAATCTCCATTTTGATAGTAACGTTAATGATGCTGGCCCAGGTTTTTACAAAGGTACTTTTAGCCCAAAAGATTTAAAAAATACCTACTTGGATATTTCTGGTTGGGGAATGGGCGAAGTATGGATCAATAGCAAGTATCTAGGGTCCTATTGGGAAGAAGAAAAGCAACGTTCCATTCTGATCCCTACCGAAAATTTGGTGCAGGGCGAAAATGAAATCGTCGTTTTTGAATTAAAAAACAACCAACAAAAAACAATGAAACTATCGCAAACACCCGTTTTTAAATAAGCTAAACAATCATGAAAAAGGTTACCTTACTGTTATCCGTTATTACCATTACCTTATTTTCTGGCTATAAAAAAGAAAATCCCCTATATAAAGATGCCAAGCAACCGATAGAAAAACGCATCGACGATTTATTGGCCCGCATGACTTTGGAAGAAAAAGTGATGCAGCTTAACCAGTTCACCTTAGGACGTAACGACAATGCCAACAACATGGCCGATCCAGTGAACGATATCCCCGCTCAAATTGGCTCTCTCATTTATTTCGGCAGCAATGCCGATTTGCGTAATAAAGTGCAAAAAAAGGCTATGGAACAAAGTCGTTTGGGTATTCCTATCATCTTTGGTTATGATGTTATTCATGGTTTCAGAACCATTTACCCTATTTCCCTAGGTCAGGCCTGCTCGTGGAATCCTGCATTGGTGGAGCAAGCCTGCGGAGTAGCGGCCCAAGAAGCTCGAATGTCGGGGGTAGATTGGACTTTCTCGCCCATGATTGATGTGGCCAGAGATGGTCGTTGGGGCCGTGTGGCCGAAGGTTATGGCGAAGATCCGTACACCAATGCGGTATTTACCGTGGCTTCGGTGAAAGGCTACCAAGGGAAAGATATGGCGAGCGAAAAGAATGTAGCCGCTTGTTTGAAGCATTATGTAGGTTACGGAGCCTCGGAAGCTGGACGTGATTATGTGTACTCAGAAATATCCAGACAAACACTTTGGGACACTTACATGCTGCCTTATGAACAAGGTGTGAAAGCAGGAGCAGCAACTTTAATGAGTTCTTTCAATGATATTAGTGGAACACCAGGCTCTGCTAACCATTATACGCTAACCGAAGTACTTAAAGACCGTTGGAAACATGATGGTTTTGTGGTTTCCGATTGGGGCTCGATAGAACAGTTACGTCCGCAAGGCGTAGCGGCCAATAAAAAGGAAGCGGCGCTAAAAGCTTTTACCGCTGGAGTAGAAATGGACATGATGAACAGGTGCTACGACACCCATCTTGGTCAATTGGTGAAAGAAGGAAAAGTATCTGAAGCTTCGTTGAACGATGCGGTAAGAAGAGTTTTAAGGGTTAAATTCCGTTTAGGACTATTTGATCGTCCATATACGCCAACTACCACCGAAAAACAAAGGTTTTATCGTCCGGAAAGCATGAAGATTGCGGAACAGTTGGCCGAAGAATCGATTGTTTTGTTGAAGAACCAAAATAAAACTTTGCCATTAAACAAAGTAGCTAAAATTGCGGTAATTGGTCCCATAGCACAAACCAAATGGCATTTGCTAGGTTCATGGGCGGCACAAGGTAATGCCGAAGACGTGACAACTGTGGTTGATGCATTAAAAGCAGAATATAAAGGCAAAGCAGAAATAACCTATGCTTTAGGTTGTGACTTTGACGGGCAGGAAAAAAAGACTTTTGAAGAAGCTAAGAATGTGGCTGCAAATGCTGATGTAATTGTACTTTGCTTGGGCGAGAAAAAGAACTGGAGTGGCGAAAATGCTTCACGTTCAACCATTGCATTGCCACCAATACAAGAAGAGTTGGCCATGGAGTTAAAAAAGCTAGGCAAACCTGTGATATTGGTATTGTCAAGCGGCCGCCCCTTGGAACTTAACCGTTTAGAGCCAATAAGCGATGCCATTTTAACCATGTGGCACCCAGGTACTCCTGGAGGTAAGCCATTGGCAGGGGTGTTATCTGGAAGGGTAAATCCTTCTGGTAAATTATCCATGACCTTCCCTTATTCCACAGGGCAAATTCCAATTTATTACAATTACAGACAAAGTGCCCGCCCCCACCAAGGTAAATATCAAGACATTCCAAGTACGCCTTTATACGAATTTGCGCATGGTTTAAGCTATACCACTTTTCAGTATGGGGATTTAAAAGTATCTGCTACACAAATTAAACGAGGCGACAAACTAGTGGTAGAAATTCCCGTGAGCAATACTGGTGATAGGGATGGGGTGGAAACCGTACATTGGTTTATCCAAGACCCTGTTTCAAGCATTTCTCGACCAATTAAAGAGCTTAAGCATTTTGAAAAACAACTTTTAAAGAAAGGCGAAACCAAGACTTATAAATTTGAAATCAATCCAGAACGAGACCTTAGTTTTGTAGATGGGGAGGGAAAGCGTTTCCTGGAAGCTGGAGATTACAATATTTTGGTGAAGAATAAGAAAATTAAGATAGAAATCGTAGATTAAGGCACTCAAACAGGGATTTATTTAGATTTCGACTGTCAGCTTGACCTTGTTCAGGACTACTTGTCGAAAATCCCTTTATCAGTTTGAGTCTGTCGAAGATTATTTATTAAAAACCATATTGTCAGTCTGAGCCTGTTGAAGACTAAATTATATAATGAACAGCTTTTTGGGTAAATGAAAAAATACGGTCTGCTTGCTTGCTTCCTTATCCTACTTTGTCAGAGTGTTTTTGCTATTGATGTTTCGAAGTATCGGTTCCATATCATGCCCGAAACTTCCTACTACGGCGGAATTCAAAGCATGGCTAAAGATAGCTTGGGAAGAATGTGGTACACAGGCCCCGATGCGCTTTTCATGTATGATGGTAACAATTTTTACCAGCTAAATGATATTGTTTTTTCTATTAAACCCAAGGTAAAATGGGGTTTTGGTTCAGTGATCAGGGATAAAAAAGGAAATTTATTTCTGAGCACTGGACATGGTTTGTTAAAGTTTAATTACGATCAATTCTCATTTGAGGTAGTGATTGATGGGAAAGTTCGTTCCCTTTGTTTGCATAGCGATGGCAAACTGTACATGATGTCGGCCGATAGTTTGAAACGATATGATCCGCAAACTAACAAAACAGATGGGTTTTTATTGCCAAAAAAACAATCTTTCAATAACCTGATCAGCTTAAATGGTAGTATTTACATTACTCAAGATGCCGCACTTCAAAAAGTGGATATGGCCAAGCGCAGGTTCATTCCATTTGCCAATTTTGGTGGTCCGGCAAATGCCGTAAACGATGCTTTAGCGTACAAAGGCCTGTACTATTTTTTAACTCAACGGGGCGGCATTTTTGTTACCGATGCTACTGGAGCGGTTAAACAGAATATTCCCGTCATCATTAATGGTACACAATCTTTCATTTCCAAAAAACTTTATGTAGATCAAACAGGAGTGATATGGGTGGCGGCTCAAGCAGGACTTTTCTTTTATGATCCAGCCACTGAAGCCAGCAACTTTTTACGGATGAACTTGAATGATGCTTTCTCGTTGCCCAATAATTCTATTTGGACCATTTATCCCGACCCCGATCAAGGAGCGTGGATAGGTACTTATGGAGGTAAAATTGCTTATTGTTCACTTTACGATTCCCGTGTACGATATTTTAATCCTAGTCCAGGCGGATTAAGTCACCCAATAGTAGGCAGCTTTCAGGAAGATCATTTAGGCAATGTATGGATAGGAACAGAAGGAGGAGGACTTAATTATTGGAACAGGAAAAGTGACACTTTTAGTCATTTCGTAAAATCAACAGGTAATTCGCCTAACTCCAACATGATTAAACGCCTTAAGTTTGATCCGCAAAGCAAACAATTATACATCTCGGCATTTAGTGGGGGTATTGGTACTTACGACATCAGTTCGGGAAGGTTTGGTAGTCTTGGTTTTCTTTCTCCAGAAAGCAAACAGCCACTAACCGTTTATGACTATGTACGCGATCAGCAAGGTACTTGGTGGATGACCGATCCCGACAAGTCTTTCTTTTATAAGAAAACAGCGCAAGGACCTATTGAAATGACCAGGGTAATTGGAACCAATGGTGAAAAATTGTACTTGGAAATCGAGGCCCTGTTTCTGAACAAGCAAAATCAAATTTGTTTAGTTACCCACCAAGGATTGTTCGTAGTTGACCCAAATACGCAGAAAGTATTGAAGCATTATATGATCAAAGACGCTTCCTATTCTGCCAATTACCTCTGTAGTTTTTATTTGGCTTCCAATGGCGATTTATGGCTTGGAACCTTAGGCAAAGGGGTTAATGTCCTTAAGCCTAATGGCAGCTATGTAAATTACAGCAGTACCAATGGCCTGCCTGCAAAAATGGTGTTTGGTATTCTGGAAGACAATGCTTCTAAAAACATGTGGTTAAGTACCAGCGATGGACTTTACTATTACGATGCTAAAATAAAGGCTTTTGAAAAAGCACGGTTTTACCAAGAAAATAGCTGCGGTTCATTTTACATTCGTGCGGCTTACAAAACCTCAAAAGGAGAGATGTTATTTGGCGGAACCAATGGATTCTTGCTTTTTGACCCTGCTTATTTGAATAAAAATCCGCAAAAACCTAGGGTTTTCTTTACAGGGTTTTTCGTCAACAATAAGCAAATTACTGCTCAAACAGAACAATCGCCTTTAGCCAAAGATATTGCCAGTTTATCTAACCAAAAAGAAAACAGAATAAGGCTCAGCAGCAAACAATCTAATGTCGAAATTAGGTTCTCAGCAGATAGTTATTTGTCGGCAGATAAAAACCAATTTGCTTATCGCATGAAAGGATTGGGTGAAAAGTGGCAAGTCATTTATAACAATCAAAGATCGGTGCAGTTCCTTAATCTTCCTAGTGGCGATTATACCTTCGAAATCAAAGCCTCTAACAATGATGGTCTTTGGGGTGATCAAATTTCAAGACTTTACATTCACGTAGACCCCCCGTTTTTCTTGTCGTGGTGGGCCTATTGTTTTTACATTGCTTTAGCTTTTGCGCTGTTGTTTTTCATCACCAGATATTACACCAATAAAAAGGTTTTTAATGAAAGATTGGCCTTAGAAGCATTGAAAGAAAAAAATATGCGTGAACTGAACCAGGCACGTACCGATTTTTTCACCAATATTTCCCACGATTTAAAAACACCACTTACACTGGTGCTACAACCGCTTAAACAGCTCAAAGAAACCTTGGGTACCAATGATAGTGCTAAGGGCTACATGGGTTTGATTGAGAAAAACGTAACCCGCATTCAGCGGATGATCAGTCAATTGCTACGTTTTAGAGAAATAGAAAGTCAAAAAATAACACTCAATCCGCAAATTGGTGATTTCATCAACTTTGTGAGAGACGTTTTTGGACTATTCGAATTATATGCCAATAAAAAGGAAATCGAAACCAATATTTCTACTTATCAGGATAACCTGCAGGTGGCTTTTGATTACGATGTGATTGAGAAAATTTTGACCAATCTTTTCTCCAATGCCTTAAAATACACGCCAAACAAAGGCTACGTGGGGGTACGTATTTATGCCGCTACCGAAGAAGAAAAGCAAAGACTTGCACAACCTTTGTACGAACAGGAAACGGCTTATATTGCTATTGAAGTGCTTAACAGTGGCGATGGCTTTTCGGAAGAACAAATAGCCACTTTGTTTACTTCTTTTAACCGTCTTTCGTCGCATAGGCCAACCTTTGAAGAAAGTTCAGGTTTAGGGCTCGCCATTGTGAAAGAATTGGTTGACGTGCTTGGCGGACAAATATGGATGGTAAATAAGGCCGATAAAGTATCCTTTACTATTATGTTGCCATTAAAGACACAGGCTAGCACTGGAGATATGCAGTCGAATGTTTACGACTACACTATTTCGGAAATAGACGATATTATATTGGATACTGAGGAATCAGAAAATGCCACCACCAGCGCCAGAAAAGCCAATAGTTTATTGTTGATTGAAGATGATCCGGCTATGCGTGCCTATATGGAGCAAAGACTTTCAGAGCGATACAATGTATACACCGCAAGCGATGGGGTAGAAGGTTTGATCAAAGCCGAAAAAATCTATCCACAACTGATCATTACCGATTTGGTGATGCCTAACAAGAATGGATTTGAGGTTTGCCGTAGCTTGAGGCATAACTTTAAAACCAGTCACATTCCTATCATCATGATTTCGGGTAATGGCGACGACAACCAGAATAAAATTAAGGCGCTCGAATATGGTGCTAGCGTATTTATTGATAAACCTTTTGATGTTGACTATCTGTTACAGCAGATAGACACCATTTTGAAGAACCAAAAGGAACTTAAGGAAAAATACAGCAAGCGTATCCAAGTGGATCCGGCTAATGTGACCATTACATCGATGGATGAAGAGTTATTGATGAAGGCCATGAAAGTGATTGAACAAAATATAGCCAATGCCAATTACTCGGTAGACGATTTTGTATCAGATATGAATGTGGGAAGAACAATCCTCTACCAAAAAATACACGACATTGTAGGCATGTCCATCAAGGAGTTTATTTTAAATATTCGATTGAAAAGAAGTGCCTACCTGTTAGAAAAATCAGATTTAACGGTAGCTGAGGTAGCTTATCAAACAGGGTTCAATAATGCCAAGTATTTTAGCGTATGTTTCAAAAAGCAATTCGAAATAAGCCCATCTGAAATGAAGAAAAAATCTTCTACTGGAACTGGGAAGAAGTAATTGGTCATTGGTTCAATTGTTCACTGGTTTATTGGTTCATTAGTTCACTGTCCAATCATTTTCGTTATTGTCAGCTTTGCATTGACCGTTCGTTTAATCGTCATCCTGAATTTATTTCAGGATCTTAAAGCGATAAGAAGTAAAAACCTCTCCTTGAAAAGGAGAGGGAATAGATAAGTGCAAGGACATCGTGTATTACTTCCATTAATTTAGCTCCTAACTTCCCCAAACGCTTCTCTCTCCCTCGTAGGGAGAGAAACCGCACAGCGGAGAGAGGGTTGACCAGCCCCTGTACGAAAGCGAACCATTTCCGTACAAAAACGAACCTTTCTCAATAACGTTTGTGCTAGTTTTGGAAACGCCAAATAAATCCCGAAGACCTTGCATGAAAGTAATCGTGAGCTATTGGCCAACAATCAACAACGTATTTCCTAAACCAAAATAAATGAACAACATGAGAAAATCTTTCTCTAAGCTATTTTTGATAGCACTTCTTATTACGGGCCAACAAACCAAAGCCCAATCCTTAAAAAATGTAGTCAATAAAGCCTTTGATTTTGCGGAGCAGCAAAGTTTGCTTATGGCTAAAAAGTACGAAAATCAAGCAGGTAGACTACCTAGAACTTTTGAAAACGGCAAAGATGTATCATCGGATTCCAGATGGTGGTGCAGTGGATTTTTTCCAGGTACACTTTGGTATTTGTATGAAAACAACAAAAATCAGGAAGTACTGAAATATGCTAAAATGTATACCGATAGGGTAGAACGAGAAAAATATACTACCGATAACCATGATGTAGGATTTATGCTCTACTGCAGTTTTGGAAATGGTTTGCGTTTAACCGGCGACGAGCATTACAAAGAAGTGCTGTTAACGGGAGCAAAATCGTTGGCTACCCGTTTTGATCCAAACGTAGGTTTGATCCGTTCATGGGACCACAAACAAGAAGTATGGCAATATCCCGTGATTATTGATAACCTGATGAACCTCGAATTGATGTTGTGGGCCGCTAATTATGCTAAAGACGAAAACTTCCGAAAAATAGCCATTTCCCATGCCGATAAAACCATGAAATATCATTTTCGCCCCGATTACAGCTCTTACCACGTGGTTTCATACGACCGAAAATCTGGCGTTCCGCATTTAAAGCAAACCCATCAAGGGGCTGCTGACGAATCTGCCTGGAGTCGCGGCCAAGCTTGGGGATTATATGGTTATACTTATCTCTATCGAGAAACAAAGGACCAACGCTATTTAGAGCAAGCCAAAAATATCGCCAACTTTTTGATCAATCACCCACAAATGCCAAAGGATTTTATTCCTTATTGGGATTATAATGCACCACAAATTCCAAACACCAACCGCGATGCTTCTGCGGCTTGTATCATGGCCTCGGCTTTAGTGGAACTGAGCGATTTTGTAGATGCCAAATTGAAAAAGAAGTATATGGACGTAGTGGGCACACAAATTAGAACGCTTTCGTCTAAAGAATATACAGCTAAATTAGGCGAAAATGGCGATTTCATCCTTAAGCACAGTACTGGCGCTTTTCCTTTCAAATCAGAGGTAGATGTCCCATTGACCTATTCCGATTATTATTACTTAGAAGCATTAACCAGATTAAAGAAAAGGTTATAAATATTCCTCAAAAGATAGAAAAAACAAGTATTCTTACTGTTAAATACCTCATCGTTACAAAATCATAACCATGGCAATCTCCAAGAAAGCAATCTTAATGTTCTGCGTATGCATGTGCAGTTTCACTTTTTTATTAGCGGTTAAAGCACAAAAGCCAGCCGAAACCTATCACAGTCCAAATTTATATGCTAAAGGTTCTCAATCAGAACGGATACAAAAAGCGATAGACGAAGCGAAGAAAACCACGGGAAAAGTAGTCATCCCAAAATATGATGCCATAGCAAAAACCGACGTATGGTTAATTGATCAAGCCATTTTGCTGCCTGGAGATTTTGAACTAGAACTCAACAACTGCAAAATTAAGTTATCAGATAAATGCAGGGACAATTTTATCCGCTCGGCAAATGCAGGATTGGGAATCAACAATATTTCCCCTTTAAAAAACATTAAAATCACAGGAAAAGGTAATGTGTTTTTAGAAGGAGCCAACAATCCCCGAGCTACAGGCGATCACAATAAAACATTATCCAAATCTCCTAATGGTTTTGGACAATCATACGGAAGCGATGCCGACAAACCTAATGAAAACCAAAAAGGCGGCTGGCGTAATCATGCCATTATACTGGCCCATGTAGATGTTTTTGAAATTAGTGGTATTGTTTTAAAAGATTACCATGCACATGGTTTAGTATTGGAACGTTGCAGTAATGGTGTGGTGAAAGACATCACTTTTAAGGTAAGACAAGCCATTAATGTGGCAGGTACAGATCGTCAGGTATTGAACCAAGACGGTTTAGGCGTAAGATTTGGATGCAAGAACATCACCATTTCCAACTGCAAGGGCAATAGCGGCGATGACTTTATCAATATTGGATTAACAGATACAGGAGTAGAAGCAGGTAAGGAAAATGTTAACGTAGTAAGCGGTTCTGTATACCGTGGCGAGATAGATAACATTTCGAATATCTATCTCCAAAACTGGCAAGATTTCTATTCCCTTTCACACCGAGCAATCCGCATTATGCCAATAGGCAAATTGAGGATCAGGAATGTATTTATCGAAAACATGATCATCAGTCCTTTATCCAAACAAGGCTTGGTGGTTGAACATACTGCAAATATCAAAGGTCTATTTGTAAGGAATTTGATTACCCATTATCCAGTAAAAGCCAAAGGAATTTCTGAAGCTAGCTTCAGGGATATTTTCTATTTCGGTGATGGCGCTCCCATAGATGTGGAACAAAGCGACTCCGTAAGGGTAGATCATGTGAAAACCATTGCGCAATAGCTATTTACCCGGTCGATAAGCCATTTTTCTTTTAAAGTAGGTATAAAAACGTACACAATCTTTCAGGTTGTACAAAACCAAACCATTTTCGTACAAAAACGAACCCTAGGGATGTCTTTGTGTATTTAGTTTTGTCATAACCATTTGTACAACCTAGAACCAAGTATGAAAACTAAACAACTAATCGTAATAGCGGTAGCTAATCAGTCGAGCCCTAAAAAATCAAGGGTTTGCAGTACATTTTACAGAACTCCTCATTCTCCGTTTTTAATTCCCGTAAATCATCCGATAGGAAATCCTATGGCAAAAGTATGGTCTTTGCTGAAGACCCTTCGATTGCTGTAGAAAAAACATTTTTGAGTAGTCCCTTTTGTGGTCCCAAACGTCATTGATTGATGAACTCATAAAGCTGATCCTCGCTCTGGCCATAACAGCAAGCTTGAACCTCGGCAATAAGAAATAGAAGTTGAACAAAACAAAACCAAAGCCTATCGCCAAACTTAAATGAACCTAGCTTTCTTCGCTCCATTTAGCAGCGTAAGACACGAACGATTAATTTTTAATGCTAACCAATATAAAACTACATGATAAAAGAATTACACATCAAGCTCAAGAGCTGGCTAATGATGATTGTCATCCTGCTGATGGCAATAAATTACGGCTATTCACAACAAGATCCAATTAAAGTTAAAGGAAAAGTTACTGATGAGAAGGGAGAAGTGCTGGTAGGTGTTTCAGTAATTATCAAAGGAACTAAAACAGGAACCCTAACCGATGTAGATGGAAACTACACCATACCGGCTGCAACAGATGCCACTTTGGTTTTCTCTTACATTGGCTTCGATCCACAAGAAATTAAAGTCAATCCAACTGGTACCATCAATGTTAAAATGTCGGGCGATAAAACCTTAGACCAAGTAGTGGTAGTAGGTTACGGTACCGCCAAGAAAAAAGATTTAACGGGTGGTTTGGCCATAGTAGGCAAGGAACAGTTAAGCATGGTATCTACCCCTAACTTAATGGACCGTTTAGTAGGTCAGGTAGCCGGTTTTTCCATTACATCGGCCAATGCTGCCCCAGGTGCTGCACAAACCTTGTTGATCCGCGGAGAGAACTCCTTATCCGCTAGTAACAATCCATTAATTATTTTAGACGGTATACCTTACAGTGGTTCACTTGCAGATCTTGATCCTAATAACGTAGAAAACCTTTCTATTCTAAAAGATGCCTCTGCCGTAGCAATTTACGGTTCTAGAGGTTCAAATGGGGTAATTTTAATCCAAACCAAAAGAGGTGCACTAGGTAAAGCAGCCGTAGCCTATCGCGGGCAACTGGGTATGGCCGAGCCCATGCAAAGGATTGATGTAATGGGGCCTAACGAATACATCCGCTTCCAACAAGATATCAGCAGGTTAAGATTGGGGCAAACTGGCGATTTACTAGATCCAATTGCTGGAGAAATAGTGAGCATCACCGAGCGTCAAAATTTTGCAAATGGGATTACACATAATTGGCAAGATTATATTTTTAGGAGAGCGGTGACCACAGATCACCAATTGAGTGTTTCTGGAGGTACAGAAACTACCAAATACATGGCTTCTTTAGCTGCACTGCAACAAGGTGGAGTGGTGTACAATTCGCGTTTGTCTAGGTTAAATATGACGACAAACCTTGATCAGACTTTTAATAAGTGGTTAACCATTGGAGTGGGTATGCAGTATACCAGAAAAAGTGATGGAGGAGTTACGCCGAATATTGAGCATGCCATTAAACAGAGTCCTTATGGAGCGTATAAAGATGCAAGCGGCAGATATGTGGCAGAACCTATGGAGTATGCGTTGATTGCTAACCCTATGCGTAATGTAAATGCTGTTCAGGATAGTTACAGTAATAACTTTTTTCTTTCGGGTTATGCCAATATCCTATTGCCGGTAAAGGGTCTATCGTTAAGATCAAATTTTGGATATAACTACCGAAGCGGTTTTACTGGCACTTATTATGGACGTGATACCTTTGAAGGAATGGAAAGCGGAACCCAAGTGGGTGGTAGTGCTTCCATTAACAACTCGCACTACAACGACTATACTTGGGAAAATATATTAAGATACGAGCGTGAAATAGGTGATCACCGTTTTGATGTGACAGGCTTATTCAGTATGCAACAAACCAAAAGCTGGGGAACTTCTCAAAGTGGAAGAGGCTTTGTAACAGACGATACCGAGTATTTTATGATGGCTAGTGCCGAACGCCCTATTACAAATAGTTCTTCACTATCAGAAACGGCCATGCTCTCTTACATGGGTAGAATAAACTATAGCTATAAAGGTAAGTACATGCTAACCTTAACTGCGCGTACTGACGGTGCTTCTGTGTTTGGTGTAAACAACAAGTATGCATTTTTTCCGGTAGCAGCAGCAGCATGGCACATTGGCGAAGAAAGCTTTCTTAAAAATAAAGTAAGCTGGTTAGACATGTTGAAAATACGTCTTTCCTATGGTGCCAATGGTAATCAGGCCATTACCCCGTACAGAACCTTGGACCGTTTGTACTCAAGCGTAAAATATATTTGGGGAGATGCCGGGCAAGCAGTGACTACGGCATATCTGGCTGGTGATGGCGTTGGTAATCCAAACTTAAAATGGGAAACTACCTATTCTACCAACCTTGGTATCGATTTCCAGTTATTTAAAAATAGGTTAAGTGGTACTATTGAGGGCTATATTTCTAAAACCAAAGATTTGTTGATGTTACGTACCGTTCCCATTATGAACGGATACAATAGAATTTGGGACAACATTGGGGCAACACAAAACAAAGGGCTTGAAGTAACTTTAAATTCTGTAAACATTAAAGGAAGAGATTTTACTTGGAGTTCAACCAGTGTGTTTTCATTAAATAGAGACAAAATTGTTGAACTAAGAGGTGATGGCTTGGACGATATTGGCAACAATTGGTACATAGGCAAACCTTTGCGAATATTTTTTGACTATAACGTAGTCGGCATATGGCAGGCTAATGAGAAATATAATATCATGCAAGGTGGGATACCAGGTGGAGCAAAAATTCAAGATGTAAATGGCGATGGGATCATTGATGCCAAGGATAGAACGATAATAGGCTCTAAAAACCCTCGCTACACCGCATCATTAGCCAATAGGTTCAGTTATAAGAATTTTTATGCCTCAGCATTAGTAACAGGTGTTTTTGGTGTTTGGCGTGATGATCACATGGCTAATATGGGCGCTTGGACCTTTGGTATCACCAATTATGTACATAATGCAAATTACTGGACGCCAGAAAATACAGGTGGAACCATTGTGTCGCCTGCTTACCTAAATCCACTTCAACACGGTTACTATAAAAAGGTAAACTACGTGCAAATTAGGAACATTACTTTAGGATACAGAGTTCCACAAAACATCACTAAGAAGATAGGATTAAGCGGTATCGATATCAATGCAAGTGTGAACAATTTGGACACTTTCTCTAACATTAGACAAGTACTTAATTACGACAACACTTGGATGGCATCTTTCCCAACCGCACGTTCTTATATGTTCGGCCTAAACGTAAACTTCTAATTTAATACAACACGAAAATGAAAAATATTATCACAACAAGTCTTGCACTTATCATATTGATCTCATTAGGTGGCTGTAAAAAGTTTTTGGAAGAAAATTTGAAAACTGAATTGGCACCCAGCAATACCTATACCAGTACCTACGGATTTGAAGTGGGAAGTGCTGGTCTTTATGCACTTACCCGATCAGAGTATAATACCTATGGTGAGGGTGGAGCTTTTATACACAACGGCGCCACTCCATATGAGTCTTTACAGGCAGCAACAGACATTGCCGACGTCATTAACAGCGATGGTTCTTTAACCTCGTTTGCAACCTTAAATATCCCCACTACAGAAAGATTTGCACTCACCTATTGGAACTGGGCCTATAACCTGATTTCTTCCGCCAACTTGATATTGGTGTATTCAGAAAAAAATACCAATTGGAGTTCGCCAACAGACAAAGTACGTTTTCAGGCTGAAGCACGTTTTTTCAGGGCCTACGCCTACCGTACATTGGTGTATTTGTATGGTGATGTTCCTTTCGTAGAAACCATTCTTTATGATTTCAAATTGAACTTTACCCGTACACCAAAAGCAGAAGTGATTGCGCACATGGTGGATGATTTGAAATTTGCAGCGCAAAATTTGCCAGCAAATCCTGATCTAGTGAAAGAGGGTAAGTTAACTAAATGGGCAGCAAGCCATTTGTTAAGCGAAGCTTATCTTTTGCAGGGCGATTACCCTGCAGCTGAACAGGCCGCATTGGCCGTAATTAACAGTGGTTACTACGAGCTAATGAAAACTAGGTTTGGCGTAAATAAAGATAAACCTGGAGATGTGTTTAGCGATATGTTCCTAGAAAATAACCAGAACAGAAAAGCTGGTAACAGGGAAAGTATTTTTGTATTACAATTCCAATTCAATACCCTAGGTGGCGGTACCAACTCTGATGACTGGACCCGTAGAGCGTGGATCCCAAATTACTCGTCAATCAGTGGATTTGTTTTAGCGGATACCTTAGGAGGGCGAGGTATTGCCCAGTTGGTACCAATGAAATGGTGGGTAGGTACCAACGGCACCAATGCTTCGGGCAGTGTTGCTGGCATCTTTGCTACTAATGATATGAGAAATTCCAACTACAATATTAAGCGCAGTTGGTATTATAACAATGCTGCAGATGCGGCGCTGTTTGGCAAAAAGGCAAATATCACAGAGCAAACTTGGTTTACCACCAAAACATTGTTCCCTGCCATTACTAAGTTTTTTTACGGACGTGCAGAGAACCTAGGTTTAACAGGTAGCTACAAAGACCGTATGAAGTTCCGTTTGGCAGAAACATATTTGCTGCTTGCCGAAGCCTATTTAGGGCAGAGCAATCCACAAAAAGCAGCCGATGCGGTAAATGAGGTACGCCGAAGAGCAGGTGCAGGCGATGTAAGTGTAGGTGATATGAATATGGACTATCTGTTAGATGAACGCATTCGCGAATTGGTTGGTGAGGAGAGCAGGCGTTTCACTTTGGTGCGTACCAAGAAATACGTAGATCGTGTAAAAGCGCACAATCCAGCCCTTGCCGCTAAGGTGAATGAAACGCATATGTTGTGGCCAATTCCTCAGGTAATTAGGGATGCCAATACCGGCGCACCATTTCCTCAAAATCCAGGATATGGCAATTAACCAATTGTTGTTCATAAAAAATAAACAGATGAAAACGAACTATTTATATAAAACTTTATTCGCCATAAGCTTTGTGCTTTTCCTTTCGGCCTGTAAAAAGGGGATCAATGATATTCCGAAAGTTCAAGAAAAAATGGAGCTAAAAGCGTCTTCACAAAGCATTACCTTGGATGAGAACAATCTTTCCAAAGATATCATCACCTTTAGCTGGCTGCCAGCTCGCTCGCAATCAAATGATCATATGGTGAGCTATACTACCAAAATGGATGTAGTAGGTAATAACTTTGGTGCAGGTACAGCTATCATGAATTATGAAGATGATGGGGTGTTTAGCAGAAGCTTCACGTCAGAACAATTACAAAACTGGGCAAATGAAAAATGGGGTGTGCCAGCCAACAGACCTTTCACTATTGAGTTTAGGGTAGTTGCCGAGTGGCAAGGCGGCGCTACTTTCGAAGCCCCAGAAGTACGTACCATAAGAATACAAGTGATACCAATTAAAGCAGTAATTTTTAATGCTGATAAAGTGTTTTTAGGAGGTAGTGCTATCCAGGGTATTAATAAAATAGAAATGCCTGCTACTTTGGAGAATCTTAACCAATATGCTTACGTGTTGAATTTACAGCCAGGTGAGTTGGAAATTCCGGTAGAGTATCAAGGTTTAACAAACTATATCGTTTCGGCAGATGCTAGTACAGAGCTTAAAGACGGTCAGGCAGTAGCGATTAAAATGCGTGAAAGCAAGTTCGCATGGAAAATAGAAACCGCTGGCCAGTATCGTGTAGTGGTTAATATGCAAAAAGCTACGGCTACGATTTATTCGCCCGCACAAGCATTGAGCCCTAGGGTAGTGACTTGGACAGGTGATGCAAGTGTGGTTTATAATACTACCGTTTCTGAATTGTGGATGCACGGACAAATCAACAATTGGGGAACACCAATTAAAATGGAATGCAAGGTAAGTTTGGCCGATCCGCAAGTACTGGTTTATACCGGCGGTAGAGTTGGAAAAGCTAAGTTTATCGTTTACGGAGGCAATGACAATAATAAAAATTTGGCCTATGCCTTTACCGCCCCAGTGAGTGCTACAGGTACGGCTCAAGAACTTACCCTGATCTTAGGAAAAGTTACGGAGCTGGCTGGTGGAACCATCAGTGCGCAGCGTAACTCGTACTATACCATTCCAGCAACCACTAATGTCTTGGTTTTTGATTTACGAAATAACACCATCCTAGCAGAGAAACGCTAGGTTACGGCGAGTTAAAATATTGGAGTATAAACTAATTTAAGGTTACTCAAAATGAAAAAATTAAACTATAAAATAACCGGCCTAAAAATATTGGCCGTGGTAATGTGCCTCTCGCTTTTTGCCTGCAAAAAAAATAAGGACGACGAGGGAACCCAAGCTCAGGGTACATTGGTAAAACCTAATTACAACAGGAGTTCAGTATTCCGTAATCCTTTAAACGGATGGGTAATGTATGGCTCAGGTTCAGGTCTGGCTACTTACTGGGATACCGAATATTATGTGCCAGATTTGGGGAAAAGGGTAAAAGCTATCGATTATGCTTCGGCTTGCTACATCCGTACCAGTTGGACAACATTTAATCCTGCTAATGGCGTTTATGCATGGCGTGACCCAAGTACTGCGCTCTACAAAATGATCAAAGGAGCAGAGAGTAGAGGTTTGCCTATTTCTTTCCGTATTGTAGTAGATGGACGTGACCAGGGCTTAAATACCCCGCAATTTGTGTTTGATGCAGGCGCGAAATTTTATTTAGAAAATGCGACCTATCCAACACGTAAAACACCTTACCCGCAAGATCCAGTTTTTAGACAGTACTACACTAAATTTATCGAAGAGCTGGCAAAGGATTTTAACGATCCAAAGAAAACTGCCTTTATTGATGCTTATGGATTGGGTAAATGGGGCGAGGCACATAATGTGATCTATTTTGATCCTGCAGTTAGTACTCCTGTTGCAAAAGTTGAAGAAGCGAAAGAAGAAGTGATGGACTGGATTTCTGATCTTTATACCAGAACATTCACTAAAATTCCTTTGGCCATGAACTATCACCGTGTAATAGGAGACCCGGTAAGCTGGGGTTCAGCAAATCCAAATTCTGATAGGTTGCTAACCAAAATGATCAATAAAGGATATAGCCTTCGCCAAGATGCTTTTGGAATGACCGATTACTATCAGAGCTGGGAAAAGAACTTTGCAAAGGCTTGGAATTTCAAACGTCCAATTTTAATGGAAGGTGGTTGGATTACCAGTGGTACGCATCGTTACTGGACTGATCCAAGCGGGAAATACAGAGAAGGGCACCCTGAAGATGTGAGAAAAGGTGAGTTTGATGCTTCTATGGAAGCTGCCGTAAATACCATGGATTTCCGTATTGGAGATATCGAAAGTTGGTTCAGTAAATCGTTTACCTTGGTGCAACGCTTTGTTTCCGAAGGCGGCTATCGCTTATATCCTGATCAGGTTTATTTGCCAGAGAAATTGAATAAAGGTACTGAAACCACCATCACTCACCGTTGGAGAAACATGGGTTTCGGTTATTTTCCTAATAATATTCCACAATGGAACTTTAAATACAAAGTGGCTTTTGCTTTATTAGACGCCAGTGGTGCAGTGAAGAAAGTGTTTTTGGATAAAGCCAGTGAACCTTCCACTTGGATGAAGACTGCCCCAACAAAGTATGAGCTAAAAGCAAATGTAGATGTGCTAGCAGGAACATATACTTGGGCAGTAGCCATTGTTGACACTACGGACGATAACAAACCTGGTATTAAACTATCGGTAAATGGAGATATTACTGCCGAAGGATGGTTAAAACTCATTAACGTACAAGTACAATAAGCAATATTGACCTTTATAAGTACAAGCCGCAGCGAAAGTTGCGGCTTTGTTGTTTTAGCACCTCCTGTCATTCCGAGAGTAACGAGGAATCTTCTTTGCGAACGGTTTTAAACCTGCAAGGTTTGCTTCTCGCAACAGTCCTTTCCTATATCGTCATCTCGACCGTAGCGGAGAGATCTTTTGATATGCAATTTAGTCATGCTATTTAATCAAAAATATCTGTCATTCAGAGCGGGCCGAAGAATCTCAAAAAGAATAGCATAAATGAGATCCTTCGTTGCACTCAGGATGACAGAAATGAACGGACAGTGAACTAATGAACGAGTGAACAATTGAATCAATGAACTAATGAACAATTTTTATATTTGTGTATGTCCACATCCAAGTTAGCCATCTACCGCCGTAAAAGAGGTTTAAGCCAAGAGCAACTATCGGCACTTTCAGGCGTAAGTGCCCGAACCATTCAGCGCATTGAAAAAGGCACTGTGGAAGCACACTTGGCCACCCTTAAACTATTGGCCGACTCGCTAGATGTAGACACTGAACTGCTTTTGGAAAACGAACCCGTAGCAGTGCCAACTTCTACGAATGCCGACAAGCCCCTCAAGCTCACACCGCTGTTTCATGTCTCGGCGCTAGTGGGTATGTTTTTTCCTATTCTCAATATCATTATCCCTGGAGTTTTATGGTTTTTAAAAAGGGACGAATCACCGGAGTATGATCGTCAAGGTAAGCAGGTCATCAACTTTCAGCTCACTATGTCTTTTGCTTTTGTACCCGCTGTTTTTCTATTAGTATTTTATTTTCCAGTAGGCTTTCCCTTAGCCATATTGGTTTACTTTTTCACCATGGTCATGTGTTTGATCAACTTGTTTAAGGCCATCAATAACAAACCTATTTATTACCCATTAGCTTATGCGTTTTTAAAATAAATGCTCTTTAATCCCTTAAAAAGGGCAAAGTGACGTGAAGGTGTCGGGTGTTTGTCGTTGAAATGAACGAGATACCAGCCTAAATTTGTCTTAAATAATTTAAAAGATGAAAAACCTATTTACGCTTGCTTTCGCACTTTACCTATTCCCTTTATTTGCACAAAATGCAACGAAGGTAAAACACCTTAATGGGCAATCGGTGAGTACCGAAACCCTACAGAAAAGAATAACATATTTGGTTGATAGTGCCAAAATTGCTGGACTACAAGTCGCCATTATTAATGGTAATAAAACGGTATGGACTTCGAGTTTTGGATTTAAGGATATCGAAAATCAAAAACCTTTAAACGATAGCACGGTAATGTATGCGGCTTCCTTAACCAAGCCTGTGAGCGCTTATATTTTTCTGCGTTTGGTAGATCGTGGAGTATTCAGGTTAGATCAGCCCGTGCATACCTATTTGAAAAAGCCAATTGGCGAATATCCAAAATGGAAAGATTTGGCAGATGATACCCTTTCATTCAATCGAATTACTCCTCGAATGTTATTGGCACATAGTTCAGGCTTGCCCGTACTGCGCCAATTGTACGGTAACAAAACCAATTTAATTGCTAAACCTGGTGAAAAGTTCTATTATTCTAACGAAGGCATTAACCTATTGGGTTTCATGATAGAAGAATATACAGGAAAAACATTGCAAGCAATTGCAAAGGAAGAAGTCTTTGCACCTTTACAAATGCAACACACGAGTATGATTTGGGAAAAGCCTTTCGAAAACAACTTCTCCTATGCTTATTTTAAAGATGGGAAGAAATACGGTTCCGAAAGAAGAGAGAGCAGTCGTGCGGCTGGCTCTATGACGACCACCGCTAGCGATTATGCTCGTTTCTACATCCAATTGATGACCAGTAAAGGCTTAAGTAAAACAAACCTGCAACAAATGTTGGCTCCGCAAATTGCGGTAACAAGTAAACGTGGTTTTGGTAGCTTGAGAGACAGTTTAACCCATGAAAATGATGCCATTAAATTAGCTTGGGGTTTGGGTATAGGTTTATTCCAATCGCCTTATGGAAAAGGTTTTTTTCATACAGGACATGGCGAAGCCAATCAGAATTATGCGGTAGCTTTTCCAGAAAAAGGAATAGCAGTAGTATTGTTAAGCAATAGCGAAAACTTCGAACGTGCCAGCGCACAAATTGTAAAGGCCTGTATTGGCGATACCTATTCGCCATTTAAGTGGTTAGGGCATTTGGATCATTAATTAACTGTCTGGCTTTGCTGATCTAAACCTTGCAGGTTTTTAAAACCTGTAAGGTTTGAAGTATGCTATAGTTTTCCTCGCGTGGTCTGATTCCCACATCAGTGAAATTAAATTTTATCTTTGGATAAGTATATCTTCCTATTTTGGTGTCATTAACCATAGCACCAAATGTTTTAGCCTGAATTGAATTTAATGCCACAAAAAGAGATTGTACAATTGTTCAAGGAAATCCAACATGGAAACAAGCTGGCGTTTGACCAACTTTTCAATTTCTATCACCCAAAGTTGGTAGCCTTTGCAAAACAATACACTAAACAACAGGAGAGTGCAGAAGAAATTACTTCCGAGCTTTTTGTGAAAATCTGGCTAAAACGCAATACCCTTTCCAGTGTACTCAATCCCGAAGTTTATCTTTATGTGGCTATTAAAAATGCCTGTTTAAATGTAATGAGGTCTGATAAAAAAAGAGCGACATTCTTTACAGAAAATGAAGAGAATACTCATTCTGAATTAATTTCCAGTGAGAACAATACCTTGTTGGAAGATAAAGAGTTGCGCAAACTACTCGATCTGACAGTGTCAACGCTCCCCGAGCAACGCAGAATGATATTTAAACTCATCAAAGAAGATGGATTAAAAAGTGCTGCGGTAGCCCAAATATTAGGAATTTCTAAAAGGACCGTTGAAAATCAATTGTATAAAGCCATTAAAACTTTGGCCGAAGCACTCAGTGCATATTTGGGTTATCATCCCCAATCGAGGGCAGCAAGGAAACAGCAACTCCGAGACCTGTCTTTGTTATTTTTTTAATAGGCAGTAAGTAAATCCCTAAAAACAATTGTCCTTAAGGTATAAGTACCAAATCATGGAAAGAGAAAACTTCATCGAACTGCTCAGTAAAAAGCTCTCACAAGAAATTTCTGCCAGTGAACAAACGCTTTTAAATGATGCGCTTCTAAACAACGAAGAATATCAACAATTGGCCACTCAGTTGGAACGTTACTTTAACGAAAAATCTAAAGAAAATATATCCACTAAGTCATTGGGCCAAACTTGGGCAATGATTGCCGAAGCAGAAAAGGGAGCGCCTGTCAATCGGTTTAATTACAATGCTAAAAAACAATCTCTTCTTTCAACTACATGGCTAAAAATAGCGGCGGTATTGGTACTGGTTTTGGGTGCTGGATGGTTGAGCTATCACTTATTAAACCGTAGCCAAAAAGATTTTGAGGCGATTGCGGCAACTGACCAAAAGGTTTTTAAAGTATTGGCTGATGGCACCCGTATTTGGCTTAATAAACAAACCTCCATTACCTATAATCAAAATTTTGGGAAACACCAAAGGGAGATATTCCTTAATGGAGAGGCATATTTTGATGTGGTTAAAAATACAGATGTCCCGTTATTTATTCATGCAGGCGATATTGATATTGAAGTAAAAGGAACTGCTTTTAACGTCAATGCGTATCGGGAAGCCAAGCAGGTACAAGTGGCTTTGGTAAGAGGGTCAATAGCCGTAACGGATAGGCAAAATACAGCTCATAGCATATTGCTTAAACCTAATGAAAAACTGGTGTTTATCCCTAAAACCATCACGCAAAGCGAAAGTAATTTCCAGATACTGGCAGTTAAACCCAATGCTTTGAATAGGGAGATTGGCTGGACTACAGATACCATTACTTTCAATAAAGAGAAGCTAATAGACTTGGCTTTACGTTTGGAAAAGAAATATGATGTAAAAATTGACATCAAAAGTGAGGCGCTGAAAGAAAAGCGTTTCAGTGGAACGTTTACCAATCAAACCATTCAACAAGCTTTAAATGCCCTTCAACTTTCCTATCCGTTTACCTACACCATCAACAATAGGTTGGTGACCATTAAGGAATAAGGAATGAAGAAAGTTCTCCTGTTTGTATTTGCCTATTTTATTGGTTTTTCTGTTCTTGCACAAGATCGAAAACTTACTTTAAGACAAGAAAATATTCCTTTGCCTTTGCTGTTCAAGAAAATTCAGGAGCAGTGCGGTTATACTTTTGTGTATAGTGATGAAGTAGTATCAGACACCATAATGGTTGCGGTAAATGCCGAACGAATGCCCGTTGCCAAGGTATTGGAAAACATCCTTCCAGCCAAAAAGCTTTTTTATCAGCTCCTGTCAGAAGACATGATGGTGATTGGGAGCGAAAAACTATTGAAAAAGCAGGACGACGGCATCAAAACGACATTAATAGGCGAGGTGATAGATGCCGAAGGACACCCAATGCCTTTTGCTACCATTATGCTTTTTGAAGGTGCCAAACAAGTAAATGGTGTGATTGCCAATGAACATGGTGCGTTTCAATTTCATCATCCTTTAAAAGTAGGAAACCCGTATGTGCTCAAGGTATCGTCAATGGGGCACGAAACCACGCAGCTTAATTTTTCCATGTCACAAGCTCTTTTATCCAAAGACTTTGGAAAAATTAAACTTAAACAAAGCGCTAAAATGCTCAAGGAAGTAAATGTGAGCGGTAGTCAAAAAGTGATAGAAATGGATGGTAGCAACCTCATTTTTAATGTTTCCAAAAGTATTAGCGCACAGGGAACCAATGCACTTGAGCTATTGGGCAGAGCACCAGGGGTAAATGTGGGAACAGACAATAATATTTCGTTGAATGGAAAAGCAGGTGCAGCAGTGCTCATTGATGGTAAACAGACCTATCTTTCTAACAGGGAGATTGCAGAACTGTTAAAATCAATGTCGGCCTCGGAAATTAAGTCTATAGAAATCATCACTAGCCCAAGCGCAAAATACGACGCTTCGGGCACCGCTGGTATCATCAATGTACGTACCCAAAAATCAAATGTGCAAGGTTTTAGTGCCGCATTAACCTCTGGATTGAGTTATGGGGTATACTTGAGAAATAATCAGGATTTAGCCCTGAACTTTAGAAAGAATAGGTTAAGCATTTTTGGAAACTACAGTCATTTCATTGGCTACTATTCCTATTTGTATGGTGGCGACAGAATTCAAGAAGGAAAGTTTTATAACAGCTTTACCGATGATATTGACAAGCGCAAGAAAACGGGTTCCAGGTTAGGGGCCGATTTTGCCATCGATAAAAATCATACGATGGGGATCTTATTGAATGGCAACTTTTTGTTTGGTGGTGGTATTACTGATACCAAAACTGATATTGGGCAAGCACAAAGCACCATCATTGACCAAACGCTTACCGCCATTAATGATTATTACCATCAACAAACCCAACGTTACAATGTCAATTTGAACTACAAATACGAAGACACTTTGGGCACCATCATCAATTTTGATGCAGACTATGGCGATTTTACCAAAGGTTCAGGCAACCTCCAATCTAATAAGTACACGGCCAGCAACCAAACCGTTATTAGTGATAATCTGTACCGCTCTTTAAATGCGATTGATATTGGCTTAAGAGCTGTTAAAGCTGATTATACCACTAAACTTTGGAAAGGGAAATTAGAAACGGGATTGAAATATTCCTCCGTATCAGCTGATAATGATTCGAAATTTTTGGAAATTAAAACCGATGGCGAATTCATTGACCCTAACAGATCAAACCATTTTGTTTATCGGGAGGAAATTGCAAATGCTTATATCAACTATCAAAGAACTTTTGGTAAATGGCAATTGCAGGGAGGCTTAAGAGTAGAAAATACTGCCTCAAAAGGGAATCTGGACGAGGCTTCTAGCGTATTTGGCGACCTCAAGGTAACCGAACGAAACTACACCAACTGGTTTCCTTTTTTTTCTGCCACAGTAAAACCTAGTGCTGCCCACAACTTTTCGTTAAGTTATTCCCGCAGGATTGACCGACCCGCCTATCAAAACCTTAACCCGTTCATTTACCTATTGGATGAACTTTCCTATTGGCAGGGAAATCCGTTTCTGGAACCTCAATTGAGTCATCGTGTATTATTGCAGTATGCTTATAAAAGCGCCACAATCATTGGGCTTAGTTATACTTATACCGATAAATTTAGTGTAGAGGTAACTGATGCCGTAGACGATACAAAAATTGTAATGGTTCCTCGAAATATGGGTATACAACAGCATTTGGCACTTACTTTAACCCAAACTTTGCAGCCTTACAAATGGTGGAACATTACGTTTAACGGTACACTTTTTGGGCTTCACAATGATATTGATTTTGGTGCTGGACGAAAGCTTAATTTAAAGCAATTGGCAGGAAGGCTAAACTTACAGCAAAACTTTAAGCTGCCCTACCAACTAACAGCTGAAATTATGGGTGTCTACAATTCAAGAAAGTTAGCAGGAGCCAACCAGTTCCCCAATGCTACCAGTCAAATTGATTTGGGTTTACAGCGTAACTTTATGAACAACAAAGCTACCCTGCGACTCATCTTCAGTGATATTTACAAAGGCACTAAAGCCAGTTCCATTCAGCAAGTAGAAGGGCTTTATATTCGCAATTACAGCTATTTCGAAACCCGACAGGTGAAGCTTAATTTCAGTTACAGGTTCAGTAGTGGAAGTTCTAAAGGACCAAGAACCAGAAGTTCCGCTTTGGAAAATGAACAGGGAAGGATTAAGTGAGATTTGTTTTAAACCACACAGATTTCAAAAACCTGTGTGGCTTAGTTCCCTATATCTTCTTCTTAACTGGCGTATGGTTAACTCACCCATTAAAGCTAATGTTGGGGCGACAATACCAAGCATGTGCGAAAATAATTGATACACAAACTTTCCTAAAAGCCACGCTCTCCCTTTGAGGGAGAGATGTCCGAAGGACAGAGAGGGTTTATTTCTGTCCATTCATACAAGTTATCTGTCATTTCGTCCAGATTTTCATCACTGTTAGCCAACAAAAGGAGAGATTTATCAAATGATAGATGGCGATTAAGAAGCAAATTGGTTTGGTTACCAGAAATTAAAACAAGGAAAAAATGAAAAATGAGACTGTAAAAAAAGCAAGTATCCTGTTGCTCGCTTTTTTAATCCATGCAGTTGGTTGTGCACAAAATACCAACTATATCTATATTAAAGATATTCCTGCGGAGGCCGATTATACTGCTGATTTTGAAAAAGTATCCGATGCGGTGAATGAAAAATATACACATCTTAAGGCTAAAAATTTAGATGGCGCCTCACTTAGGGAAAAATATATGACTTTGGTGAGAAACGCTAAAACCAATTTAGAATATGGGGATATTCTGCTTCGTTATTTTGCGGAGTTAAAAAATAGCCACTCCAATGCGATTTTTAAAAAGTACTATAAAAACTGTACAGCATCGCTAATAGAGGGGCGAATATTCCTTTCCTATTTAGGCGACAGTCTTTTCAGTAAGCAAGGAATTAACGAAAAGGACGAGATTCTAAAAATCAATCATATTCCTGTATTGACTTATATTCAGAACCAAGAAAAATATACCTCCGCCTCAACTGATTTACATAGGATGTATTTAACGGTAAGTGGTCTTTTTTCTAGTTATAACGAAGAGGACAGGACTTATACCTTTAACACATCCTCAGGTGAAAAAGAGATAACAGTTCACTTTGATGATACACCCATAAAAGAAATAAATAAATCAGTAAAGCCACCACTTAAAGTAGAACACAAAATATTAAATGATAGTGTTGCCTATATTGGCATATTAAGTATGACTGGAAATGTAGTGGAAGAGTTTGCTGCTGCATTTGATACTTTGTCGAAAAAACAGTTTCTCATCATTGATTTGAGAAGGAACCAAGGCGGAAATTCTGGTTACTCAGAAAAAATTGCTGAATATCTGATAACAAAAGGACAAAAGGCTTGTGTAAGCAATCGTTGGTTAAGTCCGAAAGGCAATTGCTATAGGGGAAAACTCTTTTTGCTTACAAGCCCATATACCGTTTCCGCCAGCGAAAGCTTTGCACTCGACTTGTTGGAAAGTGGAAATGCTACCATAGTGGGTATGCCAACTGCTGGCGATACTGGTAATCAACCTCAATTTTATAATAGCAAATTAGGTTATAGCTATTGGTTCCCTTCCCGAAATAAAGCTCAGTTATCACCAAAAGGTTTTCCGATGGAAGGAACAAGTATTCAGCCGCATTATACAGTATTTAAAACAATCACTGATTTTTTAGCCAATAAGGATACCATATTGAACTATGTTTTAAACATCATTAGTAAAAAATGAAGTTCGAGTAATTTTATTCGAGTCTGTATGATACTTAAAACCTCGCAGGTTTCAAAAACCTACGAGGTTTTGTATTAACAAATAGATTACGGCTTCAACAAACCCTCCAATACCTTTTTGCCATGTTCATTATCGGGACTTAAGGCAATGGATTTTTGATACATGGCAATAGCTTCCGTTTTTTTGCCCAATTTCAATAGTGCTTCACCATAGCTATCAAAAGCATTTCCACTTTGAGGGAAAAGATGGGTGTTTAGCTTAAGGATTTCCGAAGCATCTTTTAAGTTGCCGTTAGCCATCATTCGATAACCCCATTCGTTAATCTCAAACTCATTAGGGATAAACAATGGATTGGTCTTTTTCTGTTCCTCGGCAAAAGGAATGGCTTTGTCGAACCCTATTTTTCTTAAGGAAATCTTCATTAAAGTAATTGGCGAGGCTTTGGGAATATCTGCATTGTAACATCCCGCTAGTTCTTCCAAGAAATCTTCTGGATAGCTTCCGCCCAGATTAGTGAGTACAATTACAGCTAAATCATCGTCTGGATAAACCAAAAAGGCAGCTCTTCCACCACCAGACATACCTACAGCTTTATGTTTTGCCCTAAATCTGTTTAAGCCCCAGCCCAAGGTCCAAGGCGTGCCTGTACCATTGTTAAATTGCCCTTGCGACCACATGGTGTCTATACTAGATTTGGATTTTAGCAGTTTTCCATCCTGCAAAGCGATGATCCATTTGGCCATATCTTCGGCAGTGCTGTTAAGCCCCGAAGCCGTTCTCCTGAAGTAAGGAAATTCATAGTAGTTGTTAATGAGCTTAGGTGTGGCCAATTGTTGCCCGTCAATATTGCTTCTGTAAAAATAGGTGGGTGCAAAATGTGGGATCACATCACGGGAATCTCCAAACACAGTGTTCTTCAAAGCTGCGGGTTGAAATTGGTGCTGTTCAAATACTTCTTGAAAAGTCTTTGAAGAAAATTTATCAATCAGCTTTGCCAATAAATAAGCATTGGTTTGGTTATAATTAAATCTTTCGCCAGGAGTAGAAAGCATGGGCATTGTTTTCAACTTCTCCCAAAAAGCAGCCTCAGTACTATTGGTCAAACCGCCCGTCCTCGAGTCTAATAAGCCTAATCCATCGGGTAAACCAGAGGTGTGAGTAAGTAGTTGTTTAATGGTTACCGCAGGCCATATAGTAGGTAAATCGTTCAGATAAGTGGAAACAGGTTTCAAAAGATTGATTTTTCCTTGTTCAACCAATTGCATAATGGCCACGGCAGTAAAAACCTTAGTACAGGAGTTGATGGCAAAAATAGATTGGTCGGTTACAGGAACATTGTCTTGAACATTGGCAATCCCATAAGATTTACTCAGTACCATTTTTCCTTTGCTCACAATGGCCACCTGTAATCCTGGGATTTTTCTTTCCATCATTTCTCTTTTGATGATGGCATCAACGGCAGTATTAGTTTGGGCAAATAAGTTTGAAGTCGTAATTAATAGGACTAGAAACAGGAAGGTTTTTCTCATTGTTTACGTTTTTTCATTAGACACTAAAAAAGAGTAGATGTTGCATGGGATTTCGTCCTCTTTTCTTCTGTTTGGTGATAAACCAAACACAGGTTTAAATGTATGGCTAACCCTGAACTAAATTCAGGGTGACTGTAATCAATGCTCCGTCATGCTGAATTTAGTTCAGCATCAGTTTTATAAGTTGATTATAAATAAATCAGTAATCGAACTCAAATAAGTATGAAATCGAGCATGTACAAACTTTCCCAAAAGCTTCTCTCTCCTTTTGAGGGAGAGATGTTCGAAGAACGGAGAGGGTATTTGGAATGATAGTAACATTGAAAATTTTTCATACCTTCGTTGCCCCTAAAATTTTACTGGTTTAGCTTCCCTTCTCATGAAACGATTTTTATATGGTATCGACTTCGGTACTACCAATTCTGCTTTGGCTATTTACGACGAAGATTCGAAAGAAATACACAGCACCATCATCATTCCTTCCTTGATTTACTTTTATCACCAATTAAATACTGGAGCCGAGAAAAACTATGTAGTAGGAGAAGAGGCCATCAATGCCTACTTGAATGATGGTATGAAAGGACGTTTCATCAAATCCATTAAGCAGATCTTATCGAGAAGCAGTTTTACCGAAACCCGTATCCACAACAGACGATACAATGCCTCGGATTTGGTAGCCATTATTTTAAAGGAACTGAAAAGCAGGGCTGATCAAATAGTTGGACAAGATGTGGAGAAAGCCATCATCGGGAGGCCTGTGTTTTTTGATGACGATAATGTGCAGAAAGATACTTTAGCGCAAAATAGATTGAACAAGGCGGCGGAAATGGCGGGCTTTACCCAAGTGCGTTTCCAGTTTGAGCCAATAGGAGCAGCCTTTGCCTATGAAAAAACCTTAAACAAAAAGGAACATGTGTTGGTAGGCGATTTAGGTGGCGGTACTACCGATTTTACCTATTTGGTACTTGACCCAGCCAAGGTTGGAAGCAAAGATCGCAAGAAAGATATGATGGCCACCGGCGGAATTTACATTGGTGGAGACAGTTTCGATTCAGCTTTTATGTGGGAGCGAGGGACACCTTACTTTGGTAAAAACACTACCTACGAAGCTACGCCTGGCAAGGTGCTAACCGTGCCAAAATCATTGTTTGCAAATATTTGTTCGTGGGATCAAATGAACTTCTTTAATGGGCAACGCATCAAAAAAGATATCGACGACTATTATTATTTCTCAGGGAAAGACCGTCAGTTTAAAAACCTCATTACCCTTATTGAAAATAATCTAGGCTACTCGGTGTTTCAATCCATCGAAAAAACAAAAATTACCTTGTCGAGCGAAGCTAAAACTAGTTTCACCTATCATCAAATGGATATTAACATTGAAGAAGAAGTTTCATTGGTAGACTATCAGCAAATCATCAAAAAAGATGTAGACCGAATTGCGGCTTACCTCGATGAATTTA
>Ga0206117_100250_pt1 | contig 75312 bp, 73 predicted proteins | sample 3A5Ametagenome_FD_177997 | JGI IMG/M metagenome (GOLD analysis project Ga0206117, IMG submission 177997) | Enriched microbial communities from leaf-cutter ant dump, University of Wisconsin, Madison, United States - 3A5A | ecosystem: Environmental > Terrestrial > Nest > Insects nest > Nest dump... | reverse complement strand
ACCAGACCGCCGGCCTGATGAGCAAGCACGACGACCTGGCCAACGAACTGCTGGCCGCCGGCGAGCAGGTGTTCGACCGCGCCTGGCGCCTGCCGCTGTGGGAGGAGTACCAGCCGATGCTGGATTCCAGCTTCGCCGACGTCTACAACATCGGCGGCCGCTGGGCCGGCGCCATCACCGCCGGCTGCTTCCTGTCGCGTTTCGCCGAAGGCCAGCGCTGGGCGCACCTGGACATCGCCGGCGTGGCCAGCGACGAAGGCAAGCGCGGCATGGCCACCGGCCGCCCGGTGGGCCTGCTGACGCAGTGGCTGCTGGATCGGGTGGCCTGAGAAGCCGGGAAAAGGGAACAGGGAGCGGGGAATGAAAATTTCCCGCGCCGGTTCTCCACCCCGCACCCCTTGCCTCCTTCCCTTTTCCCCCTTCCCGGTTCCCCGCCTTGACCCGTGCCGACTTCTACCTGATCGCCAAGCCCCGTTTCCTCACCGAGCCGCTGAAGCTGGTGTGCGAACTGGCGCGCAAGGCCAACGACACCAGCCAGTACACGCTGGTGCTGGCGCGCGACGCGGCGCAGGCCGAGGAACTGGACGAACTGCTGTGGTCGTTCGACCCGGACGCCTACATCCCGCACCAGATCGTCGGCGAGGACGTGGACGAGGAAGAAGCCATCGTGCTGATCGCCGCGCCCGGCGCCGACGCGCCGGAACGCCCGCTGGTGATCAACCTGCGCGACGAGCCGTACCTGGGCGGCTGCGAGCGGGTGCTGGAAGTGGTGCCGGCCGATCCGGCCGCGCGCGAGCCGCTGCGCGAGCGCTGGCGCCAGTACAAGGCCGCCGGCTACGCGCTCAACAAGCACGACATGTAAGGGGACCGCCCATGCGCCTGCTCATCGCCCTGCTCCTGCCGTGGCTGGCCTTCTTCACCATCGGCCGGCCGATTTCCGGCGTGGCCTGCCTGCTCCTGCAGATCACCCTGCTCGGCTGGGTTCCCGCCGCGATCTGGGCCGCCTATGCGGTCAGCCAGTACCACACCGACCAGAAGATCAGGCGCGCGCTGAAAACCGGCGCGTTCCGCTGATCCCCTCCCCGCCTTCCACCCGGTTTCCCCGCATGACCCAACTCGCCTCCAGCTACGACCCGAAGTCCTTCGAAACCGCGCTCTACGATGCGTGGGAGAAAGCCGGCCATTTCAAGCCGTCCGGCAAGGGCGAGCCGTACACCATCCTGCTGCCGCCGCCGAACGTGACCGGCACCCTGCACATGGGCCATGCGTTCCAGCAGACGCTGATGGACGCGCTGATCCGCTACCACCGCATGCGCGGCTACGACACGCTATGGCAGGTAGGCACCGACCATGCCGGCATCGCCACCGAGATGGTGGTCAGCCGCAACCTGGCGCTGGAAGGCAAGGGCGAAACCCGCGACTCGCTGGGCCGCGACGGTTTCATCGACAAGGTGTGGGAGTGGAAGGCGCACTCGGGCAACGTGATCGAAGGGCAGATGCGCCGCCTCGGCACCTCGGCCGACTGGTCGCGCAGCACCTTCACCATGGACCCGGGCCCGAGCGAGGCGGTGATCGAATCGTTCGTGCGCTGGCACGAGCAGGGCCTGATCTACCGCGGCCAGCGCCTGGTCAACTGGGACCCGGTGCTGAAGACCGCCATCTCCGACCTGGAAGTGGAAAGCGCCGAGGAAGACGGCTTCCTGTGGTCGATCGCCTATGCGCTGGAAGACGGCGCCAGCTACGAGCACGTGGAAGTCGATGCCGACGGCAACGAGACCCTGCGCGAAACCCGCCACTACCTGGTCGTGGCCACCACCCGCCCGGAGACCCTGCTGGGCGACACCGCGGTCATGGTGCACCCGGAAGACGCGCGCTACGCGCACCTGATCGGCAAGCGCGTGACCCTGCCGCTGACCGGCCGCAGCGTGCCGGTGATCGCCGACGACTACGTCGACAAGGCGTTCGGCACCGGCGTGGTCAAGGTCACCCCGGCGCACGATTTCAACGACTACCAGGTGGGCGTGCGCCACGGCCTGCCGATGATCAACCTGTTCACCCCGGTGGCCGCGCTCAACGAGAACGCGCCGGAGCAGTACCGCGGGCTGGATCGCTACGAAGCGCGCAAGGTGATCCTGGCCGAGCTGGAGGACCTGGGCATCCTGGTCGAGACCAGGGCGCACAAGCTGCAGGTGCCGCGCGGCGACCGCACCGGCCAGGTGATCGAGCCGTACCTGACCGACCAGTGGTTCGTGAAGATGGACGGCCTGGCCAGGCGCGGCCTGGAACTGGTCGAGAACGGTTCGATCACGTTCGTGCCGGGCAACTGGATCAACACCTACCGCCACTGGATGGAGAACATCCAGGATTGGTGCATCAGCCGCCAGTTGTGGTGGGGCCACCGCATCCCGGCGTGGTTCGACGAAGCGGGCAACTGCTACGTGGGCCGCAACGAAGCCGAAGCCCGCGCCAAGGCCGGTCTGGCCGATGACGTGGCGCTCACCCAGGACAGCGACGTGCTGGAGACCTGGTTCTCCTCGCAGCTGTGGCCGTTCTCCACGCTGGGCTGGCCGGATGAAGCGGCCATGGCGCAGCGCGGTTTCGAGCGCTACCTGCCATCGAACGTGCTGATCACCGGCTTCGACATCATCTTCTTCTGGGTGGCGCGCATGATCATGGCCACCGACAGCTTCACCGGGCACATCCCGTTCAAGGACGTCTACATCACCGGCCTGATCCGCGACGCGCAGGGCCAGAAGATGTCCAAGTCCAAGGGCAACGTGCTCGACCCGCTGGACATCATCGACGGCATCAGCATCGACGACCTGGTCGCCAAGCGCACCCACGGCCTGATGCAACCGAAGATGGCCGAGAAGATCGAGAAGGCCACCCGCAAGGAGTTCCCGGACGGCATCATCGCCCACGGCGCCGACGCGCTGCGCTTCACCATCGCCGCGCTGGCCACCCACGGCCGCGACATCAAGTTCGACATGAGCCGCGCCGAGGGCTACAAGAACTTCTGCAACAAGCTGTGGAACGCCAGCCGCTTCACCCTGATGAACACCGAGGGGTCCAGCTTCAACGGCGCACCGCAGCCGCGTACCGATGCCGAGAAGTGGATCCTGTCGCGGCTGGCCAAGGTCTCGGCCGAGGCGCAGCAGCATTTCGCCGACTACCGCTTCGACCTGCTGGCGCAGTGCCTGTACGAGTTCGTCTGGAACGAGTTCTGCGACTGGTTCCTGGAGCTGACCAAGCCGGCGCTCAACGGCGACAACGCCGGGGATGCGGCCAGCACCCGCCACACCCTGTTGTACGTGCTGGAAGCGGTGCTGCGCCTGCTGCACCCGCTGATCCCGTTCGTCACCGAACAGCTGTGGCAGCAGGTGGCGCCGCGCCTGGGCATCGTCGCCGACACGCTGTCGCTGCGCGCCTACCCGACGGCGGCCGAGTTCGCCGGCGACTACGCGCAGGCCGAGGCCGACGTGGAATGGTTCAAGACCATGGTCAGCGCGCTGCGCCGCGTGCGCAGCGAGTTGAACGTGCCGCCGTCCAGGCAGGTGCGCCTGCTGCTGCAGGGCGGGCAGGATGCCGACCGCGCCCGCGTCGAACGCTTCGCCTCGCAGCTGCGCTTCCTGCTCAAGCTGGAGAGCATCGACTGGCTGGCTGCCGATGCGCAGACCCCGCCGGCGGCGGCGGCCATCGTCGGCGAACTGAAGCTGCTGGTGCCGCTGGAAGGCCTGGTCGACCTGGACGCCGAGCGTGCGCGCCTGGACAAGGAAATCGCCCGCGTGTCGGCGGAGAAGGAAAAGAGCGAGACCAAGCTGTCCAGGTTCACCGACAAGGTGCCGGCGGCGGTGGTCGAGCAGGAGCGCGTGCGCCTGGCCGACTGGAACAGCCAACTGGCCGGCCTGCAGGAACAGCGCGCCAAGCTGTAGGCAGCGCCGCTGCGACCAGGGAAACGCCGCCTGCGGGCGGCGTTTCCGTTTGCGGCTATCCTGCGCCCTTCCACCGCACCACGGGCATGCGATGTCGCTGGCGATCTTCTGCGCGGTGCTGTTCGCCGCCCTGCTGCATGCCGGCTGGAACGCCATCGTCAAGCGCGGCGGCGACACGCTGCTGACCACGATCCTGGTCACCGGCTGGGCCGCCGTCCTGTCGGCGCTGGCCCTGCCATGGCTGCCGCTTCCGGCGCCGGCCAGCTGGCCGTGGCTGGCCGCGTCCGTGCTGCTGCAGGTCGGCTACTACGTCCTGGTCGCGCGCGCCTACCAGGCCGCCGACATGAGCCTGTCCTACCCGCTGATGCGCGGCTGCGCGCCGCTGCTGGTGGCGCTGGCCGGCGGCCTGGCGTTCGGCGAGGTCCTGCCGCCGGGCGGGTGGCTCGGCATCGCCCTGGTCGGCGCCGGCGTCGTCGGCATGGCCGGCGGCGGCCTGCGCGGGCACCTGCGGCTGCCGCTGCTGGTCGCCGTGCTGATCGCCACCTACACCGTGGTCGACGCGCGGGGCGCGCGCCTGTCCGGCAACGCGCCCAGCTATACGCTGTGGCTGTTCCTGCTGTCCGGGCTGCCGCTGCCGCTGTGGGCGCTGGCCACCCGCCGTGCCCGGCTGTGCCGGCACCTGCGCGACAACTGGGGGCGTGGGCTGATGGGCGGCTTTGGCACCAGCGCGTCCTACGGCATCGCGCTGTGGGCGATGACCCAGGCGCCGGTGGCGGTCGTCGCCGCGCTGCGCGAGACCTCGATCCTGTTCGCGCTGCTGATCTCGGCCCTGGTGCTGAAGGAACGCATCGGCCGCACGCGTGTGCTCGCCGCGGCGCTCATCGTGGCCGGCGCGGTCCTGCTGCGGCTGGGGTGAACAGGCCGCCTACAACGGCGGCATGCGCACGATGTCCTCGTCCACCAGTTCCATCGCCATCACCAGCGCGTCCTCGCGCCCGGCCGCGGCCGGGTAGTAACGCGGGCGCCGGCCGATCTCGTTGAATCCCTCGCTGTGGTACAGCGCGATGGCGGACGTGTTGGACGGCCGCACCTCCAGGAATACGCGCGCCGCGCCGTTCTGGCGCGCCACCCGCACCAGGTCGCGCAGCAGGCGCCGGCCGAACCCGTGCGACTGGCGGTGCGGATCGACGCAGACGTTGAGCACGTGCGCCTCGTCGGCGGCGATGCTCAGCAGGCCGTAACCGACCAGGCCGTCGGCGGCGACCAGCACGCGGCCCGGGTAACCGGCGCGCAGGCAGTCCTGGAAGATGCCGCGGGTCCAGGGAAACGGATAGGCGCGCAGCTCGATCTCCATCACCGCGTCCAGGTCGCCTTCGTGCATCGGGCGCAGCAACGGCGCCGGCGTCGCCGCCACCGCGTTCATTGCCGCTGCTTCCGCCGCAGCGCGCGCAGTTGCGGCCACAGCGCGCGCTTGGCCGCCGGGTTGGCGCGCAGCTCGGCCAGCGGCCAGCTGTCCATCAGCGCGCGGGTCTGCGGATCGTTGGGATTGCAGCCGGACGCGCGCAGCAGCGCGATCTGCAGGCGGTCGGGCATGCGCAGCCCACCGCCACGGCGTGGCAGCCGGGCTTCCGGCGCGGTGGCCGGCGCTTCGGGTGGCGTGCGCGCGGGCGCCTCGCGGCGCGGCGGCGGGGCCGCGCGCGGGGCGACAGGCGCGGGCGCGGGCGTCGCGTCCACCGCGGCCGGCGCCAGCGGACGCTCGGCCTGCGGCAGCGGCGCATCCAGCGCGCCGCCCTCAACGTAGACCGCATAGCCCATCGCCTGCAGCCAGGCCTGCTGCTGGGCGGACCACGGCGAAGCGGGCGCGGCTGCGTTCACTGCACCTTGCTTGCCGGCTGGCGCCAGCGCTGCCACAGCCACATCGCCGGGCCGGACAGCGCGTACAGCACGCCGACCACGAACAGGGTGCGCGGCAGGTCCACCACCATGATGGCGATGACGATCGGCACCAGCGCCAGCACCATGAACGGTACGCGCTCCGAACGCGGGCCCTTCTCGCCGCCGCCCTTGAAGCTCCAGAAACGGATGCGGCTGACCATCAGCAGGCCGGCGGCGATGGACACCGCCAGCGCCACGTAACGCAGCTCCTCGCCGCTCCAGCCCAGGCTGCCGTCGGCGAAGGCCCAGACGAAGGACATCATCAGCCCGGCGGCGGCGGGACTGGCCAGGCCCACGAACCAGCGCTTGTCCACCGTTCCCACCTGGGTGTTGAACCGCGCCAGGCGCAGCGCCGCGCAGGCCGCGTACAGGAACGCGGCCAGCCAGCCGACGCGCCCCAGCACGTCGCCGTCGAATTTCAGCGAGGACAGCGACCAGTGGTACATCACCAGCGCCGGCGCCATGCCGAAGCTCACCAGGTCGGCCAGCGAGTCGTACTGCACGCCGAATTCGCTGCTGGTGCCGGTCAGGCGCGCCACGCGCCCGTCCAGCCCGTCCATGACCCCGGCCACGAACACCGCGATGCTGGCGTTGACGAAATCGCCGTTGGACGCGGCGATGATGGCGTAGAAGCCGGCGAACAGCCCGGCGGTGGTGAACAGGTTCGGCAGCAGGTAGATGCTGCGCGAACGCGGCGGAGGTCTCGTTTCGTCCATGCGGCCAGTTTAATCGACTTGCCAGCCGCGTCACCGGGTGCTGCAATCGGCCCTTCACCCCGTCCAAGCGACCGGAGTCGCCATGCGCGCCCTGCCCCGCCTCTGCTGCCTGCTGGTACTGGCCAGTGCCGCCTACGGCGCCCTCGCCGGCAACGGCAACCTGTACAAGTGGAAGGACGCCAACGGCGTGACCCAGTATTCGGAACGGCCGCCGAGCGGGCAGACGTACGAGACCCGCCGCATCACCACCTCCGGCGCGCCGGTGGCCGCGGCCGAACCGGCCAAGGCCGGCGAGGCGCCCGAATGCACCGCGGCGCGGCGCAACCTGGACCTGCTGCAGGGCAGCGGCCCGGTGATGCAGGACACCGACGGCGACGGCAAGCCGGACACGCGGCTGGACGACGCCCAGCGCAGCGCGCAGAAGCAGCTCGCCGAGGCCGCCGCGGCGGTGTACTGCAAGTAACGGCGGGCCTTGCCCCGCCGGCATCTCGTCGGTATCAAGCCGCAGGCATATCGCGCAACCCGCCAGGGCGACTGCCCCGGGGCCTGCCGGGCAAGCCCGGCGGCTGCGGGGCGCCATGTCCGGCCGGGGCTTCTGGCAGAATGTCCAGCCCGCCGTTTCGCGACTCCCCCATGCGCCTGTCCCGCTTCCACCTGCACACCACCAAGGAAACCCCCGCCGACGCCGAGCTGGTCAGCCACAAGCTGATGCTGCGCGCGGGCATGATCCGCAAGCTGGCCTCGGGCCTGTACACCTGGTCGCCGCTGGGCCTGCGCGTGCTGCGCAAGGTGGAAGGCATCGTGCGCGAGGAAATGAACCGCGCCGGCGCGGTGGAACTGCAGCTGCCGACCATCCAGCCCAAGGAGCTGTGGGAAGAGACCGGGCGCTGGGAGAAGTTCGGCGGCCAGCTGCTGAAGATCAAGGACCGCAAGGAGCAGGAATACTGCTACAGCCCCACCGCCGAGGAAGCGATCACCGACTTCGCGCGCCAGGAGCTGTCCAGCTACAAGCAGCTGCCGGTCAATTTCTACCAGGTGCAGACCAAGTTCCGCGACGAGATCCGCCCGCGCTTCGGCGTGATGCGCGCGCGCGAGTTCCTGATGAAGGACGCCTATTCCTTCCACCTGGACGACGCCAGCCTGGTGGCCGAGTACGAGAACATGAAGGCCGCCTACACCCGCATCTTCACCCGCCTGGGCCTGGAGTTCCGCGCGGTGCAGGCCGACTCGGGCGCCATCGGCGGCGACGCCTCGCAGGAATTCCACGTGATCGCCGATTCGGGCGAGGACGCGCTGGTGTTCTCCACCGGTTCGGATTACGCCGCCAACGTCGAGGCCGCCATCGCCGCCGATCCGGCGCCGCGCTGCGCCGCGGCCGAGGAACTGCGCAAGGTCGATACCCCCACCCAGAAAACCTGCGAGGACGTCGCCGCGCTGCTGGGCATCGCCCTGGCGCGCACGGTCAAGTCGATCGCGGTGATGACCGCCGACGGCGACTTCGTGCTGGCGCTGGTGCGCGGCGACCACGAGGTCAACGAGATCAAGCTGGGCAAGGTGCCGGGCCTGGCCGACCACCGCATGGCCAGCGAGGCCGAGATCGCCGAGCACCTGGGCAGCGAGCCGGGCTTCCTCGGCCCGCTCAACCCGCGCAAGGCCATCCGCATCGTCGCCGACCGCGAGGTGGCGGCGATGGCCGACTTCGTCGTCGGCGCCAACGAGAAGGGCTTCCACATCGCCGGCGTGAACTGGGGCCGCGACCTGGCCGAGCCGGAAGTGGCCGACATCCGCAACGTGGTGGCCGGCGACCGCGCCCGCGACGGCGGCGAACTGAAGATCGCGCGCGGCATCGAGGTCGGCCATGTGTTCCAGCTCGGCCGCAAGTACGCCGAGGCGCTCAAGGCCACGGTGCTGGACGAGAACGGCAAGGCCGCGGTGATGGCGATGGGCTGCTACGGCATCGGCGTGTCGCGCATCGTCGCCGCCGCCATCGAGCAGAACCACGACGAGGCCGGCATCGTCTGGCCGGTGGCGATGGCGCCGTGGCAGGCGGTGGTGTGCATGATCAACCCGAAGCAGGACGCGGCCGTCACCGCCGCCGCCGAGGCGCTGCTGGCCGACCTGCAGGCCGCCGGCGTCGACGCGGCGCTGGACGACCGCGGCCTGCGCCCGGGCGCGATGTTCGCCGACATGGAACTGATCGGCATCCCGCACCGCATCGTGGTGTCCGAACGCGGCCTGGCCGCGGGCACCTACGAATACCGGGCGCGTTCGGCCAGCGAGGCCGAAAGCCTGGACAAGGACGGCCTGCTGCGCAGGATCGCCGGATGAGGATCGGAAAGGCCGGGGCGAAATCCCGGCCTTTTCTTATTGGAAACAATATCTGGTGCACATTATCGTTTGCCGTTTCCGTGAAACAGCCGGTATGCTTTGCCGCGCTGCCACGGAATGGCGATACCCGACCCCATTATCCGGAGTAGCTATTCGATGAGTATTGACCTGAGCGGCCTGTCGGCCAAAGAACTGGCCTCCCTGATCCGCGACGCGCAGAAGCGCAAGAGCGTCGTCGCCAAGCGCCAGCCCATCACCAAGGTCCGCACCCAGCTGGTCAAGGCCGCGCAGAAGGCCGGTTACACCATCGAGGAACTGTTCGGCACCGGCGCCCCCCGGGCCGCCCGCGCGCCGCGCGCCGCCAAGGCCCCGGCCAAGAGCGCCACCAAGGGCGTGAAGGTCGCGCCGAAGTACCGCGACCCGGCCAACGCCGCCAACACCTGGACCGGCCGCGGCAAGCAGCCGCGCTGGCTGGCCGAATACACCGCCGGCGGCCGCAAGGTCGAGGATTTCCTGATCCAGAAGTGATCGGGGCGGGAATCACCCCGTAATGAAAACGCCGGCGCATGCCGGCGTTTTCATTTGGCGGGGAGTGAGTGGAAACAAGAAGTGAGTTAAGAGGAGTGATGAGTGAGAAGAAGCAAGAGCGATCTCCGCCTTCGCGGAGATGACGGCTGTCACTTCTGCTTTGCTTCTTTCTTGCCTCTCCCTTGCGTCTGCCTTCACTCGTTCCTCGTTCCTCTCCACTAGTTCCCAGCTCAAAGATTCTTCCGTGCCGGCACCAGCAGGTTGCCGAACAGCAGGCCCGCCACCAGCGCCATCACCACGTTGAGCACGGTCAGCAGCGCCGATTCGCCAGCGTCCACGTTCTGCTGCTGGATCAGGCTCAATACCCCGCGCAGGCTGATGCTGCCGGGCACCAGCATGATGATGCCGGGCAGGCGGATGATCGCGCCCGGCCGCTGCGCCACCCGGCCGAACAGGTTGCCGGCGGCGGTCAGCATCATCGCCGCCAGGAATATCCCCGCCGGGCCACCCCACTGCTGCCCGCCATAACGGGAAATGGCATAACCGGCCAGCGAAGCGGCCATCACCCACGGATAATCCCGGCGCGAGGCGCGGAACAGCATCGCGAAGGCGAACGCGGCCAGCATCACCGAGCCCCATTCCACCCATTCCGGCTGCGGGCGCGAGGCGCGCACCAGCGGTTCGAGGCCGATCAGGTCGGTGACGGTCACCGCGATCATCGCGCCCACCGTCAGTTTCATGATCGTGGTCAGCGCGCCGGCGAAACGCGCCGTGCCCGACACCCAGTGCTGGCTGGCCAGTTCGTTGACCGCGTTGGTCAGCGCCATGCCCGGCAGCAGCACCACCAGCGAGGCGATGATCACCGAGTTCTGGTTCAACGGGCCGATGAAGCTGGCTACCAGTACCGCGACGAAACCGGCCAGCAGCGCGGCCAGCGCGTCGCTGGCCTCGCGGGTGGCGACGCGCCGGTCGGTATAGAACAGCATCAGCCCGATCAGCAGGCCGGTGACGCCGGCGGTGACCACGTCCAGCCACGGCAGCCGCCACATGCCGGCCACGCCCGCCGAGCCCAGGCAGAAGGACAGCAGCATCTGCGCGTTGTCGCGCCAGGTGGGCGCCTTGTCGAGCTGGCGCAGCGCGGTATGGCCCTGGGCGATGCTCATCTGCCCGCCGGCCACCGCGTCGGCGATCTGGTCGGCCAGGGTCAGCTTGTGCAGGTCGTTGCTGCCGGGATCGAGGCGGATCACGCGGGTGATGTCGCTGGAGCCGATCGCCTGGGTCGGGTCGCTGAAACTGAGGATGATGCCGGTGGGGTTGGACCAGGGCTCGCAGTCCAGGTCCAGCCGCTGCGCCAGCGCGACCACCGCCGCCTCCAGCCGCTGCGCCGTGGTGCCGTAGCTGTGCAGGCGGCCTGCGATCTCCGTGACAAAAGCCACGCGCTGCGCATAGGTGGCCCGGTTGGAGAGGGGTGCGATGGTTTCGGCGGACATGCGCGCTAGTATCACCCGGAAGCAGGTCGCCACAGAACCGGCGCGTACGCGCCACGCACCTGCCGGATCGCGCACCCGCCGATGGCCGCATGGCCGCGGTGCGATGCGCACGGCCCTATGGTCCTGCACCCGCATCGCCTTCCACGTCGCGCGGACTTCGGCGCCGCGATCGCCGGCGGGTTCGCGTCCATCGCGCCACGGTGCGCGGAAGGCGCCGGCGACCCGGCCGCACCCGATGGCGCGACGGCCCGCGCATGGACGCCACGCCCGTCATGGGCGCGCGACGGACGACAAGGTATGCTCGGCGCCGGACGCTGCCCATGAACAACGCCGAACCGCCCCACTGCGCGATGGATCCGGACGTCGACGGCCAACTCAGGCTGTCGGGCAGCTGGACGTTGTCCACCGCCCTGCAATCGGCCGAGGCGCTGCGCGGTATCGACGCGCCGGTGCGCGAGCTGGATGCGCGCGGCATCGACCAGCTGGATTCGGCCGGCGTGCTGCAGCTGCTGCGTTTCTCGCGCGGCGCGGGCCTGGCCGACGACGCACTGCGCTTCCGCGACGAACACCACGCCCTGGTCTGCACCATCGACGAAGTCGCCGACGAGCGCCCCAAGCCGCAGCGCGACTACGGCGTGGCCGCGGCGCTGGAGCGGCTCGGCCGCTCGGTGCATGCCATCGGCGGCAACATCGTGGTGCTGCTGGGCTTCTTCGGCGAGAACCTGGCCAAGCTGGCGCGGCTGGTGCGGCAGCCGCGGCGCCTGCGCCTGACCGCCACCGTGCACCAGATGGAAGAGGTGGGGCTGGACGCGGTGCCGTTGATCGCGCTGCTGTCCTACCTGGTCGGCGCGGTGATCGCCTTCCTCGGCTCGACCATCCTGCGCGACTTCGGCGCGGAAATTTACGTGGTCGAGCTGGTCAACATCGCCTTCCTGCGCGAGTTCGGCGTGCTGCTGACCGCCATCGTGCTGGCCGGGCGCACCGCCAGCGCCTTCACCGCGCAGATCGGCGCGATGAAGGCGCGCGAGGAGATCGACGCGATCCAGACCCTGGGCCTGGACCCGATCGACCTGCTGGTGCTGCCGCGGGTGCTGGCGCTGATGCTGATGCTGCCGCTGCTGACCTTCATCGCCATGGTCGCCGGCCTGGCCGGCGGCGTCACCGTGGGCGCGTTCGACCTGGGCATCCCGCCGCAGATGTACATCGCGCGCATGCACGAGACCATGGAACTGCGCCATTTCCTGGTGGGCCTGTCCAAGGCGCCGGTGTTCGCGCTGATCATCGCCCTGATCGGCTGCCTGGAAGGGCTGAAGGTGGAAGGCACCGCGCAGTCGGTGGGCGAGCGCACCACCTCCAGCGTGGTGCAGACGATCTCGCTGGTCATCATCCTCGACGCGCTGGCCGCGTTGTGGTTCATGCACATGGACTGGTAAGGGACCCGCGCGATGGCGATCCGCTCCAGGAGCGACAACGGCGGCGACGAACTGGCCATCCGCGTGCGCGGGCTGGTCAACCGCTTCGGCAGCCAGACCGTGCACGACGGCCTGGACCTGGACGTGCGCCGCGGCGAGATCCTGGGCGTGGTCGGCGGCTCGGGCACCGGCAAGTCGGTGCTGATGCGCTCCATCCTCGGCCTGCGCACGCCCGACGCCGGGCAGATCGAAGTGCTGGGCGTGGACGCGCGCGCGGACGACGCGGCCGCGCGCCTGCACATCGAACGCAACACCGGCGTGCTGTTCCAGGACGGCGCGCTGTTCTCCTCGCTCACCGTCGGCGAGAACGTGCAGGTGCCGCTGAAGGAACACCACCCGGAACTGCCCGAGCGCTGGCACTACGAACTGGCGCTGCTGAAGGTCAAGCTCGCCGGCCTGCCCGCCGACGCCATCAACAAGCTGCCCTCGCAGCTGTCCGGCGGCATGCGCAAGCGCGCCGGCCTGGCGCGCGCGCTGGCGCTGGACCCGCCGCTGCTGTTCCTGGACGAACCCACCGCCGGCCTGGACCCGATCGGCGCGGCCGCCTTCGACCGCCTGATCAAGACCCTGCAGGAAGCGCTGGGCCTGACCGTGTTCCTGATCACCCACGACCTGGACACGCTCTACGCCATCTGCGACCGGGTCGCGGTGCTGGCCGACCAGAAGGTGGTCGCCACCGCGCCGCTGCCGGAAATCGAACGCCTCGACCATCCGTGGATCCGCGAGTACTTCCACGGGCCGCGCGCGCGCGCCGCGCGCGGCGCCGGGGAACGGGAAACGGAGATGCGGCAATGAACCGTTTCCGTCGCCTCGTCTTCACCGCCCTGCTGCAGTCTCTCCCCCCGGACAAGCCGGGCGCGGCTGTCCACCGCCGCCCCCTGTTCCCCGCTCCCCCCTTCCCGGCCGTGACCCCATGGAAACCAAAGCCCATTACGTCCTGATCGGCGCCTTCACCCTCATCGTGTCGCTGGCCCTGCTCGCCTTCGGCCTGTGGGCGGCGAAGTACTCCTCCGACCGCACCTGGCAGGAGTACAGGGTGGTGTTCGACGAGGCGGTGACCGGCCTGTCAGTCGGCAGCCCGGTGCAGTACAACGGCATCTCGGTGGGCTCGATCACCGACCTGTCGCTGGCGCCGGACGACCCGCGCAAGGTGATCGCCAGGGTGCGCCTGAACTCGACCACGCCGGTCAAGACCGATACCCGCGCCAAGCTGGCCATCACCAGCATCACCGGCCCGGCCATCATCCAGCTCAGCGGCGGCAGCCCGCAGGCGGCGGCGCTGACCACGGTCAGCCGCGAACCGATCCCCACCATCCAGACCTCGCCCTCGGCGCTGCAGAACATCACCGACGTCGCCAACCGCGTGGTCGAGCGCATGGACCAGCTGCTCAGCGACCAGAACGTGGAGCGCATCTCCAACACCCTGGCGCACCTGGAGACCGTCAGCGGCGGCCTGGCCGACCGCGACCAGGGCACCCAGGCGCTGCTGGTGGAGGCGCGCGACGCCGCGCGCAACCTCAACGCCACCCTCACCACCGCCAACGGCACGATCCGGCACCTGGACGAGAACGTCGTGCGCCAGCTGCCGGCCACGCTGGACAAGCTCGACGCCAGCCTGTCCAAGCTGGACTCGGCCGCCGGCAACGCCAATGCGATCCTTGGCGAGAACCGCGCCGCCATCAACAGCTTCGCCAACGACGGCCTGGCCCAGCTCGGCCCGACCCTGACCGAACTGCGCGGGCTGATCCGCGACCTGCGCCGGGTCAGCGACCGCCTCGAGAACAACCCGGCACGCTACCTGCTCGGCCGCGATGCCCCGAAGGAGTTCGAACCGAAATGAAGCGCTCCCTGACGATGCGACTGCTCGCTCCCTTCTGCCTCCTGGCCCTGGCCGGCTGCTCGGTGCTGGCCAGCGGCGACCGCCATCCGATCACCATCTACGCGCCGCAGGCGCGCGTGTCCGCCGACCCGGCGTGGCCGCAGGTGGACTGGCAACTGGCCGTGGCCAAGCCCGCCGCCTCGCGCCTGGTGGACAGCCCGCGCATCAACGTGCGGCCCACGCCCGGCGAACTGGAGGTCTACCGCGGCGCCACCTGGTCGCAGCCGGCCACCGACATGCTCGAGGACGCCCTGCTGCGCGGCTTCGAAGACACCGGCCGGATCAACGCGGTGGCGCGCATCGCCACCGGCATCCGCTCGGACTACAAGCTGACCATCGACCTGCGCCGCTTCGAATCGGACTACGCCGGCAACGAGCGCCCGGCGGCGACCATCGAGCTCAACGCCAAGCTGATCCACAGCCTCGACCAGCGCGTGGTGGCCTCGCGCACCTTTCGCGTCGCCGAGCCCGCCGCCGGCACCGACCTGGGCAGCGTGACCGCCGCCTTCGAAACCGCGTTGGGCAGGACCACCACCGAGCTGATCGGCTGGACGCTGGCCTCGGGCCAGGCAGACCGGCAGGCCCACCCGGTGCCGTAACACGGGGCTTGCCCCGCATGCTTTCTGCGTGGTGCCGTGCCGGGCGAGCCCGGCACCTACACGGTGTACCGCTTCGACCAATGCGTGGCCTCGCGCGGCTTCAAGGCTCGCCCCATTCCGTGGATGCGGGGCTCGCCCCGCATGCTTCGCTGCCTGGCACCGCGCCAGGCGAGAACCCGGCACCTGCGCGGTGTACCGCCTCGACCAATGCGTGGCCTCGCGCAGCTTCAAGGCTCACCACTTTCCGTGGATGCGGGGGCTTGCCCCGCATGTTTTCTGCGCGGCGCCATGCCGGGCGAGCCCGGCACCTGCGCGGTGTATCGTCTCGACCAATGCGTGGCCTCGCGCAGCTTCATGGCTCGCCCCATCCCGTAGGTGCGGGGCTTGCCCCGCATGCTTTGCTGCCTGGCGCAGTGCCGGGCGAGCCCGGCACCTGCGGAGTCGGGCTCGCGGCCGGGCGGGTCACGCATTTCCTTCATTCGTGTCACGGCAACGAGTCGGCACCGCATCCAGGCCGCTCAATCGTCCGCGCCGGTCATCCGCGCATGCCATGCCGCGTACGGCGTGTTCTTCGCCAGATGGCGGTTGTAGTCCGGCGCGCCATCGCTCCACCACGCCGGCCCGCGTTCGCCGAGCGCGCGCTTGGCCGCATCCACCGCCGCGCCGGCACGCGCCAGCGCCTGTGGGTCGGCCTGCCGTCGCGCGCGGCCGACTTCGCGGCGCGCGGCCATCAGCTGCCGCACCGCCGCCTGCCGCTGTTCCTCCGGCAGGTGTGGATTGGTCGCGCGCCACAGGCGGCCGCGCACCACCAGATAGCGGCCATCAGGCGTAAGCAGCGGTGGATCGGCCATGCGTGGCGGAGGTGGACGGGAACGCCGCCACCATCGCCGTCGCCGCGTGCATGCGGTGTCGATGCCTCGCGCCGCCGGTGCGGCATGCAGGTCAGTGCAGCGTCACCACGATCGGCTCGCCGCGGGTGACGATCAGCGTGTGCTCGTACTGCGCCGAGCGGTTGCCGCGCGCGCCCAGCAGGGTCCAGCCGTCGTCGCCTTCCTCGACCTGGCGGCTGCGCGTGGACAGGAACGGCTCGATGGTGATGACCATGCCCTCGTGCAGCAGGCGCGTGTCGTGCGGGTCGTAGTAGCCGGGGATGTGGTCCGGCTCCTCGTGCAGCGCGCGGCCGACGCCGTGGCTGCCCAGGTTCTCGATCACGCGGAAGCCGGCCTGGCGCGCGGTGCGTTCGATTGCCGCACCGATCAGGTTGAGCGGCTGCCCGGCGCGCGCCACCTTCAGCGCGTTGGCCAGCGCGCTGCGCGCGGCATGGCACAGGCGCAGGTCGCGCGGCGCGGCATCGGGCAGCACACGCGTGCCGCCGGTATCGGCGAAGTAGCCGTCCAGTTCGGCCGACACATCGACGTTCAACACGTCGCCCGCCGCGAGGACGCGCGCGCCCGGCACGCCGTGGGCGGCTTCCTCGTTGACGCTGATGCAGGTCGCGCCCGGGAAGCCGTAGACCAGGCGCGGCGCCGGCTGCGCGCCCTGCGCGGCGAGCAGGCGTTCACCGATCAGGTCGAGTTCGCCGGTGGTCATGCCCGGGCAGGCGGCGGCGAGCATCGCCTCGCGCACCTGCGCGACCAGCCGGCCGATGCGTTGCAGGCCGTCGATGTCCGACTGCGATCCGATGGTCATGGCGTTCTCCGGGCGATGGGCCGGGAAAGGCTAGCAGCGTTCCGGCCCATTCCTTCAAGCCCTTGATGTCAAAGCGGAAAAACGGCGCATATCGCAGCCCCGGCGAACAGGCCCGCGCCGAACACCGCATGCGTGGCCAGGCTCTGCAGCCGCGCCGGCCAGGGCTGCGGCGTGCGGGCGGCCGCGATGCCGGCGCCGAACGCCGGCTGCATCACCAGGAAGGGCAGCAGCACCGTCGCGACGCCGAAGCCCAGCGCCATGCCCAACGTCGGCTGCCGCAGCCAGCCGCCACCGGCGACGGCCACCAGCGCGCCGGCCATCGCGATCCCGACCGCATAGTGCGCGCCCCAACCGAGCACGCGCTCGTGCCGGACCGGCGCGGCATCGCGGATGACGTCATGCCGCCAGCGCCCTGCGCACCAATGCCCGATCCAGCGGCCCAGCAGCGCGTAGTCCAGCGTGGGCCGCCCGAGCCGGCGCAGCAGCAGCGCCCACAGATCGGTCGCCGCGGTGGCGACAATGCCCATGACCACGACCCGCATGATGATTCCGCCATCGTCCATCGCTCTTCCCGCCTGCCAGGAAACCTGTTTCCATCAGTCTCGACGTTGAAGCCGGCTTGAGGTCAAGCGTGCAGGAGATCGACATCGGCCAGGTGGTGCGGCAAAGCGGCGTGGCCGCTTCCACCCTGCGCTATTACGAAACCCGCGGCCTGATCCGGCCGATCGGGCGCAACGGCCTGCGCCGCGTCTATGCGGCCTCGGTGATGCAGCGCCTGTCGCTGATCGCGCTGGGCCGCGCGGCGGGGTTCTCGCTGGAGGAGATCGGCGCCATGCTCGGCGACGGCGCCACTCCCGACATCGACCGTCCGCTGCTGCTGCACAAGGCCGACCAGCTGGAGCGACGCATCGCCCGCCTGCAGGCGCTGCGCGATGGACTGCGCCACGCCGCCCGCTGCCGCCACGACGACCACCTGCACTGCCCCACCTTCCAGCGCCTGATGCGCGCCGCGTTGCGCCGGCAGGGCAGGCGGGGCGATACCGGCAACCCGGCTTCACCGTGACTTCACCGCGGCCCCATCCAGGCTCCGCGCACCAGGTCGATGCTCCACGCTCACCCGCCATCCTGGAGTACCGCCGTGAAAAGCCTTGCGATCCGCCCGGCCATCGGAACCGGCCTGCTGCTTCTCGTCCCCTTGGTCATGTCCACGCTGGACCGCCACAAGCCCGCCGGCGACGGCTGGCACTGGGGCCCGATGGACTTCGTGGTGATGGGCGTGCTGCTGTTCGGCGCCGGGCTGGCGTACGAATACTTCGCCTCGCGCCTTGGCGACAGGCGGCACCGGGTGTTGCTGGGCGCCGCCCTGCTGTGCACGGTGCTCGCGATCTGGGTGGAACTGGCGGTGGGTGGCATCAGCCAGCTGGTCGGCCATCTGCCCGGCTTCGGCGGCGCCTGATTCCAGGCATCGACACCCACGCTCCACGCCCTATCCAGGCCGGTCGCCGATTGCCCGCACGACACTGGAGCAGCGTTGCGTGGAACCGATCCACGCAACGCACTGCGCCCGTTACGGCGTCCGTGTCATGGCCTGGCCAACCGTTCCTCGACGGCGGAAAACGCCGAACGCTCGCCCTTGCGCGCGTCCGGCAGGCCGGTGGCGAAATACGCCACGCCGGTGCCGCTGGCCGGGTCGACCCACAGCCCCGACAACAGGCCGTACGCCGAACCGGAATGGCCAAAGCGCGCCACGCCATCGCCGAACGGGTCGTCGCGGCAGCCCTTCACCGGCGTGGCCAGGGTCTGCATCGCCAGCCCGTAACGGCAGAAGAAGCCATCGCCGCCTTGCCCGCTGTCGTCCTCTTCCGAGGTCATGCCGGCGCCCGGCGCCCAGGTCCACTGCGGGCGCGCCAGTTCGCGCACGGATTCCGCGCGCAACAGGCGCACGCCGTCCACCTCGCCCCCGCCCAGCAGCAGGCGACCGATCTTCGCCAGGCCGTTGGCGGAAATGCGCAGGCCGCCCTGCGGCGCGAACAGCGCGCCGTTGTCGCCGGCACGCCAGCGGCCGAGATCGCAGCTGCCATCGGCGGCGGCCACCACCGGGCAATCGGGGCGACGGCCCTGGTTGTCGTCGCGCACGGGCCGGTGCGCCTCGTCGTACAGCACCACCGCGCGCGCCACGGTGGCGTCATCGCAGCTGGCCCAGTTGAAGCAGGCGGCGACGCCGAGCGGCCCCAGCACCAGCCGCTGCATCAGCCGGTCGAAGCGCTCGCCGCTGGCTTTCTCCATCACCGAGGCGATGAGCGGGAAATCGATGTTGGCGTAGCGGAAGAAGGTGCCCGGCGCATGCGCCTTGTCCCAAGCGCGCGGGTCGTCCAGCACGTCGCGCAGCTGCCCGCCCAGCGGCACGGCGTAATAACCGGCGGCATCGGTGAGGCCGGCGCGGTGCGAGAGCAGCAGGCGCAGGGTGATCGGCGTATCAGGGAACTGGGGGTGGCGCAGCGTCCAACCGAGCCAGCGCGACACGTCCGCGTCCAGGTCCAGCTGCCCGGCCTCGACCATGCGCATCACGCCCAGCGCGGTGACCAGCTTGGAAATCGAAGCGATCCGCACCGGATCGTCGGCGCCCAGCGCGCGCCCGGCGGCGATGTCGGCCATGCCGTGCGCCTGGGTGGCGGTGACGCCGTCGCGGTCGAATGCCACCCGCACCGTCGCCACCGGCTCGGCCGCCTGCAGGCTGCCTGCGACCAGACACATCCCCAGCACACTTCCGATACGCATTCCCGTTCCCCGCGATTGGCGAAAGCACCGACCTTAGGCAAGAACGCCGGCAACGTCGAGTGCGGATCGGCCCACGCGCGGGGCGCGTGGGCGGTGTGCGTCAGGTAAGGGCCGAGGTGGATTCGTAAGGCAGCAGGCGCAGGCCCAGCGCGATGATGGCCGGGGCGGCGGCGTCGAGCACTTCCTGCTCGCCGTCGACCACCACCAGGATGTTGCCGGCCTCGATCTCGTCGTCGAACGCCTGCCGCACCGGATCCGGCACGGTCGCGCCGAGCAGCGCCGACCCCAGGCTGCCGACCATCGCGCCGGCCAGCCCCACCGCCGCGGCGCCGGCCAGGGTGATGCCCAAGGGCGGCACGGCGACGGCGACCAGGCCAGCAAGCAGGCCGGTGGCGGCGCCGTACCCCGCGCCACGGCCGACCGCCGCCATCAGGTCGGTGTCGGCCATCTTGCGTTTGTCCGGAATCTCGCGCTTCTCGATGTCGGAACGCGCGACCAGCAGGATGTCGTCGTTGTCCACACCGGCGCGGCGCGCCGCCGCCATCGCCTGCTCGGCCAGCGGCAGCCCGGTCGCACTGAATACATGGCGTTTCTTCATGGCCGTTACCTCCTTGCGCGATCACGTGCGCAGGCACGCATACGCTGTCGGGCCGTGGTCGCCGCGATCAGCGGCGGGCATCCTTCGTATCGCCCTCTTCCGCCTCGCCTTCTTCCCGGTCCAGCATGCGCTGGTCGTGCATGTCCTTCTGGTGGCTGGGCTCGGTACGCGTCGCCTGGCGCGCGGGGTTGGTCCTGCGCGGGTCCTCGGTACCGGGACGCGGTTGCTGCTGCACCTGGTCTGTCTTCTGCCGGCTCTGGTTGCTGGTCATAGCGGACACCTCCACGGCGGCACCTGCCGCGTGCCCACCCTGCGCGGCCGCCGATTAGGGCCGCGTGCCGATGCGTGATGCGAGCGGGCACAAACGTGACCGGAGGGATAACGGATGCCGCTCAGTCCCCGAGTCCAAGGAACATCCGCATCCGCGCCAGCTCCTCGTCGAGCGCGATGTGGAATGCGGCATCCTTCGGAGGCCGGCCGGCGACATACCGCAGCTGCGCGTCCAGCGCGCCCGCCACGACCGACAGGTTGCCCCAGCCGATCACCTGCTCGCGCCACAGCAGCGGCATCGCGTAATAGCCGAGCCTGCGCTTCGCCGCCGGGGTGTAGGCCTCGAAGCGGTAGGTCCAGCCCCACAGCAGCTCGAAGCGGCGGCGGTCCCACACCACCGGATCGAACGGCGTAAGCAGGCGCACCTGCCCGTCGGCCTGCCAGCGGCGGCTTTCCGCGCGCTCGCCGTCGGGCCACAGCCAGTCCACGCCGTCCACGCGCGCGCACTGCAGGCGCTGCCGTGCGCGCAACAGCGCCGGCCTGCAGGCATCACGCCACTGTGGAACGCCATTGCCGAGGTAACCGACCAGCTGCCGCAGACTGGCCGCCGGCAGCGGCGCGTACTTGCCCACGATCAGATCGATCAACGCATCCAGGCGCATCTCGACCTCGTGCGCCTGCACCGGCGCGACGTCCTCGCGCACGGCGTAGACGCGGGTGCCACCTTCGCGCCGCGCCACCCGCAGCAGCCCGCGGTAATGCATGCCATCGAGCAGCTGGGTGCTGGCGTTGGACGAGCCACCGAACCAGTTGGTGGTCTTGCCATGGGCGAAATGCGCCTCGACTTCACTCGGATGCACCACGCCGCGGCCGGCGACGAACTCGCGCACCGCCTGCGCCTGTTTCCAGCGCGCCGGCGTCCACACCGTGCGCGCCTGCCGCGGGTGCATCAGCGCCTGGTGCGCGCGCGGCAGGAAACCGTAGTTGACGAAGAAATCCTCTTCCAGCGGCAGGCGCGGATAGCGCCGCTCCAGTTCGCCGGCGCGATAGTCCCTGACCCGGTGGCGCAGGGTCAGGTCCTGGGCCCGCGCCGGCGCGCGGATGGGATCGGCCTGGACGAAACCGAGTTTTTCGATCGCCCGCATCAGCGTGGTCGGCTTGAACAGCGTTCGGGCGACGGCGTAACGGCGGAGTTGATCGAGGGTGGGCGGCATGGGCGCATGATGCCAGCTGCCGGCATTCGGAGTGCCGGCACCGGCAGGCGGCATCCCGCCATCCGTGGTTGCCGCAGCGGATGCGGGCGCATCGCCCGCCTGGCCGATCAGCGCGCTCGAGAGCGCTGTTCCCTCTCCACGATCGCCTCGACCAGCGCACGCTCTTCGGCCGTCAACGGACGATCTCCGGTCGGCAGCGGCACTGTACCTTCCTTCGTGTTCTGCCCATGGTCGTATTGGGCCGCCAGCGCCTCCAGCATGACGGACAGCTCGGGCGACAACTCCGGCGCGGCGCCGCCGTTGCGCCGGTTCTCCTCCAGCGCCGACAGGAGCGTGGCCAGCATCTTCTGCGTGGCTCCCTGCTCGCCGGTGCCCTGGCCGCCGTTGGCATGTTCGTTCAAGGAGCGCTGGTAGTAGCCGGCCAGCAACCGCTCCAGCCTGTCCGTGCCGGCGCTGCCTTCATGCAGCACGGGATCGTCGCGCTCCAGCACCATGTCGACGATGGCCTGCTCGTCGGCCGACAGCGCGCGCGATGGCGCCTGCCGCGGCTGGCTCATCACCTGCGCCTCGTCGATCGTATTCTTCAGCGCCTTCCAGCCGAACCAGCCTAGCCCCAGCACCGCGGCCACTCCCAGCACGACCAGCAGCAGCAACACGCCGAACAGGATCAGCAGCGGCTTCCACCACGAACTCCGCGCCGGGGGCGGCGTGACGTGTGCGCTCATGCGTATGCCCAAACCGGTGCCGCCACAGAAAACCGATGCAATTCCACTGTTTCATATCCCCTGATTAGTAGATGAAGCATACCCGCCACGAGCCGACGGACGGCGGCGATTGGCTGCTGTACGCGTAGGCCCTTCTTGTAACATCGACACGGAAAAGGACGCCATACGCAGACAGGGAGTTCCGCCATGCGTGCGAACCACTCCAAAAGCGCGCTCGTCTACCGCCAGGTCCGGCGAGGGCTGCGATCAGGACTGTACCTGCCCGGACAACGGATCGACCCGGGCACCCTGGCCGCGGAATTCAACACCAGCCCCACGCCCGTGCGTTCCGCCCTCTACCGCCTGGTCGGCGAAGGGCTGATCGACGACCACGCACGCAACGGGCTGCATGTCCCTCTGCTCACCGAGGTCGCCCTGCGCGAACTTTATGACTGGATGGAACGGCTGCTGCTGATGGCATGCGATATGCGTGGCGACCTTGGAGGCATACCGGCCGCCAACGGCAACGACATCGCGTCCAGCAATGGCGGCGACACGATCAAACGAACCTGGACGCTGTTCGATGCGATCGCGGCTGCCACCGCTTTTCGTCCATTGCACCAGGCAGTCAAACAGGCCAACGACAGACTCGCCCCGGTGCGATGGGCAAAGCGCGGCCTGATCGATCACGCCGACGACGAACTGGCCGAACTCGACGGCCATTGGCAGAGCCGCGACATCCCGGCGTTGAAAGCCGGCCTGCGCGACTACCACGCGCGCCGCAAACTGCTGGTGCCCCGGATCGTGGCCCTGCTCGTCGACCGACGCGACCAGCACACGTAACCGGGCTGGCTTCTTCCTATCGGAAGCAACAGCGCGATTGCCTGGGCGTATCGGACCGGGCGCCGGTGACAGGCATCGCCATTCTTCCATGCCCTCCATTCCATGACGGCCGACACGCCTGCGGATAATCATCGTTTGGCAACGCAATAATCATTTGAAAATCAAATTTTTCGCCTCCTACGCTGCGTGCGTCATGGAAACCGCCATGACGCAACCGTAGGAGAGCAAAAGATGAACAGCAACGACAACAACCGTGACAGCACGGACGACGTGATCGTGCTTGGCGTCGCCAGTGTGGAGACGCAGGGGGGCGCCGGCCCCGGTGAACCGACCGGCCCTGGGCTGCCGATGATCCCGGGCATTTCCGAGGAGTGAGTCATCCAGGACGCGCACTTCGGTGCGCGTCCTGCCTGGAGGAATGGATGCATTGGCTGATCAACCAGGATCTGTCCTGTTGCGATATCGATGGCCGTTTGGTCTTCCTCGATCTCGCACTCGACCGATATTTCAGGCTGACCGTTCCGCTGGAGTCGGTAATGCGCAGCTATCTGTCGTCTGGAAGGCTTTCCCGGCAACAGCGTGAGGATCTGGAAGGCAAGGCGGGGATCGTGATCTCGCGTGCGCTCGCCCTGCACTCCTCCATCCCGGGTCTGCCCAGTCCCACAGCCAGCGCCATTGAATCGTCACCTGCAGTGGGCTGGCGGCCTGCCGTACTGCCCGAGGTCGCTGCGACCATCTGGTGGGCACGACGCCAGTTGCGGTGTCGGCCTCTCAAGGCGGTCATCGAAGGCATCGCCATACACAGAGATGCGAAAGCCCCACCTCGTGCTCATGCTTCCATGACCATTGAACCTCTGCAGGATGCGGCAACGCAGTTCATGCGGGTACGCCGCTACGTGCCTGTTGACCCCTGCTGTCTGCTGGATTCGCTGGCCTTGCTCCGTTTCCTTTCACGACGGCGGCTGCACGCGCGGATCGTCTTTGGCGTGAACCTGGTTCCTTTCGCAGCCCACTGCTGGGTGCAGGCCGGAGGCATCGTGCTGAACGAGACGCTGTCCGACGCAGTTGCACATACCCCGATCAGGATCATCTGATGGAACACGACTTCATCCTCCTGCTTGGCGAAGAAATCAGCGGCTCCGCGCGATTGGAAGACGCACTGCATGCCCGTGGAATGCAGTGCGAGCTGCGCACCCGCCGCGCACGGCTGTTCGTTTCCCCCGCAACGCCCCTGCTTCGATTGCCTGGCCATGGATTGCTCATAGGGAGGCTTTTCGACCATGGCGGCAAGGCAGTTGGAGAACTATCCTGGCTTGCAGGGACTGTTGAGGAGCGCGAGCATCGCCTGTTGCGCGAAACGTGGGGCGAGTATCTCCTGCTGCATGTGGCCGACAATGACGAAGAGCAGGTAGTACGAATTCTGCGCGATCCATCGGGTGCCTTCCCGTGCATCTACGGCTTCATGGGGGACCATGGATTCGCGACATCCAACATCGCCCTTGCAACCCACCTCGGTCTCTACCGCAAGGAGGTGGATTGGGGGGCCATGGCGCACAGCCTCGCGTACCCCTACCTCCGGACGGGCCACACCACGTTGAAAGGCATCCGCGAGCTTCTTCCCGGGAATACCCTCACCTGCCACGACGGTAGCCTTTCCACGCACGCGCCTTGGTCGCCTTGGAGCTTCGTATCCCGTGGCATTCGCCACAGGGACCGCGAGGCAGCCATCGCCGATGTGCGCTCCGCGGTCTCCACGGCGGTTTGCTCATTGTCGGCGGCCGATCACAGGCTGGTGGTTGAGCTGTCAGGTGGGCTGGATTCCTCCATCGTCGCGGCATGCCTCCAAGGGGATATCGCGCGCGCCACGTTCTACACGCTGGTGATGCCAGTGGCTGGCACGGATGAACGTCCCTATGCTCGACTGGTTACGGACACCCTGGGATGCGGGCTCGCCACCCAGCAGGTCGGCTTCGAGAATGTGCGCTTCGATTTCCCCTTGTCGCCCTCGGCATTCCTGCCAGCCATGGGCATCCTGCAGAATGCAGTCAACGAAGCATGGGAGAAAGCTGGCGCGGACTGCGATGCGGATAGCTACCTGTCCGGCGGTGGTGGCGACACCGTTTTCTGCTACCTGAAGACGGCGGCGCCGTCAGCCGACGCGTTCCGCGAGAACGGACTCAAGGCCGGCGTTGTGTCTCTCCGCGATCTCTCGGCGCTCCACCAATGCACGTTCTGGAAAGCGGCACGGCTGACGCTGCGCAAGCTCCGGCTCCCACCGTCCGGCACCTGGAAGAAGGATAGCCGCTTTCTTTCCCCGGCCCATACGCCCGACACGCCGGAGTATCACCCATGGCTGGACATGCCGGCCGATGCGCTTCCCGGCGACCGCGAGAAAATCCAGGATCTCATCGGCACACAGCTGTTCCGGGACACGGCCCCGCGTAGGGCGGGGCGTTCCATGCGCTTTCCACTGCTGTCCCAACCCGTCATGGAAGCGTGCCTTCGTGTACCGACGTGGATGTGGATCGAGGGCGGGCGCAACCGCGCGGTCGCCCGCGATGCCTTCGCCGACCGCTTGCCACCAGGGATTCTCGACCGGCGCAGCAAGGGTTCGTATACCGGCTACATGGCGGCCGTCTACACGCGCAACAAAGCCGGCATGTGCAGATTCCTGGAAGAAGGCCAGCTCGCAGCACACGGCCTGCTGGACCGCAACGCGCTCGCGGACTTCCTTGCCCGTGAACTGGCGCCGCGCGACCTTTCCTTCCTGCGCATCTTCGACCTGTGTGCGGCAGAAAACTGGGCCCGGCAGCAAGCCTAGCCTTCCTCACGGCGGAGTTCGCCCCTCTCCTCCCGGTTGCCGGCACGCATCTGCCGCCAGATACGGTATTGCCCAGCCTTCGCGGGATCCGGGTCCTCGTATTCCTGCAACCAGAAGCGGAACCAGTCGATATTGCGTTCGTAGGCAGCCAGCTTGTGCCGCGGCTGGAACTTGATATGCGCTTCTTCAGGAAAAACATAGAGATCGCCCTGCTTCCTGCGCAACAGCGGCAATGCATAGTCCAGCAGCATCCGGTACTCCTGCTCCGGCAGCTGGAACAGGATCGGCGCGCGGATCCGGTCAAGCTGGAACGCCGGTGATATTTCCCTCCATCGCTCAGGTGTTTCATCTGGCGCCCCCAGCTGCCACATCAGGCGCAAGTTGGTACGGAATGCCTCACGCAGGCTGTTTAACAGGTAGTAGCTCGGAGTCGGCGAGATACTGCTGACAGAGGCAGCGGCGATAGCATTCGAATGCATGAGCGTCCATAAGGTCACCTCGCTGCCGAAGCTGAGCCCGCCCATGCCTACGCGCCCGGAGTCGGCCTTTCCATGGGCGGCCAGCAAGGCGACCACGCTCTCCACGGCGGCCCGCCCCTGGTCATGACGTTCGACGTAATCCAGGCGGAAGCCAGGCAGAGCGTTGATGCACAACGCCGAGATCCCGTGCCCGGCCAGCGAAGCCAACGGCCATTCATCACCCAATCCCCCTCGCAGGAACCCCTGGCAGGTATAGAACGTAATGAACAGCGGTGGCGGGTGCTCAACGCTCCTCGCCTCGAAAAGCTGACCGGTGAACTCACGGCCTTGCGTGTCCTTCCAGCGGATCATGCGCGCGGGTGTCGTGGCGCCGATATCCGCCCCCAGCCCTTTGTTCGGCTCGAACAGTATCCGGCGTTCACCACTGTCGATATCGATCGCTTCCAGTCGGGGTGGGCGATCCGCCTCGGCGGCGACGCACACCAGCGCCTTGGCCGATACCCCACATGGAACGTCCGGGTGCCACTGGCTGCCGCTTACCAACCCATCCGACACCACGATGGTCTGCACGGTACCGGTGGCTACATTCCAGCGGTGGATCGACTGCGCGCGTCCCCTGTCGTAGTCGGTAGTGGTGAACAGAACCTCGTCGCTTCCTGGCCGCCATTGCACATCGCCTACGGCGCGATGCGTGCACCGCGTATCGGTACAACGCACCAGCTTCGCGGACCGTCTATCAGGCAACATCGCCAAGGTGGAGGCTACCGATTGCAACATGCCGGCCTCCGCCTCCTGTGTGGGCAGGAGGAGGGCGATGCGCAGGTCATCCGGATGCGGAACAAGCTTCGTCGGCGCCGGCAGGATGCCTGGAATATCGGTGGCCGTCGGCAGCACAGCGGGCACTTCCGAAACCGTCGCATCCCGTGTGGCCAGAGTGCCCGTATCGGCTGTCCTCCACCGGTCGGACACATTGGCCAGCAGTGGGCCGGTCGAGAACCAGTCCCCCAGGAACCGTTGCGTCGCCGGCCGCCCTTCGACCCTACCAGAACGGTGCAGGCTACCAGCGAGCACTACAGATTCATCGATGCGTACTCCCCGTTCATACTCCGCCTGCTCGGCATCGAGTACGGCATCGCGCATGGCGCCGATGCTGTAGAGCACGCTATTTCCGTCCTTGCCGAGGGCGAAATCACGTACGTCAGCCGCATCCTTCACCACTTCCTTCGCCTGCGAGCCGTCCGCGGCCGCGCGCCAGATGGAGACGCGGCCGTCGATCCGCGCACGATAGTGCAGCCAACGTCCATCGCTTGACCAAAGCGCTGGCGATGGCAGTACCAAGCCAGTCGCATGTTCACGCAGAGGTTCGCCGCCCTCCCCGATCCGCAGCGGCGGCGAACGTCCATCCAAGTTCTGTACATACCAGACACTGTCGTAGGTATTGCGCTCTATGGACGCCTGTTCCATGCGGAACGCCACATGCCGGCCATCGGGCGACACCACCGGATTGCCCAGGTCATTCACTTCCAGGAGTCGACGTGGCGAGACCGTCGCTGCGCAGACCGGTGGCGCGGCGATCGCAGCCGCCAACAGGAAGGACAGCGTTGCACAAACCAGGGATGTCCGGCCCATCACGAATCGCCGCAACCGTGGGCATCGATTCCGCCGCGATGCATGGAAATTGTGGCTATGCATGGTCCTCCTCCTACCAGCGCATCGAAACCGAAGCGCTGGCGAACCTTCCGATGGCCGAATAGTTGGTGGCGTCGTATGGCACGTAGGTCGCCACCGCGGGCGCGTACAGCGGGGGCGCACGATCCAGCAGGTTCTGTATCGAGAGGCCGAACGACAATGCCGGGAACCTGCCGCCACGCGCGGCGAGTTCGTAGTCCAAGGTAGTATCCAGCGTGGTGAACGATGCCCCCTTGTCCGGCACCCCACCGCGGCGGCTGGTCACCCCGCCGGTATGATTGGCGAAGGCGGAAGCAGTGAATCCCCCCGATGTCCACACCGCACCGACGCGGCCGTTGAACCGTGCCGGATTGGCGACGGTGCCGGCCAGTGGATTCACCGGTTGACCGGCACTGGTCCGCTGCTCGCTGTCGAGCCAGCTGGATGATCCGCGGATAGCCAGTTGGCCGTGCCCCAGATCGAACCGGTACGAAGCAGACAGATCGACACCCTGGATGCGCTGCCGCGCGGCATTGACGTACTGGTCGCGGATGATCGCCACTACCTTGGCCGGGTCGTAGGGAGCACCCGACAGGTTGTAGAAGGCGCTGTTGTAGACCGCCAACAGGCGCTCCATCTCTTCCCGTGTAGGCGCAAGATCCACGAATTCCGCGTATGCAGGATTGGATAGCGCATGCGCATAGCTGACCGGTTCCACGACACGATCGACGTAGTCGACGTCGAACCAAGTCAGTTCGGCCTCCAGGCCTGGCAGCGCCTCCGGATGGACGGCCAGCGACGCGGTCCACGTACGCGCCCGCTCTGCCTGCAGGTCGGCATTGCCGCCGTAGGACATCAGCACGGTCGCGCCCGCTGGACTCCCGGCGGCTCCCACCGCCGATGCGCTCCATAGGTAAGCCATACGGTTCTGGTGGCGCTGCAGCAGTGTCGGCGCCTTGAACGAACGCCCCCATGACGCCTTGAAAGTAAGGTGCGCGTTTGGATCGTAGATGACGCCGAGCTTTGGCGTGGTCACGGCGCCGAAGCTGGAGTAATCCTCGTCGCGCAGGGCCGCGCTGAATTCCAGTCGACGGATGCCGCCCATGCCCATCGACGGCGCGACGATCGGAACACTGAGCTCGGCATAGGCCGAGCGCGCGCGCTCGTTCCCGCCGTATGAAGTACCTGCAACACGAGGGCGGCTCATGAATGCGTCCTCGCGCGAGCCGGCACCGACCGCAAGACGGGCCTCCCCTCCCTCGAGTGCAAACAGCGGACCTTCCGCACCGACCTCGTAGGAACGGCTTCGATTGCAGCTACAGGTCTGCGTAACCAAGCGGCTGTCCGTCGCCGAAACGTAGTAGCGCTCATCGATGTTTTCGTTCCTGCCGTGCGTTCCTCCCACGGTGAGGGACCAATCCCTGCCCAGGAAAAAGGCGATGCTGGGCGAAATGAGCGTTATGGAAGTGTCCGGGGTATAGCGGTAATAGGCGGCACCCTGACTGACATACCGCTCCATGTCGCGCTTGGTCCGTAACGCATCGAAGCGCAGTTCGGCCACCTCGCCAAGCGCCTGGTGGAGGCTGACCAGCCCGCTGCGCGTATCGCTCCCGCCGTAAATGGTGTAGGGCTCGGCCAGATGGCGGGTATAGCTGCGCTGGCGCGCATGGATGGGATCGGAGGCAGTGTCCTTGAAGGTGGCTATCATTCCCCCGCCAAGCCACTGCGCACCGGCGGTAGCGCTGTATTCCTGTGTCGCCAATCCGCCATCCGCCGTGCCTGCATGGCGCATGCCGAACGCCACGCCATCGAAGTCGCGCTTCAGGATCACATTGGCCACGCCACCGACGGCATCCGAGCCGTAGATCGCGGACGCACCATCGGGAACGATCTCGAGGCGCTCGACCGCTTCCACGGGAATGGCACTGATGTCCACCGCCTGCGAGAACCCGTCGTACGCGAGCCTGCGGCCATTGAGCAGCGTCAGCGAGGCATCCGCGCCCAAGCCGCGCAGGTTCAACGAGGAGCCGCCCGTAAGATCCTGGTTGCCGACACCGCTCGCGGCACCAATGACGCCCGGGTTCTGCCCACCACTGAAGTTCTGCGGCAGGCTCCGCACCACCTCGCCCAGCGAGCTGAAACCCTCCTGCCGGATCTGCTCACTGCCAATGGCGATCACCGGCGACGGCGTCGTGCCGCCGCGGATGCGGGTGCCGGTGACGGTCACCGTTTCGAGTTCGGTGGCGGTCGGCTCTTTCCGCGAGGCGGGCTCGGACGTCGATGCGGCGGTGCTCCCCTGCCCTGCCTCGCCGTCCTGTTCCGCGTCCGCGCGGGTTGCGTCCGTTGTGGATTCCCCGGCCAGGGCGATGCCGGCATGGCCGGAAAGCGTGGCGAACAGGGCGATGGAAATGGCGTTGCGTAAAGCGCTGGTCTTCATGCTGCGTCCTTTGGTTTCCATGGTGGGTACTTCGTCCTGCGGTGATGGACGGGCGCCGGTACACAGGGCCGGCCGCGGGCAACAGCGCTCCATGGCAACGGAGCCCGTCGGCCGTGCTGGCGATTCCCTGTGGTGTTTCCGGTGCCCTGTCCGGGCGCGGCCTGTGCGATACCCCGGCGCCGCCGCCCTGCCGTGCCGCCTCGCGCTCCACCCGACGGGCTGGAGCTGATGCACGTGATGCGTTCACTTATTAACCCGATGCGCACACTACGTTTAACGTAGTATCGATGTCAAGCGCCCATCCGGAAGCTTCTGTCCACCGAAGCCCGGGACGTGCACGGCCTTGTCAGCAAAGAAAGATCTCCCCGTCTACAGCGTGCGTCTGCGCGAAGCGCGGGAGACCTATGGCATTTCGCAGCGCAATCTCGGCATCCAGGCCGGGCTGGACGAGTTCGTCGCCAGCACCCGCGTCAACCGCTACGAAACCGGCGTGCACCAGCCCGACCTGCAGACCCTGCAGCGGATCGCCAAGGTCTTCGACCTGCCGGTGGCCTACTTCTTCGCCGAGGACGACGGGCTGGCGGAAGTGATCCTGAACTTCCACCGCGGCAAGCAGCGCAAGAGCTGATCGCCGACACTGCGGCGCGTAGTTTTCCTACAGCCGCCTCCGGCAGACCGCGACACCAGATGGCGCAGTTCTCCTGACCGAAGCTCCTTGGGAAGTTTTCCTACAGTCGCCTGCGGCGGACTGCCACATCGAATGATGCAGTTCTCCTGGCCGAAGCCGCTCGGGTGGTTTTCCTATAGCCGCATGCGATAGATCGCCACGCCAAATGACGCAGTTTTCCTATTCGACGCCCCTTGGGAAGTTTTCCTGCAGTCGCCTGCGGCGGACTGCCACATCGAATGATGCGGTTCTCCTGACCGGAGCTCCTCGGGTAGTTTTCCTATAGCCACGTGCGGCAGATCGCCACATCACATGGCGCAGTTCTCCTGGCCGAAGCCCCTCCTGCCGAGCCCACGTGCCAACGCGTCCCTGGACGCCGCGCGTTACCCTGTCGCCCCCGCACCACGCGCACTGCCTGCTCTTCCTTCCATGACCGCCTCTTCCCACCGCGTCCAGGGCCTCAACAACGACGAGGTGCCCGCCGACTGGCCCGCCATCAGCGGGCGCGAGATCGCGTGGCTGCGCGGGCGCTACCCGCAGTTGGGCAGCACGGAGGAAGCGCTGTGGCACAGCCCGCGGCCGATGTCGGCGGCGGCCATCGTCGAAGGCGCGGCGGTGCGCTTGTTCGTCAAGCGCCACCACCACAGCGTGCGCGACGCGGCCACGCTGGGCGAGGAGCACCGCTTCATCGCGCACCTGGCCGCCGCCGGCGTGCCGGTGGCGCAGGTGCTGCGCGATCGCGATGGCGCCACGGCGGTCGAACACGACGGCTGGACCTACGAACTGCACACGCTGGGCAGCGGCGAGGACCTGTACCGCGACGCGGTGTCGTGGTCGCCGCTGACCGACCTCGCCCAGGCGCGCGATGCCGGGCGCATGCTGGCGCGCCTGCACCAGGCCGCCGCCAGCTACCACGCCCCGCAGCGCGGCACCCACCTGCTGGTGGCGCGCGACGACCTGATCCGCAGCCACGACCCCATCGCCGCGCTCAAGGCCGACCTCGGCAACCGCCCCGGCCTTGCCCGCTACCTGGCGCGCATTCCGTGGAAGGAACAACTGCGCCACACCGTGCTGCCGTGGCACACGGGCCTGGCCGACCGCCTGCAGGCCGAGCCGCGGCTGTGGGCGCACAACGACTGGCACGTTTCCAACCTGCTCTGGCAGGGCGACACGGTGAGTACTGTGCTCGACTTCGGCCTGGCCTCGCCTACCAGCGCGCTGTTCGATCTCGCCACCGCCATCGAACGCAACGCCGTCGCCTGGCTGGAACTGGAACGCGGCGCGCAGGCCGTGCGCATCGATATCGCCCTGGCCCTGCTCGACGGCTACCGGCAGCAGCTGCCGCTGTCGCCCGCGCGCGTGCACCTGCTGGCCGACCTGCTGCCGGTGGTGCACCTGGATTTTGCGCTGTCCGAAGTGGACTACTTCGAAGGCATCACCGGCTCCACTGCCAACGCGGACGTGGCTTGGCACCCCTTCCTGCTCGGCCACGCGCAGTGGTTCGGCAGCCATGACGGCCAGGCGCTGCTGGCCGCGCTGCACGCCGTTGCCTGAAGGCGCATGCGGGGCAAGCCCCGCATCTACGAAATGCGGGCTCCCTGCGCGGCAAGCCCGCATCCACGGAGTGCGAGAGTTACGGGAACACCCGCAGGTGCCGGGCTTGCCCGGCACGGAGCTTCGCCGGGAGGCTCATACGGGGCAAGCCCCGCATCTACGAAATGCGGGCCTCCCTGCGCGGCAAGCCCGTATCCACGGAGTGCGAGGGTTACGGGAACACCCGTAGGTGCCGGGCTTGCCCGGCACGGGAGCTACCGAACACCGGCTGGCTGGGCATTCTCAGTCAAGCTGGTGGAACACCGACGCCAGTTGGACTGGACAGCAGCACCAGCGAATTGAACACGGCTTCCTTCAGCTGCGCCGGCGGCAATCACCTCATAGCGGACATGCCGCCCGCTGGATTAGTCAGGAATACGTGCGATCACCTTGATCTCGAAATCGAACCCCGCGAGCCAGTTGACGCCAACTGCCGTCCAGTTCGGATAAGGCGCGGCCGGGAAGACTTCGCTTTTGATCTTCATGATCGTGTCGAACTGATGCTCGGGATCGGTATGGAAGGACGTCAGGTCGACGATGTCGTCCAGCCCGCATCCGCCCGCCTTCAGGGTCGCCTTGAGATTGTCGAATGCCAGGCGGACCTGCGCTTCAAAGTCCGGCTCGGGCGAACCGTCGCTGCGGCTGCCGACCTGGCCGGATACGAACAGCAGGTCCCCGGAGCGGATCGCGGCGGAGTAGGCGTGCGCGGCATAGAGGTCATGCCGGTCGGCGGGGAAAACAGCGTTGCGGGGGGCCATGTGGATGCTCCTGTCGTGGGTGGGGTCATGCTGTCCCGCGCACGATGGCAGGCGGCGTGGCGATGCGGTGGCCCGGGACACGCCGATCACTCTAGGCAGCGATCCGAGGGGGATAAACACACCCACTGCGGCATCACTGTTTGTAAAATCCAAACAATCCCAGCCATTCCTGGAACCCGCGTGGACCGTATCGATGCGATGCAGGCGTTTGCCCGCGTGGTGGAAACCGGCAGCTTCACCAAGGCCTCCGAGACGCTGCAGTCCAGCAAGACCCGCGTCACCCAGCTGGTCCAGCAACTGGAGACGCACCTGCGGGTGAAGCTGCTCCATCGCACCACCCGCAAAGTCAACGTCACCGCCGATGGCGCCGCCTACTACGAGCGCGTCGTGCGCTTGCTGGCTGACCTGGACGACGCCGAAACCAGCCTGTCGGCTGCCTCGGCGTCACCGCGTGGCAGGCTGCGCGTGGACGTGCCCGCGCCGCTGGCCAGCCTGGTGCTGGTGCCCGCCCTGCCCGATTTCAATGCGCGCTACCCCGACATCCAGCTCGATCTCGGCGCCAGTGATCGCAAGGTGGACCTGATCGACGAAAACGTGGACTGCGTGGTGCGTGGCGGCGAACTCACCGATTTATCCCTGCGCGCTCGCCACGTCGCCGACCTTCCGCTGGGCATCTATGCCGCGCCCGCCTATCTGGCGCGCACCGGGATGCCGACGCATCCACTGGCACTGGAGGATGCTGCGCACCATATCGTCGGTTATCGCAATTCGCGGACCGGCAATCCCCTGATGTCGCCGCTGCGCCGCGGTGACGAGGAACTGCTTGTGCAGGCCCGCCATGTGCTGTCGGTGGATGACGGCAATGCTTATCTGGCGGCCGGCATTTCCGGTCTCGGCGTGCTGTGGTTGCCGCACTACATGGCACGCCAACCGCTGGCGCGCGGCGAGTTGGTGCCGTTGTTTGAAGACTGGCAGCTCGATCCCATGCCGATGTACGTGGCCTTCCCACCCAGTCGGCATGTAAGCGCCAAGCTACGCGTGTTCATCGACTGGATCGTGGAACTGATGGCACAGCACGCACCGGCCATACAGCCACGGCACTGATCCGCCTCCTCTCGCAGAGCATCGGCGTGGATGGAATTTGTGCCCGGTCATGACATCGCAACATGTCAGCTTCTGGCCGATCTCTGCCAGTAACCAGCCGTGCAGTCCACTTAAACGCTCCTACCGCATCCAACTCGCTGCGGCGCTGTCCAATCCGATTGGCAGAGCCGTCCGGCTCCCTGGCTGTATGCACGGGGGCTTCGCCGGGAGAGCTCCATGCGGGGCGAGCCCCGCATCTACGGAATACAAGCGTTGCGGGAACTCCCGTAGGTGCCGGGCTTGCCCAGCACAGGGCTTTGCCGGGAAGGCCCATGCGGGGCGAGCCCGCATCCACGAAATGCGAGGCTCCATGCAGCGCAAGCACCACCTCCACCCCACCTAGGGGCCAAGCCGCGCCATTTGTGGTCAAATACGCCCTTGAAGCGGGGGTGCCTGGGCTTGTCCAGGCTGAGAGAGTCCCTTGGAACCTGATCCGGTTTGCACCGGCGTAGGGAGCTTTGAGCAGCAGGCACACCGCCTTCGTGGCCGGTCGCGCGTGCGCGCCTTCGCTTCGTCTCCCCCCACGGCTGATGACGAAACGAATGAACCGCTGCCACCGAATTTCGCTGTTGACCGCCGCGCTCGGCGCGGCCCTGCCGCTGCACGCCAATGCCTTCGATACCGCCGCCGACCGCTCGCCCACCGAGCTGGCCGCCGTGCGCGTGCAGGCCAAACAGCCCGACGCCAAGGACACCCAGTCCAACAGCTTCGGCAGCGGCGACTGGAAGAACACCCCGGCCTCGATCAGCGTGCTGGACCGCGGCCTGCTCGACCAGCGCGTGGTACGCACGCTGTCCGAACTGGCCACGAACGACGCCTCGCTGGGCGACAGCTACGCGCCGGTGGGCTACTACCAGAACATCGCCATCCGCGGCTTCGCGCTGGACACCGCCACCGGCTACCGCTTCAACGGCCTCACCGTGGCCGGCGAACAGCGCCTGGCGCTGGAGAACGTGCAGCAGGTGGAAATCCTCAAGGGCGAGGCCGGCCTGGCCGCCGGGGTGATCGCGCCGGGCGGTGTCATCAACTACGTCGGCAAGCGCCCGGCCGAAGTGCGCACCGTCACCCTCGGCACCGATGCCGAAGGCTCGCGCTACGCCGCCATCGATGTCGGCCACTGGCTGACGCCGCGCTTCGGCGTGCGCTTCAACGCGGCGTGGGATGACAGCAATTCGTACATCGACCACGCCGACGGCCGCCGCAACTTCTACGCGCTGGCCACCGACTGGCTGATCGGCGAGCGCGGCAAGCTCGAAGTGGACGCCAACTACCAGACCAGCGCGCAGCGCTCGGCCTCGGGCTACCAGCTGCTGGGCGCCAGCGCATTGCCGCGCCGCGTGGACCGCAAGCAGATGCTCGGCTACCAGCGCTGGCAGCGGCCGGTGGGCATCGACAGCACCAACCTCACCGCGCTGCACACCTACGATTTCAGCCCGGCGTGGCAGTCGCGCGTGTCGGCCAGCCACAGCCGCTCGGTCATCGACGACAACGTCGCCTTCGCCTACGGCTGCTACTACACCGCCGGCTGCGCCGACGGCAGCGTGCCGGGCAACTACTTCGCGCCCAACGGCGACTACGACATCTACGACTACCGCAGCCCGGACGACACCCGCCGCAACCAGCAGCTGCGCGCCGAACTGCGCGGCCGCTTCGCCACCGGCGCGGTGGAGCACCAGCTCGTGCTGGGCGCGGACTACTTCCGCCGCAGCGTGGACAAGCGCCGCAACGTCAACGAATACGTCGGCAGCGGCAATATCCACGACCGCGAGGTGCCGCAGTTCGAGCCCTCACCGCTGCAGCCGGGCCCGTCGGTGCGGCGCCTGGACAGCCGCCAGAGGGCGCTGTTCGTGCTGGACCGCGTGCGTTTCGCCAACGACTGGCAGTGGCTGGCCGGCGGCCGCTTCGTGCGCCTGGACGAGCGCGCCTGGGACAAGCGCGGCAACCCCGAGCGCGAGAGCCGCGTGTCGCACTTCCTGCCGCAGACCGCGCTGATCTGGAGCGCCAACGCGCAGCTCAACCTGTACGCCAGCTACGTGCGCGGCATCGCGCTGGGCCAGGAGGCGCCGTTCTGGACCAGCAACGAAGGCGATTTCCTGCCGTCGGTGCTGTCGCGCCAGGTGGAAGTGGGCGCCAAGTACATGCCCAACGACGCGCTGACCCTGGGCGCGGCGCTGTTCCGCATCAGCCGGCCGTTCCAGTACGCCAAACCGGACGACAGCGACTACGGCTACACCTTCGTGCAGAAAGGCCAGCAGGTGCACACCGGCCTGGAACTGAGCGCGCGCGGCCGCGTGGGCGACAACCTGCAGCTCACCGCCAGCGCCAGCGTGCTGCAGGCGCGCGCGCGCCACACCGGCACCCCGGCCTACGAAGGCCACCCGCTGATCAACGTGCCCACCACGCGCGCCAGCGTGCATGCCGACTACGCGCTGTCGTTCGTGCCCGGGCTGGGCCTCACCGGCGGCTGGCGTTACGCCTCCTCCAACGTCGCCACCGCCGACGGCCGCGTGCGCGCGCCAAGCTACAGCGTGGTGGATGCCGGCCTGCGCTTCCGGCATGAACTGCGCGGCCACGCGCTGGACTGGAACCTGTCGGTGGACAACGTGTTCAACCGCTTCTACTGGCGCGACACCGGCAGCAGTTCGGGCGACTACTACCTGTTCCCCGGCGCCCCGCGCCAGGCGCGGCTGACGGTGACCCTCGCGCTATGAACCCCGCACTACTGGAATGGTCGGCCGTCATCGCCAGCGCCCTGGGCGTCTGGCTGATGGCGCAGCGGCGCATGCTCGCCTGGCCGGTGGGGCTGGTATCCGTGGGCCTGTACGCGCTGGTGTTCTTCGAGGCGCGGCTGTATTCGGACATGCTGCTGCAGGGCGCCTTCGCCGCGTTCCTGGCCTACGGCTGGGCCACCTGGCACCGGCAGGACAAACCCGACGGCCGCGTCGCCATTGCCCCGCTGGCAATGGAGGCCTGCGCGCGCGACCTGGGCCTGGGCGTGGCCTTCGGCCTGGCCCTGGGCGCGGCCATGCACACCTGGACCAACGCCGCCCTGCCCTGGCTGGACGCCATGCTCGCCGCGCTCAGCCTGGTGGCGCAGTGGTGGCAGGCACGCCGCCACGCCGCCGCGTGGTGGCTGTGGATCGGGGTGGACGTGGTCTACGTGGGCATGTACGCGGTGAAATCGCTGCACGCCACCGCGGCGCTGTATTTGGTGTTCGTGGCGCTGGCAGCCAGCGGCCTGCATGCGTGGAGGAAGGTACAGAAGCAGGAGCAGGGCCAGACGCCCGCACCGCTTCCCTGACTCCGCCGGTCGCACTCATTTCCCAGCGGCCATCGAGGTGCGGATGGCTGGCGGTTGATGCACAGACAGCGGTGAGCGGCACAGAGGTGTTCCTGAGCCCCGACAACCGGCGCTCCTACCCGCGGTGCAGCTCGATGCGATTGCGGCCGGCGTCCTTGCCGCGGTACAGCGCGGCATCGGCCTGCTGCATGGCGTGTTCGAGGGCGGCCTGGTTGTTGAAGCCATGCGAAACACCGATGGTCACCGTGCAGTACACCCCGTCGCCCCGGGGTTCCTGCAGCATGGCCTGCCCGGCGATGGTGCTGCGCATACGCTCGGCCACATGCAGCGCAGACGCGCCGTCGGACTCCACGCAGATGGCGACGAATTCCTCGCCCCCCAGCCGGCACACCAGGTCGCCCCTGCGCACCGCCCCGCGCAGGGCATCGGCGACGCCGCACAGCACGGCATCGCCGATGTGGTGGCCGTGGGTGTCGTTGATGCGCTTGAAGTGGTCGATATCGATCAGCAGCAGATGCGCGGTACCGGCCCGGCGCCGGAAGTGAGTGTTCAGCGCCGCATCCAGGCCGCGGCGGTTGAGCAGCTGCGTCAGCGGGTCGCGGGCCGCCATCGCGCGCAGGTCGTCGCTCAGGCGCCGCAGCACCAGCCACACGATCGACGGCGGCAGAATGGTCGCCAGCGAGCACATGTAAACGTAGAAGACCATCTGGAACGGGCTGTCCATGTTCAGCGCTTCCAGCCCACCGCCGAGCAGCTTGGCGAACTTCATCGCGTTGAGCACGCAGATGCCGCTGATCAGGCTGGCGAACAACAGCATCTCCCCGCGCAGGTCGCGCCCGAAGGTACGCATGCCATGGGCCAGCACCAACGCCATGCCAGCGAACAGCACCGCGCAGGCAGCCGCGAGCAGCGCGTAGCGCCCCACCGGCCCCCAGAACCACTGCGCCAGCACCTGCATGACAGCGTAGCCCAGCGCCACGGCCAGCAATGGCCGCAGCAGCGGCGTCGAACGCCCGAAGAAACGCGCCCCGCCCACGCAGTACGCCACCGGCGCGCACAGCGTGAGCGTGTGGTTGGCCACGCTCATCCAGCCCCAGCCCTGCGCCCCCTCCAGCAGCTGCAGCACATACGCCCCGCCCAGCATCAGGTTGCCCACCGCGAACACGTCCATCCCCATCCGGTCGCCCTGCAGGCGCCGGCTGATGAGCAGGAACATCACGGCAAAGCACAGCAGGTGGACGCAGAGCATGCCGACCAAGAGGGTTGCGATCATCAGGCAGTTCGAAGTTGGAGGGCGGAACCAGAGTCAGAGGCGAATTTCGGATTGCCCCGGTGAGGCATCTCCGTTTGCCGTACTGGACGTATGCGCACACAGGCCGCACGCCGTGATGGCGGACGCAATGTGTGCAGCGCCGCAATCGTTATCGGCGCGCGTAGGCATCTTTTGAACGCCTGCGGGAAAAACCGGGCCAGGAAAAACCGGGTCAGAGGCGGGTTTCTGCGAACACCGACATGCGAGCTGGGCATGGACGCGGGCACCACGGGTTTACACACGCTGGAACGCCCGGTGACCACGCCAGCGGGCCGGTCCCGAATCGCCGGAAGGGGTGTCGTTGCTTCTGGATCAACCAAGGAATCGTAAAGAAACCCACCCACCCAAACCCCTGATCCCCACCAACATCCTTTCCAGAACAATAACTTGAAAACCAACCAAGGCTTCACTATCGTCTGAAAATCGTAAAGAAACAAACCCCTCCCATGCCCCGCCCCCCAGCCGCCACATCCGCCGATCTGCTTGCCCTGTTGCGGGAAGGCGACCCGGTGCCCGCAGGCGTACTGACCGAGCAACTCGGCATCACCCGCCCGGTGCTGGCCCGGCTGGTAGCCGAAGCCGGCAACCAAGTGCTCCGCATCGGCAATGCCCGCGCCACCAGCTACGTGGCCCGCGCCACTGGCAACACCAACGCATGGCCGCTGTTCCGCATGCGCGCCGATGCGACGCTGGAAGAACTCGGCACGCTGCACGCATTGCGCGGCGACCGCTTCCACTTCCAGCCCTCCGGCAAGTGCCCCAACCTGACGCGGCCGGTGGATGCCGTCAGCGGGCACTTCCCCGGCCTGCCATGGTTCCTCGACGACCTGCGCCCGCAGGGCTTCCTTGGCCGCACCCTCGCCCATCGCATGGGCCGGCAACTGGGCGTGCCGGAAGACCTTGCCCGCTGGCAGGTACGCGACACCCTCACCGCCATCCTCCACGGCGGTACCGGCATCGGCGACCTGCTGCTGGGGCAGTTCGCCGTCGAGCGCGCCCTTGCCGAACTGGATGCCCCCAGCGATGCGGTCACCCCCGCGCAACGTGCCCAGCGCTACCCGGCGTGGGCGCGGGAAGCGCTGGCGGGCGAGGAAATCGGCTCGTCCCCGGGCGGCGAACAACCCAAGTTCACCGCCACGGTGGACACCGGGCACGGCCGCTACGCCGCGCTGGTGAAGTTCGCCCCGCCCGATGGAGGCCAGGCCGCACGGCGCTGGGCCGAACTGCTGGCCTGCGAACACCTCGCCCTGCACTGCCTGCGCGACGCTGGCCTCGATGCCGCCGAATCGGAGCTGATCGAAACCGACGGCCACACCTTCCTCGAAGTGCGCCGCTTCGACCGCGTACCCGGCACGCTGGGCCGGCGCGGCTTCGTCTCGCTGCTGGCACTGGACGCCGCGTTCATCGGCGAAGGCCCGCGCGACTGGGGCCCGGCCGGCGAACAACTGCTGGCACAACGCTGGATAGAACGCAGCACCGCCGACGACATGGCCCGCCTGCACTGGTTTGGCCGCTTCATCGGCAACAGCGACATGCACCTGGGCAACCTCGGCTTCCACCTGGCCGACACCGGCCCGCTGCCTCTATGCCCCGCCTACGACATGCTGCCCATGTACCTGGCCCCTTCGCGCACCGGCATCGTGCGCCCGGCCAGCCCACTGCCACTGGCCGCACCGGCCCACAGCGGCCAACTGCCCCACATTGCATGGGCCGCAGACGCCGCACTGCACTTCTGGCGTGCCGTGGCCGACAGCGACCGCATCACCTCGCCGGAATTCAACCAGCTCGCGCGTGAGAACCATGCCGTCGTGGAGACGTTTGCGCGCAGGTTTGCCGGCTAGCCTGCAGCGCGTCGCAGCCAACGAGATGACGACGGACACAATCGTTGCATCGCCGACAGGAAAACCGACATGCAATGCAACATGGATCCAAATTGGCTGCAAGACTTTGATACCGCGTTGAAGCGTTACTTTCTGATTGACCATGCAGAAGCTGGCATGGGTGAGACGGAGTTAGCCCGCTATGCAGACCTTCGTCCGCACGATGCCGCTCTGCAGTACGGGAAAGACTACGATCTGCAACGGGTAGACATTGACTGGATGTCGCCTATGCAATGGTAATTCACCAGCCAATGCCGCCACCTTTCGAAGGCGTGACTGCGGTTGTCTGATGAGCTGCCGCGGCTATTAATCCCAAAGAACTTCTTCGGGCCGCCGGCTGCTCACTTGGTCCTCGTACCCCGCGTCCACGTGTTCCAAGAACTGCTGGTCGGTTGCGAAGCCGCCCGCGAGCCGCATCTTGGCCACTTCGCCGGCCAAGCTCGCACCGTTTAGCAAGATGACGGGGTACTGATCGTCGTGCACCTCACGCTGCACGGCCTCGGAGAAGAACGAGGTGGTGACATAAGCGCCCACCCAGCCACGGCGCAGCCTTGCTACGGTGCGGGCGATATGAACACCGCCGGTAGGCGTATCAACCTTTTCGCACTTGGCTTGTCCCAGCACCACTAGCTTCGTTCCCCAAGTGCCCTCGCCGATGTCGATGCGGCCCACAAAGTCCAAGCCGCCGTCTCCCGTTCCGCGGGTTAGCCATCCACGCCGGTAGCCAGCGCCTGTACCGCGAACCATGGACTCACAGGCGAGACTAGCAAGCGCTTCGAATCGGTGCTTCTTCCCCTCGTAGAAGCGATACACGGTGTCCAACGTTTTACCGATTGTGGAACTTGCCGGCATCACTTGGTCCTGCCTGCGCACTATGTGATAGCGCGCGACACGCCGCTTAATGCGCTCGATCTCTGGGCTTCCGTACTTCACCCATTGCTGCCAAGCCTTCGGCGCATGCGCGTTGGCAACCATTGCGTCATGTTTCGGGTTGCGGCGGTCGCTGATCCAGAGCATCGCCAGGCTCTCGTCCTCTTCGGTTAAGGACAGGATGGCCAGGTCGAACAGATAGTTGGTAAAGAAGCCGCCGTTCTTTTCCGAGAACTGCGTAACCCTCTGAGCGCCGGTAATCAGCCCCAAACCTGCAAATTCTTTGAACCCCTTACGCGAGGAGCGGAACAGGAGAATGGGCGCTGCACGCTCGCGCTTGGCACGGTCCGGTGATGTATGAAGATCGAACTGACGCAGCAATGTACGGTTGCCTAGCGTCGTACCGGGGTCGACATCCGGCAGCTTGTTGTCGCCAAAGTACCTGGCAAAACCCTCGTCCGGCGCCAACGTATCGTGCCACGGGTTCTCTGCCGAACCGCGCTTGTGTTCATTGCTGGACAGCAAGATGACTGCAAGCCGCTCCCCATCTACAGCGCGCGTGGCGCTAGGAGCGTTGATTCCCCGCTCCAGCTGCAGCGTGGGCTGCCCGGGGTCTGCGACGACGTAGTGGAAGTTAGGCAGCCCATCAATCACCGGCTCCTCGGGCAGCGTGGGGCGCGCATACCGGTACAGCTCCCCCATCCGAAACCGCTTCATGACTCCCCCTTGCGATAGCGAGCTACAGGGTAGCTAAATGATTTGAAGCTACCAAGTAGCTGAAACAGTGCGCTCTGACGGCGCGTTGATGCCGGCGAATGGCATCGCAAGTCTGCCCAAGTTCAAGAGTTGCTCCCCCTTGGGCGTCTGCCATCTACCCCTAGTGGCACCGCCAGGAACGATTCAAAACCTGATAACCGCGCTGCCCGGCTGCCGCTCTGTGCCCCATTCGGCCCATGACATTCGGCCTTGGACAGCGCGCAACGCTGTTTGCCACGATCAGGCAACCGCCCCTGACAGGGAAGCTGATCGCATGACAATGCCACTGCGCTCCATTGCGCTTGCCGTTGCAATCCTGATTGCCACCGCGCCGCTGGCCCCGGTGTCCGGCGCCCCGCAGGCCGTTGCGCAGCAGGCGCCCGCGCGCACGCTGCTGCCCACGCGGTTCGAGAACAACCGCATCTTCGTCGCGCCGCGGCTCGCCAATGGCGCCACGGTGCTTTTCTATACCGACAGCGGCGGCGGGCTGAATGCCATCCGCGAGGACGTGGTGCAGCGCCATGGCCTGGCCGCCGGAACGGAGGTGGAAGAGCCCGGGCAGCCACCCCTCAAGACCACGCGGTGGCCGGCGTTCGTGCCCGAGGCCTCCATTCCCGCTCCCGAGCGGGACGCGTTCATGCAGGGCCAGCTGGCGGTGGTGCCGCCGGAGGGTTTCGGCGAAGGCCCCATGCTGGACGAAGGCTTCCTTGGCAGCCGCTGGTTCGCCTGGCGGGTGTGGGAGTTCGATTACCCCGCGCGTTCGCTGCACGTGCTGCAGGACTGGTCGGCGCCGGAGGGCACCCCCAGCACGCCGATGACCCTGCTGCCGGAGCGCAACATGTTCTGGCCGCGCGTGCAGATCGAGATCGATGGCGAACAGTTGGACATGCTGTTCGATACCGGTGCGCAGATGAGCTTGGGCCCCGATGGCGCAAAGGCGCTCGGCTTGGCCGAGGGCACGCGCGTGGCGGGCAGCTTCATTACCGCCCGCCAGTACCGCAAGTGGCGCGACGCGCATCCAGACTGGCCTGTCGCCGTGAAGAGCGACCACGGCATGCCGATGATCCAGGTGCCCAACGTGCGCATTGCCGGCAAGGACACGGGCCCGGCCTGGTTCGCTGCCCGGCCGGACCGCAACTTCACCGAGTACATGTCGTCGATGACCGACGCCCCGGTCGAAGGGGCCATCGGCGGCTCCGCATTCGGCCGCCTGCGGCTGGTGGCCGACTACCCCGCGCAGAGGCTTTACGTGCTGCCCTGAGCAGAATGCGGATTTGCTGGCTCACACCTGCGGCTCGATCACCAGCCGCCCCTCCTGCGCGGTGATGCGCAGCTTCGCGCCGATGGCAAAGCCCAACTGCTCCAGCCACAGACCGCTGAGCCGCAGATGCGGCACGGCCTGATCGCCGCCGTGGTCGTAGGCACCGGCGTAGTGGGTATAGCTGACGGTGCACTGGCGGGGCTTACGTGGGCGGCGGGGTGCGCTCAGGCTGCCGGGGCGGGTGGGTAGCGGATCGGGTTGGAGGTCCGGTGGCGGCAGGGGCGGCAAGGCGTCGAGTAGCGCTTGCACCAGTGTGCGTGCATCGCGGCGGGCCGGCCGCTTGGCGGTTGAGGCGGCGGAGGCGCGGCGGCGGCTCATGGGGCCTCCTGCGTGTCGCTGGTGGATTGGGCCAAACAGCTGCACTCACGCAGGGCGACGTTGATGCGCATGGACAGGCTGCGCAGGCATTGCGCCAGCACGCCGGGCTGGCAGAGCAGGTGCGCGGTGAGATCGTGGTTGGCCTGCTCGGTGGCCGCCAGTGCGGCCAGCCGCTGCATTACCTCGCCCACTTCATGCAGCAGGGCGTGCGCGCCCTCGGGCAACAGGTAGCCCGGCGCGGGGGCCGGCGGGGATGGTGCGGTGTACATGGCAACGCCCTCCTGGAATACGCCAAGTACCGCCGCCCGAAGGCGACGGGATGTCGGGAGGTTCGAAACCGCTAAGAGCCGGCGGGCGTATTTCCTCGAAGGGTGTTGTATTAGCCGCCCTCCCGACGCAGGCATCGCGTCGGCTTGCGCCCGAGATCAGGCACAAAAAACCCACCGGTTTGTCGGAGGTGGGTACCGCTCTTAGAGGAGTTTCGACGCTCCTTGGTGGCGAGAGTGCTGTGGCTTTGAAGAAAAGTCAACCGCGATCCGGGCAGATCAGCGAAGGCGCGATGGTTTCCTAGGTCAATACTTCACAAAATCCGACAGAAAACTCCCCTTCACACTAACCCAAGCAAGTTCATCGACCCAAACAAGAAAGTTAGGCGAAAAATAGCTGGCATCACCCATCTTCACCAAACCAAGCGCTGATCTAAATGAGCCCCTTAGTCAGAGATTAATCCAATATAAGTCGAATTATTTATCCACAATCCCACACCCCATCCCAACTAAGACTCTCATTCTACTCTTTGGCCAACACGGGCAATCCCGCATATTTCCTCAACGCATCAACAGCCACCAGATCACGCCTAAATGTCCACTCAGAAATTCTCTCCAGGACCGCACTACCAAAATCGGCAAAGACACCAACCGTCGCAAGTGATGCCGCTGCTGCGAAAATACGAACCCAAAGCGGGGGCTCTGGAGCTATCACAGCAAAGGCAAGAACAACACCTAAAATAAGAAGTTCCACTTTCATCCGCCGGACTAAATCCCTCCTCTTATTATTATATGAATTCAACCTAAAATTAATATCATTCTCCAACTCATCGCTCGCCCTGCGAATTTCGGCAAACGCTGCGCGCTTCTCTTGCACCTCTCGATCAACATTAATCTGAAGCTGGGCCAATTGCATCTCAAACTGCTGTGATTGACGCCGCACCTCTTCTTTAGCCTGCGCCAACTCGGAACGTCTTTCCCCTAATTCCTTATCGAACTCTGAAATTTTCTCTTCCGCATCTTTCTTGACTTCCTCTGCGAATCTCTCAGCTGCGACCGCTCGCTCGTTCGCAGGAGCCGCCAACTCCCTCCTCATCTCCTCAACGACCTCAATAGATTTGTCGCGATCTATAAGATCAATGTCACCAGCGGTCAATCTCATGATACAGAGGCTAGCACGAGCATCAGCCATTAGAGCCTGAAACTCCTCTCTCAAAGATGGCTCAATCCCCTCCAGTGTGGATGCGATCCGCGATATTAGTTCCCTCTTCGGAAGAACCGCAGCCGAGCAATTCGCAATCAATCTGCGGCGTGATAGCTCAACACCTCGCATTCCGCCGACAAACCAGAGAACCCCGGCAACCTGGCCGTCAGTCGCAATCGTAAAAGTAGGCCGAGGACCAGTCCTCCCCCTCGACAAAAAGCGATTCACTCTTTTTGCCAGAACAGAATTACGAGTTACAAAAATGGTCCCAGCATCGAATAGAGACTCCGCGTCACCACGCGCCCCTTTTAACCTTGCTACAGCAGCGACACTTTCAGCGTCCCTTATCCTTGCCTCAAGATTCTCATGCAGATCCCCAATAGCATTACGGACTGCATCCAATCTTTCTTCAGGAAACCACTTCGAATAGCGCGCCTCCCGGTATGTTTCAGCGCGCAAAATAGTAACCCCCAACTCTTCGATCTTTTCACGAAGTCGATCACGGGTGACGATCGCACTGAGCCGCTTACCTGGCTCGGTTCTTAGGCGATGAGCCATAGGTCCGTGCCCCAAACCCCGAGCGCTCGCCTCGAGAGTCGCCTGAATCGTCTGCCGCATTTCTTCGATTGAATGATCGAAGGTCGCGAGCATGAGGCCCGCTTCGTTTGCGATAGCGAGCAGCCCACTCGCATACTCTTTATGCATTGGCGAATTGAGATCGAGGATATCAAGCAGAAGAGGCGCATCAAAAACCAACCTAAGTCCCTTCTTATTTTCCTCACGCCGCTCAGGAACCGCCAAGCCGGCTACTGCATCAGCTATAAGAGCCCCATAGGATATCTGCGATATTGAATCAAAAACCACGGGCGCATTATCAGCAACATGCAAAATGAAGGCGGCGACGAGATAGTCAAAAAAAGCGTCGTCGTTAGCTGCGACACCTGCACCACCCATGCCCATAAGCTTACGAAGGCGCGAATTATTCTCCTCGGCCTTGTTAGTAAAAACCGAAGCATACTCAGGCCTGGCAAGCCTAGCGAGAATAGCGTCCTCCAGATGATTCTCTGCAAAAGCTCTTCCATAATCTTCCGACTTTGACGACGCCCACTGTACGAAAAGCTTAATCGTACTTTCAACCTAAGACTCGGCAATCGGCTCTGAATCCCAATCAAAGTTTTTTACGCGATAGATGTCGCCAGTATTGTTCTCGTAGTACTTTTCGAGCAATCCTAGATCTTGCATTCGCTCCGATAAAGCCGCCGCTACAAACGGCGTCATTTCTAGACCATAAGCCTTGGTAAAGTCACTTGAGAACTGCGCCGCATCAAACTGAGCACCCCTCCCCGCGAGAAGCAACGGTGCAAACAGGGGCTTCAAACCAAGAAGAGGGTCCCCGGTCCTCTCGTATTCTTCAGCAACCAGCGCGAACGCCATTAGTCCCTTACTCATACCCCCTCCTGTATCCCCGATGGCCCGATAGCAACTTCATCTCAGTTCACGGCTAATGATAGCCAATAAAAAAGGCGACCCTAGGGCCGCCTTTCTATTCCCGTTAGAGATCAAACCCCTACAGGATTCGCCTTCTCCGGATCAATGTTGTACTGCTTGATCGCCCGGGCCACATCCTTCGCGGTCATCTTGCCGTCCTTCGCCAGCGCCGCGATGGCGGCGTGGGCGATGTAGTAGCGGTCCACTTCGAAGAAGCGGCGCAGGTTGGCGCGGGTGTCGGAGCGGCCGAAGCCGTCGGTGCCCAGTACCGAGTAGGTCATCGGCACGAAGGCGCGGATCTGGTCGGCGTAGGCGCGCACGTAGTCCGTTGCGGCGATGGCCGGGCCCTGGCGGCCTTCCAGCAGCTGGGTGACATAGGGCTTGCGCTGTTCGGCTTCCGGGTGGAGGCGGTTCCAGCGTTCGGCGTCGAAGCCGTCGCGGCGCAGTTCGTTGAAGCTGGGGCAGGACCAGATGTCGGCGGTGACGCCGAAGTCCTTGTCCAGCAGTTCGGCCGCGGCGATGGCTTCGCGCAGGATGGTGCCGCTGCCCAGCAGCTGCACGCGCAGTTCGCCCTTCTTGGGCTTGCCGGCGTCGGTGAGCAGGTACATGCCCTTGATGATGCCCTCGGCTGCACCTTCCGGCATGGCCGGGTGGGTGTAGTTTTCGTTCATCAGGGTGATGTAGTAGTACTCGTCGATCTGGTCTTCCATCATGGCCTTGGTGCCATGCTGGAGGATCACGGTGACTTCGTAGCCGAAGGTGGGGTCGTAGCTGCGCACGTTGGGAATGCCGCCGGCCACCAGGTGGCTGAAGCCGTCCTCGTGCTGCAGGCCTTCGCCGTTGAGCGTGGTGCGGCCGGCGGTGCCGCCAAGCAGGAAGCCGCGGGTACGCATGTCCGCCGCCTGCCAGGCCAGGTCGCCCACGCGCTGGAAGCCGAACATCGAGTAGTAGATGTAGAACGGCAGCATCGGCACGTTGCTGACCGAGTAGCTGGTGCCGGCGGCCATCCACGAGGCGATGGCGCCCGGTTCGCTGATGCCCTGCTGCAGCACCTGGCCGCTCTGGTCTTCGCGGTAGTACATGAGCTGATCGGCATCGACCGGCTTGTACTTCTGGCCGTACGGGGCGTAGATGCCGATCTGGCGGAACAGGCCTTCCATGCCGAAGGTGCGGGCTTCGTCGGCGACGATGGGCACCAGGCGCGGGCCCAGTTCCTTGTCGCGCAGGCTGATGTTCAGCGTCTGCACGAAGGCCATGGTGGTGGAATAGGTGCGCTCGCCCGAATCCTTGAGCAGGCGCTCGTAGGTTTCCAGCTTGGGCGCGTTGAACGACTTGTCGGCCTTGCGGCGGCGCTGCGGCAGGTAGCCGCCGAGCGCGGCGCGGCGCTCCTGCAGGTACTGCACTTCCGGCGAATCCGGGCCCGGGTGGTAGAACGGCACCTGGCCGTCCTTGAGCTGTTCGTCGGTGACCGGGATGTTGAAGCGGTCGCGGAAGTGGCGCACCGCTTCGTCGTCCAGCTTCTTGGTCTGGTGGGTGGGGTTGAGCGCCTCGCCGGCGCTGCCCATGCCGTAGCCCTTGACCGTCTTGGCCAGGATGACGGTGGGCATGCCCTTGGTGTTCACGGCCTGGTGGTAGGCGGCGTACACCTTGTGCGGGTCATGGCCGCCGCGGTTCAGGCGCCAGATGTCGTCGTCGGACAGGCTGGCCACCATGGCGGCGGTTTCCGGGTACTTGCCGAAGAAATGCTCGCGCGTGTACGCGCCGCCGAAGGCCTTGCAGTTCTGGTATTCGCCGTCGACGGTTTCCATCATCAGCTTCTTGAGGACGCCGTTGGTGTCCTTGGCAAGGAGCGGATCCCAGTAGGAACCCCACAGCAGCTTGATGACGTTCCAGCCGCCGCCGCGGAACACGCCTTCCAGTTCCTGGATGATCTTGCCGTTGCCGCGCACCGGGCCGTCCAGGCGCTGCAGGTTGCAGTTGACCACGAAGATCAGGTTGTCCAGGCCTTCGCGGCCGGCCAGGGCAATGGCGCCCAGGGTTTCCGGCTCGTCGCTCTCGCCGTCGCCGATGAAGCACCACACCTTGCGGTCGGATTTTTCGATGAGGCCACGGTTTTCCAGGTAGCGCATGAACTGCGCCTGGTAGATGGCCGCCAGCGGGCCCAGGCCCATCGACACGGTGGGGGTCTGCCAGAAGTCCGGCATCAGCCACGGGTGCGGGTAGGACGAGAGGCCGCCGCCGTCCACTTCCATGCGGAACTTGTCCAGCTGCTGCTCGCTGATGCGGCCTTCCAGGAAGGCGCGCGAGTAGATGCCCGGGGCGCTGTGGCCCTGGATGAACAGCAGGTCGCCCGGGTGGTTTTCGCTGGGGGCGCGCCAGAAGTGGTTGAAGCCCACGTCATAGAGCGTGGCGCCGGAGGCGAAGGAGGCGATGTGGCCGCCCAGGTCGCCCGGCTTGCGGTTGGCGCGCACCACGGTGGCCATGGCGTTCCAGCGGATGATGGAACGGATGCGCCATTCCAGCTCGGCGTTGCCGGGGCTCTTGGCCTCCAGCTGCGGCTCGATGGTGTTGACGTATTCGGTGGTGGGGGAGAACGGCAGGAACGCGCCCGAACGACGGGTCAGTTCCACCATGCCTTCCAGCAACTGATGCGCGCGCTCGGGGCCCTCGACATCGATAACGGCCTTCAACGACTCGATCCACTCCTGGGTTTCCAGGGGGTTCGGGTCGTTGTTCAGCACTTCATTCAACCAGTTCATTGGCGCTCCCAGTTACGGCACGCACGCGCGCGCTTGTTCAGTAGTTTTGAGCCGCAAAGTGTAGCGCACCCGCCCGCCCGCGAAGCTGGCTACGGCTGCGTATGGCCTTGCGGATCGCGGTGTCTGGCGGACAGGGCGCGACAGGCCGATGGCCGCGGGCGGGACAGTGGCGGACAGGCGCGGCGCCCTGCCCGCCTTGCTCTGGAGCGCTGTCCGTGGAGCGGAGCTGCGCGCCGTTGAGGCATTGCCGATCAAGCGCCACCGGTGACACCCCGCATCACGGAACACCGTGTTCCCCGATGCGGGGGCCACCAGGGAGCGCTGCAGGCCGTAGATGCGGGACTCGCGCGGCCCGGCGAAGCCCCGTGCCGGGCAAGCCCGGCATCTACGGCGCCTTTACCCGATCCCTATTACCCCGTGAATGCGGCGCTTGCCGCGCGCATGGAGCCATTTTGTAGATGCGGGGCTCGCCCCGCATGAGGCCTTGCCGGCGAAGCCGTGCCGGGCAAGCCCGGCACCTACGGGTGCGTTCGCACATCCGTACTCCGTGAACGCGGCGGATCAGCGCGATGACGGCCCGGCGGCGCCTGACCGGTTTGCGCCTGCGCTTTTTTCGATATATCGTTTCGCCCACATTCGATATATCGAAACCATGCCGCCCGCGCCGTCCCCGACCTCCCGCCAACGCCCCGCCGCGCGCCCGCTCGGCCGCGGCGACCTGCGCCTGCTGCTGCTGTCGCTGCTGGCGCAGGCGCCGCGCCATGGCTACGAGCTGATCCAGCTGGTCAGCGAGATGTTCATGCGCGTGTACACGCCCAGCGCCGGCTCGGTGTACCCGCTGCTGGCCGACTTCGAGAAGCAGCGCTGGGTGGCGGCCGAGGAGGACGGCGGCCGCAAGCGCTACCACATCACCGCGATCGGCCAGGCGCAGCTGAAGCTGCGCGAGGCCGACGTGGAGGCGGCGCAGCTGCGCGCCCGCCACAGCGCGCGGGTGATCGCCCGCGCCAACCAGCCGCCGGCGGTGCGGGAGGCCATGCACCGTCTCAAGCAGGCGCTGGTGCTGCGCAACGGCCGCTGGGAGGACGCCGACGCCGAACGCATCGCCGCCCTGCTGGACCAGGCCACGGCGCAGATCCGGCAGCCGACGTAACCCGTATTCCCATAACCGCCTTGTAGGAGCGACTTCAGTCGCGAAACGGCTTCACCGGTAAAGCCACATCGCGACTGAAGTCGCTCCTACGGATGGATACCCCCACCTGGAGTCCCCCATGCCACATGAAAACCGCACCCTCCGCCTCACCCCGCGCTTCCGCCAGCTGCAGGTGCTGCGCAGCGAGCGCCTGACCCCGCACATGCAGCGCATCGTGGTGGGCGGCGCCGAGCTGGAAGGCTTCGAGAGCCCGTCGCCGGACGACCACGTCAAGCTGTTCTTCCTCAATGCCGAGGGCGTGTTCGTGCTGCCGGAGCTGACCGAGCAGGGGCCGCGCTACCCGGAAGGGCAGGCGCCCTCGCCCGCCCGCGACTACACCCCGCGCCACCACGACGCCGAAGCCGGCGAGCTGGTGCTGGATTTCGTGCTGCACGGCCACGGCGTGGCCTCGACCTGGGCGGCCAGGGCGCAGGTGGGCGATGCGCTGGTGGTGGCCGGGCCGCGCGGCTCGCACCTGGTGGCCGACGATTACGACGCCTACGTGCTGATCGGCGACGAGACCGCGCTGCCGGCCATCGCGCGGCGCCTGGCCGAGCTGCCGGAGCACGCGCAGGCCGAGGTGCTGATCGAGATTCCCGAGGAAGGCGACCGCCAGCCGCTGCCCAGCGCCGCGCAGGTGCGGGTGTCGTGGCTGGAGCGCAACGGCTTCGACGCGGCCAGCAGCACGCTGCTGGAGGATGCGCTGGTGGATTTCGAGACGCCCGATGGCGATGCGTATTACTGGATCGCGCTGGAATCGCGGCGCGCGCGCATGATGCGCAAGTTTGTCGAAGGCCACCTGCAGGTGCCCAGGGACTGGATCCGCGCCACCGGCTACTGGAAGGCGCATCCGGACGAGGCCGAGTGAGCCGTGGCCGCGAGGGCCGCTTCAACACCATGCGGTGAAGCGGCCCCTGGGCCGGCGCGGTCCTACACGCCGAGGAAGCGGAACGGTTTGGCGGCCTTGAACCGGGCGTTGGCCTCGCCGGCGTAGATCGTGCGCTGGTACTGGCCCAGGTCGAGCCGTTGGGTGGTGCCGCCCTGCGGCGAGAAGTCGATCTTCTTCAGGTCCACCCAGAATACGTTGGGCGCCAGCGCCGATTCGAAGAAGTACAGGCCGCGCTTCTGGTCGGCCACGGTGCGCCAGCGCGTGGAGGAAATATTGGGCTGGCCCGGGGTGGTGATGCCGTAGGGCACCGACACGTTGCGGATCACGCTGAAGGCCGAGGCGATGGCCTCGACCGGGTCCTCGGACTTGGGGATGGCGTTGACGTAGAACGAGGCGCGGGCGAAGCGGTCGGCGGCGCGGTTGGTGCCCGGCAGCATCACCGTGCCGCCGATTTCGCGCCAGTACGCATTGAGCGCCAGCTGCTGCTCGAAGACCGGCGAATTGGTCATCACCTGGTAGTCGCGGCTGTGGTGGATGACCTGCCGGCCCTTGATGTACTCGATGATGGCGCTGTCGCCGCTGGCGTCGGAGAGCGACAGGTGCAACGTGGCCAGGCGCTGCTCGCCGGGCGGGCTGTCGGTGATCAGGGTGAACGGTTCTTCCGCCAGCGCCTTCACCGCTTCGTCGACGCTGGCGAAGTTGTCGAGCATGTACTGCGTCCATGCCGAGATGCTCAGGCCCGGTTTGCCGCTGTCGCGGTCGGGGTATTCGGATTCGGCCAGCCACAGCAGGTTGGCGACCAGGCCGGCCTCGTTCATGCCGTCGGTGGTGGCGATGTCGTAGGCGCTGGCGATCACGCTGCCGTAGCGCGAGGTCCATTGCAGCGAGTGCGGGCCGGCCTCGCCGGTGCGCGCGATGCCGCGCGGAAAGATCCACAGGTGGGTGCCGGTGTCGACCTTGTAGTCCATCGAGCGGCCGGTGATCACCTCGCCGTTGGCGCCGTGGTAGACGAAGCGGGTGCAGGCGTCGGCCTCCCGCGCCAGTACCAGGCCGCCGACAACCAGAGCGATGCAGGCGGCGATGAGCGATTTCCCCGGATTGTTCATGACCAGACTCCTTGTCCGTTCGCTTGCCGATGATGGCGGGCCAAGCCTAACAATCCGTTTGCGCCGCGCGGTGACGAAACGCCGGCCTCACGCCCGCAACGTGACACGTATCACCCGCGCGGCCTGCGGCAGCGGTGGCTGCTATGCTTTCGGCGGTCCCTCCGGTCGCCTGCCATGACGCCTTCTCTTTTCCGCCGTTTTCGTCTTCCCGCCACCGCCGTGCTGCTCGCCACCGGCCTGGGCGGCTGCCTGACCACGCCCGGCCCCACGGTGTCCGGCAACGGCCGCTGCGATGCCTCGCAGCTGCAGTGGGCGGTGGGCCAGCCCGGCAACGAGGCGAACATGCGCCGGCTGTCGCGCGAGAGCGGCGCCGGGCTGGTGAACCCGATCGGCCCGGCCACGATCGTCACCCAGGACATCCGCCAGGACCGCCTGCGTGTGTTCCTGGATGCCAGCAACACCATCACCGCGGTGCGCTGCGAATAACTCCCCAGCAGTGGAAAGGAACGACGAAGGCCCGCTCATGGCGGGCTTTCACGCATCTGCGATGCGACAATCGCGCCCCGATCAAGACGGAACAGGCGGCAACGTGGCCAAACTGACGATGGCGATGCTGGAAACCCTGCGCGAACGCGTGGCCGACGATGGCCGCTGCGATGTGGTGCTGGCGGGCTTCGAGCGGCCGCAGGCGCTGCGCGAACCGCTGCGTGCGCTGGTGCAGGCGCAGCAGCAGCTGCTGCAGGCCGAGCACGAAGTAGCGCAGGTGGCCGACGTGCTGCGTCGCGACCAGAAGTACGCGCCGGCCGGGCGGCCGTCGATCCATATCGTGCAACTGCGCAAGCAACAGGCCGCGGCCAAGCAGGTGATGCTGATCGCGCGGCAGCGGCTGGCGCAGGTGGCGCAGACCTTCGTGCAGGCCAGCGGACTGGCGGTGAAGGCGAAACAGTCGCCGAGCGAGGCGGTGGCGGCGTGGCTGCAGGCGCTGCGCTGAGGCTGGACCACGGCACGGCCGATTTGCCGCAGTCCCAACGAAACGCAGAAGGCCCGCCAATGGCGGGCCTTCTGCTTGTTGCGTGCGGGCGGCGTGCCCGGCGCGCGGATTACTCGGCCTTCGGGATCGAGGCTTCAGTGGTGATGCGCACCTTGACCTCGTCGCTCACGGCCGGGGCGTAGGCGCCCACGCCGAAATCGCTGCGCTTGAGGGTGGTGGTGGCGTCGAAGCCCACCGACGGCACCTTCAGCATCGGGTGCTCGCCGGCGCCGTTGATGGTGACGTCCAGGGTGACCGGCTTGGTGGTGCCCTTGACGGTCAGGTCGCCGGTGACGGTGAGCTTGTTGGTGCCGGCCGCTTCGACCTTGGTGCTCTTGAAGGTGGCGGTGGGGAACTTGGCGGCGTCGAAGAAATCGGCGCTGCGCAGGTGTTCGTCGAACTTGGCGGTGAAGCTGTTCAGACCGGCCAGCGGCAGGGTCACTTCGACGCTGGACTTGGTCACGTCGGCGGCGTCGTAGACCAGGGTGCCGTCGGCCTGGCCGAAGTGCGCGGTCGGGTTGGAGAAGCCCATGTGGCTCCACTGCACCAGCACGTCGGTGTGGGTCGGGTCGAGCTTGTAGGTGCCGGAGGCGACTTCGATCGGCGCCACTTCCGGGGCGGCCGGGGCCGCGGCTTCGGCCGGGGCGGCGGCGGGGGTTTCAGCCGGAGCGGCCGGGGCAGCGGTATCGGCCGGCTTGGAGCAGGCGGTGATGGCGGCGGCCAGGGCCAGCGGGAGCAGCAGCTTGGTGACGGTGGACATGGGTGTCTCCTGTGGATGCGGATGAGAGGGCTGGAGCGTTTTCAGCTTACCGGCGCCTTGGGGAGAACGGGCGCCGGGTGGGAACGGCGGTCAGGCGATGCGCGCGGCTTCGTCGAAGGACAGGCGCGGCAGGCGCGGGAACACGCCGGACGGATCGCCATAGCCCAGGTTGACGAGGAAATTGGACTTGATGGCGGTGCCGGCGAAGAAGGCCGCGTCGACCTTGGCGTTGTCAAAACCGGACATGGGGCCGGCATCCAGCCCCAGCGCGCGCGCGGCCAGCATCAGGTAGGCGCCCTGCAGGCTGCCGTTGCGGAAGGCGGCTTCGTGGCGGCCTTCGCGCGGGCCGTCGAACCAGGACTTGGCGTCGGTGTGCGGGAACAGGTACGGCAGCTTTTCGTGGAAGTCCTCGTCATGGCCGACGATCACCGTGACCGGCGCGGCCATCGTCTTGGCCAGGTTGCCCTCGGACAGCGCCGGGGCGAGCTTCTGCTTGGCCTCGGCCGACTTCACGAACACGAAGCGCGCCGGCGTGGCGTTGGCCGCGGTCGGGCCCCACTTCAGCAGGTCGTACAGCGCGCGCAGCTGGCTGTCCTCGACCGGGCGGTCCTGGAAGGCATTCTGGGTGCGCGCGGTGCGGAACAGCTGATCGAGCGCGGCATCGGCAAGAACATCAGACATGGAAACTCCGTGATGGATTGGCTACGGTCATGGCCTTGTGCGGGAAAGCCCCGGACAATGCCACCGCAACAGAGGGCGCAGTGTAGGGCGTCGCGACTGTTGCAACACCAGGCCTCACTGAAACGAATTAATGCCACACGCGAAACGATCGACGCTTCCCTGGACGATCACCGACGGCCGCGCCGGCAACGTGCGCCAGGCCGTGGCGTTGGCATCGGCGCTGCGCCTGGGCGGGCAGCAGCGGCTGCAGCTGGAGCCGCGCGCGCCGTGGCGCTGGCTGGCGCCACGCACCCTGCCCGGCGCCGCGCGCGGCTTCGGCGAGACCTTCGAGCGCCTGGCCAGCGGGCCGGCGCCGACGCTGGCGATCGGCTGCGGCCGCCAGGCGGCCGGCGCGCTGCGCGTACTCGGCCGGCGGGGCACGCGCACGGTGCAGATCCTCGACCCGCGCATCGCCGCCCGCCACTGGGACCTGGTGGTGGCGCCCGAACACGACCGCCTGCGCGGCGGCAACGTGCTGACCCTGCTGGGCAGCCTGAACCCGGTGACCGACGATTGGCTGGCCTGCGGCCGCGCCGCCTTCGCCAGCTTCGAGCAGTTGCCCGGCCCGCGCACCGCGCTGCTGGTGGGCGGCCCCACCGACCACGCGCCGTGGCAGCAGGAGGACATCGTGCCGCTGCTGGCGCAGTTGGCCGCGCGCATCCGCGCCGAGGGCGGCAGCGTGCTGGCCACCACCTCGCGGCGCACGCCGCGGCCGGTGACGCAGGCGCTGCTGCGCGCCTTCGACGACGTGCCCGGTGTGATCTGGAGCGACGGCGGCGACGGCAGCAACCCCTACGCCGGCCTGCTGGGCTGGGCCGACCGCGTGCTGTGCACGCCCGATTCGGTGAACCTGCTGTCCGAGGCCTGCGCCACCCGGGTGCCGGTGGGCGTTCTGCTCGGCCAACGCGCGCAGGCGCGCATGCTGCATTTCCAGCGCGCGCTGCGCGAGCGCGGGCGCCTGCTGGACGGGCTGGACGCACTGCAGGCCGACCCGCCGCACGCCATCGAACCGCTGCGCGAGACCCCGCGCATCGCCGCCGAGGTGAAGGCTCGGCTGGGACTGTAGTTCCCGTCCCCGTAGAAGCGCACATCTGTGCGCGAGGGATTTCCCGGTGAAGCCCCATCGCGCACAGATGTGCGCTCCTACAGGGACGCCAAGGCCGGTGAAGCCCCATACAGGGCCACCGTTTACAATGGCCGCCCATCGCGCCTGCCGGTTCCGGCCGGGCCGCCTCCCTTCCCGCTCCCCGCAGCGCCTCCGGCGTTGCCGCCCGCCGTCCGCCCTCCGCCATGTCCCCGCATCCATCGATCCGTTTCGCCCCGCTCACTCCGCTGTCGCTGCTGCTGGCCGTGCTGGCCATGGGCACGGTGGTACTCGGCTCGAACGTGCTGGTGCAGTACCCGATCAACGACTGGCTGACCTGGGGCGCCTTCAGCTACCCGGTCGCGTTCCTGGTCAGCAACCTGATCAACCGCCGCTTCGGCCCGCAGGCCGCCCGGCGCGTGGCCTGGGCCGGTTTCGCGGTGGCGGTGGTGCTGTCGGTGTGGATCGCCACGCCGCGCATCGCGGTGGCCTCATGCATGGCCTTCATCTGCGCGCAGCTGCTGGACATCACCGTGTTCGACCGGCTGCGCAGCGGCAACTGGTGGCGCGCGCCGTCGGTGGCCACCACCTGCAGCGCGACGCTGGATACGGCCATCTTCTGGTCGATCGCCTTCGCCGGCTCGTCGCTGCCGTGGGTGAGCTGGGCGGTCGGCGACTGGCTCGTGAAGCTGGGCATCGGCCTGTGCCTGCTGGTGCCGTTCCGCGCGCTGCTGTGGAAGATGGCGCCGGCTCGGTCGTAAGCCCGCGCGTGATGATCCCTTCTCCCTGCGGGAGAAGGTGGCGCGCAGCGCCGGATGAGGGCAAGGGCGGAGCCGCATGCGGCCTGTTGTCGCCAGGCTTCGCCCCTGCCCTCACCCCAACCCCTCTCCCCCGTGGGGAGAGGGGCTCTCTCAGGTTCCCGGCTCGAACGGCAGGCCTTGCGCAATCGCAGCGCCCTTCTCCCTGTGGGAGAAGGTGGCGCGAAGCGCCGGATGAGGGCGAGGGCGAAGCCGCATGCGGCCTGGTGTCGCCGGGCTTCGCCCCTGCCCTCACCCCAACCCCTCTCCCGACGGGAGAGGGGCTCTCAGGTTCCCGGCTCGAACGGCAGGCCTTGCGCAATCGCCGCGCCCTTCTCCCTGTGGGAGAAGGTGGCGCGAAGCGCCGGATGAGGGCGAGGGCGAAGCCGCATGCAACCTGTTGTCGCCAGGCTTAGCCCGTCCCCTCACCCCAACCCCTCTCCCCCGTGGGGAGAGGGGCTCTCAGGCTCCGGGCTCGAACGGCAGGCCCTGCGCTATCGCCGCGGCGGTGATCGCCGCGCAGGCGGTTTCGATGTCCGGGGTGGGCACGGTGATGCGCGGGCGCCGGTCCAGGGTGCAGGACAGTCCGGCATCGAGCAGGGTGGCATGGGCGGCGTGCAGGGCGCTGGTGGTTGCGGCCGGCAGCCAGCCGCTGGCGGCCAGGGCGTCGATCAGGCGCGGGGTTTCGCGTGGTCCGCATAGCGTCTGGTCGCTCGCCGCGCCCGCCAGCACGCCGGTCTGCAGCAGGAATTCCAGGTCCACCAGCCCGCCGGCGCCCTGCTTGAGGTCCAGCCGCGCGGCATCGCTGCGGTCCAGTTCAGCGCGCATGCGCGCGCGCATTTTCAGCACGTCGCCGAACAGGGTGCCCGCATCGCGCGCGCGACCCAGCGTGGCGGCGCGCACCTGTTCGAAACCGGCCAGCAGGCCGGCATCGCCGGCGACGCCGCGGGCGCGCACCAGCGCCTGGTGTTCCCAGGTCCAGGCGCGCTCGCGCTGGTAGTCGGTATAGCTGGCCAGCGAGGACACCAGCGCGCCCTTGCCGCCATCCGGGCGCAGGCGCACGTCGATGTCGTACAGGCGGCCGGCGGCGGTGACCGCCGACAGCAGCGCCATCACCTTCTGCGCCAGGCGCGCGAACCAGCGGCTGCTCTCCAGCGGGCGCGTGCCATCGCTTTCCTCGGCCTCGCGCGGGTGGTCGTACAGGAACACCAGGTCCAGGTCCGAGCCGAAGCCCAGTTCCAGCCCGCCCAGGCTGCCGTAGCCGATGATGGCAAAGCGCCCGCCGGGCACCTGCCCGTGCGCGGCGGCCAGGTCGGCGCGCGCCATGGCTAGCACGGTGTCCACGACCGCGTCGGCCAGCTGCGCCAGCTGGCGCGTGCAGTCCACCGCGCGCTGGCGGCCGTCGTGGAAGGCCAGCGCCATGCGGAAGCTCAACGCCAGCCGCACCTCGTTGAGCGCGCGCAGCGCGGCTTCGGGATCGTCGATGGCCAGCGCCGCGGCACAGGCCTGGCGCATCTCCTGCGCCTCCGGCAGCGGGCCGGCCACGCGCGTGTCCAGCAGTTCGTCCAGCAGCAGCGGGAATGCGACCAGCCGTTCGGACAGCAGCGCGCTGCGCGCCAGCACGTTGACCAGCCGGGTGAGCGCGCTGGGTTGTTCGTCCAGCAGCGCCAGGTAGCTGGTGCGGCGCAGGATCGCCTGCAGCAGGCCGAGCACGCGGCGCAGCGCGGCGTCGGGCTGCGGTGAGCGGGTGGCGGCGTGCAGCAGCGCCGGCAATACGCGGTCCAGGCGCGCGCGCGCCGCATCGGACAGCGATTTGACCCCGAGCGACTGCGCGAATTCGCGCAGCGACTGGTCGGCGCCGTGGGCGTCGGCGAAGCCGGCCTCGGCCAGCACCGCCGCGTCGCCGCCACCGGGCAGCACGCGCCAGTAGCTGGACAGGGCATCCGGCGCGGCCTGGCCGCGGCGTGGCGCCAGCAGCGCGGCGAATTCGGTGCCCACGCGCTGGCGCTGTTCGTCCAGCGCGGCCAGCAGCGCGTCCCAGCCGGGATAACCCAGGCCCAGCGCGATGCGCGCGCGGTCGTCCGCATCGGCCGGCAGGCGATGGGTCTGCGCGTCGCGCAGCATCTGCAGGCGGTTTTCCAGCCGGCGCAGGAAGCGGTAGGCCTCCACCAGGGTGGCGCCGTCGGCCGCGTCCATCTGCCCAGAATCCACCAGCGCCTGCAGCGCCGGCAGCAGGCGCCGTTCGCGCAGCGCCGGCTCGCGGCCGCCGCGGATCAGCTGCAGGGCCTGGGCGAGGAATTCGATCTCGCGGATGCCGCCCGGCCCGCGCTTGATGTCGTCGAAGCGGTCGCTGCGCGCGACCTCGGCGGTGATGGCCGCCTTCATCTCGCGCAGGCCGTCCAGCGCGGTGTAGTCCAGGTAGCGGCGATAGACGAACGGGCGCAGTGTTTCCAGCCAGGCCTCGCCGGCGTCGATGTCGCCGGCCACCGCGCGCGCCTTGATCCACGCGTAGCGCTCCCAGTCGCGACCCTCGCGCTGGAAGTACTGGTCCATGCCGGCGAAGGACAGCGCCACCCGCCCGGCGCTGCCGAACGGGCGCAGGCGCAGGTCGACGCGGTGGCAGAAGCCGTCGGCGGTGGTCTCGTCCAGCAGCCGCGCCAGGCGCTGGCCGAGCCGGGCGAAGTATTCCTCGGCCGCCAGCGGCCGCGCGCCGTCGGACTCGCCGGCCTGCGGGTAGGCGTAGACCAGGTCGATGTCGGAAGAGAAGTTGAGCTCGCCGCCGCCCAGTTTGCCCAGCCCGAACACCACCAGCCGCTGCACGCTGCCGTCGGCGGCACGCACCACGCCGTGGCGCTGGGCGAACTCCTGCTCCAGCGCGGCCAGCGCCAGCTGCAGGCAGTCCTCGGCCAGCCGGGTGGCGCCGCGCAGGGTGGCATCGACGTCGTCCAGGCCGTTGACGTCGCGCCAGACCAGCCGCGTGGACGCGGCCGCACGGTAGCGGCGCAGCTGCACCGGCCAGGCGCTGGGCTGCAGCGGGTCCAGTTCCGGCAGCGGCAGCGGATCGCCCTGGTCCAGCCGCGCCAGCAGCTCGGGCTGCCGGCACAGGGTATCGATGGCGAAATCGCTGGCCAGCGCCAGACGGCGCAGCCCGGCCTCGAACGCGGGCGACGACGGCCAGTGCGCCGGGTCCGGCGCGGCCAGCTTCAGGCGGGCGATGGCGCGATCAAGCACCGGGGCCAGGGAATCGGACATATCAGGGAGGGCGGCTGTCATGCCGCCAATTCTGGCATCGCCTAGCCTTGGGCCCACGCGGCGACGGTCGATGAGACTTGATGTGATAGCATCACGCATCACGCATCAATCATCAATCCATCGGGAGAGTGCCATGCGCACCACCCTCGACATCGCCGACGACGTGCTGTTCGCCGCCAAGGAACTGGCCCGCCGCGAGAAGAAGCCGCTGGGCCAGGTCATCAGCGAACTGGCGCGCAAGGCCTTCGCCCAGCCCGACGCGCCGCTGGCCGCGACTGCCGTGGCCGAGCCCCTGGCGGACTACGGCATCCATCCGCTGCCGCCCCGCGGCGCGGTGGTCAGCAACGAACTCATCGACAGGCTGCGCGACGAAGAGGGCATCTGATGCGCGCACTGCTCGACGTGAACGTGCTGATCGCCCTGCACGACAGCGACCACGTCCACCATCGCCACGCCTCGGCATGGTTGCGGGCGCATATCGGGCACGGCTGGGCCAGCTGCCCGCTCACGCAGAACGGCTGCCTGCGCATCATGTCCCAGCCCGGCTATGCCCAACCGCAGCCGCTGGGCAGCCTGGTGACCATGCTGGAGCGGTCCACCTCGACGCGGTTCCATGAATTCTGGGGCGACGGCATCAGCCTGCTGGACCGTACGCATTTCCACCACGCGCATATCCACAGCCCGCGACAGCTGACCGACCTGTACCTGCTCGCGCTCGCCGTGCACCACGGCGGCAGGTTGGTGACATTCGACCGGCACATCGCGCTCAGCGCGGTCCCGGGAGCGCGGCCGGAACACCTGGTGCTGCTGTAACGCCCATGGCGGGCGCCGCAGGAAAACCAGCGGAGGCTGGCCGCCAAGACGGCAGGCCATCGCCGCGCGAGACGCGACAAATAAAAAGCCCGCTGGCAGCGAACTGCCAGCGGGCTTTGCTCCCTCCCCCACGTCGGGATGCAGGGCGATCCTGCGGGGTCGGCGCACAAGTTGCACGCTGCAGTGCAAAACGATACCCGCCGGTTCAAAAGACCCGGCCCGGATATTGCCATCCCACGAAGGTCGAACGCCGCCCCCGGCCGCCATCCGGGATAATCGGCTTACCCCCACGAGCAACCCTCGCTTCCATGTCTGTCGAACGCATCCTGGACCCGCGCCTGCGCGAACGGGTCGTCTCCGCCGAGCACGCCGCCACCCTGATCCAGCCCGGCGAGACCGTCGCCATGAGCGGCTTCACCGGCTCGGGCTACCCCAAGGCGGTGCCGCAGTTCCTGGCCCGGCGCATCGAACAGGCGCACGAGCGCGGCGAGGAGTTCCGCATCAACCTGCTCACCGGCGCCTCCACCGCGCCGGAGCTGGACGGCGCGCTGGCCAAGGTCGACGGCATCGCCATGCGCATGCCGTTCCAGAGCGACCCGGACGCACGCAAGCGCATCAACGCCGGCAAGCTGGATTACCTGGACATCCACCTTTCCCACGTCGCCCAGCACGTGTGGTTCGGCTTCTACAACGAGATCGACACCGCGGTGGTCGAGGTGTCGGCCATCCACGCCGACGGCTCGCTGGTGCCGTCCACCTCGGTGGGCAACAACAAGACCTGGCTGGACCTGGCCAAGAAAGTGATCATCGAGGTCAACCAGTGGCAGCCGCTGGGCATCGACGGCATGCACGACGTGTACTACGGCACCGCGCTGCCGCCGCACCGCAAGCCGATCCCGCTGGTGCGCGGCGACGACCGCATCGGCCAGACCACGCTGCGCTGCGACCCGGACAAGATCGCCGCGGTGGTGCTCACCAACGCGCCGGACCGCAACAGCCCGTTCAACCCGCCCGATGCCGACAGCCAGCGCATCGCCGGACACCTGATCGAGTTCCTCAAGCACGAAGTGGCGCGCGGCCGCCTGCCGGCCAACCTGCTGCCGCTGCAGTCGGGCGTGGGCAACATCCCCAATGCGGTGCTGGCGGGGCTGGCCAGCAGCGGCTTCCGCGACCTGGAGGCCTTCACCGAGGTGATCCAGGACGGCATGCTCGACCTGCTGCGCGCCGGCGTGCTGCGCTACGCCTCCTGCACCGGTTTCGCGCTGAGTCCGGCCGCCACCGAGGAGTTCATGCGCAACATCGACTTCTACCGGCAGCGCATCATCATGCGTTCGCAGGAAGTGTCCAACCACCCGGAACTGGTGCGCCGGCTGGGCTGCATCGGCATGAACGGCATGATCGAGGCCGACATCTACGGCAACATCAATTCCACCCATGTCATGGGCAGCAGCATCATGAACGGCATCGGCGGCTCGGGCGACTTCGCCCGCAACGGCTTCCTGTCGATCTTCCTGAGCCCGTCCACCGCCAAGAACGGCAGCATTTCGGCGATCGTGCCGATGGTCAGCCACGTCGACCACACCGAGCACGACGTGGCGGTGGTGGTCACCGAACAGGGCCTGGCCGACCTGCGCGGCCTGCCGCCGCGCGCCCGCGCGCGCACGCTGATCGACCACTGCGTGCACCCGGATTTCCGCGACCAGCTCAACGACTACTTCGAGCGCGCCTGCCGCGACAGCTACGGCAAGCACACCCCGCACCTGTTGCCGGAGGCGCTGTCCTGGCACCAGCGCTGGCTGGACACCGGCACGATGAAGGCCTGAGGCTTTCGCACGCCGCAATGCATGAAGCCCGGGATTCCCGGGCTTCATGCGTTTGCGAGGCGGGTGAGGCTCAGTCCGCGGTCCGGTCCTTCACCGTCGGGGTCGGGCCGTTGGCGCGGACGCTGTTGATGCCGGCTTCGCGCCCGGCCTGCGAGGCGTACATCTGGCTGCTGCCGATCACCTGGTGGTTGGCCGCCTTGAGGTTGAAGTGGTGGCGGCCGTCGCTGGCCGTCTTTCGTTCGTAACGTGCATCGTCCGGACTGTTCGTCCTTACCGAGGCGATGCCGTTTTCCGCGGCCGCCCGCGTGGTGTAGCGCTCGCTGGTCAGGATGACCTCGGCGTTGCCTGCCTTGAGCACGAAATGGAACTGGCCGTCACTGCTGTGGTGCAATTCGAACCAACCGTTCATCGCGTTTCCCCGCTGCTGAGGTTGCCGGCATGCGGGGCTGCGACACCCCTGCCGCCCCGCTCCGGCCGGACGCCCGGAACCCGGGCCGTTGCGGCCGCCCATGGCGGCCCTGCCCGGAATCTACCTCATTGGCCGCCGTGTTCCAGCCAGGCCAGCTTGCGGTCGCGCGGTTGCCGCTTCAGCTGCCACTCCGCGCGCGATGCGGCGGCGCGGTCGGCGTACTCGCGGAAACCGAGGATGCGCAGCGGCGGGTGCGCGCGCGTGTAGCGCGCGCCCTTGCCCGCCGCATGCGCCTGGAAACGGGCCTGCACGTCGGTGGTGATGCCGGCGTAGTAGCTGCCGCCGCTGCATTCGAGCAGGTACAGGAACCAGGCGCCGGCAGCCACGGGACGACCGTTCGCGGTTTACAGGCTGGCCGCGTCGGCGATCTTGCACATGCCCTCGCCTACCGCCTTGTTCGAGGTCATCTGCCCGCCCTTGATGCTGAAGCGCACTTCCACGCGGATGCTGCCGTCGTCCTGGCGGCGCACGGTGGTACGCAGCGGCACGGTCGAACCGCCGCCGCCGCGCACCGGGTTCTCGGCGGCGATGTAGCCGGTGCGCTCGTTCGGCGAGATCGACACCATGCCCTCGGCCTCGATCGCGGCCACGGTCTTGCGGAACGCCTCGGCGTAGCTCACGCCTTCGTGGTCGGTGGACGCGAGGAACTGCTTGCCGGTGGTGAAGCCGCCGCTCACGGCCAGATTCTGCAGGCAACCGCTGCCCGAGTCCTGGACCTGCTTCTTCGCCATTGCCAGCGCCGGCACCATCATCAAGGCCATCGCTGCGGTGCAACTGAGGGTACGCATCATCACTTCCTTCTCCTTGGTACGGTGATCCATCGGCCTCCTGCCGGGCGGGACGCGGCCCTTCTCCACAAAGCAGGCGGGAGGCATGCCGCCTCCCGCCGCGTAAGCTACTTGGACTGGCCGATGCGTGCCAGTGCGGCTGTCACATCTCCTCAGGCGGCCGCTTCCAGGCGCGCGCGGCGGCGCACGCGCACCGCCTCGGCCAGGCGCTCGAGCACCTGCACGGTGCTGTCCCAGCCGATGCAGCCGTCGGTGATGCTCTGGCCGTAGACCAGCGGCTGGCCTTCGACCAGGTCCTGGCGGCCGGCGACGAGGTGGCTTTCGACCATCACCCCGACCACGCGCGATTCGCCAGCTTCCAGCTGCACGGCGATGTCGTCGATCACCTGCGGCTGGTTCTCCGGCTTCTTGCTGCTGTTGGCGTGGCTGGCGTCGATCATCAGCCGCGCCGGCAGTTGCGACCGGCCCAGCACCTCGCTGGCCGCCTGCACGCTGGCCGCGTCGAAGTTGGGCAGCTTGCCGCCGCGCAGGATGACGTGGCAGTCCGGGTTGCCGCGGGTGGCGACGATGGCGGTGCCGCCCTCCTTGGTGACCGACAGGAAATGGTGCGGATGCGAGGCGGCGCCCACCGCGTCGGCGGCGATCTTCACATCGCCGGTGGTGCCGTTCTTGAAGCCCACCGGGCACGACAGCCCCGAGGCCAGTTCGCGGTGCACCTGGCTTTCGGTGGTGCGCGCGCCGATCGCGCCCCACGCCACCAGGTCGGCGATGTACTGCGGCGAGATCACATCGAGGAATTCCACGCCGGCCGGCAGGCCGAGCTTGTTGATGTCGCGCAGCAGGCCGCGCGCCACGCGCAGGCCCTTGTTGATGTTGAAGCTGCCGTCCAGGTCCGGGTCGTTGATCAGGCCTTTCCAGCCCACCGTGGTGCGCGGCTTCTCGAAGTACACGCGCATGACGATTTCGAGTTCGCCGCCCAGCGCGTCGCGCAGCGGGCGCAGGCGCTGGGCGTACTCCATCGCCGCTGCCGGATCATGGATCGAGCACGGGCCGACCACCACCGCCAGGCGGTCGTCCTGGCCGTGCAGGATGCGGTGCAGCGCGGCGCGCGCGTCGGCCACCGTCTGCGAGGCTTCCTCGTCGCAGGGCAGCAGCGAGATCAGGTGGGCCGGCGGGGTCAGCGGGTCGAGCCTGCGGATGCGAAGGTCGTCGGTATGGGGGGGCATGGCGGGGGTCTCCGGTTCAAGCGTGATGGGGTCGCCCCAGCGGAAGGCGGCATGAAAAAAGCCGCCAGGTTCGCTGGCGGCTTTTCGGGAATGCGTCTGAAGGTTTCTTCAGGGTGAGCGCAGTCCTTCCTCCGCCAGCGGCTTCGGAAAGTAGTACCAAAAGTAAAAGCTGGCGCGGGCTGCGTTCATGGGCTGCATTGATAACACGGTTCTGGTGCGGCGCAAAATGTTTCGTTCGCAACGACGCACCGCGTCCGGCCGGGCCATCGCGTTCCCTACAGGACCATGCCGGCGATTTGCATGCCCCCGGGCCGACTGCTAGCGTCCGGCCCGGGCATCGCCCGAAGGAGCCGAGCCGCGTGTCCGACACCGAGATCACCCGCCTGCTCGCCCAGGTCCGCGACGGCGACCCCGCGCAGATGGGTGCGGTATTCCAGGCGCTGTACCCGGAGCTGCGCCGGCTGGCGTGCTCGCGCATGTATGGCGGCGAATCCACCTTCACGCCCACCGTGCTGGTGCACGAACTGTTCCTGCGCATCAGCCAGGGGACGCCGCTGTCGCTGGTCGATCGCCAGCACTTCATGGCGGCCTCCGCCAGGGCCATGCGCTGGATCATGGTCGAACACGCGCGCCAGCGGGGCACCGACAAGCGCGGTGGCGGGCAGATGATGGTGCAGCTGGACGACCAGATCCCCGGCGCGCCCACCGCGCTGACCAGCATGCTGGTGCTCGACCAGGGCCTGGAGGCGCTGGAGGCGATCAGTCCGCAGCGTCGCCGGATCGTTGAACTGCGCTATTTCGCCGGCATGGAGTTCGGCGAGATCGCCGGCCTGCTGGGGATATCGGAGCGGACCGTCTACCGCGAATGGGAGCGCGCCCGCGCCTTCCTGCAGGCGATGCTCGACGAAGAACACGGCACAAGCTGAGGCGCCCGCGCAGCGCCTGTCAGTTCCCGTGCGCGGATCTCGTGAGGACAATGATGGATCCCGAGAAAATCGCCTGTTGGCAGGCCGCCGATGCCGCTTTCGACCGCTGGCTGGACCTGCGCGGCAAGGAACGCGATGCCTGGCTCGCCGCGGTGGCGTTGCCCGACCCGGTGCGCCGCCGCCTGCTGCAGCTGATCGCCGCCCACCTGCAGCCGAACGCGGCACTGGACCCGGTTGACGGCAATCTCGCCGGCCACCGCCTGGGCGGCTGGACCCTGGACACCGAGCTCGGCCGCGGCGGCATGGCCGTGGTGTACCGCGCCTGGCGCGAGCAGGGCATGGCCCGGCAGTACGCGGCGATCAAGGTTCTCACCCTGGGCGCGCTCGGCGCCGCCGGTCGCGCGCGCTTCCAGCGCGAGGCCGAGATCCTGGCGCGCCTGAACCATCCCGGCATCACTTCCCTGATCGACTCGGGCGTGAGCGGCGACGGCACCTGCTGGCTGGCGATGCCTCTGGTCGACGGCGAACGCATCGACCGCTGGTGCGAAACGCAGGCACTGGACGCGCGCGCTACCGTGCGCCTTTACCTGCAGGTCTGCGCGGCGGTGGCCTGGGCGCATCGCAACCTGGTGATCCACCGCGACCTCAAGCCCTCCAACGTGCTTGTCGATGGCGAGGGCCACGTGCGCCTGCTGGATTTCGGCATCAGCCAGTTCGCCGATGCCGAAGACGAGCGCACGCAGACGCTGTGGCGGGCGCTTACCCCCGGCTATGCGGCGCCCGAGCAGCTGCGCGGGGCACCGCCGAGCACGGCAGTGGATGTCTATGGGCTGGGCGCGCTGCTGCACCGGCTGCTGACCGGGCGCACGCCGCAGGCCGGCAACGGGCATGCCGATACCACGCCCCCATCGTGGCTGGTAATCAGCGCGCGCGATGCCTGCCACCGCCATTACGTGCCGTTGCGCAACGACCTGGACCGGGTGCTGCTCAAGGCCCTGGCCGAGGAGCCCGAGCGCCGCTACGCCACCGCCGACGCGCTGGCCGACGACCTGCGCCGCTGGCTCGACGGTCGCCCGGTGCTGGCGCAGAAGCCCGGGACGGGCTACCGCCTCCGCAAGTTCGTCATGCGCAACAAGCTGGGCGTGGCGGCGGCGGCGGTGCTGGCGGCCAGCCTTGTCGCCGGCGTCGGCGCCACCCTGTGGCAGGCCGACATCGCCCACCGCCACGCCGTCGCCGCGCAGGCACAGGCCGCGCATGCGGAACGGGAGGAAGGCAAGGCCCGCCAGCGCGCGCACCGCGCCGAAGCGGTGCGCGATTTCCTTGGCACCACGTTCATCACCACCCGGGCCGGGGACGGTGGCGCGGCCCGGGTTGGCGATGTCATGGCCGCCGCCGCCGCGGGCGCGCGCAGCGGCCCCCTGGCCGAGGACCCGTTGGCTGCCGCCGACATCCTGCTGCTCACGGGCACGGTGCGCTTCAACCTCGACGACTACCAACGGTCGCGCGAAGACCTCGAACAGGCCCTGGAACTGCTGGCCCCGCACACGGACGCCGCCGCCGGCGAGATCGCGCGCGCGCACTGGGAACTCGGCCGCCATGCCAAGCGCCGCGGCGATGCCGCGGCAATGCTCGCCCATCACCGGCAGGCGGTGGAGTGGAACCAACGCTGGGACGCGCCGCTCAACGAAAGCCTGCGCGCGCGCATCTCGCTGGCCGAAGCGCTGCTGCAGTCCGACCGCAAGGCTGCCGAGGCCATGTTCCGCACGCTGGTCGCCGAGATCCAGAGCAGCGCGCTGAAGGATTCGGTCCGCCACATCAATGCGCTCAACGGCCTGTCGATCGCGCTCGCCGGCCCGGGACAGGACCCGCGCCGGCGCCTTCCCATCCAGCAGGAGCGCGTGCGTATCGCGCGCAGGCTCTACGGCGCCGACGGTGGCGGCCTGGCCTTCACCCTCGCCGACGTCACCCATACCTACCGCGACCTCGGCCTGCTCGACCAGGCTGAGGCGCTGGCGCGCGAAGCCGTCGCCATCTCCGACCGCTCCCTGCAGCGCCCGCTGATGCTGCGCGCGATGTCGCGCTGCAATCTCGGCCTGGTGCTGCAACAGGGGGGCCGGCACGCGGAAGCGCTGGACGCGCTCCGGCACAGCGACACGCTGCTGCGCGAGCTCGACGACCGCGGCCCGGCGACCGTGCGCTGCCTGCTGGCGCTGGCCTACGCGGAGGCCACGGCCGCACGCCCAGCGCAGGCGGCCGCGGTGCTGGACCGCAACGATGCGCTGTTGGCCGCGCAGAAGCGCACGCGCAACCCCGACGCGCTGGCGGGTTGCGGCCTGCGCGCCAGCGTCGAACTGCGGCGCGGCCGACATGACGCCGCCAGCCGCGCCCTCAGCGCCTGCCCCGCACCCGAGGACGCAGGAAAAGCGCCGTTGGCCTACCGGCAGGCGCGCGCCGAATGGCTGTTCGCCGGTGGCGACGGCGCCGCTTCCGCCCTGCTGGCGCAGCTGCGAGCCCAGCATGCCCCTGCGGACAACCAGCGCGAATGGATGCGCCCGTGGATGCTGTCGGTGCTGCTGGCCCATGACGGCGCCGATGCGGCGATGTCGACCGCACTGCGGGCGGAGCTCGGCAGGTTCGCCGACGTGGCGCCGCTCTCGCACTGCCTTGCCAGGCCGGACAGGACGAGCTGCCTCGCCTTGCCGTGAGGAAGCATCCGCGCGGCAGGTGGCAGTTTCCGCCGCCGGACCGCGTGGATGGGGTGCCGGCGTCCATCCTGGATGGCACCGGCGCCTGCCACCACCAAGGTACCGCACCGATGCGATCCTCCCTTTCCGCCAGGGCGGCCCTGCACGCCGCCGGCCTGGCCCTTCTGTCCCTGTTGGCCGCCTGCGGCGACCGTGCCGCCCTGTCGGCGTCGCGCGCACTGCAGGCCGAGCCGCTTGAAGCCGGCTATCGACAACTCACCAGCGCAATCGAGGCGGCCGGCAGCGGCTGCACCGAGGCCCCCGTCCTGGTGGTGGCGCTCGATGGCTGGCGCCAGGCAGTGGTTGCGGCCGGCCTCCAGTCCCGCTTCGCGGCCGAAATCGCCGAGGTCGACCGCCACGCAACGGCGATCCGCGGCCGCTGCCCCGCTGCCGCAACCGCCATGACCGGCGCCACCGGGCGCGATGCCGCGCCCGCAGCCTCGTCGGAACGCAAACGCGACACCAGGGCACGGCATGCGATCACCCCCGACCTGGTCGATGCCTATGTCCGCGGGATGGACAAGGAAATCGCATTGATGCGCGCCAGCGGCACGCATTTCGTCTCGCTGTCCCGATACGACGAGCAGGGCCCGCAGGTAGCCGCGGCCGCCGGCCTGTCCCTGCCCGAGTACCAGGAACTGCGGGAGACCATGCAGAAGGTGCTTTACGTGCTGATGCTGCACGACCTGTACGCCGGCGCGGACGGACAGGCACGGCTGGCCGGGCTGGAGCCGCACAAGCGCGAGCATGCCGAGGACGTGCTTGCGCGCGATCCCTACGCCGCGCTGTCGGTCGCCGAGCGCGATGCCGTGCGGAACCGGCTCGCCGCCCTGCAGGCGCAGTACGACCGCTACATGGACCTGGCCGCCATCGCTGATTGAATCCGGTCGCATTCCGCCGCCGGCTGTCAGTCGTGGCCGCGATTCGGCGTGGATGGGATATCCGGGTGCACCGGGTCCGGTCCGGTCGCCGTTCGACCTGCCTTGCGCAAGAGCACACTCATGAAGATCACCCTCCATCCCGCCGCGCGGACCGCGACCATCGCCCTGGCCGGCGTCCTGCTCGTGCTGCTGGGCGCCTGCAGGCCTGGCGGCAGCGGCGCCGCACCGGTCGAACTCGGCAACTACGAAAACGCCATCCAGGTCACCCCGACGCTGGACGAAGCGCGCGCGGTCACCCAGACCATCGGTTTCGATGGCGGCAGCATCAGCGCCACCGCCGCCGACGGCACCGTGTTCACCTTGAGCATTCCGGCCGATTCGGTGCGCCAGCGCACCCGCATCACCCTGACCCCGGTGAGCCGGCTCGACGGCCTGCCGTTCGGCAACGGCACCGACGTCACCGTCGACCTGCAGCCGTCCGGGCTGCTGTTCGACGTGCCGGCCACGCTCACCATCGAGCCGGCCACGCCGATCCCGGCCGGCGAGCGGATCCTGTACGGCTATTCGGACAACCGGCTGCTGCTGGCCGAACCGGTGCTCAAGGCCCAGGGCATCGCGATCGTGGTGCCGCACTTCAGCGGCTACGGCGTGGCCAGGGGGTTGATGGGCGACGTGGACGAAGCGCGCAAGCGGATTGGCGGCTCCGCGGAGGAGCGGATCGCCAGTCAGATGCGGGCGGTCATGCAGGAATGGTCGCAGCAGGCCGGGCCGAGCGAGCTCGGACAGGACATCACCCAACGGCTCGAACCGTATTTCGAGCAGCTCGACCGCGAAGTGATCCAGCCACGGCTGGCGGCCGCCGGCCAGAGCTGCGCGGCCGGGCGCTCTGCCATCCTGACCGTGCTCGGCTACGCGCGCCAGCGCGAACTGCTCGGATACGTGGACCCACCGGGCACCTTGAAAGAAGTCGCCGACCTGATGGAGAACACCGTCGGGCCCAGGTGCATGGACGAGGAATACCAGATGTGCGTGAACGAGCACATCGTCCACCGCATCGCGGTGGCCTATCTGGGGTTCGAGAGACAACTTGCCTTGCTGGGCATCGAGAACTCGCCGGTCTTCGAGAAGATGAAGAACCAGGTTGACGGCTGCCTGCACTTCGATCTGGACTTCAAGGTCGACACGCGGTTCGAACTGGATACGCGATCCCTCAACGGCAGCTATCTGTCGTTCGCCGAAAGCAGCGAATTGTCCACGGAAGTCGCGTTCAGCCTCGACGGTACGTTGAGCAGCAACACGTCGTACTTCGAACCGTCCAGCGGGCCGATGGAGTCGCTCAAACAGGTGTACACGCAGAAAGCCCCCGGATGCATCCCGGGCACCGTGTCGAGCTGGAGCGACACCGGGCATTTCCTCGGCATGGACCTGGTCATCGATGCCGGCGACCTCAACGAGAACGACGGCAAGGTCGAATCGATCCGCGTCTGGCTGGAGCTGCCCTCGCCCCCGGTGACGATCTCCGGCATGTCCTGCGGCGGCGTGGCCGCCCCGCCCGCGGCAGACCTGGTCGGCGCGCCGGGCGCCTACCTGGCGAACCATCGCGAAGATCTCATCCAGGGCAAGGCGGTCATCGACGACTGGGAGATCCACGGCGGCGAAGTCTTCGCCACGGCCGAATGGTCCTTCTTCAACGGACTCGGGCCGATGGGATCGCTCGAGGACGTCGGCACCGCCACCCTGCGCCACACCCCGCGCTGACAGCGGAGCCACCGCCGCTGCGCGCCCGCAAAGGGTCGCAGCCTCGCGTGCCTGGCTTGCTGTCAGTTCCCACCGCGCTTTTTCGTGGATGGAATGCCCGGACGAGCCGGGCCGGCCGGGCCGCCGCTCGGCCCGTTCTCGCGCAAGGGCACGATCATGCAGATCCGCTTCACCCCCGTCGCTTCGACGCTGGCGTTCGCGCTGGCCGCCGCCCTGTCCGGATCCGCGCAGGCGGCGCAGACCGAGCTCTACATCGACGTCGCCACCCACGCCATGCCAGGTATGCCCGGCATGGGCGCGATCGGCCGCCTCGCCGGCGCCATGGGCGGCACGCACGCCAGCTACGGCATGGCGCGGCATCCGGGCATGCCCGGCAAGTACGCCGACATCGCCCTGTACAACCGCGCCGCACCCGGGCAACCGGCCGTGCAGGCGATACCCAAGGGCCTGCAACTGGGCAGCAGCATCGATCTGCTCCCGCGCGAACGCAGCACCCCGTCCACCGACGTCCGCACCGACGGGAACGAGATGCCCGGCCTGGCCGATGGCGGCTCCTACAAGATCCGTTACTACTGGGGCTGCGGCGAGAACGTGCGCGCGGGCCAGCCGGTGGAGCACACGATGACGGTCCGCAACGGCAAGGCCATCCAGAGCGGGCGGGCGATGGCGCCGCGCCAGGTGCCCCGGCGCGGCCCCGACATCACCCCGCAGCATGTCCTGTGGCCGAACCCCGCCGCGCGCCGCGCGATCCCCGGCAACGCCTCGCTGGTCGGCGCGCACCACCTCACCGGGCAACGGCTGCCGGACACGATGGAGTTCGCGCTGGGCGATGGCGACGACTTCCTGCCGCAACTGGCGCTGGAGCAGTCGGGCAACACCGAAGACGGCATGACCTTGAACTGGAAAGGCGTCGACGGCGCACGCGCCTACTTCCTCCACGCCATGGCCACCCACGGCGACACGGTGGTGATGTGGAGCAGCTCGGAAGACGGCTATGCCGGCCCTGAGCTGATGGATTACCTGCCGCCATCGCTGCTGACGCAGTGGACCGGAAAACGCACCCTGCTGGATGCCGGCGCGCGCAGTTGCCAGATTCCGCGCGAGGTATTCGCTGGCGCCAAGGACGCGCCCATGGTGCAGATGATCGCCTACGGCAACGAGCGGCACGTCGCCGAACCGCGCCCGGACAATGCCGCGCGCGACTGGCAGCCGGCCTGGACGGTGCGCGTGCGTACCAAGTCCACGGCGATGCTGATGCCCGGCGCCGCCCGCCCGCAGGAAGCCGTGCGCGAAGGCGCCCGCAACTCCGCCAAGGACGCGGCCAAGAGCCTGCTGCGTGGCCTGCTGCGGCGCTGATCGCGGATACACCCTTCCATCAACCGGAGCACTCCCTCCATGAAACCGCAAACCCTCGGCGCGGCCATCGCGCTGGTTCTCGTCCTGGCAGCGCTTTCCGCCTGCACCGTCACCAAGGCTCCCGCCGCGCGCGTCGACTGCGGAACGCCCGGCCCCCATGGCGTCGAATGCACGGTCCGGCGTACCGCCGGTACCGTCGGCATGCAGGCCTGCTGGGACCTGGTCATCGATTGCCGCAACAAGGGCCAGATGAGCGCTTCGGCCTGCCACACGCTGCCGGCCAACGCGGACCAGGGCACGCAGACCCTGCCGGTGGCCGATTTCAGCAACAGCGACAAGTGCGACGTGCCGGTGTTCGGCCATGTCGAACGGCTGAAGGTGGCCGTCCAGTGAGCCGCGCCAGCGCCCAGGCAGGGCCACGGGCCAAAGCGCGTCGCCCCGCCGACGCCCCGGCGTTTCCGGCCCGGTCCAACGACGGGCGGAACACGGGAGAGCTTGCGGTCCTGCTGGCCGCGCTGCTGCCCGTACTGTCGGCCTGCGTGGCGCCGGCCGGAACCGCCAGCGACGCGGTGGGCCCGGAAAAGGGCCATGCCACCGGCAAGGTGGTCGACACCCGCGGCAATGCCGTCGCCGGCGCGAAGATCCTGCTGGACAACACCGTTTTCTACGCGTCCTACATCAACGGCTCGACCCGGCCGGACGGCACCTATCGCATCAGGCTGCAGCCCGGCGCGTGGAAGGCGCAGGCCTCGCTCGTACGGGAATACAACGGGCGGACCTACAGCCTGCGGCTGCACCCGGACAACATTGACGCCTTCGACGAGCAAGGCGCCGTGCGCAACTTCACCTGGAAACTGGAAGGGCGCCACCCGGAAAGCGACTACGGCTATTACGGCGGTTTCATCCAGCTCAGTACCGACCTGGATTTCAGCAGCGACCTGGACGACATCGAACTGACCCTGACCCCCAGCGGACCGCTGATCGACGGCTCGCCCGGCAAGGCCCTGCAGCTGCGCCTGGGCGATCACTACTGGCGCGACCGCACCAGATCGAGGACATCCCATCGGTCGCTACACGGTCCAGGCCACGTTGAAGGACAGCGGCGGCGACCGCCGGCTGCGCATCCAGGACTGGCATGCGCGCGGCGAGTTCCAGCACGCGTTCCAGCTGGACTTCATCCCCAAGCCCGGCAACGGCGTGGACAACGCGACTTCCATCGTCATCGGCGACTGACGCAGGCGTGCAGGCTGCCTGCGGCGACCCCGCTGCATCGTGGACCGCTGCAGCAGGCCGACTGCCGATCCCGGAATGGAACGCACGAAACCTGCGGCAGCAAAAAGCCCCGCATCGCTGCGGGGCTTTCGTATTGCAGTGACGCGATGGACGCGCGGACTTAGAAGTCCATGCCGCCCATGCCACCCATACCGCCCATGCCACCGGCGGCGCCGGCCGGCTCGTCCTTCTTCGGGGCCTCGGCCACCATCGCTTCGGTGGTGATCATCAGGCCGGCGATCGACGCGGCGTTCTGCAGCGCCGAACGGGTCACCTTGGTCGGATCCAGGATGCCGAACTCCAGCATGTCGCCGAACTCGCCCGAGGCGGCGTTGTAGCCGAAGCTGCCGGTGCCTTCCTTGACCTTGTTGATGATGACCGACGGCTCTTCGCCGGCGTTGGAGACGATCTCG
>Ga0206117_100249_pt1 | contig 75339 bp, 69 predicted proteins | sample 3A5Ametagenome_FD_177997 | JGI IMG/M metagenome (GOLD analysis project Ga0206117, IMG submission 177997) | Enriched microbial communities from leaf-cutter ant dump, University of Wisconsin, Madison, United States - 3A5A | ecosystem: Environmental > Terrestrial > Nest > Insects nest > Nest dump... | reverse complement strand
CACCGGGCCTGCCACCGGCACCTACGCCACCACCTGCACGCCGGGGCCGTGGCACATCCACCGCATGCTGGAAGCGGCGGACGCCTTCCCGATGAACATGGGCTTCTTCGGCAAGGGCAACGCCAGCCTGCCGGAGCCCTTGCGCGAGCAGGTCGAGGCCGGCGTCATCGGCCTCAAGCTGCATGAGGACTGGGGCACCACCCCGGCGGCCATCGACAACTGCCTGACGGTGGCGGACGAGATGGACGTGCAGGTCGCCATCCACACCGACACCCTGAACGAATCCGGCTTCGTCGAGACCACGCTGGCCGCCTTCAAGGGCCGCACAATCCACACCTTCCATACCGAAGGCGCCGGTGGCGGCCATGCGCCGGACATCATCAAGGCGGTGGGCGAGGCCAATGTGCTGCCGTCCTCCACCAACCCGACGCGGCCCTACACGGTGAATACCATCGACGAGCATCTCGACATGCTCATGGTCTGCCACCACCTGGATCCGTCGATTGCCGAGGACGTCGCCTTCGCCGAGTCCCGCATCCGCCGCGAGACCATCGCCGCCGAGGACATCCTGCACGACACCGGCGCCTTCTCCATGATGTCGTCCGACTCCCAGGCCATGGGCCGGGTCGGCGAAGTGGTGATCCGCACCTGGCAGACCGCGCACAAGATGAAGGTGCAGCGCGGCCCGCTGGCGGAAGACGCCGGCCGGGGCAACGACAACTTCCGCATCAAGCGCTACATCGCCAAATACACCATCAACCCGGCCATCACCCACGGCATCGCCCATGTGGTCGGCTCCATCGAGGAAGGCAAGCTGGCCGACCTGGTGCTGTGGAAGCCCGCCTTCTTCGGCGTCAAGCCCAGCCTCATCCTCAAGGGCGGCATGATCGCCGCCGCCGCGATGGGCGACGCCAACGCCTCCATCCCGACGCCGCAGCCGGTGCATTACCGGCCGATGTTCGGCAGCTTCGGCAAGGCGCTGAAGACCTCGGTGACCTTCGTCTCCCAGGCCGCGCTGTCCAACCCGGAGGTGGCCGCGCTCAAGCTCGACAAGCCGCTGGTGGCGGTGCAGGGCTGCCGCAGCGTGCAGAAGGGCGACATGGTGCACAACGGCGCCCGGCCCACGATCGAAGTGGATCCGGAAACCTATGTGGTGCGGGCCAACGGCGAGCTGCTGGTGTGCGAGCCGGCCTCGGTGCTGCCGATGGCGCAGCGCTACTTCCTGTTCTGACGACACGCGCGACCGCCGGACGTGGTGGCAGGCACGGGGTGGCTTTGGCTACCCTGTGTCACTTTTCATCGCGCCGGCGCGCGGTCCATCGATACCCACATCCGGAGACATGCAATGACCACGGCCTCCTCAGCCAGCCCGACAGGCGGCGACATGCTGCTGATCGAAGCGCTCTATGAAGGCAACCGCAACGCCACCGACACGCTGGAGCTGGACTTCGGCTACCGCACCAAGAGCCGCCTGCGCGCCAGGCTGGGCTCCGGCGCCGAGGTCGGCCTCTTCCTGCCGCGCGGCACCATCCTGCGCGGCGGCAACCGCCTGCTCGCCAATGACGGCCGGGTGGTGGAAGTGGTGGCCGCGCCGGAAGATCTGATGGAAGTGCGCTGCGCCGATGCGCTGGAACTGGCGCGCGCCGCCTACCACCTGGGCAACCGCCATGTCGCCGTCGAGCTCGGCGAAGGCTGGCTGCGCATCCAGGCCGACCATGTGCTGGAAGGCATGCTGACCGGGCTGGGCGCCGACGTCGAAGCGCTGCGCGCGCCCTTCGAGCCGGAAGCCGGCGCCTACGCCCACGGCCACCAGCATCCGGGTGACGGCAGCGGCGCCCGCATCCACATGATGGACGGGCAGTGAGCGAAACCGCTGCCGCCTCCGCGGTGCAGGCCCCGGCCGCGCTCGGTCAGCTGCAGCTCGTGCGCCTGCTGCAACTGGCCAGCCCGGCGCTGCCGGTGGGCGCCTACACCTATTCGCAAGGCCTGGAGTGGGCGGTGGAATGCGGCGCGGTGCGCGACGAAGCCGGCGCCGGCCGCTGGATAGGCGATCTGCTGAGCCACGGCGCCGGCCGCTTCGAAGCGCCGCTGCTGGCGCGGCTGGTGCAGGCCTGGGCGGCTGGCGAGGATGCCGAGGTCGCCCGCCTCAACGACGATTTCATCTGCAGCCGCGAAACCTCGGAACTGCGCGCCGAGACGCTGCAGATGGGCTATTCCCTGGTGCGCCTGCTGACCGGGCTGGACGCTTTCGCCGGCCTGCCCGGCTGGCACGAGCGCCTGCGCGGCATCGAATCTCCCGCCTTTCCCACCGCCTGGGCGGCGGCCGCCGCCGCCTGGAACATAGACACCGGGGCCGCGCTGGCGGCCTACCTGTGGGCCTGGCTGGAAAACCAGGTGATGGCGGCGGTGAAGGCGGTGCCGCTGGGCCAGAGCGCCGGCCAGCGCCTGCTCGCCGGTCTGGGCGCGCGGGTGCCGGAACTGGCGGCCGCGGCGCTGGTGCTGCCGGAAGCGGAATGGAGCAACTTCACCCCCGGCCTGGCCATTGCCAGCAGCCGGCATGAAACCCAATACACGAGGCTGTTCAGATCATGACTTCCCAGACTTCCCAGGCCCTGCGCGTCGGCATCGGCGGCCCGGTCGGCTCCGGCAAGACCGCGCTCACCCTGGCGCTGTGCCGCACGCTGCGCGAGCGCTACAACATCGCGGTGGTGACCAACGACATCTACACCGCCGAGGATGCCCAGTTCCTGGTGCGCAACGAGGCGCTGGCGCCGGAGCGCATCATCGGCGTGGAAACCGGCGGCTGCCCGCATACCGCCATCCGCGAGGATGCCTCCATCAACCTGGAGGCGGTGGATCGCCTCAACCAGCGCTTTCCCGGGCTGGAGATCATCTTCGTCGAGTCCGGCGGCGACAACCTGGCGGCCACCTTCTCGCCGGAACTGTCCGACCTCACGCTGTACGTGATCGATGTTTCCGCCGGCGACAAGATTCCGCGCAAGGGCGGCCCCGGCATCACCAAGAGCGACCTGCTGGTGATCAACAAGATCGACCTCGCGCCCATGGTCGGCGCCTCGCTGGAGGTGATGGACCGCGACGCCAGGAAGATGCGCGGCGAGCGCCCCTTCGTCTTCTCCAACCTCAAGACCGGCCAGGGCCTGGACGAGATCATCGGCTTCATCGAGCGCCAGGGCCTGTTGCGCCCGGCGGCCTGAGGCCGGGGGCGGGCGCGCCGCGTTAGGCAAGCCCCGCCCTGTCGTTTAGTATCGCGGCGGTCTTCCCTTGCCAGAGGAATCGGTATGAAGTTGCCCGCCGCCGCACTTGCCGTCGCCTGTACGCTGTCTGCCGCCCCGGCCCTCGCCGATGAGGCGCTGGCCAAGGCGAAGAACTGCACCGGCTGCCATGTGCTGGAGCAAAAGCGGGTAGGCCCGGCCTTCAAGGACATCGCCGCCCGCTATGCCAAGCAGCCGGGTGCGGTGGACAAGCTGATCGGCAAGGTGCTCAACGGCAGCGTGTGCGAGTGGAGCGTGGTGCCGATGCCGCCGAACAAATACCACGTGAATGAAAGCGAGGCCCGCGAGCTGGTGCAGTGGATACTGAGCACCAACCCGGAAGGCACCGGCTGGGCCAAGCCCAGTACACCGGTGGGCTGCGCGCCCAAGGCGGGCTGATTCCGGTTTGGAAAGCGGATGGGCCGCCGCCCGCCCTGAACCTGCCGAGGGCATCGCGGGAATCAAAGCAGGCCCGGCTCAGCCCCGAGCATGCTGCGCTTGCCGCCTGGCGGGCTGATCCGGCTGGAGCCGTGCGCTCAGGCTGGCCGCGTCAGCAAACCCCGCAGGGCACCGCTTCCAGCCAGCCGCCGGCTTCCGCCGCCGGAGCCGGGCGGGCGAAGAAATAGCCCTGCATCACATCACAGCCCAGGGTGCGCAGGGTTTCCACCTGTTCGGCGCGCTCCACGCCCTCGGCGATCAGCTGCAGGCCGAAGCCGCGGGCGATGCCGGTGATGGCGGAGATGATGGGATTGGTCGCCGGGCCTTCCAGGTCGCGCACGAAGCTGCGGTCTATCTTCAGCGTGCTCACCGGGAATTTCTGCAGGTAGGCCAGCGCCGAATAGCCGGTGCCGAAGTCATCTATCGCCACGCTGAGGCCGGCCTCGCGCAGCTGGCGGACCTTGGCGGCGACGCCGGCGGCGTCCTGCATCATCATGCTCTCGGTGATCTCCAGCTCCAGCTGCGAAGGCGGCAGGCGGTGGCGGGAAACACAGTCGGTGACCATGCCGACCACGTCGGCGCTGTCGAAGTCGTGCGGCGACAGGTTGAGCGACATGCGCAGCTCGTCATGGCCGGCTTCGCGCCAGTCGGCGAGCTGGCGGCAGGCCTGCTCCAGCACCCAGCGGCTGATGTCGCCGATCAGCCCGGCTTCTTCCGCCACCGGCACGAAGGCCGCCGGCCCCACCATGCCGTGCACCGGATGGTTCCAGCGCAGCAGCGCTTCCATGCCGACCACCCGCTGGCGGTTGAGGCTGATCTGCGGCTGGTAGTGCAGCTCCAGCTCGCCGCGCTCCACCGCGCCGCGCAGGTCGTTCTCCAGCGCGATGCGTTCGCGGTAGTGGCTGTTGAGGTCGGGATCGAAGAAGCGGAAGCCGTTCTTGCCGGAGCGCTTCACCTGGTACATGGCGATGTCGGCGGCGCGGGTGAGGTCTTCGGCGTCCTTGCCGTCGCGCGGGAACAGCGAGATGCCTAGGCTTACCGTGGCGCGGAAGTCGCCGTGGCTGAGGCGGAAGGGCGGCGCCAGCACCTCGAGGATCTTGCGTGCGATGGTGTCGGCATCTTCCGGCTGGGCGACGTCTGGCAGCAGCACGGTGAATTCGTCGCCGCCCAGGCGGGCCAGGGTGTCGCCGCGGCGCAGGGTGCCGGACAGGCGCTCGGCGATGCCGCGCAGCAGGGCGTCGCCCTCGGCATGGCCGAAGGTGTCATTCACCAGCTTGAAGCGGTCCACGTCCACGAACATCACCGCGAGCGAGCCGTTGCGGCGCTGCGCCTGGGCGATGGCGAGTTCCAGGCGGTCCTTGAACAGGACGCGGTTGGGTAGGCGGGTGAGCTGGTCGTGGTAGGCCTGGAAGGAGATGATTTCTTCGGCGCGCTTGCGCTCCGAGATGTCGCGGGCGACGCCGTACAGGCCGCTGGCGCGGCGGCCGCCCTCGCGGCCCATCATCGGGATGCCGGTGAGGGAGACGGTGATGGAGTCCGGACCGTCCTGCCCCCCTTCGCTGGCGCGGCGCAGCCGCAGTTCCAGGTTGAAGCTCTCGTTCGGCATGCCGCGCGGCGACAGCAGCAGGGCGCGCATGCGCTCCATGTCTTCCGGCATCACCAGCGAGACGAAGGGGCGGCGCATCAGCGCGCTGCGCTCGTAGCCGAGCAGGGCCTGCACCCGCGGGTTGATGTAGTTGAAACAGCCTTCCGCATCCAGGGTGAAGATGAGGTCCGGCGAGCTTTCCACCAGGTAGCGGTGCAGCCGCTCGGAGGCGCGCAGGCGCTGGCTCATGGCGCGGTTGGCGCGCTCCAGCGAGGTCTTGTGCAGGGTGCCTTCCACCGCGCGCTGCAGCTGGGCCACATGGTAGGGCTTGCGCACGTAGTCGTCGGCGCCGCGGCGCAGCGCGCCGATGGCGGCGTCGATGGCGTCTTCGCCGCTGATCATGATCACCGCCTCTTCGCGCTGGTTCTCCGACAGCCAGTCGAGCAGCGCGAGGCCGGTGGCGTCCGGCAGGCGGTAGTCCAGAAGGATGAGGTCGTAGTGGCCGCGCTGGAGCAGGGCGATGGCGGCGGCGACGCTGCCGCAGTCATCGAAGCTGCGGCCGCTGCGGGCGAGGACGTGCGGCAGCGTTCGGCGTAACGACGCATCGTCGTCAACGACGAGTATCCGGCAGGCTAGCTCGGGGTCGGGGCGGACCTCGGAGCTTGTGCCGAAAAAGGGCTGCTCTCCCGGGATAACCATGACCTCCCTGATGGTCTGTGGTTGTCGAGTGGTTTGTCTTTATAGGTCTTTCGACATAATGCAACAGTCACCGGGATTGTTCCAGAGGGAGGAAGATCTGGAAGCTGGTGCCGCTGCCTGGCTGGCTGCGGCAAAGGATGGACGCCTTCCATTGCGCCAGGATGTCGCGGATCACGCTCAATCCCACGCCCTGGTGGCCGCCGCCCTTGCTGGAGGGGCGCGGCGAGAAGAGATCGGCGGCGCGTTCCGGCGGCAGGCCGGGGCCGTTGTCGATCAGGCGGATTTCCACGCAGTTGCGGCCATCCACGCTGACTTGCCCAACCAGGGCAACCGACAGCCGTCCGCCCGGCTGGAGTGCTTCCGAAGCGTTGCGGAACAGGTTGAGCAGCACCTGCTTGAGCGCGGAGGCCGGCATGGCCACCGGCGCGATGCCGTCGGTGATCCGTAGTTCGAAGTGGATGTCGCGGCTGGCGAACAGCGGCTCGCCATAGAGGGTGCGCATCTCCTGCAGCAGCTCGCCGGCGCGGCAGCGCGGCAGCTCGACATCGTCCGCCGGCAGGTCGCCGGCGCGGCGCAGCAGGTTGCCGATGCGGTCCAGCTCGGCGTTGAGCAGGCTCATTTCGTCCTGCAGCGCTTCGTCTTCCGCTTCGTTCTGGGCGATCAGGCCGAGCCGGGTCTTGAGCACGGTAAGCGGATTGGTCGCTTCGTGGGCGATGCGCCGCACATGCTCGCGGAAGCGGCCTTTCAGCGCATCTTCGCGGGCGCTGGCGTCTTTCTGGATCCGGCGGGCGCCGACGATGGCGCGGGCGCCGGCGCCCAGCAGCTCGTTCAGCAGCCAGCGCTCGGCGGTGCCCAGCTCCTGCTCCCGGTCCAGCCCGAGCAGGGCGACCGCATGGCGGCCGTCGGCCAGCATCAGCGGCAGGCAGCAGAAGCCGCGCTGGCCCAGCCAGCGGCCGATGTGCCAATCCACCATGCTGCGGCCGGGCGCGGCGGCGCTGGGGAAATGGCTGGCGGGGCGGCCGCTGCGTACCGCCAGGGCGATGACGCTGCTTTCGTCCTCCTCGCGTAGCCGCAGCTCCTGGATGCGGCCGGCGGCGGAGCCGGCCTCGCAGGGAAGCAGGGGGTGCAGCAGGCCGTCGTCGGCCGCGGCCAGCAGCAGGGCCGACCTGTGGCCGGTGAGCAGCGGTGTGGCGATGCGCAGCCGGGCGGCGGTGCTTTCCTCCGGCTGGTCGGCGAAGGCGGCGGTGACCAGGCCGTGCAGTGCGGCGCTGCGGAAGGGGTCGTCGGCGATGCTGGGCGCGCTGGCCGGCAGCGTGGGCAGGCGCGGCGCTGGCGGAGGGAAGGCGGCATGGCCGGAGACGATGTAGCCGACGTCGGTGCGCAGGCTGTGCAGGCTGCCGGTGCTGAGGCCGGTGAGGCTGGCGATGCGTTCGCCGCGGGTTTCCCAGCCCTTGCCGGCGAGGGAGTCGGCGGCTTTCAGCAGGCGTACCAGCGGATGCGCGGCCAGCGCTTGTTCATCCAGCAGCGGACCGAGCTCGACCGCGTCGGCCAGGGTGTCCGGCAGGCCGCAGGCATGCACCAGGCGGGCGAGGTGGCTGCGGCCGTCGTCGGCGAGGAAGAGCGGGCCGGGGTCTTCGCTGTCGCCGCCGCGCTGGCCGAGGCCGAGCGCCGAGGGGGTGAGCCAGAGGCCGCCGAGATAGGCTTCGTCCGGCCGCGGGTAGCGGGTTTCCAGCGCCAGATGCAGCGCGCATTCGGCCACCAGCAGGGCGCGCTGGCCGTCGCTGCAGTCATCCGTCTGCGGCAGGCCCAGCAGCCAGGCGCGCAACAGGTCGGCACCCAGGGTGGACAGGCGCTGGCGCAGGGCCAGATCCAGGCCGCCATCCAGTTCGCCTTCGGCCAGCGGCGCGGCCAGCAGCAGGAGCAGGCACAGCGCCGGATCGCGCGCAGCCACCAGCGCCACCTCGGCCCAGTTGGGCGTGGCGGTGGCGAGCAGGCGCAACAAGGTGGCGCTGCTGTCCGGCAGGGGCTGGAGGCGGAATGCGCTGGGCGCGGGGGCGTTCATCGGGAGGCGCTGAGCCGGTCATTGGTGTTTTGACCGATTGTAACCAGCGCTCGCCGGGGGCGACGTGATCGAAGTCGCGTTGCCGCGGGGATATGCGACTTTAGTGAGATCCGGGGTGCAGGCTGCACCCCGGATGGCCTCGCGCAAGCCTCAGCTCACGCGGAAGAAACGTACCGTTTCCTGCAGGCGGTTGGCTTGCGCCTGTAGTTCCTCGGCGGTAGCGGCCAACTCCTCGGCGGAGGAGGCGTTGTGCTGGGTGGCCTGGCTGACCTGGCTCACCGCGGTGCTGATCTGGGCGGCGCCACCGGCCTGTTCTTCGGAGGCGAGGGCGATCTCCTTCACCAGCGCGGCGTTCTTCTGGATGCTGGGCAGCATTTCCTCGAACAGGCTGCCGGTGCGCTCGGCCAGCCTGACGCTGGAGCCGGCCAGTTCGCCGATTTCGCGCGCGGCGACCTGGCTGCGTTCGGCCAGCTTGCGCACTTCGGCGGCGACGACGGCGAAGCCCTTGCCGTGCTCGCCGGCACGGGCGGCTTCGATGGCGGCATTGAGCGCCAGCAGATTGGTCTGGTAGGCGATGTCGTCCACGATGCCGATCTTCTGCGCGATGGCCTGCATGGCGCCCACGGTTTCGCTGACCGCCTCGCCGCCGGCCTGGGCATCGGTGGCGGCGCGGGCGGCGATGGCTTCGGTGGCGCCGGCGTTCTCGCGGTTGTGGGCGATGGAGGCGGCCATCTGCTCGACCGAGGCGGTGGTCTCCTCGATGTTGGCGGCCTGCTCGCTGGCGGCCTGCGACAGCGACTGGGAGGTGAGGCTGACCTGGGCGGAGGCGTTGGCGAGCGAGGCGGTGGATTCCAGCACTTCGATCAGCGTGCCGCGGGTGCGCTCTATCATCCGCTCGGTGGCCTTCATCATGTGGCCGACCTCGTCGTTGCTGGTGCTCTCGGCATGCACGGTGAGGTCGCCCTCGGCCAGCGCTTCCATCACCGCCTGCATCTGCTGCACCGGCCGCACCACGGTGCGCATCACCACCACGCCGAAGGCCACCATCAGCACCAGGATGAGCGCGGCGAGGCCGCCCTGGCCCAGCGCGCTGGCGCGGAACACCGCATCCACGTCATCCACGTAAATGCCGGAACCGACCACCCAGTTCCACGGCTTGAAGCCGGCGACGTAGGAGATCTTGGGCACCGGCTCGGTGCTGCCAGGCTTGGCCCAGTGGTATTCGACGAAACCGGCGCCCTTGTCGCGCACCACCGCCGTCATGTCGGCGAACAGGCGCTTGCCGTTGGCATCCTTGAAATCGGTGAGGTCCTTGCCCAGCAGTTGCTGGGAGGTGGGGTGCATCACCATGCGGTTGTCGCTGCTGTGGATCCAGAAGTACTCCTGGCCGTCGTAGCGCAGTTCCTGCAGCGTCTTCATGGCCGCCTGCTGCGCTGCCGCCTCGCTCATCTCGCCGGCCTGCGCCTGGGCGTGATAGCGGGTGACCACGCCCAGTGCCACTTCGACCACGTTGCGCGTCTTCAGCTTGCGGTCTTCGACGAGGTTGTCGCGCAGGTTGGTCAGGCCGATGGCGATGTTCACCAGATAGCCGAGCACCGCGAGGGCGATCAGCAGGCCGATCTTGTGACCGATCTTCAAGTTTTTCATCACGCCTCCCCGGGCGCTCGTTGGGTAGAAATCAGGCTTGCAGGCTGTCGGCGAAGCCGAGGGCGATCAGCTGGGCGCGGTTGAGCTGTTCGCGCTCCAGGTGCAGTTCCTCGGCGGCGGCGAGCAGGTTGGCGGCGTCGAAGCTTTCGCAGTGGCGCGCCAGGCGCAGGAAGGGAGCGAACTCGCCCTGGTCGTGGAGCAGGGCGTCGGTGACGGCGGCGGGCAGCAGCATCTCGTTGAGCAGGGTCTGCATCGAGGTGCCGAGCAGGACGTGCAGCAGGGAGAAGGCGCCGGTGATGAAGAGGTTGTCGCGCTCGGACTTGTCGAAGTAGGCGGAGCCTATCTCTTCCATGAAGCGGCCGCGGGCGATGGCGGTCTGCATCATGGCGGGGGCGCCGGGGTCGCGGCTGGCGGTGACCAGCAGCAGCGACAGCCATTTGTTGAGGTTGGTGTAGCCGAGGATGCTGACCGCGTGGCGGAAGGATTGGATTTCGCACATCAGGCCGAAGCCGGCGGAGTTGATGTAGCGCAGCAGCTTGTAGGACAGCGCCACGTCCTGCTTCAGCACCGCCTCGATTTCCTTGATGTCGCCGTTGTTGCGGACGAGGTTGAGCAGGCGGACGATCTGCGCATGGCCGGGCGACAGCGACTTCGCCACCGGATTGCCGTTGAGGAAGAACCAGCCGGAGGCGCCGTCGTAGCCCTTGCCCACCGCCTCGCGGAAGGCCGGCACGTCGGCCAGGCCCCAGGCCAGCGCCAGGCCGGGGGCGCCGTCCGGCTCGGGATGCTTGCGCGCGTCCATCAGCGAGAAGCGCCAGTCGGCGCCGGCCGGCACCGCGCCGCCCGGTGTGTGCCAGGTGAGGCAGACGCTGGTGCGGGTTTCGCGCAGCTGGGGCAGCAGCGCCTGGGTCTGCGGGTGATTCAGCGCCTGGGCGGGAATCTCGATCATCGCGTTGGCCGGGATCTGCCAGGCCAGCAGATCGGGCGTGGGCACCAGCCGGCCCAGGCTGACGAAGACGGTGTGGTGGCCGGGCCAGACGTCCATCAGTTCGTTCAGGGTCTCCGTCACCGCCGCGATGTTGGGCCCGTGGGCCACCAGCCGGTTGGCGGTGATCGCCCGGTTCTTGTTGACCACGGGCTCGCGGGTGAGGACGGTCGTCTGGCTCATGCGTTTGGCGTCAGCTCGCTGGGTTGGCGAAGGTGAAGGCGTCGGCGTGGAAGGCATCCTCCGGCAGGCCGCGGGTGCCGACGAAAGCCTGGCGGGCCGCATCCACCATGGCCGGCGCGCCGCAGACGTACACCTCGTGGCCGGAGAGGTCGGCGAAGTCGGTCAGCACCGCTTCATGCACCAGGCCGCGGCGGCCGTCCCAGGCTTCATCCTTCGCTTCCGACAGCACCGGAATATAACGGAAGCCAGAGAGCGTGGCGGCCCAATCTCGCGCAAGCGTGTCCATATACACGCCGTCGGCGTTGCGTGCGCCCCAGTAAAGCGCGATCGGCCGCTTCAGACCAAGGTGCATGGCATGCTCGACGATGCCCTTGATCGGCGCGAAGCCGGTGCCGCCGGCCACCAGCACGATGGGGCGCTGGCTGTCCTCGCGCAGCCAGAAGCTGCCCAGCGGCCCTTCGAAGCGCAGGATCTCCTTCTCCTTCATGCCTTCGAAGACGTGGCCGGTGAAGCGGCCGCCGTCGATCCTGCGCACGTGCAGTTCCAGCCGGCCGGCGTCATGCGGCGCATTGGCGATGGAGAAGCTGCGGCGCTGGCCGTCGGCCAGCAGGATGTCGATGTACTGGCCGGCGCGGAACTGGAAGGCCTCGCTGGCGGGCAGCTTGAGCTCGATGATCATCACGTCCGGCGCGGCCAGCTCCAGCTTCTGCACCCGGCAGGGCAGCTTCTTCACCGGAATGTCGCCGACGCGGGTGACGTTGCGCACCTCCAGCACCAGGTCGGAACAGGCGTGGGCGCGGCAGAACAGGGCCTGGCCGGCGTCGCGGTCGGCGGGCGACAGCGCGCCTTCGGAATACAGGCCGCGGTCCAGCTCGCCGCTCAGCACCTTGCCCTTGCAGGCACCACAGGCGCCGTCGCGGCAACTGTAGGGCAGCAGCAGGCCGGCTTGCAGCGCGGCTTCGAGAATGGTCTGGTCGGGGGCGGCCTCGAAGGTCTGGCCACCGGGCTGGAGCGTGATCTGGAACGACATTGGCGTGGGATAGAATGGATCGATGAAAAGACTGTTGATCGTCGGCGGTGGCGACGTCGCCAGGCGGGCCATCCCGTGGCTGGTGCGGCGCTTTCGCGTGTATGTGCTGTCGCGCCGGCCTGAAGGCGCTGCCGCCCTGCGGGCCCTGGGCGCGGTGCCCATCGCCGGCGACCTCGACGACCGCCGCAGCCTGCGGCGGCTGAGTGGCCTGGCCGACGCGGTGCTGCACTTCGCGCCGCCACCCGCGCAGGGCGAGGGCGACCCCCGCAGCGAGCGCCTGGTTGCGGCGCTGGCGGGTCGCCGGAGTCTACCACCACAGCGCCTTGTATACATAAGCACGACAGGGGTTTACGGCGACTGCGCAGGCGCCTGGGCGGACGAGTGCCGGCCCTGTAAACCCGCCAGCGCGCGGGCGCGGCGGCGGGTGGCGGCCGAGAATGCGCTGCGCGGCTTCGGCCGCCGCAACGGCGTTGCTGTCGGCATATTGCGTGCCCCCGGCATCTACGCCGCCGACCGCCTGCCGCTGGAGCGCCTGCAGCGCGGCGACCCGGTGCTGCGCGCCGATGACGACGTGCATACCAACCACATCCACGCCGAAGACCTCGCCCGCCTTGCCTGTGCGGCGCTGTTCCGCCTGCGCGGCGGCCGGGTGGTGAACGCGGTGGATGACAGCGCGCTGAAGATGGGCGATTACTTCGACCGCGTCGCCGATGCCTTCGGCCTGGCGCGGCCGCCGCGGCTGGCGCGGGCGGAGATCACCCAGGTGCTGTCGCCGCTGACGCTGTCCTTCATGGCCGAGTCGCGCCGCCTGCGCAACCACAGGCTGAAGCGCGAGCTGCGGCTGGCGCTGCGCCATCCCACGGTGGACGACGGCCTGCGCGCCGCCCTCGCCGAACGCTGAACATCCCTTGCCTGGAGCTTTTCCCCGATGCTGGTGCTGAAGTCGCTGCACATCATTTTCGTCGTCAGCTGGTTCGCCGGCCTGTTCTACCTGCCGCGCCTGTTCGTCAATCACGCCATGGTGGAGGACGCAGCCACCGCCGAGCGGCTGGCGCTGATGGAGCACAAGCTCTACCGCTTCATGACGCCGCTGGGCATCCTCGCCGTCGGCCTCGGCCTGTGGCTGTGGTTCGGCTACGGCTTCAGCGGCGGCTGGCTGCACGCCAAGACCACGCTGGTGGTCGGCCTCATCGCCTATCACCTCTACTGCGGCAGGCTGATGCGCGACTTTGCCGCCGGCCGCAACCGCCGCAGCCACCGCTGGTACCGGGTGTTCAACGAAGTGCCGGTGCTGGTGCTGTTCGCGGTGGTCTTCCTGGTGGTGCTGAAGCCCTTCTGAGCCTGCTCAGGGCGCCGGCGGCCGGCTGGCGGCGGCCAGTTCCTCCGGCGTGTTGATGTTGCGGAAGGCTGCCGCCACATCGTCGAAATCCACCTCCACCGTCTTCACCGCCGCATGCCATTGCGACACCTTGCGGCCGCCGCCGTCGAGGAAAGCGCGCAGCGAGCCGGCCAGCTCGCGCCGGCACAGGCAGAACACCGGCTGGCTGCGGCCCTCGGTGCGCGCCACCGCCAGGTCGGCCCTGGCGGCGAGCAGCGCGGCGGCGAGGCGGGCGACCAGATCCGCCGGCAGGAAGGGCGAGTCGCAGGGCGCGGTCGCCACCAGCGGGTGGCGCGCCTGCAGCAGTGCCGCATGCAGGCCGGCGAGCGGGCCGGGCTGGCCGGGGATGTCGTCGCCGAACACCGGGTAGCCCAGCGCCGCATAGGCTTCGGCATTGCGGTTGGCGTTGATCAGCACCTCATCCACCTGCGGCGCCAGCCGCGCCAGCGCCCAGGCCGCCATCGGCTTGCCGTCCAGCGTCACCAGCCCCTTGTCGATGCCGCCCATGCGGCTGCCCTGGCCGCCAGCGAGCAGTACGCCGGTGATGGCGGGAAGGGGAGAAGAGGGGGGCGTTTCGGACATGGCGGTGGCGACCGTGTGATGGGAGAGCGGTCCGGATTCTAGCCCGGCGCGGGAGCATGGCCGGCGCCTGGCCATCCAGCCGCCGAACCCGTTGCGTCGCCAGCCCGGCCGAACGCGGCGCTGCCACGGCGATACAATGCCGCCTTTTCGCGGGTCCGCCCGCTGTCACCGGAGTCCGCCATGGCCGAACATTTCTTCTCTCCCTGCCCGCGCGGGCTCGAAGCCCTGCTGGTGGAGGAGCTGCGCGGCTGCGGCGCCAGCGCGGCGGAGGCGGTGCATGGCGGCGTCACCTGGCAGGGCGACTGGAGTGCCTGCTACCGCGCCAACCTGGAAAGCCGGCTGGCGACGCGGGTGCTGTGGCGGGTGGGCATGGGCCGCTACCGCGGCGAGATCGACATCTACAAGCTGGCCTACAGCGTTACCTGGGCGAAATGGTTCACCCCGGACGACACCCTGCGCATCTACGTCACCGCGCAGAAGTCGCCGCTGAAGAGCCTGGAATTCATCACCCTGAAGATCAAGGACGCGGTGTGCGACCACTTCCGCACCGTGGCCGGCCGCCGGCCCAGCGTGGATACCGCCAATCCGGCGGTGCGCATCCACGCCTTCCTCACCGCCGACACCGCCACCCTCTACATCGACACCTCCGGCGAGCCGTTGTACAAGCGCGGCTTCAAGCCGGCCGTGGTGGAGGCGCCGCTGAAGGAGAACCTGGCCGCCGGCATCCTGCGCCTGTCCGGCTGGCAGCCGGGCGAAGCCCTGCTGGACCCGATGTGCGGCAGCGGCACCTTCCTGCTGGAAGCGGCGCAGATGGCGCTGGACATCGCCCCCGGCCTCGGCCGTCATTTCGCCTTCGAACGCCTGCGCCATTTCGACCGCGCCGCCTGGGCGGCGCTGCGCGGCGCGGCGGAGAAGCGCCGGCAGCCGGCGCGGCCGCTGCCCATCTTCGGCTCCGACATCGTCGGCGAACTGGTCCGCCGCAGCCGCGAGAACCTGCAGGCCGCCGGCCTGGCCGACTGCGTGACGCTGGACCGCGCCGACGTGCTGGAACGCCAGCCGCCGGCTGCCGAAGGCGTGATGGTGAGCAACCCGCCCTACGGCGTGCGCATCGGCGAGGCGGAAGAGCTGGCCGCCTTCTACCCGCGCCTGGGCGATGCGCTCAAGCAGCGCTGGAGCGGCTGGCGCTGCCTGTTCTTCAGCGGCGACACCGCGCTGCCCAAGCTCATCGGCCTCAAGGCCAGCCGGCGCACGCCGCTGTTCAACGGCGCGCTGGAATGCCGGCTGTATGAGTACCGCATGATCGCCGGCAGCATGCGGCGGCGCTCGGCGGAGGACGATTCAAGTTCCTGAGGCGGCGGCCGAAATACTCCTTTGCCACCATAAGAAAGGAGAACAGCGATGGCGAAGTACCGGGCGACCCCAACCGCCCTGGAACGCACGATGCGGGAAAACGACTTCATCGTCTCCAAGACGGACCTCAAAGGCCGCATCACCTACTGCAACCGCATCTTCATCGAGTTCGCCGGCTACGCCGAACACGAGTTGCTGGGCGCGCCGCACAACCTCATCCGCCATCCGGACATGCCGCGCGGCGTGTTCAAGTTCCTGTGGGACAGCCTGCACGCCGAGCGCGAGTGCTTCGCCTACGTGAAGAACATGAGCAAGGACGGCGGCTTCTACTGGGTGCTGGCCAACGTCACCCCCTCCTACGGCGAGGATGGCCGCGTCGAGGGCTACTTCTCGGTGCGGCGCAAGCCGCCCGCCGCCGCGGTGCAAGCCTGCGGCGCGCTCTATCGCGACATGCTGGCGGTGGAGCAGAAAGCCGGCCCGCGCGACGCCATGTCGGCCTCGCTCGCCCTACTCACCGAGGTGCTTGCCGCCAAAGGACAGAGCTATGAGCAATTCGTCCTTTCTTTCTAAGCTGCGGCTGCAGCTCTTCGGCCTCAACCTGCTGCTGGCCGGCGTCGCGCTGGCGGTGCTGGCGCTGCGCGGCTGGCAGGGCGTGGATTTCGCCTGGACCGGCACGGTGCTGGCGGTGGCCATCGCCTCCAGCCTGCTCTACCTGCGCGCGGCGGCCACCGCGCTGCGGCCGCTGGAGGCGGTGTCGCGGGTGCTGCGGGATGCGGCGACCGGCAAGGTGGGCGGGCGCGCCACCGGCATGGGCGAAGGCGAGTTCGCCGCGCTGTGCTGGGACATGAACGACATGCTGGACCAGCTGGAAACCTGCTTCCGCGAACAGCGCAGCGCGCTCGCCAGCGCCGGCCGCGGCGAGTTCCACCGCCACGCCCAGGCCACCGGCCTGCATGGCGTGTTCCGCCAGGCGCTGGAAGACAGCAACCAGTCGCTGGCGGTAATGGAGCGCACCTGGCGCGAGGACAGGCGCAACCACCTGCTGTCGCGCACCGGCCAGCTCAACTCCGCCAACCTGCTGAACAACATGCGCACCAACCAGCAGGACATGCTGGGCATCGTCTCCGCCACCGAGGAACTGGAGCGGCTGGCGGCGCGCACCGCCGACGAGGCGGACAGCAGCCGCCAATCCATGCGGGTGGTGGTGGATGATCTCGCCGCCATCGCCGGCAAGGTGGCACGCGTCGGCGGCGAGGTGGAGCAGCTCAACGCCCGCAGCGGCGAGATCACCCGCTCGGTGGAGCTGATCAAGGGCATCGCCGACCAGACCAATCTGCTGGCGCTCAATGCCGCCATCGAAGCCGCCCGCGCCGGCGAGGCCGGGCGTGGCTTCGCGGTGGTGGCGGACGAGGTGCGCAAGCTGGCGGAAAACACCATAGGCGCCTCCAACGAAATCGCCGGCGTGATGACCGCGCTGCGCGAAGAGGCCGCGCAGATGCAGGAGGACGCGGCGCAGATGCGGCAACTGGCCGAGGCTTCCCAGGGCAGCGTCGCCGAGCTGGAGGCGCGCTTCAGCGCCTTCGCCGACGGCGCGCGGCAGTCGCTGGCGCGCATCGACTATGTGCACGACGTCAGCTTCACCTCGCTGGCCAAGGTGGATCACTTCGTGTTCAAGCAGAACGCCTACCTGACGCTGGACCACGGCACCGCCTCCGAACAGGCCGCCGCGGTGCGCGTGGGCGGCGATGACTGCCGTCTCGGCCGCTGGCTGGCTTCGCCCGAAGCACAGCGCTTTGCCGGCCTGGAGGCCTACCGCCGCCTCGCCCAGCCCCATGGCACGGTGCATGGGCGCATGGCCGACGCGGTGGCGCTGATGGCCGGCGGTTGGGAGACCGACGCCCGCGTGCAGGAGGACATCCTCGCCGCCTTCCGCGACGCCGAGCAGGCCAGCGAACAGGTGGTGGAGCTGCTGGACCGCATGGTGGCGGAGCGGCACAGCGGCGCTGTCGTGGCTTGAGCCGCGGGATGAAGGCGAGGCCGGGTCGCGGTTGATCCATGGTTGATCATGCAGAGTCCGGTTCGACCGCCGGCTTGACCTTGGGCTCACGGCCTGCGGCTGGCTGGGCGCCGCCGCCGAAGCGCGCCAGAATGCGGGCGCGGTCGGGCTGAGCGGGGCGGCCGTCCCCGGCGCGGCCGCAACCACGAGGACTCTCCATGCAGCTCTACTACGCTCCGACCTCGCCCTTCGTGCGCAAGGTCATGGTCTGTGCCCACCTGCTCGGTGTTGCCGGCAGCATCGAGCAACTTGCCGCCGCCGCCCATCCGGTGAAGCGCGACAAACGCATCGGCAGCTTCAACCCGCTCGCCCAGGTGCCATCGGCGCAGACCGACGATGGCCTGTTCCTGTACGACAGCCGGGTGATCTGCGAGTACCTGGACACGACCTACAGCGGTGGCCTGCTCCCCGCCGCCGGCCCGGCGCGTTGGCAGGCGCTGACCCGCCAGGCCCTGGGCGACGGCCTGCTCAACGCCGCGGTGCTGACCCGCTACGAGCGCGTCGCCCGGCCGCCGGAGCTGCATTGGCAAGCATGGGACGACGGCCAGCTGGAGAAGGTGAGCGACGCGCTGGCCGAGATGGAGCGCCAGGCGGCTGCGCTGGCGGTGGAGGGCTGCGGCATCGGCGAGATCACCTTCGGTTGCGCCCTGGGCTATCTGGATTTCCGCTTTCCCGAGCTTGATTGGCGCGGCGCCCATCCGCAGCTCGCTGCCTGGTTCGCCCGCTTCGACGCGCAGCCGGCAATGGCGGCAACCCGGCCGCACGATTGAGGGATTTCCCCTGCGGCGGCCTCTTGCGTCTGCGCCAATCGTACTCAGCCAAGCTGGCAGCGCCGCAAGCGCACCCCCTCTCCCCAACCCTCGTGGGAGAGGGTTAGGGAGAGGGGGCGTCCCGTCAGGGGCGGCTACGTGCGAGGTTCGTGAGCGCTTCCTCCTCTCGCCCATCCGGGTTGTGATCACCCACCCGCATGCCGGAACTCCTCCGCATGCATGCCCAGGCGGGCGAGCTTGTCGTACAGGGTCTTCTTCGGCAGCTGCAGACGCTCGGCGGCGGTGGCGACGTTGCCGCCGCATTCCTGCAGGGCTTCGCTGATGAAGCGGCGCTCGGCCTGCTCCAGGCGGCGGGCCAGCGGCAGGGCGCGGTCGTCGCCGGCGGCGGGCGGCGCGGCCGGGCCGGGGCGGTCCAGGCCGAGGCAGAAGCGCTCGGCGGCGTGCTTGAGCTCGCGCACGTTGCCCGGCCAGTCGTGGGCCTGCCAGCGGGCGAGGTCGGCGGTGCTCCAGGCCGGCAGTTCGCGGCCGAAGCGGGTGGCGGCTTCGCGCAGGAAGTGGGCCATCAGCAGCGGGATGTCTTCGCGGCGCTCGCGCAGCGGCGGCAGGTCTATGGTGACGACGTTGAGGCGGTAGTAGAGGTCGGCGCGGAAACCGCCGGCGTCGGACAGGGTCTTGAGGTCCGCCTTGGAGGCGGCCACCACCCGGCAGTCCACCGCCACCGGCGCGTTGCCGCCCAGGCGCTCTATGCTGCGCTCCTGCAGCGCGCGCAGCAGCTTCACCTGCAGGTTGAGCGGCATGGACTCGACTTCGTCCAGGAACAGGGTGCCGCCGTGGGCGTACTCGATCTTGCCGATGCGGCGCTTGGTGGCGCCAGTGAAGGCGCCGGCCTCGTGGCCGAACATCTCGCTCTCGAACACCGTTTCCGGCAACGCGGCGCAATTGACCGCGACGAAGGGGCCGCGGCGGCCGCTGGCGGTGTGGATGGCGCGGGCCACCACCTCCTTGCCGCAGCCGGTGTCGCCGTTGATCAGGATGTCCACATCGGTGGGGGCGAGCGCGGCCACCAGCCGCCGCACCTCCTGCATCGCCGCCGTCTGGCCAATCACCGGCAGGCCGTCCTGCGCCGGCAGCGCTTCCTTGAGGCGGCGGTTTTCCAGCAGCAGGCGGCGCTTGTCCAGCGCCTGGCGCACCACCCGCACCAGCTGTTCGGAGGCGAAGGGCTTCTCGATGAAGTCGTGGGCGCCGTCGCGCATCGCCTGCACCGCCATCGCCACGTCGCCATGGCCGGTGACGAGGATGACCGGCAGCTCGCGGTCCTGCTGCTGCAGCTCGTGCAGCAGCGCCAGGCCGTCGCGGCCGGGCAGGCGCACGTCGCTCACCACCGCGCCGGGGCGCTCGCGCGCCAGCGCGGCGAGGGCGCTCTCGGCGTCGGCATAGGGCTGCACCTGCAGGCCGGCGATGCTGAGCGCCTGGGCGCTGCCCATGCGCACCGCGGCGTCGTCCTCCACCAGGAATACCGGCAGCGCGGTCGGTTCAGCCATGGCGGTGCTCCTTGGCGTAGCAATCCGCCTCTATTTCCTGCAGCTCGATGCACAGCTGGGTTTCCAGGCCGGGAGAGGAAACCTGGGCGGACAGCGTCGCCAGCAGCGCATCCGCCAGGTGGCGTTTGCTGGCGGCGTCGCGGCCGGGCATCAGCGCCAGGCGGGCGTGGGCGAAGGCGCGCGGCGTGGCGGCGGTGCCGGTGCGGAAGCTGTGCAGCGGCACCGCGTGGCTCTTGATGTCCGCTTCCTCGAACAGGCCGGAATCGGCCAGGGCGCGGTTGAGGGCGAGCAGCGCGGCCTCGGCGTCCAGGCCGAGGTTGGCGGTGTATTCCAGCGTCAGGTGGGGCATGGGTGGTCTCCTGCGGTGGCGGTGGTCGGCGCCGCGTCCAGGATGATGGTGAATTCGGCGCCGCCCTGCGGGGCGTTGCCGCCCTCCAGGCGGCCGCCGAAGCCTTCGATGATGGTCAGCGAGATGGCCAGCCCCAGGCCCAGGCCCTCGCCGGCCGGCTTGGTAGTGTAGAAGGGCTCGAACAGGTGGCTGCGCACTTCCTCCGGCAGGCCGGTGCCTTCGTCGCGCAGGGCGATGCGCACTTCGTCGCCGCGCTGCTCGGCGGCCAGGTGCAGGCGCGGCGAGGGCTGGCCCTGCATGGCGTCCAGGCCGTTGCGCAGCAGGTTCACCAGCACCTGCTCCAACCGGGTGGCGTCCGCCTGCACCGCCAGCCCGGCCGGCACCGGGGCCAGCGCCACCGTGGCGTGCAGCTCGCGGCGGCGCGGCTCCAGGATGAGCAGGGCGTTGTCGATGGCGCTGGCCACGTCCACCGCCCGCTTCTCCGCCGGCCCCTTGCGGGCGAAGGACTTGAGCTGGGCGACGATGCGGCCGAGGCGGGCGGTGAGCTGGCGGATCATCTCCAGGTTGTCGCGCAGCTCGTCCAGCCGGCCCAGCTCCAGCAGCGCGGCGGCGTTGTCGGAGAAGGTCTGCAGCGCCGCCAGCGGCTGGTTGAGCTCATGGCTCATGCCGGCGGACATCTGCCCCAGCACCGCCAGCTTGCCGGCCTGCACCGCGGTATCGCGGGTCTGGCTGAGGATGGCCTGGGTGCGGCGCAGCGCGGCGACCTTGTCGGTGAGGTCGGCGGTGCGCTCGGCGATGGCCTGCTCCAGCTCGGCCTGGGCGCGGCGCAGTTCCTCGCGGCGGGTGCGGTGCAGGCGCTGGTGGGCGAGCACCGCGAGCACGAAGGCCAGTGCGAAGGCAGCGGCGAAGCCCACGCCCAGCGCGCTGCGGTGGGCGTCCGCCGGGTCGGCGAGCAGCACCGCGCGCCAGCCCAGGCTGCCCACCGGCCGGCTCTGCATGATGAGTTCGCGGGCGAAGCGGTTGCCGTCGTCCAGCCGTACCGTGCCGTCGTGCAGCGGGTGGGAGGGCGCCAGCGGCTGCAGTGGGCTGTCGCCGTACTGTCGGGTGGCGGCCAGCGCGGCGCGGGTGGCCGGCGGCAGCGGCGCCAGCGTGCGGTAGCGCCAGGCCGGCTCGGCGGCGAGGAAGATGACGCCGGCGCCGTCGGCCAGCAGGATGCTGTCGCCGCCGCCGGAGAGCTCCGTCTCGGAGGCGGCCAGGTTCACCTTGATGGTGATGACGCCGCGTACCGCGCCATCCTCGCGGCCGCCTTCGCGCACCGGCGCGGCGAGGAAGTAGCCCGGCTCGCCGGTGGTGACGCCGATGGCGTAGAAGCGGCCCAGCCCGCCGGCCACCGCCTCGCGGAAATAGGGGCGGAAGCCGTAGTTGTGGCCGACGAAGCTGCCGGGCTGGTTCCAGTTGCTGGCGGCCAGGGTGTGGCCCTGCAGGTCGATGAGGTAGGCGACGCTGATGCCGGCGCCGGTCTGGGCGCGCTGCAGGTAGGCGTTGCAGGCCGCCACCGCGGCGGCATCCTGCGGGTGTTCCAGCAGCTGGTGCAGGCGCGGCTCCAGCGCCAGCAGGCCGGGCAGGGCTTCGTGGCGGGCCAGTGCGCCTTCCAGCGACAGGGCGTAGAAGGCCAGCCGGCGGCTGGCGGCCTCGCGCTCGCCGTCGAGGAAGGCCGCCAGCGCCAGCTGGTAGGCCAGCACCGCGAACAGCAGGCAGGCCAGCGCCAGCCCGCCGACCAGCAGCAGGCGGCGCGGGCGCGGAGGAAGGGAGGGGATGCGCATGGTCTCCACCCGCCTATGCTATTGACCCGGCAGCCGGATACACAACAGCCGTTCGGGCTGAGCCTGTCGCAGCCCGCTCCCGGCGATGCCCTTCGACAGGCTCAGGGCGAACGGCCTCTCTTGTTTTTGATTGGCCGGGTCAATGCTCTGGAGGCTGCGCCGGGAGTCCTGCGGGTGCCGGGACGCGGCGCTCAGTCCACCGCCGCCAGCTTCATCTCGTCGTCGGCATGGCGCTGCTGCTCCTCCATCACCAGGCGGCCGAGTTCGCGCTTGAGCTCGTTGAAGGCGTGGCCGGAGGGGTCGCGCGGGCGCGGGATGTCCACCCGCTGGTCGCGCTTGATGGTGCCGGGGCGGTAGGTCATGACGACGATGCGGTCGGCCAGGTAGATGGATTCCTCGATCGAGTGGGTGACGAAGAGGATGGTCTTGCCCAGCCGCTCCCACAGCCGCAGCAGTTCGTCCTGCAGGTTGCGTCGGGTGAGCGCGTCCAGCGCGCCGAAGGGCTCGTCCATCAGCATGATGGGCGAATCCAGCGCCAGCACCCGGGCGATGGCCACCCGCTGGCGCATGCCGCCGGAGAGGTCCTTGGGGAAGCGGTCGCGGAAGTCCTTCAGGTGCAGCATCTCCAGCAGCTGCGACACGGTGGCGGCGATCTCTGCCTTCGGCTTCTTCTGCACCTGCAGCCCGAAGGCGATGTTCTCCGCCACCGTCATCCATGGGAACAGGGCGTACTCCTGGAACACCATGCCGCGGTCCGGCCCTGGCCCTTGCACCGGCTTGCCATCCACCGTGATGACGCCGCCGGTGGGCAGGGAAAAGCCGGCCACCGCGTTCAGCAGGGTGGACTTGCCGCAGCCGGAGGGGCCGAGCAGGCAGACGAACTCGCCCCTGGCGATCTCCAGGTCGATGTCCTTCAGCGCCACCACCTCGCGGTCGGCGGTCTTGAACATCTTCTGCACCTTGCTTGCGACGATCTGCGCCATGTCAGTGCTCCAGGCCGCGGTGCCAGCGCAGCAGATGGTTGTTGAGGCGGCTGACGGCGGTGTCTATGGCCAGTCCGAGCAGGCCGATGGCGAGCATGCCGGCGATGATCTTGTCCGACCACATGAACTCGCGCGCCTCCAGGATGCGGAAGCCGAGGCCGTTGTTCACCGCGATCATCTCGGAGACGATGACGACGATGAAGGCGGTGCCGATGCCGATGCGCACGCCGGCAAGGATGTAGGGCGTGGCCGCCGGCAGGATCACCCGGGTGAACAGCGTCCATTGATTCACCCCCAGGTTGTACGCCGCCCGCAGGTAGATGCCGTCCACCTGGCGCACGCCGGCGATGGTGTTCATCAGCACCGGGAAGAAGGCGCCCAGTGCGATCAGGAACACCGAAGGCGGGTTGCCCAGCCCGAACCACAGGATGGAGAGCGGGATGAAGGCAATGGGCGGAATCGGCCGCAGCACTTGCACCAGCGGGTTGAGCAGGGCGTAGGTGCGCTTGTTGGCGCCCATCAGCAGGCCGACGGGCAGCGCCAGCCCGGCGCCGACCAGGAAGCCCACCACCACCCGGTAGAGGCTGGCGAAGGCGTCGTGCACCATCTCGCCGGAGAAGGCCCAGGCGAGCCGGGACTGGCTCGCCGGGTCGTAGGCCGCGGCCGGCATCAAGGCCTCCCACCACTTCACCACCACCGCGCTGGGCGCCGGCATGACGATGGGCGAGATCCAGCCGGCGCGCGCCACCGCCTCCCAGACGACGATCAGCAGCAGCGGCACCGCGCTGCCTTCGCAGAAGGCCTTGAGCTTGGTCGTCATGGCTGCCTCACTCCACCTTCAGGTCGGCCTTGGCCTTCTGCAGCAGGTCCAGCTTCACCCACTCGGCGGCCTTGGGCGGCTTGGACATGCGGCCGACGCCGTACTTCTGCATGAAGTCGGTGGTGATGTCGATGTGCTCAGGCGTGACGTCGTAGGTGTAGTCGGCGTTGTCCATCGCGTCCTTGAAGTCCTGCGAGCTGATCTGGCCCTTGAACAGCTGCTCGCGCACGTACTTTTCCGCCAGCGCCGGATCGCGGATGAAGAGCGCGGTGGATTCGACGAAGCATTCCATGGTGCGCTGGGCGAGATCCTTGTTGCCGTAGAGCTTCTCGGTCATCACCAGCAGGCGGTAGGGCTCGCCCATGGCGGTGTCGTAGGGCTTGCTGATCTCGACGCCGAACTTCTTGTTCAGCGCCTGGGAGGACTGCGGCTCAGACTGGCACATGGCGTCGATCTGCTTGGCCGCCAGCGCCTGATTGAGGTCGGCGAAGGCGAGGAAGACGATGAGCACGTCCTTGCCCGGCTTGTCCGACCAAGTGAGGCCGTGCTTCTCCAGCTCGGCGTAGAGCAGCAGCTCCTGGGCGCCGCCGCGGGTCACGCCCACCTTCTTGCCCTTGAGGTCGGTGACCTTGCTGATGCCGGTTTCCGAACCCGCCACCAGCCGCGCGCCGCCCTTGGCGAAGCCGGCCACGGTGTAGATGGGCACGCCGTTGGCGCGGCCGGAGATGGCGCCGTCCGAGGCCAGCGCGGCGATGTCGATCTCGTTGGCGACGATGGCCGGCATGATGTCCGGCCCCTTCGGGAACATGCGCTCTTCCAGCTTGATGTTGTACTTGGCGCAGACCTCCTTCATGTAGGACACCGCGCCGTAGTGGGCGAACTTGAGGTTGCCCAGGCGCACCACGTCCTCGGCCTGGGCCGGCGCGGCGAACAGGGCGGAGGTGCACAGGGAAGCGATGGCCGAGGCCAGGATGGCGTTCTTCTTCATGGATGTCTCCTCGCAGGGTGGGTGCGCCCGGCTGCAATGCCGGGTCGCCCGCCTGGCATACAGCAGAGGGCGTGCCAGGTCCTGCGGGGAGTGCTATCCGCTTGTTTTTACTGGATGAGATTGCAAAGTGCAGCCCGCGAGCGGGGCCGGGGTGTGCGGATTTCCGGAATCGGCGCGGCGGAATTCCGGAAATCCGCAGTCGGGCGCGTGCCTAGGCTGGTGCCCCGCACGCGCGCCGGAGGGGGCGGGAGCGAGCGCTCAGACGATGTCCAGGTGCTGGATGCCGGCGCTCATGTCGCGGTCGGCGTGCTTGCTGTTGAGCTTGATCTGCAGCCGCAGGTCGTTCACCGAGTCGGCGTTGCGCAGGGCGTCTTCGTAGGTGATGAGGTCGGCCTCGTAGAGGTCGAACAGCGCCTGGTCGAAGGTCTGCATGCCCAGCTCGCGCGAGCGCTTCATGATTTCCTTGATGCCCGGCACCTCGCCCTTGAAGATCAGGTCGGAGATCAGCGGCGAGTTCAGCAGGATTTCCACCGCCGGCACCCGGCCCTTGCGGTCCTTCATCGGCAGCAGGCGCTGGGAGATCATCGCCCGCAGGTTCAGCGACAGGTCCATCAGCAGCTGCTGGCGGCGGTCTTCGGGGAAGAAGTTGATGATGCGGTCGATCGCCTGGTTGGCGCTGTTGGCGTGCAGGGTGGCGAGGCAGAGGTGGCCGGTTTCGGCGAAGGCCACCGCGTAGTCCATGGTCTCGCGGTCGCGGATTTCACCCATCAGGATCACGTCCGGCGCCTGGCGCAGGGTGTTCTTCAGCGCCGCTTCCCAGGATTCGGTGTCTATGCCGACCTCGCGCTGGGAAATGATGCAGTTCTTGTGTTGGTGCACGTACTCCACCGGGTCTTCCACCGTGATGATGTGGCCGTAGGAGTTCTCGTTGCGGTAATCCACCATCGCCGCCAGCGACGTGGTCTTGCCGGTGCCGGTGCCGCCGACGAAGATCACCAGCCCGCGCTTGGCCATGGCGATGTCGCGCAGCACGGCCGGCAGGCCCAGCTCATGCAGCGTCGGAATCTTCTGCGCGATGGTCCGCAGCACCAGCCCGACCCGCCCCTGCTGGATGTAGGCGTTGGCGCGGAAGCGGCCTATGCCCGCCGGCGAGATGGCGAAGTTGCACTCCTTGGTGGCCTCGAACTCGGCGGCCTGGCGGTCGTTCATGATGGCCCGCGCCAGCTCGGCGGTGTGCTGCGGCGCCAGGCTCTGGTTGGACTGCGGCACGATGCGGCCGTCGATCTTGATGGCGGGCGGGAAGCCGGCGTTGATGAAGAGGTCGGAGCCGTTTTTCTGCAGCATCAGCCGCAGCAGATCGTGCATGAACTTGAGGGCCTGATCGCGTTCCATCGAAAAACTCCTGGCCGGTGGCCTGCGGGCGCTGCCCGGGAAGCGGCCATTATCCTTCAGCGCGGCGCCGGAGAGGACAGGAAAACGGCGGGCGGCCGCCGCGTTTTGGCTAATGCCTTGAGGGCTGGGCTGATGCGAGGCCGGAGGGCCGGCAGGCCGCTGCTGCAACGCAATGACGGTGCAGCGGAGGGGACGGAATTCAGAGCTGGGAAGGAAGGGCAGGAAAGCCGCCGGAAGGCGCGCCCGCTGCTGGGAACGCGCCCCACGGTGCGGCCCCGGAGCCGCGCCGTGGGGTGAGACCGCCAGCCTCAGCCGGCGAAGCTTTCCTTGTTCTGCGCCCGCACCCGCGCCTCGGCGGCGGAGACGATGTTGCGGCGGACGAGGTCGGCCAGGCACTGGTCCAGGGTCTGCATGCCCGCGGCCTGGCCGGTCTGGATGGAGGAATACATCTGCGCGATCTTGTTCTCGCGGATCAGGTTACGGATGGCCGGCGTGCCTATCATGATCTCGTGCGCCGCCACCCGGCCGGAGCCGTCCTTGGTCTTGAGCAGGGTTTGCGAGATCACCGCCCGCAGTGATTCGGAGAGCATGGAGCGCACCATGTCCTTCTCCGCCGCCGGGAACACGTCGACGATACGGTCTATGGTCTTGGCCGCCGACGAGGTGTGCAGGGTGCCGAACACCAGGTGGCCGGTTTCGGCCGCGGTCAGCGCCAGGCGTATGGTTTCCAGGTCGCGCATTTCGCCCACCAGGATCACGTCCGGGTCTTCCCGCAGCGCGGCGCGCAGCGCGTTGTTGAAGGACATGGTGTCGCGGTGAACTTCGCGCTGGTTGATCAGGCAGCGCTTGGATTCATGCACGAACTCGATCGGGTCTTCCACCGTGAGGATGTGGCCGTAGTCGTTTTCGTTCACGTAATCGACCATTGCCGCCAGCGTGGTGGACTTGCCTGAGCCGGTGGGGCCGGTCACCAGCACGATGCCGCGTGGCTGATCGGCGATCTCCTTGAAGATCTTCGGGCAGTTCAGCTCCTCCAGCGTCAGCACCTTGCTCGGAATCGTCCGGAACACCGCGCCGGCGCCGCGGTTCTGGTTGAAGGCGTTGACCCGGAAGCGGGCGAGGTTGGGCACGGCGAAGGAGAAGTCGCACTCCCAGGTTTCCTCGTACTGCTTGCGCTGCCCGTCGTTCATGATGTCGTACACCATGGCGTGGACGTCCTTGTGCTCCATCGGCGGCAGGTTGATGCGCCGCACGTCGCCATGCACCCGGATCATGGGCGGCAGGCCGGAGGACAGGTGAAGGTCGGAAGCCTTGTTCTTGACCGCGAAGGCCAGCAGTTCTGTGATGTCCATGGAGGCGGGCTGGAGCTGGAGAAAAGGGGCGGGGAGAGGGCGGGTGTGACCGGGGCTGGCGGGAAGCCGGGGAAGGGGCCGGTGCTATACTTTTGCCGCATCATTCCTAGGAACGGGCTGCGGCAATATGACATCAATCTCCGCCAACTTGCAAGCCGTGGCCGAGCGCATCCGACAGGCCGCGCAGGCGGCGGGGCGGAAGCCGGAAAGCGTGGCCTTGCTGGCGGTGAGCAAGACCTGGCCGGCCGACGCGGTGCGCGAGGCGGCAGCCGCCGGACAGCGCGCCTTCGGCGAGAACTACGTGCAGGAAGGCTGCGCCAAGGTGGCGGAACTGCGCGAGCTCGGCCTGGAATGGCACTTCATCGGTCCCCTGCAGAGCAACAAGACCCGGCCGGTGGCGGAAGCCTTCGATTGGGTGCACAGCGTGGACCGGCTGAAGATCGCCGAGCGCCTGTCGGCCCAGCGCGACGCCCATCTGCCGCCGCTGCAGGTCTGCATCCAGGTGAATGTCAGCGGCGAAGAGAGCAAGAGCGGCGTTGCCCCGGCAGAGGTGGAGGCGCTGGCGCAGGCGGTGGCCGGGCTGCCGCGCTTGCAGTTGCGCGGCCTGATGGCGATTCCCGAGCCCAGCGACGACCCGACGGTGCTGCATGCGCGCTTCGCCGAGCTGCGCAAGCTGCGCGACCGCCTGGCCGCGGGCGGCCTGGCGCTGGATACCCTGTCCATGGGCATGTCCCATGACCTCGACGTGGCGGTGGCCGAGGGCGCGACCATGGTGCGCGTGGGCACCGCCATCTTCGGCGAGAGGCGTAAGGCCTGAGGCATGGCGTTGGCCAGGCTTCAGGCCTCACTCCTCACCCGTGACAAGAACATGAAGATTACCTTCCTCGGCGGCGGCAACATGGCCGCCGCACTGATAGGCGGCCTGATCGAGAAGGGCTTTTCCGCCGGCGAACTGCAGGCGGTGGACCTCAGCGCCGAGAGCCGCGAGCGGCTGGCGGCGCGCTTCGGCGTGCGCACGGTGGAGTCGCTGGACGATGCCGCGCTGGCTTGCGATGTGCTGGTGCTGGCGGTGAAGCCGCAGCAGATGAAGGCGGCGCTGGCGCCGCTGGCTGGCCGGTTGGGCAGGCAGATCGTCATCAGCATTGCCGCCGGCCTGCGTCTGGCGGACATCGGCCGCTGGCTGGGCGGTTACAGCCAGCTGGTGCGCTGCATGCCGAACACGCCGGCGCTGATCGGCGCCGGCGTCACCGGACTGTATGCCGATCCCTCGGTGGACGAAGCGGGCCGGGAGGCCGCCGGCCGGGTGCTGTCCGCTGTCGGCAGCATCGTCTGGATTGCCGATGAGGCACGCATGGACGCGGTGACCGCGGTGTCCGGCAGCGGTCCCGCCTATGTGTTCCACTTCATCGAATCGCTGGAAGCCGCTGGCCGCGCATTGGGTTTCGACGAGCAGCAGGCGCGCCGCTTCGCGCTGGATACCACGCTGGGCGCCGCCCGCCTTGCCGCCGCGTCGGAGGAGTCGCCGGCGGTGCTGCGCGAGCGGGTCACCTCCAAGGGTGGCACCACCCAGGCGGCGCTGGAAAGCCTGGCGGCCTCCGCCTGGCACGACGCCATGGTGGCCGCGGTGGCGGCGGCCGAGGCGCGCGGGCGCGAACTCGGCGACCAGCTGGGCAAGGACTGAGGCGGCGCGTGCCGGCCGCCTTCGTCTCCCAGTCCATCCGCTGCCACTTTCCGGCGCTACGCTTGTCTGTCCGATCGCCCACGGCCGTCCGCCGCGGTCCGCGCGCCTTGCCGGCCGCGGCGCCGGCCCGTCCTTTCCCTTTGCTAGGTTGAGACCATGCTCGCCAATGTGCTGCTGCTGATCCTCAATACCGTGGTCGGTTTCATCACCCTGATGCTGCTCGCACGCTTCTTCATGCAGTGGCAGCGGGTGTCCTTCCGCAACCAGATCGGCCATTTCGTCGTTACCACCACCGACTGGGTGGTGCGGCCGCTGCGCCGTTTCATCCCCGGCCTGTTCGGCCTGGACATGGCCAGCCTGCTGCCGGCCTGGGCCTTCCAGACCGCGCTGGTGTTCGTCGAACTGGTGCTGCGCGCGGTGCCGCTGGCCGACAACCCGGCCAGCGTGCTGCTGGGCGTTTGGGGGCTGGGCATGGTGGAACTGCTGCGGATGATGATCTACCTCGTCTTCGCCATCGTGCTGGTGTCGGCGGTGCTGTCCTGGGTCAGCCCCTACGCGCCGGCGGCGCCTATCGTGAATGCGCTGGCCGAGCCTTTCCTGCGGCCCTTCCGCCGCATCGTGCCCACCATCGCCAATGTGGATCTGTCGCCGCTGGTGCTGTTGCTGGTGCTGCAGATACTGCTGATGGTCATCGGCAACATGCGTGGCAGTTTCACGCCGCTGCTGATCAGCCTGTGAGTGGATCGCTCCGTCTCGGGCAGCAGCCTGAACCATCGCCGGCTGCGCCAGGGAGCGCGGTTTGAGCGACTGGCTGCGCGAGGCCGCTGATGGCAGCCTCACGCTCACCCTCCACATCCAGCCCGGCGCCAAGCAGACCGGCTTCGCCGGCCCGCATGGCGAGGCGATGAAGCTGCGCTTGGCCGCGCCGCCGGTGGATGGCAAGGCCAACGCCGCGCTGTGCGCCTTCCTCGCCGAGTTCTGCGGCCTGCCGAAATCGGCGGTCGAGCTGGTGAGCGGCGAGACCTCGCGGGCGAAGCGGGTCCGCCTGCGCGGCGCCGGGGGCGACGCCCTGGCGCGGCTGCGCGCCCTCGGCTGAGGCCGGGCGCACTTCTCCCTTTCTTCCGGTTGTGTCTGTATCGGCGTAAGCCGAGGCCTTGTGCAGCCTGTTCCACGCGCGCTGCAGCGGCCTGTCCGCCGGCTTTCCCATGGGCGGACACGCCAGACGCCCCCACCCATTGGTAGCCGGGCCGGCCGGCCCCGGCGCCGGCCTGGTTTCACCTTTCGGTCAGTCCAGGCTCTGGCGTCCTCAAAGTAACGTGCATGCAATCCAGGGCTGATTTTGGCCTTTCATGGTATTTTTCCATGCACGCTATTGGTACATCCTGCTGCAGCGCAGCACCGTAACTGTGCGCGGGGCCGGGGTGGGAATCTGCTTTTGTATCAGGCCAAAACAATGCAATCGCCTGATCTGTGGCGATTAATCATCAACTTGGGAAAAACATTAACAAAAGGTTAATTGCTGGCATGTTGCATGCAATCCATAGGGTGCTTCCCTCGATTTCTCACCCCCTACGGAGGTCTTAGATGCTCTCTCTTCGCAAGCGCCTGCTCCCCTGGCTGGCCCTGGCCCCGATCGCGCTCGCCGCGTCCACCGGCGCCTGGGCGGAAACGGTTGCCCGCTACGGCATTTCCATGGCGGACATTCCCCTCACCACCGGCCAGCCCGACCGCGGCGCCGGCGCCTACCAGTTCACCGGCCACACCCTGTACGACCCGCTGATCGCCTGGGAATCCAACATCGGCGACCGTCCGGGCAAGCTGATCGCCGGCCTGGCCACCGAATGGAAGCCGGACGCCAAGGACCCGAAGAAGTGGCTGTTCACCCTGCGCCAGGGCGTGAAGTTCCATGACGGTTCCGCCTTCGACGCCGACGCGGTGATCTGGAACCTGGAGAAGGTGCTGAACGACAAGGCGCCGCAGTTCGACGCCAAGCAGAGCGCCCAGGTGCGCCCGCGCATCCCGTCCATCGCCTCCTACCGCAAGGTGAATGCGACCACGGTCGAGATCACCACCAAGGAACCGGATGCGCTCTTCCCCTACCAGCTGCCCTGGTTCCTGATCGGCAGCCCGGCGCAGTGGGAGAAGATGGGCAAGGACTGGAACAAGGTCGCTTCCCAGCCCTCCGGCACCGGCCCCTTCAAGCTGGACAAGCTGGTGCCGCGCGAGCGTGCCGAGCTGGTGCGCAACGCCGACTACTGGGACAAGACCCGCGTCGCCAAGACCGACCGCATCGTGCTGCTGCCGATTCCTGACGCGGTGACCCGCGGCAATGCGCTGCTGAACGGCCAGGTGGACATCATCGAGACACCGGCGCCGGACATGGTGCCGCAGCTGCAGGCGGGCGGCTTCAAGATCGTCAAGAACGTCACCCCGCACGTCTGGCCCTACCACTTCAGCACCTACCAGGGCTCGCCCTGGACCGACATCCGGGTGCGCAAGGCCGCCAACCTGGCGGTGGACCGCAGCGCCATCGTCCAGCTGCTGAACGGCCTCGGCCAGCCGGCCAAGGGCCAGGTGGACGCGACCAGCCCCTGGTTCGGCAAGCCCTCCTTCGACATCAAGTACGACCTGAAGGCCGCCAAGGCGCTGATGGCCGAAGCCGGCTACTCGCCGCAGAAGCCGCTGAAGGCCAAGGTGATCATCGCCCAGGGCGGCACCGGCCAGATGCTGTCGCTGCCGATGAACGAGTTCGTCCAGCAGAGCCTGGCCGAGGTCGGCATCCAGGTCGAGTTCGAGGTGGTCGAGCTGGAGAACCTGTACCTGCACTGGCGTTCCGGCGCCAAGGGCGACATCAACGCCAACAAGGGCATCACCGCGATCAACCTCGGCTACGTCACCGCCGACCCGTTCTACGGCATCACCCGCTTCGTCAACAGCAAGTACGTGGCGCCCAACGGTGTGAACTGGGGCGGCTACGCCGACAAGGAAGTGGACGCCAAGATCGAGCAGCTGAGCACGACCTTCGACGTGCCGACGCAGAACAAGCTGCTGGCCGACATCCACCAGAAGATGGTGGACGACGCCCTGATGCTGTGGGTGGTGCATGACGTCAATCCGCACGCCATCTCGCCCAAGGTGAAGGAGTTCATTCAGGCCCAGCACTGGTTCCAGGACCTGACCACGATCCGCATGTAAGACCACGGGCCGGCGCGGCGCCGCAGCAGGCGGCGCGCCGGCGGGCGGCGGTGCCGCCGCCCTTTCCCGACACCGAATTTCCGAGGCCTTCCCATGTTTGCCTACATCATCAAGCGTCTGCTCTACGCGGTACCGATCGCGCTGGCGGTGACGCTGGTGGCCTTCCTGCTGGTGCACATCGCGCCGGGCGACGCGCTCAACGCCATCGCCCCCGCCGACGCGCCGGCCGAGACCATCGCCGCACTCAAGGCCGCCTACGGGCTGGACCGTCCGCTGCCGGTGCAATACGGCCTGTGGCTGGGGCGTGCGCTGCAGGGCGACCTCGGCGCTTCCATCGCCTCCGGCCGCAGCGTCACCAGCGAAGTCATGGTGGCGGTGGGCAATACCCTTTCCCTGGCCGGCGTGGCCGCCGTCATCGGCGTGCTCGCGGGCTGTGTGCTCGGCGGTATCGCCGGCTACCGCCACGGTGGCTGGGTGGACCGCATCGCCACCTTCATTTCCGTCATCGGCGTCAGCGTGCCCCACTACTGGCTGGGCCTGGTGCTGACCATCGTGTTCTCCATCAGCCTGGGCTGGCTGCCGGCCATGGGCGCCGGGCCGGAAGGCGGCTGGTTCCTGGATGGCGCGCATCTACCCTACATCGTGCTGCCGGCGCTGACCATGGCGGTGGTGCCCATGGGCATCCTCACCCGCACGGTGCGCGCGGTGGTGGTGGACATCCTGGCGCAGGACTTCGTCCAGGCGCTGCGCGCCAAGGGCCTGGGCAACCGCCGCATCTTCCGCCATGTGGCGAAGAACGCCGCGCCCACGGTGCTGGCGGTGGCCGGCCTGCAGCTGGGCTACCTGATGGGCGGCTCCATCCTGATCGAAACCGTGTTCGCCTGGCCGGGCACCGGCTTCCTGCTGAACACCGCCATCTTCCAGCGCGACCTGCCGCTGCTGCAGGGCACGCTGCTGGTGCTGTGCCTGTTCTTCGTACTGCTCAACCTGCTGGTCGACATCGCCCAGCCCTTCATCGATCCGCGCATGCGGCGGACCTGAGGACCACGCCATGTCACTCGCCCTGGATGCCGGCAGCACGCCGGCCACCCTTCCCGCACAGCGCTCGCGCGGCTACTGGTCGCGGGTGCTGCGGCGCCTGTCGCGCGACCCGGTCACGCTGGCCTGTGCGGCCATCCTTCTCCTCATCCTGCTGGCGGCGGTGTTCGCGCCGCTGATCGCGCCGGCCGATCCCTTCAAGGGCAGCATGATCAAGCGCCTGCAGCCGATAGGCGCCGAAGGCTTCCTGCTCGGCACCGACGAGCTGGGCCGCGACATGCTCACCCGTCTCATCTACGGCGGCCGCCAGTCGCTGCTGATGGGCGTGCTGCCGGTGGTGCTGGCTTTCGGCATCGGCACTTCCATCGGCGTCATCGCCGGCTACGTCGGCGGCCGGGTGAACATGGTCATCATGCGCACCCTGGACGTGTTCTACGCCTTCCCCTCGGTGCTGCTGGCGGTGGCCATCTCCGGCGCGCTCGGCGCCGGCCTCAACAACTGCCTGCTGGCGCTCACCCTGGTGTTCGTGCCGCAGGTGACGCGGGTGGCGGAGAGCGTGACCACCCAAGTGCGCCAGCTCGACTACATCGAGGCCGCGCGCATGAGCGGCGCCGGGCCGTGGATGATCGTGCGCGAGCAGGTGCTGGGCAATGTGCTCGGCCCGGTCTTCGTCTATTCCACCGGCCTCATCAGCGTCTGCATGATCCTGGCCTCCGGCCTCTCCTTCCTCGGCCTGGGCGTGAAGCCGCCGGAGCCGGAATGGGGCCTGATGCTCAACACCCTGCGCCCGGCGATCTTCCAGAACCCGCTGGTGGCCGCGCTGCCGGGGGCGATGATCTTCATCACCTCCATCTGCTTCAACCTGCTCGCCGATGGCATCCGCTCGGCGATGGACATCCGGAGCTGACGCCATGAGCGCGCTAGAACAATCCGCCGTCGCCGACCGCGGCGGCCCCGCCCAGCCACTGTTGAGCGTCAAGGGCCTGCAGAAGCATTTCCCGGTACGCGAGAGCGGCGCCCTGCCGTGGGTGAAGAAGGGCCCGGCGCGCAAGGTGCACGCGGTGGACGGCGTGGATTTCGCCGTCGCCAAGGGCGAGACCCTGGGCATCGTCGGCGAGTCCGGCTGCGGCAAGAGCACCACTGCGCGGCTGATCGCCCGCCTGATAGACGCCGACCAGGGCAGCCTGGTGTTCGATGGCGAGGGCGTGGCCGAATTCGGCGGCATGGCGCTGAAGGACTACCGCCGCAACCTGCAGATGGTGTTCCAGGATTCCTTTGCCTCCCTCAACCCGCGGCTGACCATGGAAGAGGCCATCGCCTTCGGCCCGCGCGCCCACGGCCTGCCGGCCAGGGAAGCCAGCGCGCGGGCGCGGGCGCTGCTGGCCCGCGTCGGTCTCGCGCCTGAACAGTTCGGCGGCCGCTATGCCCATGAGCTGTCCGGCGGCCAGCGCCAGCGGGTGAACATCGCTCGCGCGCTGGCCTTCGAGCCGCGCCTGCTGATCCTGGACGAAGCGGTGGCGGCGCTGGACAAGTCGGTGCAGGCCCAGGTGCTCAACCTGCTGCGCGAGTTGAAAGAAGAGCGCGGCCTCACCTATCTCTTCATTTCCCACGACCTGCATGTGGTGCGCTACTTCAGCGACCGGGTGATGGTGATGTACCTCGGCCAGGTGGTGGAGATCGGCCCGGTGGAAGCCATCTACGGCGCCGCCCGCCACCCCTACACCAGCGCGCTGCTGTCGGCGGTGCCTTCCATGGACCCGGCCAACCGCACCCAGCGCTCGCCGCTGGCCGGCGATCCGCCCAACCCGATCGACCCGCCGGCCGGCTGCCGTTTCCGCGACCGCTGCGTGCATGCGCGCGCGGTCTGTGCCGAACAGGCGCCGCGCATGCTGCCGCTGGATGCCGACGGCCGCCACTTCGCGCGCTGCCACATGAACGACCTCGCCTCCGGCTACGCCAGCTCGGCGCCGGCGGCCAACCCGGAGGCGGTGCAATGAGCAAGCCCCTACTCAGCGTGCGCGACCTCAATGTGCGCTTCCACGGCGAACGCAACGCCAGCGCCCTGAACGGCGTCAGCTTCGACCTCGCCGAGGGCGAGGTGCTCGGCCTGCTGGGCGAATCCGGCTCCGGCAAGAGCGTCACCCTGCGCACCCTGCTGAAGCTGCACCCGCCGGCGCGCACCAGCATGAGCGGCCACATCCGCGTCGGCGACACCGATGTCATGGCGCTGCAGGGCCGCGCGCTGGAGCAGTACCGCGGCGGCATGGCGTCCATGGTGTTCCAGGACCCCGGCCTGGCCTTCGACCCGCTGTACACCGTGGGCGAGCAGATCGTCGAAACCATCCTCGCCCATGAGCGCATCGGCGCCGATGCCGCCCGCGCCCGTGCGCTGGAGCTGATGGAACGGGTGCAGATTCCGCAGGCCCGGCGGCGGCTGGATGCCTATCCCTTCGAGATGTCCGGTGGCATGCGCCAGCGCGCCATGATCGCCCTCGCGCTGGCCTGCCGGCCCAAGCTGCTGCTGGCGGACGAGCCCACCACCGCGCTGGATGCCACCGTGCAGATCCAGGTACTGCTGCTGTTGCGCGAGCTGCAGCGGGAGCTGGGCATGTCGGTGATCTTCGTCACCCACGACATCGGCGCCGCGGTGGAAGTGTCCGACCGGCTGGCGGTGATGTATGGCGGCCGCATCGTCGAAGAAGGCAGCGTGGCCGACGTCGTGCAGCGCCCCGCCCATCCGTATACTGCCGGCCTGCTCGCTTCCACCGTGGTGGATGTGCCGCGCGACCAGGCGCTGCCGGCGATTCCCGGCGCGCCGCCGGATCTCGCCGCGCTGCCGCCCGGCTGTGCCTTCGCCCCGCGTTGCGCGCATGCGAGCGCCCAATGCCGCGAGCAGGTGCCGGCGCTGCAGGCGATGGAAGGCGATGAACGCCACCGCGCCGCCTGCTGGCACGCCCTGCTGCAGCCGGCCCACGCCTGAGGGAGACCATGGAAAACGCGCCCGAAACCGTAGACAAATCCCGCGGCCGCCTCACCGACGAGGTGTGCAAACGCATTGCCGACGACATCGTCCTCGGCCACTTCGCGCCGGGTGCGCGGCTGGAGGAATACGCGCTGGCAGAGCGCTACGGCGTGTCGCGCACGCCGGTGCGGGAGGCCATCAAGCTGCTCGCCATCTCCGGCCTGGTGGTCTACAAGCCCAACCGCGGCGCCTCGGTGGCGCAGATGACGCCGGAGCAGCTGGACTACACCTTCGAGGCCATCGGCGAGCTGGAAGCCGCCTGCGCCCGCCATGCCGCGCTGCGCATGAACGAGGCCGAGCGCGCCCGGCTGGCGGCGCTGCACGAAGCCAGCCGCGCCGCGCTGCAGAGCCGCGACATGGAAACCTACTCCGCGCTCAACGTCGAGTTCCATGAGCTGATCATGGATGCGGCGCACAACCCGGTGCTGAAGGAGGTGACCGCCGCGCTGCGCACCCGCGTCACCCCCTTCCGCCGCACCCAGTTCCGCGATTTCGAGCGCATTGGCGCCTCCTTCGCCGAGCACGCCACCATCGTCGAGGCGCTGCTGTCGGGCGACGCGCTGGGCGCCTTCCGCGAGATGCGCGCCCACCTGCTCTCCGCCCGCAGCGCTTCCCAGCGCCTGTCGCCGCTGTGGGGCAAGGGTGAAGGCAGTTGAGGACCGGAATCGTGGCGACAGAACGAAACATTGAAGTGGTGACCCCAAGGGCGGCAGCGGGCCGCCGATGACAACAGAGAGACGAGCAATGAAAGTCCTTACCGCCTTCCCCGGGCGCATGACGCCAGCCGCGGGGTGCAAACCAGCGGCCGCTGCCGCGCTGCGCCTTGCCCAGCGCCTTTCCACCCAAGCCGTGTCGCGGGAGGCCGGGCGATGAAGCACTTCAAGTTCGACTGGTTCATGAAGGGCATGGTGGTGGCGGTGCTGCTGGCCACCCTCTGGCCGGAACCCGGCGCCCACGGCGGCTGGCTGCATCCGGATCTGCTGAATAAGATCGGCGTGGCGCTGATCTTCTTCCTCAACGGCCTGGGCCTGAGCTTCGCCGCGCTGCGCCAGGGTACCGCCCAGTGGCGGGTGCATCTGCTGGTGCAGGGCATCACCTTCGGCCTCTTCCCCATCCTCGGCCTGGGCATCCTGTTCGTCACCCAGGGCTGGATGAAGCCGGATCTGCAGCTGGGCTTCTTCTACCTGTGCGCGCTGCCGTCCACCGTGTCGTCCTCGGTGGCGCTCACCGCGGTGGCCAAGGGCAACGTGCCGGTGGCGGTATTCAACGCCACGCTGTCCAGCCTGCTGGGCGTGGTGCTGACGCCGCTGTGGCTGGGCCTGGTGATCGGCCACAGCGGGGCAGAATTCCCGGTGGGCGACGTGATGCTGGATCTCTGCCTGTGGCTGCTGCTGCCGCTGGCGGTGGGCCAGCTCTCCCGCCCGCTGCTGGGCGCCTGGGCGCACCGGCACAAGAAGCGCCTGGCGCTGGTGGATCGCATCACCATCCTGGTGCTGGTCTACACCTCCTTCGCCGACTCGGTGGCCCAGGGCGTGTGGTCCCACTACGGCGTCGCCGCGGTGCTGGAAGCGGCGGTGGGTTCGGCACTGGTGTTCTGCGTGGTGATCTACGCGCTGAACGCGCTGTGCCGCGCCATCGGCATCCGCGAGCCGGAGCGCTATGCGGCGGTGTTCTGCGGTTCGAAGAAGACGCTGGCCTCCGGCGTGCCCATGGCCCAACTGATCTTCGGCGCCAACCCGGCGCTGGGGCTGATCCTGCTGCCCATCATGATCTACCACCCCTTCCAGCTCGCCGTCGGCGGCGTGCTGGCGCAGAAGTGGGCGAAGGAGCGGGAGCAGGCCGAGAGCGAGGCCGCGAAGGTGGTGGCTCAGGGGTGAGGTGGTTCAGGTAGCCTGCTGTCGCTGTCGCTGTCGCTGTCGCTGTCGCTGTCGCTGTCGCTGTCGCTGTCGCTATGGCAGGCGCAGGTTTTCTCCCTCCCCCCTCGCGGGGGAGGGTCGGGGAGAGGGGGCGCCCCGAAAGGGGCGAAGGTTGGTCACTCCAGCGCCGCTTCCCCCTCTCCCCCGGCCCCTCTCCCGCGAGGGGAGAGGGGAGCAAACCTGCCCGCCATGCGGGCGGCACTGCGGTGGGTTTTCTGCTCCAGCGACAGATACCCCGCCGGTAAACGAACAACGGGCTCCTCGCGGAGCCCGTTTTCATTCATCGCGCAGACCGTGCGATGGCGCTTCAGCCGCCGTACATCACCTGACCCTCGACCAGGGTGTAGCGCACCTGGCCGGGCAGCTCCAGGCCGAGGAAGGGCGTGTTCTTGCCCTGGCTCTTCAGCGCTTCGCGGCTCACCGTGGTGTAGGCCGCCGGGTCGAACACGCAGACGTCGGCGCGGGCGCCGGCAGCCAGGTGGCCGGCCTTGGTGATGCCGACGATGGCGGCGGCGTCGGAGGTGATGCGGGCCAGCGCCTGCACCAGCGGCAGCTTGGCCTCGGCGGCCCACTTCAGCGTCAGCGGCAGCAGCAGTTCCATGCCGGTGGCGCCGGCTTCGGATTCGGAGAAGGGCGTCTGCTTGCCGTCGTCGTCCACCGGGGTGTGGTCGGAGCACACCGCGTTGATGCGGCCTTCGGCCAGGCCCTGCACCAGCGCCTCGCGGTCGCGGTTGCTGCGCAGCGGCGGCACCAGGTGGCAGTTGGCGTTGAAGTAGCCGATGTCCATGTCGGACAGGTGCAGGTGGTTGATGGAGACGTCGCAGCTCACATCCATGCCCTCGGCGCGGGCTTGGTCCACCAGGGCGAGGCCGGCGGCGCTGGAGAGGCGGGTGACGTGCAGCTTGGCGCCGGTGATCTTGGCCAGTTGCAGGTAGGTGTAGAGCGCCACCGTTTCCGCCGCCACCGGGATGCCGGGCAGGCCGAGGCGGCTGGCGACCTCGCCGTCGTGGGCGTAGCCGCCGCGGGCGAGGAAGGGGGCGATGGGCTGCAGCCAGACGCGGAAGCCGAAGGTGGCGGCGTACTGCATCGCCCGCATCAGCACCATGTTGTCGACGATGGGCACGTTGGCCTGGCTGAAGGCGACGCAGCCGGCTTCCACCAGCTCGGCCATCTCCGACAGGCGCTCGCCCTTCAGCCCCAGCGTCAGCGCGCCGACCGGGTAGATGTGGGCACGGTTGAGCTTCTTGGCGCGGTAGCAGAGCATTTCCACCAGGCCGGGTTCGTCCAGCACCGGATCGGTGTCGGGCGGAATGGCGAGGCTGGTGATGCCGCCGGCCATGGCGGCTTCCATTTCGGTTTCCAGCGTGGCGAGGTATTCGAAGCCGGGCTCGCGCAGGCGGGCGGCGATGTCGATGAGGCCAGGGCAGACGACGAGGCCGTCGGCATCGATGTGGCGGTCGGCTTCGAAGCCGGCGGGGGCGCTGCCCAGGCCGACGACGCGGCCGTCGGCGATGTAGACGTCCTGGACGCGGTCGACTTGGTTGGCCGGATCGATGACCCGGCCCTTGGCGATCTGAATTCTCATCCCTAGTTCCTTACTGTCCGGCGAGCATGCTCATCACCGCCATGCGCACGGCGATGCCGAAGGTGACCTGGGGCAGGATCACCGCCTGGGCGCCGTCGGCCACGGCGGAGTCGATCTCCACGCCGCGGTTCATCGGCCCCGGGTGCATGACGATGGCGTCGGGGTGGGCGAGCGCCAGCTTCTCCTGCGTGAGGCCCCACATCTTGTAGTACTCCTGCGGTGTGGGCAGCAGGGCGCCGTTCATGCGTTCGTTCTGCAGCCGCAGCATCATCACCACGTCCACATCCTTGAGGCCGGCGCTCATGTCGTGGAACACGCGCACGCCCAGGCGCTCGACATCGGTCGGCAGCAGGGTTCTCGGGCCGATCACGCGGATTTCGGGCACGCCCAGCGTGGTCAGCGCGGCGATCTGGGAGCGGGCGACGCGGGAGTGCAGTACGTCGCCGACGATGGCGATCACCAGGTTGGAGAAGTCGCGCTTGTAGTGGCGGATGGTGTACATGTCCAGCAGGCCCTGCGTGGGGTGCGCATGGCGGCCGTCGCCGGCATTGACCACGTGGATGTGGTCGCGCGCGGTGGCCTGCAGGTGCTGGGCGATGAGCACCGGCGCGCCGCTGGCGGCATGGCGCACGACGAACATGTCGGCCTGCATCGCACACAGGTTGTCCACCGTGTCCAGCAGGCTTTCGCCCTTGGCGGCGGAGCTGGTGGAGACGTTGAGGTTCACCACGTCGGCGGACAGGCGCTTGGCGGCGATCTCGAAGGTGGTGCGGGTGCGGGTGGAGTTTTCGAAGAACAGGTTGAAGATGCTCTTGCCGCGCAGCAGCGGCAGCTTCTTCACCTCGCGCTCGGCCACTTCGGTGAAGGGCGCGGCGGTGTCGAGGATGGCGGTGATGACGTCGCGCGGCAGTCCGTCCAGCGTCAGCAGGTGCTGCAGCTCGCCATGCTTGTTCAGTTGGGGGTTACGCATCGATCAGCCTCAGGGTCAGCGTGCCGTCCTCTTCGCGTTCGAGCTGGAGGTTCTGGCTGGCGGGAAGGGATTCCGGCAGGGTGAGGGCGCAGTAGCGCGCGGCGATGGGCAGTTCGCGGTCGCCACGGTCCACCAGCACCGCGAGTTCGACGCGGGCGGGGCGGCCGAAGTCGAACAGCTCGTTGAGCGCGGCACGGGTGGTGCGGCCGGTGTAGAGCACGTCGTCCACGATGATCACCGGCGCGCCTTCCACCGCGAAGGGGATCTCGGTGCGCTGGGGCTGCGGATGCAGGCCGCGGGCGCCGTAGTCGTCGCGGTAGAAGGAGACGTCGATGGCGCCGGGCGGTTGGGTGAGGCCCAGCTCCTGCTGCAGGCGCTCGGCCAGCCACACGCCACCGGTGTGGATGCCGACGAGCACGGTGTCGGGCGTGACATGGGGGCGCATCTGCGCGGCGAGTTGCCGGCAGAGCGTTTCAGCGTCAGGCAGTTGCATGTCGGGTTGAGTCCAGGAAGTGTTGCAGGATCAATTGCGCGGCAACGGCATCCACCGCCGCCTTGCGGCCGCGCCAGTCGCGCACGCCGGCTTCGCGCATCTCGGCGTCGGCGGCGGCGGAGGACAGGCGTTCGTCCACCGTTGCCACCGGCAGGCTGAAGCGGCCGTGCAGTTGATTGGCGAAGCGGCGGCAGCGCGCGGTGAGTTCGTGCGGCGTGCCGTCGAGGTGGGTGGGCAGGCCCACCACCAGGGCGACCGGCTTCCACTCTTCGAGCAGGCGCCCGATGGCGTTGAAGCGGTCGTTGTTGCTCTCTTCGTGCAGCGTCAGCAGGGCACTGGCCTGACCGGTCTCCAGTTCGCCGACCGCCACGCCGATGCGGGCGAGGCCGAAATCGAAACCGAGTACCGTGCCGCGTAGCGGCTGCGAAACGGGATGGAACGAGGCGGAGACCGGGGCGCCCGGATCAGGCATGCCCGGCGACCTCGCTGAGCTTGGCGAAGTCGATGCCCAGCTTCTGCATCGCCGCCACCAGCCGCTCTTCCGGCGGCAGGTCGAAGACGATGGCCATGTCGGCTTCGACGGTGAGCCAGGCGTTGTCGGCGATCTCCTGCTCCAGCTGGCCGGCGGCCCAGCCGGCGTAGCCCAGGGTGATCAGGACCTCGCCCGGCTGGCCGTTGCTGCCGATGGATTGCAGGATGTCGCGGCTGCTGGTGAGGCCGACGTCGTCGTTCACCCGCAGCGTGGAGTGCCAGTCGCCGGAAGGCCGATGCAGCACGAAGCCGCGGTCGGTCTGCACCGGGCCGCCGAAATACACTGGCTGGGCGGCGAAGCCCTCGGCTTCCAGCGGCAGCTCCACTCGTTCGAACAGCGCGGCAACGGTCATGTCGATCGGGCGGTTGATGATGATGCCCAAGGCGCCTTGCTCGTTATGTTCCGCGATGTAGGTGAGGGTGCGGGAGAAATGGGGATCGGCCATGTTGGGCATGGCGATCAGGAAGTGATGTGTGAGGTTGGCCGTGGGCGTTTCCATGCGCGGCATTTTACGCCGTCGCCGCGGTGGATGCGCGAGGAAGCGCTGCGCGGGCGGGCGACGCATAATCGCGGTCCCGCTCCTGCCTGCGCGCTAGCCGCGCCACACCATGTCTTCCGCCCTCGTCTGGTTCCGCCGCGACCTGCGCAGTTTCGACCATGCCGCCCTGTACCACGCGCTGCGCGCGGCGGACCGGGTCTATTGCGCTTTCGTTTTCGACACCGAGATCCTGGATGTGCTGCCCAGCCGCTGCGACCGCCGGGTGGACTTCATCCATGCCGCGGTGGTCGAGCTGGACGCCGCGCTACGCCAGCTGGCGCAGCAGGCCGGTGCCGCCGGTAGTGGGCTGATCGTGCGCCATGGCCGTGCCGACGAGGAGATCCCCAGGCTGGCGGGCGAACTGGGCGTGGACATGGTGTTCGCCAACCGCGACTACGAGCCGACGGCCATTGCCCGCGACGGCAGGGTGAGTGCGCAACTGGCGCGGGCGCGCATCGGGTTCGCCGATTTCAAGGACCAGGTGATCTTCGAGCGTGACGAGGTGCTGAGCCAGACCGGTCAGCCCTACAGCGTGTTCACGCCCTACAGCAAGACCTGGCTGAAGCAGCTGGACGATTTCCAGGTGCGCGCCTATCCGGTGGAAAAGTACGCGGCGGCGCTGGCCGCAGCACCAGCGGGCGGCGGCGTGCCGACGCTGGCGGACATCGGTTTCAGCGCCAGCGATCTCGCCGAGCTGCGCCTGCCCACCGGCATGAGCGGCGGCGGCAGCCTGTTCGAGGATTTCCGCGGCCGCATTGGCCGTTACCAGCGTGCACGGGATTTTCCAGCGGTGAAGGGCGTGTCCTATCTTTCCGCCCATCTGCGCTTCGGCACCGTCTCCATCCGCGAACTGGCCGGCCATGCCTGGCGCGAGGGCGGCGCGGGGGCGGAAACCTGGCTGAAGGAACTGATCTGGCGCGATTTCTACCAGATGATCCTGTGGCACCGGCCGGACGTGGTGGACCACGCCTTCCGCCCGGAATACGAGGCCATCCGCTGGGACGAGGCGCCGGCGCTGTTCGACGCCTGGCGCGAGGCGCGAACCGGCTACCCGCTGGTGGATGCGGCGATGCGCCAGCTCAGCAGCAGCGGCTACATGCACAACCGCCTGCGCATGGTCACCGCCTCCTTCCTGACCAAGGACCTGGGTGTGGACTGGCGCCTGGGCGAGCGCCATTTCGCCGGGCTGCTGCTGGATTACGACCTGGCGGCGAACAACGGTGGCTGGCAATGGGCGGCCTCCACCGGCTGCGATGCCCAGCCCTGGTTCCGCATCTTCAATCCGGTGACGCAATCGGAAAAATTCGATCCGGAGGGCAAGTTCATCCGCCGCTACCTGCCGGAACTTGCCAGGGTGCCGGACAAGTTCATTCATGCACCGTGGAAGATGGGCGGCATAGACCAGAGCGTGGCGGGCGTGCGCATCGGCGTGGATTACCCGGTGCCGGTGGTGGATCACGCCGAGGCCAGGGAGCGGACGCTGGCGCGCTTCGGCGTGCTGGCCAAGGGATGAACGAAAACGGCGAGGGCGCTTGCGCGGCCCTCGCCGTTGTTGTCGCTCAATGGAGCGTTCAGACCTGCGCGCGCGCGGTGTAGCGGCCCAGCAGCTCCAGTAGCTCCTCTTCCTGGTAGGGCTTGCCGAGGTAGTGGTTGGCGCCGACTTCCTCGGCGTAGCGGCGGTGCTTGTCCGCCAGCCGGGAGGTGATCATGATCACCGGCACCAGGCGGGTGCGGGCATCGGCGCGGATGTTGCGCACCAGGTCGAAGCCGTCCATGCGCGGCATCTCGATGTCGGACAAGATCACGTCCGGCACTGTCTCGATCAGCTTCTCCAGCGCATCCACGCCGTCCTTGGCGGTGACCACCCGGTAGCCTTCGCGCTCCAGCAGGCGGCCGGTGATCTTGCGCACGGTGAGCGAGTCATCGACCACCATCACCGTCGGCTGGCTGGGCGGCGCGGCGACTGCCGGCTGCGTGTTGTCCTCACCGCCATCCTCGTCCGCTTCGGCCAGGCTGCGGCTGGCCAGTGCCACCGGGTTCAGGATGAGCACGATCTCGCCGTCGCCCAGCACGGTGGCGCCGGACATGCCGACGATGCGTGCCAGCTGCGGCCCGGCGTTCTTGACCACGATTTCCTGGTTGCCGCGCAGTGCATCCACATGCAGCGCCAGCGTCTGCGCGCCGGCGCGCAGCAGCAGCACCCAGTTGTAGCGCTGCACCTCGGGCCGCGTCTGGCGGTCGCCCAGCAGGCGCGGCAGGTAGCGGTAGGCGTAGCGCTCGCCCATCCACTCGGTGCCCTTGTCGTTGCGCAGCTTCTCCAGCGCGTCCGCCTTCAGCTCCATGACCTGGGCGACCATGCTGGACGGAATCGCGTAGCTGCGGCCGCCGGCGCGCACCAGCAGCGCCTGCGTCACCGCCAGCGTCAGCGGCAGGTAGATGCGGAACACCGTGCCCTTGCCGGCGTCGCTGTGTACATCGATGCGGCCGCCGACCGCAGCGGTTTCCGCCTTGACCACGTCCATGCCGACGCCGCGGCCGGCAACGGTGGAAACCGCGCCGGCGGTGGTGAAGCCGGGGACGAAGATGAGGTTGGTCAGGCGCCGTTCGTCCGCATGTTCGTCCCCGGTCAGCAGGCCGTTTGCGCGGGCGCGTTCGGCGATGCGGGCGAAGTCCAGGCCGGCGCCGTCATCGCTCAGTTCCAGCGCGATTTCATTGCCTTCCTGGCTGACACTGAGGGTGATCTGGCCGATGGCCGCCTTGCCGCTGGCCTCGCGCTGGGCGGGGGCCTCGATGCCGTGGGCGAGCGCGTTGCGCAGCAGGTGCTCCAGTGGCGCCACCATGTGTTCCAGCACGCCACGGTCAACTTCGATGCGGCCGCCGCGCAGGTCCAGGTTGGCGCGCTTGCCGAGGTCCTTGGCGGCCTGGCGGACGACGCGGTAGAGGCGGTCGGCGAGGCTGTCGAAGGGCACCATGCGCACGCTCATCAGCGCTTGCTGCAGCTCGCGCGACAGCCGCGCCTGGCCGTGCAGGGCGATGTCGGCGCCGTCCAGGTTCTTCAGCAGGTTCTGCTGCACCGTGGTGACGTCGTTTACGCTCTCCGCCATCATCCGGGTCAGTTCCTGCAGCCGGGTGTAGCGGTCCATCTCCAGCGGGTCGAACTCGCCGTGGGCGGATTCGGCCTGGGCGATGCGCGACTGCATCTGTACTTCGGCCTGGATCTCGACCTCGCGCAGTTGGTTGCGCAGGCGGATGACGTTTTCGGTGAGGTCCAGCAGCGAGCGCCGCAGCGTGCGCAGCTCGCCTTCGATGCGGGTGCGGGCGATGCCGATTTCGCCGGCTTCGTTGACGAAGCGGTCCACCATGTCGGCGCGCACCCGCAGCGTGGGCGAGGCGATGCCTTCGATGTCGGCGCTGTCCTTGCCATCGGCGTGCTCGCCGGCGGCGGCTTCAGCGGTGGGCGCCGTCGCGGTGGTGTCGATGCCGCTGGCGGCCTTCGCGGGCGACGAGGCCTCGGCGGGCGCGGGCATCTCTCCGCCGTGGGCGAGGGCGTCCATCGCCTGTTGCACGAAGTCCAGGCCGGTCGCCAGATCCTCGATCTGCGCCGCCGCGGCGCGCTTGCCCTTCTGGCCGCTTTCGAAGCGGGACTCCATCTGGTGAAGGCGTTCGCCCAGGGTCATGGCGCCGGCCATGCGGGCGCTGCCCTTCAGCGTGTGCAGCAGGCGGGCGACGGCCTGCGGATGCGCGGCCTGCTCCGGTTCGTCCTCCCAGCCGCGCAGCTGGGCGTGCAGTTCGCCGACCAGCTCGGCGCCTTCTTCCAGGAAGATGGGTAGCAGCTGTTCGTCGATGTCGTCGTGGACCGGGGAGGGCGTTTCCTCTTCTTCCACCAGCTCCGGCTCGGCGGCAATGGCCGGGCTGGTTGCGGCGGCGATTTCCTCCACAACCGGTTCCGGCAGCGGCACTTCCAGAGGCTGCGGTGCCGGCAGCTCTTCCACCATCGGGCGGGCGCTGCGGTCCAGCTGTTCGACCAGCTCCGGCACTTCCAGCGGCAGTTGCTGCTGCGCCACCTCGGCGAGCATGGCTTCCAGCGTGTCGGTGACGGTGGAGAACAGCGCGGTTTCGTCTGCCGTGGGCGGTTGGGACAGATCGCGCAGACGTTGCTGCGCATGCTCCAGCGCGCGGCCCAGGGTATGCAGCGCGGTCAGGCGGGCGGTGCCGGAGATGCCGGCCAGGGTATGGGCGGCCCGCACCGAGGGCTCTTGCGGCAGCAGCGTCGGGTTGATCGTCAGCCGGGTGAATTCCTGGTGCAGCGTGGCGATGTGGTGCCGCGCCTCGCCGAGGAAGAGGTCGTACAGCGGGCGGGAAATCTCGGTGTCGCCGAGGCGGATGAAGTCGGTGCCGCTCTCCGCCGGCTCGGCTGGCGGCGGCTCGATTGCCGGCGGTGGCGCTTCTTCCGCCACGAGCTCGCCGTCGTCGCCGGTTTCCGGCAGCGGCGGAAGGGCTTCGTCCTCCAGTTCCAGATCGATGTCGAGATCGTCCAGAACAATGGATTCATCCTGCGCGGCCGGGGCTTCAGCGTTCGGGTTGGCTTCGGCGGTTTCTTCGCTGGTCGGTTCGGCAGCAACCACCAGATCCGGCTCGGCGACTTCGAGCTCCGGCAGGGTGCCGATGTCGTCCAGCAGATAGCTGCTGTCCAGCTCCAGCGAGGTTTCCTCGGCGTGGAAGCGTTCGTCCACTGGCGCGGGAACGGGGGCCGGGGCGGCAAGCACCTCGGCTTCCACCGGCAGGATTTCGCCTTCGTCGGACAGGGCGAGATCGGGGAATTCGAGGGCGGTTTCGGTGGCGGCCTCGTGCTGTTCAGGCGCCGGAGCGTTGAGCACCGCCGGCTCCTGCGCCGGCGTGTCGGTGGCGCGCAGGCGTTCGGCTTCGGCCAGCAGCGCGGCCTCTGCGAGCGGGTCCGGGCTGCCCTGGCCGGCACCGGCTTCCAACTGGGAAACCCAGGCGGCGAAGTACTGGTGGGCGGCGTCTATCAGGTGGTGCAGCGCCGGGCTGGGCTGCCATTCCAGCTGCAGCCAGCGGTTCAGCGTCTGCTCCAGGCCCCAGGCGGCTTCGCCGAGCTCGCGCAGGCCGACCATGCGGCCGCTGCCCTTCAGCGTGTGGAAGGCGCGGCGGATGGCGGTCAGCGTCTGGTCGTCGGCCGGCGAGGTGCGGGAGAGTTCGAGCTGCTCGGCGATGGTGGCGAGAACGTCGTGCGCTTCTTCGATGAAGATGCACAGCAGTTCGGCATCGATCTCCGCATCGCTGGCTTCGATCAGCTTCTGGGTTTCGGCGGCCGGGGCGGGAACGGCGACCGGCTCCTGCGCGGGCAGGTCGAAATCCGCCAGTTCCAGCGGGGCGAGTTCCAGCGCGACGGCTTCTTCCGCTTCCGGTTCCGCCACTACAGCGGGGCCGGCGGCGGGCTCGGCGGCCGCCATCGGAGCGGCTGTGGGCTCGGCCGGAATGTCGGCGACGGGCGCGGCGTAGCTGATTTCCTCGCTGTCCTGCGCGGCCTTGCGGGCTTCCGGATCGAGGAAATCCTGCAGGGTATTGCGGCCGTGCTGCAGGGACTGGATGTAGAAGCCGAGGGCCGACAGCCTGTGGGCCAGTGCCTCGAATTCAGCCGGCTCGCCGCTGTCGCCGGCAGCGAAGCGGGCGATTTCCTCGGCGGACTGATGGACCAGCGCGATGGCTTCGGTCTCGCCCAGCAGGATGAGGGCGCCTTCGATCTGCTGCATGGGCGCCGACAGCTGGGTTAGCGGTGCGCGCTTTTCCTGGTTGCGGAAGTAATCGTCCAGCGCCTGTTCGATGTGCGCCAGGCTGCTGAGGATTTCCCGCGACAGCTGGCCCAGCGCTTCCTTTTCCTGGGCGCGGCGGGCGGCGGCGAGGCCGGGCGCGGGGCCGGCGGCCTGCAGATCGTCGCCCTGTTCCAGCGCATGCAGGCGCGCCAGGGTGGCATCCACTTGCTGGGCGAGATCGCTTTCCGCGATGCCGCGATCCGCCGCGGCCTCGGCCAGCAGCAGCGCGGTGGCGACTTCCAGGCCGACCGTCTCGGAGAAGCACAGCGGATCCTTGCGCAGCCACTGGATGAAGCCATGCAGGCCAACGACGAGGCGGTCCAGCGCCGGACGGCCGAGTTGGGCGAGGGCATTCACCAAGTCGCCGAGTTCGGCGTCGAAGCGCGGCAGGGCGGCGGCGCTGCCTTCACCAAATTCGGTCCAGGCTTCCTTGGCGGTATTCAGGCGGGTGCGCAGTGTCTGCAGCAGCGGAGCCAGCGGTACTTCGCTGACGCGGGTGCTGGCGGACGGCAGCAGGGTGTCCAGTTGCCAGGTGCTGCGCACCGCGCGTTGCTGTTCGGTGGTCGCCGGCGCCTGGGCGACGAGGTAGAGCAGCTCGCGCACCAGGCGCTCCGGCGCGGCCGGGTTGCCGGCGAGCTGGCGGCGCAGCTGGGCATCCAGCTGGGCGCACAGGCGGCGGGCGGCGTCGATGTCTACGCCGCCGGCAGCGACGGCGTCGAAGAAGGCCTGGGCGCTCCACCACAGGCTGCGTGCCAGCGGGTGTTGCTGCAGGGCTTCGATGTCGGCGGCGGCGGCGCGCATTTCCGCCGGGCCGTTGGCCTGGCCGGGGCGGCGCAGCAGGTCCAGCAGACCGCGTTCGAAGCGAGTGCGCAGGGAGCGCAGCGCGAGTTGCAGCGCCGCGCCTTCGGGGGGGCGCTGTTCTTCGGTACGGCGCGGGGCGCGGATGCCGAGGTCGGGGAAGAAGAGCTCGACCGGCGAGGCCTTGTCGCCGCGGGCGGTGTTGATTTCCTGGTACAGCGGAGCCAGCCGCATCGGCTGGTCTGGCGCGCCGCGGGCGATTTCTTCGAGGTAGTTGCCGATGCTGGCCAGGGCGCGGCGCACCAGCGCCAGGATGGTGTCGTCCACCGGCATTTCGCCGCGGGCGAGCTTGCCCAGCAGCTGGTCGAGCGCGGCGGCGAACTGGGTGAGACCGTCGAGGCCGACGATGGACAGGGCGCCGCGCACCTGGTGCAGGTGCGTCTGCGCGAACTGGACCTGGGTGGCGCCGTCGCTCGCGCTGCCGGCCTGTTCCAGCGCTTCGGCCGCACGCGCGAGCGCGAGGTCGATTTCGCTCTTGACCCAGGTGAGCGGACCGAGGTCGGCTTCGATGGCTTGCGTCATGTGTTTGTCTCTTGCGCCGCTGCTCAGACCTTGAAGCCGGAAACCGAGCCTTTCAGTTCCACCGCGAGGTCGGCGAGCTGGCCGATGGAGACCGCGGTCTGCTTGGTGCCCAGGGTGGTCTGCTCGGTAATGGCGAGAATGTCCTTCATGGTTTCCGCCACCCGGGTGGCAGTGGCCGCCTGCTGCTGGGTGTCGGTGGAGATCTGTTCGATCAGGCGGGCGGCCTCGATGGACACCTGGCCGATCTCGGCCAGCGCCTGGCCGGCGGCGTCGGACAGCTGGGCGCCCTCGACCACGTCGCGGGTGGCGTTTTCCATGGCGCCGACCGCATCCTGGGTGTCGGTCTGAATGGTCTTCACGATCGCCGAGATCTGCTTGGTTGCCTCGGCGGAGCGTTCCGCCAGGCGCTGCACTTCTTCCGCAACCACGGTGAAGCCGCGGCCGGCGTCGCCGGCGGATGCGGCCTGGATGGCGGCGTTCAGCGCCAGCACGTTGGTCTGCTCGGTAATGTCCGAAATCAGTTCCACGATTTCGCCGATCTCCTGGGAGGACTCGCCCAGGCGCTTGATGCGCTTGGAGGTTTCCTGGATCTGCTCGCGGATTTCGTTCATGCCCTTGATGGTGTTTTCCACCGCGTGGGCGCCCTTGCGCACCGATTCCAGCGAGCGGCGGGCAACCTGCGCGGACTGCAGCGCGCGTTCGGAGGAGTCGGTCATCGACGCTGCCATGCGCTGCACGGTGGAGCCGGCTTCCTCGATCTCGCGCGACTGGCGCTCGGTGGCGCCCAGCAGTTCGCTGGAGGTCTTCTGCGCCGACTGGGTGGCGGCGGTCACGCGGGTGGCGGCGTCGTTGATCCGGCGTACCAGCACCGAGAGTTCTTCAATGGTGTAGTTCACCGAGTCGGCGATGGCGCCGGTGATGTCCTCGGTAACCGTGGCGCGGATGGTGAGGTCGCCGTCGGCGAGGTCGCCCATCTCGTTCATCAGCCGCAGAATCGCCTGCTGTGTGAGGTTGCGCTCGTTTTCCGCCGACTGGCGCTGGGTTTCGGCGGCGGCACGGCGGGTGGCGAGGTCGTCGTTGTAGACCTTGGCCATGAAGCCGAGAACGGCGAGGCCGAGCAGGGCGGTGACGGCGATCAGCGCGGAAACCAGGCTGAAGCCGCGGCTGTTGCTGTTGAGCGCTTCGGCCAGCGCCTGGGTCTGCGTCAGCAGCGGGGCGGAGTCGCGGAAGATGCGGCTGCCGGCCTGCTTGGCCTGCACCAGCAGCTGGATGTTGCCGAGGATGCCGGATACCGCTTCCAGCGTTTCCTTGGCGGCTTCGTCCATTTCGGTGATGCGGGCGCGGATCTCGGCGTCGGCCGCCATCTGCGACAGCAGGCCCAGCTGCTCGCGAAAGGCGTTGGTGTCCTTGCCCAGCAGGAAGGCGACTTCCGGGTCGATGGCGTCGGCCACCAGCAAGGCGTTGGCGTTCTTGGCGATACGCTGGGTCAGCATCACCGCGCGGTTGGCGGTGACGATGTCGCGGGCGCTGGCGCCGCCCTGCAGCTTGAGCGCGGCGACCTGTTCGGAGAGATCCAGCAGGCCGGCGTTGCCGTTGTTGATGGTGGCCACCGAGGCGTTCAGGGTGACCAGGTTCTTTTCCTGGGCGAGGAGCTGGCGGGCGTCCTGCTCGCTCTTGTGCCAGGTTTCCGCCAGCGTCTGCAGCGCCGGGCGGGCTGCGTCCGGAACCGAGGGCACGTAGCCGCCATCGACCTCGCCGCCTCTTTCCAGCGCGGTCAGCAGGCCGGTGAAGCGGGCGCTGCCGCTGCGCAGTTCGTTGAAGGCCTGGCCGTTGCCCTGCAGCGCGAGCTGGGCGGACTTGGCGATCTGCTGCGACAGCATCTGCATTTCACCGGCGGCGGCCACGTGGGTGGTGGCGTCGGCGGACTGGCGGCCCTGGTAGATGACCAGGCCGGCAGTGGCCGCGACCAGCAGGGCGAAGCCGATGCCGAGGATGCGGATCTGCTCGGTCACCGGGCGATCGCCGAGCAGGCGCTTGCGCGGTGCGGGAGGCCGCCCGGGAACGTGCGTCTCCATGATGGTGGTGTCCGGAGCGGAACTGCCCGCGGTAGCCATTTTCTTGCCGAAGGAGAGCTTCAATGCCATGTTGCGTGCTCCGCCGCTATAGCGTGTGGGATTCGATTGGGAAAGGGAGGGGGCGCGTCAGCCGGCGCCGGCGTCGAGGAAGCCGGCATGGGCGAGCAGGCGCTGAACATCAAGGCGCAGCCAGGGGCGGTCCTGCACGTCGCGCAGGCGCTGCCCCACCCACGGCCGTTCGTCCGCGGGATTGCTGTCGGCTTCGAAATCGTCCCCGCTGCGCAGGCCGGACGCGCGGGAAACCAGCAGGGCACAGTGCACCCCGTGGCGCGCGCCGACCAGCAGCAGGCGGGCATGACCGGAGGGCGCCACCAGCGGCCCGCCGTGGAAAGCAGAGAAGTCCACCACGCCGTAGAGTGTGCCACGCACATTGGCCAGGCCCCGGTACCAGGGCTGGGTGAGCGGCACCGGCGACAGCGGCGGCGGCGGCAGGACTTCACCGGAATCGGCCAGGGCGACCAGCCAGTTCTCGTTGCCAGCCTGCACGCCCAGCAGGCCGCGGCGTTCGCCGCTCTTCGCTTCGGCCAGGCGGCGAACCAGGCTTTCCTGGAACTCGCGCAGACTGATCCTCTTGGACATGGTGAGCCTGTTTCCGAGTGACGGTTACTTGATGGCCTCGATGCGGGCCAGCAATTCCTTGTGGTCCACCGGCTTGACCAGGTAGTCGTAGGCGCCCTGGCGCATGCCCCAGATCTTGTCCGTCTCCAGCGATTTGCTGGTGCACATGATGATGGGGATGGCGCGGGTGGCGTCGTCACGCGAAATGGTGCGGGTGGCCTGGAAGCCGTTCATGCCGGGCATGACGACATCCATCAGGATGAGGTCGGGCAGTTCGCTGCGGCTCTTGGAGATCGCGTCTTCGCCGTTTTCGGCGGTGACGACCGTGTAGCCGTTGCGGGTGAGGACGTCGGTGAGGACGAAGCGCTCGGTGGGCGAGTCGTCGACAACGAGGATTTTCTTGATCGGCATGGTCGGCGTCATTCCATGGGCGGGTTCAACGGGACGCGCGGCCGCTGTGCGCCGCGACCGCCTTCAGCAGGCTGTCCTTGGTGAAGGGCTTGGTGAGGTATTCGTCGGAACCGACCATGCGGCCGCGAGCGCGGTCGAACAGGCCATCCTTGGACGAAAGCATGATCACCGGCGTGGATGACAGGTGGGCGTTCTTCTTGATCAGCGCGCAGGTCTGGTAGCCGTCCAGGCGCGGCATCATGATGTCGACGAAAATGACGTCGGGGTGGTGGTCGGCGATCTTGGCGAGGGCGTCGAAGCCGTCCTCCGCCAGCAACACCTGGCATCCAGCCTGGCCCAGGAAGATTTCCGCGCTGCGGCGGATGGTGTTGCTGTCGTCTATGACCATCACCTTGAGTCCGGTCAGGTCCATGGTGTCAGTCCTCGGTTTCCCTGCGCGGTGAGTGCGAGAACCGCATCATACGCAAGGCGTAGGCGGCGGGGAAACTTCGGCTGCTTCAATGTCATATTTCGACGAGCTCGAAGTCTTCCTTGCGGGCGCCGCACTCGGGGCAGGTCCAGTTCGGGGGGATATCGTCCCAGCGGGTGCCGGGGGCGATGCCTTCATCAGGCAGGCCGGCAGCTTCGTCATAGATGAAGCCGCAGATCAGGCACATGTAGGTCTTGTAGGGTGCGTCAGCCATCGCTTGGCGTGTTCGGCTTGGATTGGCGGTAAAATCCGTCGCATCTTACCCCATTTTTCCGGCCGCGCCAGACGCGCCGGTATCCCTTCTGTCATGCCAGTTGCAATGCCGGATGCTCCCCCCGTCGTTCTATGTCTGTCTGCCGGTGACGCCACCGGTGGTGGCGGTCTGCCGTCCGATATCCTGACCCTGGCGAGCATGGGTTGCCACCCGCTCGCCATCCAGACCGCGGTGGTCGTGCGTGATACCCGCGGCATCGAGGAAACCCTGGCGCTGGAGCCGGACATGGTTGCCGCCCAGGCGCGCGCCGTGCTGGAGGATATCCAGGTGCACGCCTTCAAGCTCGGCTACTGCGGCAGCGTGGAGAACGTCGCCGCCGTCGCCGAGATCCTGTCCGACTACCCGGAGGTGCCGCTGGTCGTTGAACCCGCGCTGTACGCTGGCGTGGAGGAGGGCGCCGACGAGGACGTGGTTGCCGCGCTGACCGAACTGATCCTGCCGCAGACCTCGCTGCTGGTCGCCGGTCGCCACGAGGTGATGCGGCTGGCCGGTATCGATGCCGACGACGACAGCGAGGAAGCGCTATCGGCCGAAGAGGCGGTCGCCCGCCTGCTCGCCCTCGGCACGGAATATGTGCTGCTGACCGGCGGCAGCGAGCAGGGGCCGCAGGTGATCAACGTGCTGCTGGGCGAAGGTGGCGTGGTTCGCACCGATGCCTGGGAGCGCCTGCCCTCGCGTTATCTTGGGGCCGGCGCCACGCTGGCCGCCGCCGCGGTAGCTGCGCTGGCGCACGGTATGACGATGCCGGAAGCGGTGCGCGAGGCGCAGGAGTTTGCTCAGCAGGCGCTGCGCCATGCTTACCGCCCGGGTATGGGTCTGGCGCTGCCGGATCGCTTCTTCTGGGCGCGGGTGCATGAGGCCGATGATGAGTGAGCGGCGCTGGGCCGGCCTGCGCGGCCTGTACGCGGTGACACCGGAGCTGGATGACACCGCCGCGCTGCTGGCCGCGGTGGACAAGGTGCTGGCCGGCACGCCGGCGCTGCTGCAATACCGCGGCAAATCGCCGGATCGCGCGCTGCGCTGCGAGCAGGCGCAGGCGGTGGCGGCGCGCTGCCGGGCCGCTGGCGTGCCGCTGGTGGTCAATGACGACCTCGAACTGGCCTTGGCGGTTGAGGCTGAAGGCGTACACCTCGGACGGGACGATGGCGACATCGCTGCAGCCCGTGCTGCGCTGGGGCCGCAGCGCCTGCTGGGCGTGTCCTGCTACGACGAGTGGGCGCTGGCGCAGGCTGGCGCCCGGGCCGGAGCCGACTATGTCGCCTTCGGCGCGATGTTCCCCTCGCCGACCAAGCCGCAGGCGGTGCGCGCGCCGCTGGAACTGCTCGGCCGTGCCCGCCGCGAACTGGGCGTGGCAGTGGTGGCGATAGGCGGCATCACGCTGGCGCGTGCGCCGACGCTGGTCGAAGCCGGCGCCGACCTGCTCGCCGTCATCACCGACGTCTTCGATGCGGCCGATCCCGCCGAGCGCGCACGCGCCTACCGCCAACTCTACGTTCCGGGCTGAACCGCAGCGGCGGCGGGGCATCACCCTGCCGCGCCGGCTTCACCCTTTCCTTCATCGTTTTTTCCCTTTCCTCCGCGAGTCCGCCTTATGTCCGATTCCAGCAGCCGCAACGAAGCCTTGTTCCAGCGCGCCCAGCGCACCATTCCCGGCGGTGTCAATTCGCCGGTGCGCGCCTTCCGCTCGGTAGGCGGTACGCCGCGCTTCATCGAGCGTGCCGAGGGCGCGCGGGTGTGGGATGCGGACGGCAAGGCCTATGTGGACTACGTCGGTTCCTGGGGGCCGGCGATCACCGGCCATGCCCATCCGGCCATCGTCGAGGCGGTGCGCGAGGCGGCGCTGCGTGGCTTGTCCTTCGGCGCGCCGACCGAGAGCGAGGTGGAGATGGCCGAGCGCATCTGCGCGCTGCTGCCTTCGGTGGAAATGGTGCGGCTGGTGAGCTCCGGCACTGAGGCCACGATGAGCGCCATCCGCCTCGCCCGGGGCTTCACCGGGCGCGACGCCATCGTCAAGTTCGAGGGCTGCTACCACGGCCATGCCGATAGCCTGCTGGTGAAGGCCGGCTCCGGTCTGCTGACCTTCGGCAACCCGTCCTCCGGCGGCGTGCCGGCAGACTTCGCCCACCACACCATCGTGCTCGACTACAACGACCTGGAGCAGGTGGAGACCGCCTTCAAGGCGCGCGGCAAGGAGATCGCCGCCATCATCGTCGAGCCGGTGGCCGGCAACATGAACCTGGTGAAGCCGGCGCCCGGCTTCCTCGAAGGCCTGCGCCGGCTGTGCGACGAGTACGGCACCGTGCTGATCTTCGACGAGGTGATGACCGGCTTCCGCGTCGGCCCGCAGGGCGCGCAAGGGCTGTACGGCATCGTTCCCGACCTGACCACGCTGGGCAAGGTGATCGGCGGCGGCATGCCGGTGGGCGCCTTCGGTGGCCGCCGCGACATCATGGAAAAAATCGCGCCGCTGGGGCCGGTTTACCAGGCCGGTACCTTGTCCGGCAGCCCGGTGGCGGTGGCCGCTGGCCTGGCCTCGCTGAAGCTGATCGAGGCGCCGGGCTTCTACGCCGCGCTGGGGGCACGTACCGCGGCGCTGGCCGCCGGGCTGGTGGATGCGGCGCGCGAACACGGCGTGGCGTTCAGCGCGGATACGGTGGGTGGCATGTTCGGCGTCTATTTCAGCGCCCAGCCGCCGGCTTCCTTCGCCGACGTGATGGCGTCCGACCGTGAGCGCTTCAACCGCTTCTTCCACGCCATGCTGGATGCCGGCCACTACTTCGCGCCTTCCGCCTTCGAGGCCGGCTTCGTGTCCGCCGCGCACACCGAGGCGGACATCGCCGCCACGGTGGCGGCGGCGCGCGAGGTGTTCGCGAAGCTGGGCTGAGGGTTGCCACGGTTGCCGGCTGGCGGGTGATTCCGCCACGCCGGCGGCGGACGCATCGAACTGCGCAGCGGCGGCGATCTGCCGCCGCCCGCCGCGGGATTTACAGCAGGAACAGGGTCGCCAGCCCGAGGAAGATGAAGAAGCCGCCGGAGTCGGTGATGGCGGTGATCAGCACCGAGCTGCCGACCGCCGGGTCGGCGCCCAGGCGCTGGCGCAGCATCGGAATGACCACGCCGGCGGTGGCGGCCAGGAACAGGTTGAGCGTCATCGCCGCGGTCATCACCAGGCCCAGCGAGGCGCTGTGGTACAGCCACCAGGACAGCACGCCCAGCAGCCCGCCCCATACCAGGCCGTTGATCAGCGCGACGCTGATCTCCTTCTTCAGCAGCCGCTTCATCGCGCTTTCCTCCACCTGGCCCATGGCGATGGCACGCACGATCATGGTGATGGTCTGGTTGCCGGAGTTGCCGCCTATGCCGGCGACGATGGGCATCAGCGCGGCCAGCGCCACCAGCTTCTCGATGGAGCCTTCGAACAGGCCGATGACCCGCGAGGCGACGAAGGCGGTGACCAGGTTCACCGCCAGCCAGGCCCAACGGTTCTTCACCGAGTCCCACACCGAGGCGAAGATGTCTTCCTCTTCGCGCAGACCGGCGTGGCTCAGGATCTCGGCCTCGGATTCCTCACGGATGAAGTCCACCACGTCGGCCACGGTGAGGCGGCCGATGACGCGCTTTTCCCTGTCCACCACCGGCGCCGACACCAGGTCGTAGCGCTCGAAGGCCTGGGAGGCGTCGTCGGCGTCGTCTTCCGGCTCGAAGCTGATGATGGGTTCCTTGCGCATCACCTCGGCGACGTCCATCTCCGGGTCGTTGATGAGCAGGGTTTCCAGCGACAGGATGCCTTTCAGGTGATCCTCCCGGTCCACCACGAACAGCTTGTCGGTGTGGTCCGGCAGTTCCTCGAAGCGGCGCAGGTAGCGCAGCACCACTTCCAGGGTGATGTCCTCGCGCACCGTCACCATGTCGAAGTCCATCAGCGCGCCCACCGAATCCTCCGGGTAGGACATGGCCGCGCGCAGCTGTTCGCGGCCCTCGCTGTCGAGGGACTGGAAGACGTCCTGGATGACTTCCGGCGGCAGGTCGGGCGCGAGGTCGGCGAGCTCGTCGGCGTCCAGCGACTCGGCGGCCGCCTTCAGCTCTGCCGGCGCCATCGTCTCGATCAGCGATTCCCGCACCGCGTCCGAGACTTCCAGCAGGATCTCGCCGTCGCGTTCCGCCTTTACCAGTTCCCAGACGAACAGGCGCTCGTCGCGCGGCAAGGCTTCCAGGATGTAGGCGATGTCCGCCTGGTGCAGCGAATCCAGCTTGGCCTGCAGGCCGGCCACATGCTGCTTGTGCACCAGCGTCTCGACGAGGTCGTGGCGCGGCATGTCCTGGCGGTGCACCAGGCTTTCCACCAGCTTCTGCCGGGCGAGCAGCTCCTGCACTTCGCGCAGGTGCTGCTGGACGTCATCGGGGTGCAGTTCTTCTTCCGTGGTCATTGCGCGGCGGGCCGGTGGGGGGAGCGGGAGCGGAAGGGACGAATTCTACGGACTCGGCGTCCGCCATGCGACCCCGACAGTCTGGGGTGCGCGTCTTTCCGTCTTGTTGCGGCCGGATGGCGCCGATTTGAAGCTGCGGGCGGTCAGGGCACCTGCGAATAGCCCATGCGCCCGCGGATGCGTTCCGCGTGGGCGGCGAGGCGCGGGCCGAAGCTGCGCTCGTACTTGCGCGGGTTGGGCAGCATCACCGCCAGCCGCGCCGCTTCGCCCGGCCCCAGGCGGGCAGCGGAAACGCCGTAGTAGCGCCGCGCCGCGGCCTCGGCGCCGAACACGCCGTCGCCCCATTCGACCACGTTGAGATAGACCTCGAGGATGCGACGCTTGGACCACAGCGTTTCTATCATCACCGTGATCACCGCCTCCTGCGCCTTGCGGAAGTAGCTGCGCGAGGGCGACAGGAAGAGGTTCTTCGCCAGCTGCTGGCTGATGGTGGAGCCGCCCGCCACCGCGCGGCCGCGGCGCTCGTTCTTCTCCATCGCCCGCTGTATGCCTTCCCAGTCGAAGCCGTCGTGGTCCACGAAGCGGTCGTCCTCGGCGGCGACCACCGCGCGCTTGAGGTGGATGGAGATGTTGTCGTAGGGCACCCACTGGTAGCGCAGCGTGGCCTTGGGGTTTTTCTCCTGCATCTCGGCCAGGCGCAGGCGCATGAAGCTGGTGCTGCCGGGATCGACCTGGCTCCACCAGGCGACGCCGATCAACAGCCACAACTGCCAGGCCAGCAGCAGGATGGCGCCGACCAGCACGCCGCGGCCCAGCCAGCGCATCAGCGTCTTCATGGCTGCGATGTTGCGCCGATGGGCGCGGGGGCGGTCACGGGGCGACGCCGTGGCGACACGGACTCAGCCGGCGGCCAGGGCGCGGCGCAGTCCGGCGAGCACCGGCGCGGTGTCCGGCTGCACGCCGCGCCACAGGGCGAAGCTCTCGGCCGCCTGCTCCACCAGCATGCCCAGGCCGTCGGCGACGCGGGCTGCGCCATCGAGGCGAGCGGCGCGCATGAAGGGCGTTTCCTCCTTGCCATAGACCATGTCATAGGCCAGGGCGCCGTCGGAGTACAGGCCGGGCGGCAGCGGCGGCACCTCGGCGGAGAGGCTGGCGGCGGTGGCGTTGATCACCAGGTCGTAGCGGCGGCCGGCGAGAGAGGGGAAGCCGCAGCCATCCAGCGGCGAACCGCCGGCGGCGGCGAACTCTCGCGCCAGCGCCACCGCCTTGTCGGCGCTGCGGTTGGCGATGGTGAGCTTGGCCGGGCCGGCCTGCAGCAGCGGCAGCAGCGCGCCGCGGGCGGCGCCGCCCGCGCCCAGCAGCAGCACCCAGAGGCCGGCGATGTTGCAGCCGTGGTGATGGGAGAGGTCGCGCACCAGGCCGGCGCCATCGGTGTTGTCGCCGAGCACGCCGTCGGCGCTGAAGGCCAGGGTATTCACCGCGCCGGCGGCGCGGGCGCGCGGCGTCAGCCTGTCGGCCAGCGCATGTGCTTCGAGCTTGAAGGGCACGGTGACGTTGAGGCCGCGGCCGCCGGCGGCGCGGAACTCGGCCACGGTGGCGGCGAAGCCGTCCAGCGGAGCGAGCAGCGCCTCGTAGCTCAGCGTCTGGCCGGTCTGGGCGGCGAAGGCGGCATGGATCTGGGGCGATTTGCTGTGGGCGATGGGGTTGCCGACGACGGCGTAGCGGTCCATGCGGGCGGTCTCGATGGCGGGCCGGCGAGGGCGGCCTAGTTGGCGTGCACCTGGTCGGTGTTGGTGAAGGTCCAGGTGCGGGTGATTTCTATCATGTCGGTGTCGCGCTTCACGTCCGGCGGAAACTCGGCGTAGGGTGCGGCCAGCTTGACGATGCGGATGGCGGCGTCGTCCAGCACCTTGTGGCCGGAGCTGCGATGCACGCTGACCTGATCCACCGTGCCGTCGGCGCGTATGGTCACCGACAGCAGCAGGCTGCCGTAGAGCTTGCCGCGGGCGGCGTCCGGGTAGTTCAGGGTACCGATGCGCTCTATCTTCAGCCGCCAGTCCTCGACGTACTGGGCGAAGCGGTATTCGCGGGCGCGGGCGCCGATGAACTTCTTGCGCGGACGCTTGGCGTATTCCTCGAGGTTGCGGTCTATCTGCGCTTCCAGGCGGGCGACGGCGGCGGCGCTGTCCAGCAGCTCCAGGCCGCTGGCGGCCGGCTGCGGTTCGGGCTGGGCGTTCTGCGGTGGCGCCGGGGCAACGGCCGGGGCTGCTTGCCTGGCTTGCGTCATCAGCTGCTGCTGGGTGCGCTCCAGCTGCTGGACCTTGCGCTTGGCCTCGGCCAGCGCTTCGCCCTCGCGCTGTTTGTTCTGCGGCGGCAGCGGGGATTTGGCGCGCACGTCCTGATCGGTATTGCCGCCGCCATCCAGGTTGGCCTGGGCCAGCACCTCCGGCTTGTCCGGCCGCTGGGCGTGGCGGGCATTCACCAGCACTACTTCCAGGCCACGATCCTTGTCCCGCTTGGGTTTGATCTCAGGCGGGGCGAACTGCAGCAGCAACAGCCCTCCATGCAGCAGCAGCGAGGCCGCGAAGGCGGCCAGCAGCACCGGCTGGGCCGCCAGCGCAAGCCACCAGCGCTGGCTGGTGGAAGCAGCGGCCGGGGCCGCAGCAACTGCGGCCGGTTTGGACTGGGCTTTCGGGAAGGTGGGGCGGCGGCTCATAAGGCGATTGAGGCGGAGGGCTCAGAAGCCGGATTCGGCGTATTCCTCGGGATCGGGTTCCGCCAGCGTGGTGATGTAGCGCGCCTGCACTTCCACATCCAGCAGGTCGCTGCCTTCTATCGCCAGCTTGACGCGCGAGCCCGGCAGCTGCAGCGGCAGGGAGGAGACCTTGAACACCAGCGGTACGTTCTCCAGCCGCACCAGGTTGTCGCGTATCACCTTGGCTTCCACATGTTCCGGCGCATGCTGGCGCAGCCAGCGCAGGCACCAGTAGCGCTCCATCTGGCGCTGGAAGTCGGCGTAGGCGGCGTAGGTGAGTTCGAAGTCGCGCAGCGCGGCCATCAGGTCGGCGGACTTGGGCGCGAAGGCAGGCGTGCCGCCGGTGAGCACGGCGATGATCTGCCACTGGTTTACCAGGTCCACGTAACGCCGCAGCGGCGAGCTGGACCAGGCGTAGCAATCCACGCCCAGGCCCTCGTGCGGCGCGGCCACGGTGGTCATGCGCACCTTGCCGCCGCCCTGGGCGCGGTAGAGGCCGGGTACGCCGGCCTGGTCGAGCAGCTTGCCCCAGGTGGTGTTGGCCAGGATCATCAGCTCGGCCACCAGCTTGTCGATGGGCGAGCCGCGCAGGCGCTCGCCGATGCTGATGTAGCCGGGGCCGTCGCCGGTCTGGGTGTTCCAGTCCACGTAGAAGCTGTAGTCCACCTGGGTCTGGTTGGTGGCCGGCTTGCCGCGGCCGGCCTCCAGCACGGTGGCCAGATCCCACAGCACGGTGAGCTCGCGCTGCCAGGGGAATTCCGGGCCGCCATTCACCAGGGTGTTGTCGTTGAACACCGGCTCCAGGTCGTGGTGGCGCAGGTTGGCGACGATGGGCACCATCTCCACCCGGCTTTCCTGGCTGGAGACGGAGAGGTCGGCATTCACGTCCAGGTAGAGCGACACCGCCGGGCAGTCACGGCCTTCGGCCAGGGTGAAGGTGGTGACGATCTCGTCCGGCAGCATGGTGATCTTGTTGCCGGGCATGTAGACGGTGGACAGCCGCCGGCGGGCGATGCCGTCCAGCGCGGAGCCGCGCTCGAAGCCCAGCGCCGGCGCGGCGATGTGGATGCCGACGCGCCAGCCGCCACCGGGACGCGGGGTGACCGAGAAGGCGTCGTCGATCTCGGTGGTGGTGGCGTCGTCGATGGAGAAGGCGGCCACCTCGGCGCGCGGCAGGCCGGTGGGGGCGATGGGCGCGTCGAAGGCGGGGAAGGCGATGCCTTCCGGGAAGTGTTCGAACAGGAAGCGGTTGAAGTGGAAGTCGTGGCTGGACTCCAGCGCGCCGCACTTCAGCAGCAGGCGCGGCACGGTGAGGCCGGTATCCACGCAGGCGGCTTCCAGCGCCTTGATCTCCAGCCGGTTGCGGTCCGGCCGGTAGAGGGCCTGCGGCAGCAGCGCGGCCAGCTCCGGCGGCATCCGCCCTTCCACCAGTTCGGCGCGCATGTGCTCGACGGCGGCGGCTTGCTGGCGTTTCTTCTCCAGCCCGGCCAGCGCGGCCTGCAGGATTTCGGTGGGCGCTTTGCGGAAGCGGCCCTTGCCCTTGCGGTGGAACCAGATGGGCGAGGAATGCAGGCGCAGCAGGATGGCGGCGGCTTCCACCGAGGTCGGCGGGTGGCCCTGGTATTCGGCGGCGAACTCGGCGAAACCGAACTCCTCGTCGCCGCAGACTTCCCACAGGAACTCGATGTCCAGCTGTTCGGCTGCCGCTTCCGCCCGGGTGAGCAGGTCGGTCGGCGAGGGTTCGCGGAAGTTCAGCAGCACATGGGCGCGCTTGAGCTTCACCCGTTTGCCGTGGGTGGTTTCGACCTGCAGGGAGGCATCGTTATCAGCGAGGATGGTGCCGGCCTTGAAGGCCCCATCCTCTTCGAACAGCACGTACATCGGCAACCGCCAGGGAATGAGCAAGCCGGGTAGTTTACTGGATTCGCCGGCCTGCGCCCGCGCCGCGCGCGAATTCGCTCAGGCCGGGCTGCGGGCGCGGCTCACCATGTCGGCCGAATAAAGGGCAAGGGCGATCCAGATCAGCATGAAGCTCACCAGGCGGTCGCTGTCCAGCGGCTCGCGGAAGACGAAGATGGCGATGAGGAAGCCCAGCGTGGGTGCCAGGTATTGCAGGAAGCCGAGGGTGGAGAGCGGCAGCCGGCGGGCGCCGATGGCGAACAGCATCAGCGGCACCGCGGTGATCACGCAGGAGAAGGGCAGCAGCAGCGTCGCCTGCAGCTCGCCACCCCAGGCGAGCAGGCCCTGCGCCGCCAGCCAGCCGATGTAGGCGGCGGCCACCGGCGCGGCGATCACCGTTTCCACGAACAGGCCGCCCACCGCATCCACCGGCGCGCGCTTGCGCAACAGGCCGTAGGTGCCGAAGGTGGCGGCGAGGAAGAGCGCGATCCACGGCGTCCGCCCCAGCTGCCAGATCTGCCAGGCGACGCCGGCGCAGGCCAGCGCCACCGCCAGCTGCTGCGCCGGCCGCATGCGCTCGCCGAGGAAGAGGCGGCCGAACAGGATGTTCACCAGCGGCGTCATGAAGTAGCCCAGCATGGCTTCGACCAGCCGGTGGGCATTGATCGCCCAGACGAAAAGCAGCCAGTTGCTGCTGGTGAGCAGGCTGGTGAGCGTGAGCAGGCCGAGGAGGCGGGGCTGGCGGCGGATGGCGTGCAGGCTGGCGAAGCCGCCGCTGCGCGGCAGCAGTGCGAGCAGGGCGGCCAGCAGCGCGACCGACCACAGGATGCGGTGGGCGACGATCTCGAACGGCGGCACGCTGCCGACCGCGCGGAAGTACAGCGGCGCCAGGCCCCAGATGACGAAGGCGCCCAGTGCCGCGAGTACGCCCTGGCGACGGGCGGCGTCTGCATTCATGGCTCAGGCGGGGCGGCGGGCGCTGGCGATGAGGGTGAGGGTGGAGAGGGTGTAGCCGCCGTCCGCGTTCCGATAGGCTTCCAGGGCGTCGGCGGTGGCGGCGCGCACCTTGGCCAGCCCTTCCGCCGGCACCCGCGACAGCGCTTCCGCGGCACCGCCGGCGAGGCCGAGGAAGGCTTGCCAGTAGGCGTCGGCATCATCGAAGCGGCAGGCGAATTCGCAGGGCTGGATGCGGATGTCGTCGAAGCCGGCCTGGCTCAGCGTGGCTTCCAGCGCGCCGGGCTCGCCGTAGCGGCAGACCGAGGGGCGCGGCACCTTGGGCGGCGGCAGGCCGCGGGCGACGCCATCCAGCGCGCAGCCGATCAGCGGCACGCGGTCACGCGCGCCCCACACCGACAGCACGAAGCGGCCGCCCGGGCGCAGCACCCGGCGTACCTCGTCCAGCGCCTTGTCCGGCTGCGGGAACAGGAACAGCGCCAGGCCGGCGAGCACGCGGTCGAAGCGGCTGTCGGCGAGGCCGAGCTGCTCCGCATCGGCAACGGCGAACGCCGGCTGGGCGGAGCCGGCGATGCGGCGGCGGCCTTCGGCCATCATGCCTTCGGCGATGTCGGTGGCCAGCACCAGGCCGCCGGGCGCGACCCGCTGCGCGGCGGCGGCGGCGAGCAGCGCCGGGCCGCTGGCGAGGTCCAGCACCTGCTGGCCGGGCGCGAGTTCGGCGGCGTCCAGCAGGGCGTCGGTGAGTTGTGCGCGCAATGGCGCGCCGTCGGCGTAATCGGCGGCGATGCGGTTGAAACCGGCGCGTTCCTGCGCCTTGTAGCGTTGCGGGTCGATCTGCGTCATGGGGGAGTGGTTTTCCTGCGGATTCAGGCCAGGCCGGCGAAGGCGATGACTTCGTCCAGGTAGTCGGTCCAGCGCGAGAAGCCGTGATCGCCGCCGGGCAGGATGGTCTGGCGGGCTCCGGCGTAGTAATTCACCGCATGGCGGTAGTCCAGCACCTCGTCGCCGCACTCGGCCAGCAGCCAGTAGCGTTCCGGCTGGCTGATGGCGGGCACCTGCAGCGCGCGCAACTCGTCGATGTGGCCGTGGGTGAAGACGAAGGTTTCGCCGGTGTAGAGATTGCTCTGCAGGCCCAGGTAAGGCTCCAGCGACAGCGGTGCGACCACGGCCGGATTCACCACTGCCGCCCGCAGGCCATGGCGTTCCGCCAGCACGGTGGCGTAGAAGCCGCCAAGAGAGCTGCCGACCAGGGTGGGCGGTGTCGGGCCGGCAGCGTTGGCGGCGATGGCGGATTCGATCAGTGCCACCGCGGCGGCGGGCGATACCGGCAGCTGTTCGCACCAGAACTTGTCGCCCAGTCCGCGTGCCTGCATGTGCCGCCCCAGCGCCTGGGCCTTGAGGGAGGCGGGGGCGGAGCGGAAACCGTGCAGGTAGATGATCATGGCGGGCCGGGCGGAAGCGGAAGCGGCGAGTTTAGCCGCAAACGCCGCCCGGCCTGCCTTTGCGTCGGCTGTGGCGAGGCCCGTCGGCCTCGGCAGCGAGGCTCAGAAGCTGGGTTCGCTCCAGTCCACCAGGCCGAACTGCCAGCTCGCCAGCACGATCAGGCCGAACACGATGCGGTACCAGGCGAAGCCGATGAAGGTGTGGTTGGAGACGAAGCGGATGAAGGTCTTCACTGCCAGCAGCGCCGACAGGAAGGAGGCGATGAAGCCGATGGCGAACACTGGCAGGTCCTGGGCGTGCAGCAGGCCCCAGTTCTTGTACAGGTCGTACACCGTGGCCGCGAACATGGTCGGGATGGCGAGGAAGAAGGAGAACTCCGCCGCCGTCTTGCGCGACAGGCCGAAGATCAGCCCGCCCATGATGGTGGAGCCGGAGCGCGAGGTGCCGGGGATCATCGCCAGCGCCTGGGCGAAGCCGATCTTGATCGCGTCGCCCCAGCCCATCTTCTCCACCGCGTCGATGCGCGGATGGTAGGCGCGCTTTTCCACGTAGAGGATGATCAGGCCGCCGACCACCAGCGCGGTGGCCACCGTCAGCGGGTTGAACAACACTGTCTTGATCACCGAGTGGAACATCAGCCCCAGCACCGCCGCCGGCAGGAAGCCGACGAAGAGCAGGCCGACGAAACGCTGCGCGTCGCGCTCCCGCGGCAGGCCCACCGCCACCTTGATCAGGCGCTCGCGGTATTCCCAGCACACCGCGAGGATGGCGGCGAACTGGATGACGATCTTGAACACGGTGCTCGCCTCATCGTTGTAGCCGAGCAGGTCGCCGACGATGATGAGGTGGCCGGTGGAGGAGATGGGGAGGAATTCGGTGAGACCCTCGACGATGCCGAGGAGGAGTGCGGTGAGAAGCAGCTGAACATCCATGCGGTCGGGCCCGGGAGTCGAGGGAGCGGCGATTATACGGGCGCTGGCTGCTGCGCCGCAGCAGGCTAATGTTGCGGTTTTGTAAGTCGTTCCAGATCGGCGAGCCAGGTGATGGCGCCCTGGCGGTCCGTGCCGCACATCTCCGGCGAGGGCGGCAGGCTGCCGCAGACCGCCGGCCGGCGGGGATCGCCGAACAGCCGGCAGCGCAGCCCCTCGTCCAGCTGCACACAGGGTACGCCGGCCGGTTTGCCCTGCGGCATGCCGGGAATCGGGGTGGAGATGGACGGTGCGATGCAGCAGGCGGCGCAGGCCGGGCGGCAGGCGCTGGCGCCGTCAGCCACGCGGCGGCAGCTCCGCCCACCAGGCCAGCACCGCTTCCAGCTCGGCCGGCAGCAACTGGCCGGCGTTGCCGGTGAAGGCGCGCCAGTCGTCCAGGAAACGCTCGCCCACCGCGGTCAGCAGCGGCACGCCGTTGCTGGCGGCCAGGCCGATCTCGGCGCGCAGGCCGGCGCCGAACACTTCCTGGCCACCGAACTTGTTCACGATGAGCAGATCCACGCCGCGCTCCATCGCACCGCGCAGCACCGCGCCGGCCTGGGCGAGGGCGGCGGTGTCCAGCCGGCAGGCTTCTGAGCCGCTGCCCAGCTCCTGCGACAGGGCGAAGCGCTCGCCGCTTTCCAGGTCTTCCAGCGCCATGCCGCAGGGATCGCCCGGCGGACCGGGTACTTCGTACTGGACCACGCCGCCGATGCGTACGCCGCGGGCGGAGAGCTGGCGGGCGGCTTCCGCCATCAGGGCATCCACGTCGATCTCAGGGTTATAGACGATGGCGGCGATGGGCAGGACGGTGGCGGAGCTCATGGTGGAATGGCGGGTCGGCAGGCGGGAGGCGCGATTCTCTCACTCGCCGGCCTGGGCGGACAGCCCCGTGGCGGGCCGGTGCAGCAGGGCGATGTCCTGGTCCGCCAGTTGCAGCGCCAGTTCCCAGCGCTGGGCGATCCAGGAGAAGCTGCGGTCGGCGAAGAAGGTGATGTGGGTGGGGTCGCGGGAGTAATGCCAGCGGGCGAAGGCGGTTTTCATGTCGCCTTGGGCGGCCAGGCTGTCGCTGCGCCGGGTCATCACCGCCAGCCAGCCGCCGGGCTTCAGCAGGGCCAGCAGGCGCTGGATTTCGGCCGCCGGGGCGGCGAAATGCTCGAAGACTTCGGTGCTGGCGATGAAGTCGTAACGGCGGGTGAGTGCGGCCGGGTCGTCGCGGTAGAGCGGATCGTAGTCGGCGCAGGCAAAGCCGGCCGCGGCGAAGAGCTGGCCCAGTACCGGGCCGGGCCCGCAGCCATAGTCCAGCCCGCACGCGCCGGGGGGCAGATGCGGGCCCAGCGTGTCCACCAGCCGGGAAAGGAAGCGGCGGTAGCCTGCGTCCGCGGGGTCGTTGCGGTGGCGGTCGTACTCCGACTTTTCCGCGGCGCGGTCGAGATGGAAGCGCGGCGGCACGAAGATCAGCGCGCAGTCCGGGCAGCGGTGGTAGTCGCGCGCTGGCAGACTGCGGCGGGTTTCGCGCAGCCAGAACGGCGCGTCGCCATGGCCGCACAGCGGGCAGGGCTGCGGCGGAGCGGGCGCTGGCGTTGGCGGGAAAGGGGGGTGTGCGGCGGACATGCGGCGATGCTGCCTTGGCTGCGCTGCCGCCGTCCATATATGTAATGGAAAGCCGGGGATGTCCCCGCCGGCCCGGCTGCTGGGATAATGGAGCCCGCGCTGCCGGCAGGCGGCGGTTTCGCGCCCCGTGGGGCAAGACATGGACGAGAGGGCCGCCGCCCAGGGCGCGCGGTCGAGAGTGGAACGATGGAGCAGCAATCCGGCATCGGCGGCCAACCCAGGGCCGCCGAGTCTTTTTCCGATACCTTCGCCGACTGCCTGAGCGCGGACCGCCCGCGGCTGCGGCGCTGGCGGCGCGATCTGCGCCACGCCAAAGGCGAACGCCGCGGCAGACTGGAGGCGGACTTCGCCGCGCTGGCGGCGCGTTCCCGCGAGGCCTTGGCGCGGCGCGTGGCTGCGCTGCCGGTGCCCAGCTTTCCGGCCGAGCTGCCGGTTTCCGGCCGCCGCGAGGAGATCGCCGAGGCGCTGCAGCGTCACCAGGTCATCATCGTCTGCGGCGAAACCGGCTCCGGCAAGACCACCCAGCTGCCCAAGATCTGCCTGAGCCTGGGGCGCGGCGCCGCCGGCCTCATCGGCCATACCCAGCCGCGCCGGCTGGCGGCGCGCGCCACCGCCAGCCGCATCGCGCAGGAGCTGAACAGCGAGCTGGGCCGCACGGTGGGTTACAAGATCCGCTTCACCGATCGCCTGTCGGCCGACAGCAACATCAAGCTGATGACCGACGGCATCCTGCTCGCCGAGACCCAGACCGATCCGCTGCTCGCCGCCTACGACACCCTGATCATCGACGAGGCGCACGAGCGCAGCCTCAACATCGACTTCCTGCTCGGCTACCTGCGCACCCTGCTGCCGCGCCGGCCGGACCTGAAAGTGATCGTCACCTCGGCGACGCTGGACGCCGACCGCTTCGCCCGCCACTTCGCCGACCGCGACGGCAAGCCGGCGCCGGTGATCGAAGTCTCCGGCCGCCTCTACCCCATCGAGATGCGCTACCGCCCGGTGGAGGACGAAGAGGCGCCGCAACCGGCGCGCAAGGAGGGCCGCGAGGCCAAGGCCGGCAAGGGGCGCGACCTCTACGATGCGTTGGTGGACGCGGTGGACGAAGCTCAACGCAGCGGCCCCGGCGACGTGCTGGTGTTCCTGCCCGGCGAGCGCGAGATCCGCGAGGCGGCCGAGGCGCTGCGCAAGGCGCCGCATCTGCCGGGCACCGAGATACTCACCCTGTTCGCCCGCCAGTCGGCACAGGAGCAGGCGCGGGTGTTTTCCTCCGGCAAGGGCCGGCGGGTAGTGTTGGCCACCAACGTCGCCGAAACCTCGCTGACGGTGCCGGGCATCCGCTACGTGGTGGATACTGGCCTGGCGCGGGTCAAGCGCTACTCGCCGCGCAACAAGGTCGAGCAGCTGCAGGTGGAGAAGGTGGCCCAGTCCGCCGCCCGCCAGCGCGCAGGCCGCTGCGGCCGGGTCATGGAGGGCGTCTGCTTCCGCCTCTACGCCGAGGACGACTTCAACCGCCGTCAGCCGCACACCGATCCGGAAATCCTGCGCTCCTCGCTGGCCGGCGTGATCCTGCGCATGAAGTCGCTGAAGCTGGGTGCGGTGGAGGACTTCCCCTTCATCGACCCGCCCGGCCCGCGCCTGATCGGCGACGGCTACCAGCTGCTGACCGAGCTGGGCGTGGTCACCGACGACGAGGCGCGCGAGCTGACGCCGGTGGGCGTCGAACTCGCCAAGCTGCCGCTGGATCCGAAGATAGGCCGCATGATCCTCGCCGCCCGCGACCGCGGCTGCCTGCACGAGCTGCTGGTGATCGCTGCCGCGCTGTCGGTGCAGGATCCGCGCGAACGACCGCAGGAGAATCCTGGCGCCGCCGACCAGGCGCACGCCAAGTTCCGTGGCGGCGAGCAGGATCAGCGCTCCGAATTTCTCTGGTACCTGCATCTGTGGAAAGCCTGGGAAGAAGTGCTGAAGCACGAAACCGGCAACCAGCAGAAGCAGTGGTGCCGCAAGCACTACCTTTCCTATCTGCGCATGCGCGAGTGGCGCGATGTGCACGGCCAGCTCCACGCCCTGTGCGCCGAGCACGGCTGGAAGGAAAACGAGCTGGCGGCCAATTACGAGAACATCCACAAGGCACTGCTCACCGGCCTGCTGGGCCACGTCGGCTGCAAGATCGAGGACGCCAGCGGCCCGCAGGCGGGCAGCTATCTCGGCGCCCGCGGCATCAAGTTCTGGCCGCATCCCGGCTCTGCGCTGGCGAAGAAGGCGGGCAAGTGGATCGTCTGCGCCGAGCTGGTGGATACCTCCCGCCTGTTTGGCCGTTGCATTGCCCGCATCGAGCCGGAGTGGCTGGAGGAGGTCGGTGGCCATCTGCTCAAGCGCCATGTGTTCGAGCCGCACTGGTCCAAGGCCGCCGGCAGCGTGCGCGCCTGGGAGCGCGGCACCCTGCACGGCCTAGTGCTGTACGCCCGCCGTGGCGTGGCTTACCGCGATATCGACGCCGCGCTGTGCCGCGAACTGCTGATCCGCGAAGGCCTGGTGGCCGGCGAGATTGCCGACGGCCCGGCGCGCGGCATGGCCTTCCTCAGTCACAACCGCAAGCTGGTGGCTGAGATCGAGCGGCTGGAGCACAAATCCCGCCGGCCGGACGTGCTGGTGGACGAAGCGCTGATCGAAGCCTTCTACGACGCCAAGCTGCCGGCCGACATCGTCGATCTGGCGAGCTTCGAAAGCTGGCGCAAGCCTGCGGAGAAGGTCGAACCCAAGCTGCTCCACCTCTCCCGCGAGCAGCTGATGCGGCACGAGGCCGAAGGCATCACCACCGAGCGTTTCCCGGCGCAGATGACGGTGCTGGGCCAGAAGCTGAAGCTGAGCTACCTGCACCAGCCCGGCGAAGCGGACGACGGCGTGACCCTCGCCGTGCCGCTGGCCATGCTCAACCAGATTCCCGCCAACCGCTGCGAGTGGCTGGTGCCCGGCCTGCTGGAGGAAAAGGTGGCGGCGCTGATGAAGACGGTGCCGCAGAAACACCGCCACCGGCTGCAGCCCATAGGCGAAAGCGCCGCCGCCTTCATGGCTGCTTTCGAGGCGGAGGAGTTCGATACCGACGAACCCCTGCTGCGCATGCTGCAGCGCTTCGTCGAAGACAGGGTGCAGCTCAAACTGCCGCTGGAGAGTTTCCGCAGCGAGAACCTGAATCCGCACTGCTTCATGAACTTCCGGGTAATCGACGAGCACGGCCGGGTGCTGGGCCAGTCACGCAACCTGGCGGAGCTGCGGACACGCCACCGCGAGCAGGTGGCGGCCGGTTTCCGCTCCGCGCGCATCGAAGTGCCGGTGGAGCAGGCGGAGGTGGCCGTGGTGCAGGAAGCTGCCGGCAAGGCGGCTGCCGCGGCGCGTCCGCCCGGCCAAGGCGGCGCGGGGGCGCTATCTGGCTTTACCGGCTGGACCTTCGGTCCGTTGCCGGAGCTGCTGGAGATCAAGGTCGCCGGGCGGGATGTGATCGGCTTCCCGGCGCTGCACGATGACGGCGAGAGCGTTTCGCTGCGCCCCTACGACACGCCGGAAGAGGCGGCGCGGGTGCATCGCGGCGGCCTCGGGCGCTTGTTCCGGCTGGCGCTGAAGGATCAGGTGCGCGCCATCGAGCGCCTGCCGGGGCTGCGCGAACTGGCGCTGCAGTACATGGCTTTCGGTACTGAGGCGGAACTGAAGGCGAGGCTGGTGGATGCCACGCTGGCGCGCACCTGCCTGCTCGATCCGCTGCCGACGGACGCAGCATCCTTCGAGCGCCGCTGCGCCGAATCCAAGCCGCGCATCACGCTGATCGCCCAGGAGTTCCTGCGCCTGGCGGGGCAGCTGGTGGTGGAGCACGCCTCGCTGCAGAAGCGGCTTGCCGGCCTGCGCACCGCGCCGGAACTGGCGGCCGACATGCAGGCGCAGCTGGCGTCGCTGATGCCCAAGGATTTCCTCGTCGCCTTCCCCTGGGAGCGGCTGGCCAATTTCCCGCGCTACCTGAAGGCCGCCGGTGTGCGCCTGGACAAGTTCCGCAACAACCCGGCGCGCGATGCCCAGTCCATGGCCGAATGGCGTGGTCTGGCGCAGCTATGGGAGCGCGAACTGCTGGCCAAGCGCCGGGCTGGCGTCACCGATCCGCAGGTGGAGGATTTCCGCTGGCTGCTGGAGGAGCTGCGGGTGGGGCTGTACGCCCAGGAGCTGAAGACGCCGATGCCGGTGTCGGTCAAGCGTCTGCAGAAAATCTGGGAGAGCCGCCCGCGCTGAGCGGCCTCCCCCTCGCTGCGCTCAGCGCAGCGGCAGTACCAGCGGCGGCAGATCGATGCCGATCACCACTGCAGGCGGCCGCGCGTAGCCGTGGTAGGCAGGATAGCTCGGCGGTGGCCGGTGGTAGTGGCGATGCACGATGTGCTCTTCGTAATAGGGGCGCTCGCGCACGATGATGCGTTCCCGCACCACCGGCGGGTGGCCGTGATAGTGGTGATGGTGGCGGTGATGCTTCTCCCAGCCGCGGCCACCCTTGCGCCGGTCGTCGCCATGGGCTTCGGCCTCGCCGGCGCCGCCTATCAGGAGCCCGGAGCACAGCAGGGCGGTGAAGAAGGTGCGTGTGGTGGTGTCCATGTCAGTCTCGCTTGAACGTCTCGCGGCTTCGGAACCGCTGAGTCGATCTTAGCCATGGGCACAACTGCGGCGCCCCGCAGTGTGTAAGCGCGCATTTGCCTAAAGTGAGAGCCGCTGGTCCAGCCGGCCGTGGGGCGGCTTTGATTCTTCAGTGTTTCTTGCTACTATCGCCGGCTTCGCTTGCTCCACCGGTCTCGCATGCCGGGGGGCTGTTTCTCAACAACCGCAAGGAGTTTGCATGCGACACTACGAAATCGTGTTCATCGTCCATCCGGACCAGTCGGAACAGGTCCCGGCGATGATCGATCGTTACAAGTCGATCGTCACCGCCCGCAATGGACAGATCCACCGCCTGGAAGACTGGGGCCGCCGTCAGCTGGCCTACCCGATCCAGAAGGTGCACAAGGCTCACTACGTGCTCATGAACATCGAATCCGACGGCGAAACGCTGGCCGAGCTCGAGCACTCCTTCAAGTTCAACGACGCCGTGCTGCGCCACCTCATCATCAAGATGAAGAAGGCTGTCACCACCCCGTCGCCGATGATGAAGGAAGAGAAGGCCCGTTCCCTGACCCCGGCTTCCGCCGAGGACAAGCCGGCCGAAGCTGCCGAGGCGCCGTCCGCCTAAGGTGAGTGAATCGGGGCTGAACGAATTGCGCCTCGATGCGCGGCTGGCCGAGTTGCTGCCGTTGCGTCGGACGCCTGCAGGAATACCGGTCGCCAACTGCGTACTGGTTCATGAATCGAAGCAGATGGAAGCGGGCCTGGTCCGCGACGCCTCTGTGGAACTGCAGGCGGTGGCGATCGGCGATCTGGCCGGTCTCCTCGCAAACGCGGCCCCTGGCATGCGTGTAGCCGTTACCGGATTCCTCGCCGCGAAAAGCATGCGTAGTCGGGCTCCGGTGCTGCACCTGAACAAGATCGAATTTCTGGAAGGAAACTGAAATGGCTTTCAAGCCCAAGTCCAAGTTCAAGAAGAAGGATGACCGCGGCGGTCGCGGCCTGTTCAAGCGTCGCAAGTTCTGCCGCTTCACCGCGGAGAAGGTCGAAGAAGTCGACTACAAGGACGTCGACGTGCTGAAGGACTTCATCACCGAAAACGCCAAGATCATGCCGGCGCGCATCACCGGTACCAAGGCCGGTTACCAGCGCCAGCTGTCCGTGGCCGTGAAGCGTGCCCGCTTCCTCGCCCTGATGCCTTACACCGACCTGCACCAGTAAGAGGAACCAGACATGCAGATCATTCTTCTCGAGAAGGTCGTGAACCTCGGCAGCCTGGGCGACGTGGTCAAGGTCAAGGACGGCTATGCCCGTAACTACCTGATCCCCCAAGGCAAGGCCAAGCGCGCCACCCAGAGCAACCTGGCTGAGTTCGAAGCCCGCCGCGTCGAACTCGAACGCCTGCAAGCCGAAAAGCTGACCGCTGCTCAGGAGCAGGCCGGCAAGCTGGAAGGCCTGATGGTGCAGATCACCCGCAAGGCTGGCATGGATGGCCGTCTGTTCGGCTCCGTGACCAACGCCGATGTGGCCGAAGCGCTGGCTGCCCAAGGCTTCGAGATCGAGCGTTCCTCGATCCGCATGCCGGACGGCCCGCTGAAGCAGATGGGCGACGCCCAACTGGAGGTTGCGCTGCACTCCGACGTGATCGTCACCGTGATCGTCTCGGTGCTGGGCGACCAGCAGTAATACCGCAGGCCGTCAGGCCGGTGAAAGAAGGGGCTGCTGCGGCAGCCCCTTTTTTGTTTTTACAATCTCCGCAATTCCTCCAGCAGGTTGCACCGATGGCAAGCTCCCGCAAGTTCTCCGATAAGTTTTCCGATTCCGATCCCCAGCTGGCATCCATCAAGCTGCCGCCGCATTCGCTGGAGGCGGAGCAGTCGCTGATCGGCGGCATCCTGCTCGACAACCAGGCCTGGGAGCGGATCGCCGACCTTGCGAGCGAGGCGGACTTCTACCGTGACGACCATCGCCGCATCTTCAAGCAGATATCCAAGCTGATCGACCTCGGCAAGCCTGCCGACGTGGTGACCGTGTTCGAGTCGCTGGAGAAGAGCGGCGAGGCAGAACAGGCGGGTGGTCTGGCTTATCTGGCGGAAATCGCCAACAACACGCCGTCGGCCGCGAACATCCGGCGCTACGCGGAAATCGTTCGTGAGCGGGCCATCCTGCGCAAGCTGGTCGCGGTGGGGGACGAAATTGCGTCCAGCGCACTCAGTCCCTCGGGTAAAGATGCCAAAGCGCTGCTGGATGAGGCGGAGGCCAAGGTCTTCGAGATTGCCGAAGCGGGCGCGCGCCACACGACTGGCTTCATGTCCATCCAGCCCATCCTGAAGCAGGTCGTGGATCGCGTGCAGGAGCTCTATGACCGCGACAGTCCCTCGGAAATCACTGGGATCCCCTCTGGTTTTGCGGATCTGGACTCCAAGACGGCGGGCCTGCAGCCTTCCGACATGCTGATCGTCGCCGGCCGCCCGGCAATGGGCAAGACCACGTTCGCGCTGAACGTGGCGGAGCACGTCGCCGTAGAGGCGCGCTTGCCGGTGGCTATTTTCTCGATGGAAATGCCGGGAACTCAGCTGGCTACACGTTTCATCTCCTCGGTCGGCCGTATCGACATGCAGAAGATCAAGAGCGGTCGCCTGACTGACGATGACTGGCAGCGGCTGACGGTGGCGATGGGCAAGCTTTACGACGCGCCGCTGTTCATTGACGAAACGCCTGGTCTGAATCCGATCGACCTGCGTGCCCGAGCGCGGCGTTTGGCACGACAGTGCGGCCGGCTGGGTTTGATCGTCATCGACTACCTGCAGCTGATGACTGGCAGCAAGGACAGCGACAACCGGGCGGCGGAACTGTCGGAAATCTCCCGCTCGGTGAAGTCGCTGGCCAAAGAACTGCATGTGCCCATTATTGCGCTGTCGCAGTTGAACCGAAGCCTGGAGCAGCGTCCCAACAAACGTCCGGTGATGTCCGATCTTCGTGAGTCCGGCGCTATCGAGCAGGATGCGGACATCATCATGTTCATCTACCGGGACGAGGTCTATAACCCGGACTCTCCGGATAAAGGCACGGCAGAACTGATCATTGGTAAGCACCGTAACGGCCCGACCGGCACCGTGCGTATGACCTTCCTTGGTCAGTACACTCGCTTCGAGAACTTTGCGGGCGGACCGGGTTTCTACGGTCCGGATGAATAAAGTTGGTTTAGGTGGTTGACGATATTTGTGTGGTGTCTATAATGCGCCCCTCTTCAGCGCTGCGGTGAAACGGCGGCGGGGCTGGAGGGCGTGAGAAGGAAGGCGTTCTGCGGTTTTCGGGGTAATAAAGAAAAGCGCAG
>Ga0206117_100247_pt1 | contig 75989 bp, 69 predicted proteins | sample 3A5Ametagenome_FD_177997 | JGI IMG/M metagenome (GOLD analysis project Ga0206117, IMG submission 177997) | Enriched microbial communities from leaf-cutter ant dump, University of Wisconsin, Madison, United States - 3A5A | ecosystem: Environmental > Terrestrial > Nest > Insects nest > Nest dump... | reverse complement strand
CTTGGCCGCGCGCGCCGCCATCTGGGTGACGGAGGGCTTGCCGCTGAGGCCGGGCCACTCCAGTTCCGGACGACAGGCGAATGAATTCAGGCGAGTGGCAAAACGCAGGTCAGACACGGAAACACCCCTTCTGCAAAAGCAATTTCAACATCACAAAAAAACATCAATTAGTGAAGTTAGAATGATCACCTAGGATCTACGCCTTTAGTCGTAGCGGATCCGAGGAGAATGGCGCGCGGCGGTGGCACAGCGCACGTCGCCCGCAACCTCTGGGACATTTGGCCGGAAATGCGCTGTTGCAACGGCTTTTCATTTGCGCCTCTCCGACGCTGAAACCGACAGAAAAGCCGGGAGCCCGCAGCAACAGCCCCCGCTTCGCCACCGCCACAAGTTCACAAATTTCCATGATTCGTGAAGTTACATGTCGATCCGACACCGACACCGTCCTCCACTGGCCGGCGTCGAACGCCCACGCCCTTATCGGCGCGTCGAGGCCTGGACGGGGCGCGTTCGGCTTGCCGACCGCTCCCCAAAAGGCGCATATGCTGCCGGCCGCGACCGTCGCGGAAATCGAGGGCGGCGGAGGCGGGCTTTCGGCCGCGAGCCTTGACCCTGGACTTGGAGAACAGCGGCCGACGCGACGGCTCATCATGGGAAACGGCGTCGAGAAACCAGACTTCCCAAACGGTTATCGGCGCATCATCCGGGTAAGCGCGTAGTTGACTCGTCCGCCTGCCATCCACCATGCATTGAACATGCGAATGAGATGCAAAAACGACCTGCGGCCGGCCATCCTGCCACTGTCTGTTCTGGCGGTCTGGCTGATCGCCTCCTCGGCCGGTTTGACCAACGCCTACCTGTTGCCCTCTCCGGGGCGCATCGCCGAGGCGGCCGGCGAGCTTCTGGCCGACGGTGAGCTGATCCGGCACATTGCCGCCAGCCTGTGGCGCGTGCTGTTCGGCTTTGCCCTCACCGCCCTCCTCGCCCTGCCGCTGGCCTTTCTCACCGGCATCTTCGCGCCGCTCGGCGGCTATCTCAGCTGGATTCTGGAGGCGTTGCGCGTCACGCCGCCCTTGGCGCTGGTGCCGCTTCTGATTCTCTGGCTCGGCATCGGCGAGGCATCGAAGCTGACCATCGTCGTGCTGGCGAGCTTCTTCCCCGTCTACATGAACGCCCTCGCCGGCATCCGCGAGGCCGACGGCAAGCTGATCGAACTTGCCCGCACCCTCGACCTCACCCGCCGCGAGACGGCGTTGCACGTGCTGCTGCCCTCGGCGCTGCCCGGCATCGTCAACGGCCTCCGGCTCGGCTTCGGCTACAGCTGGCGGGCGCTGGTCGGCGCCGAACTGGTCGCCGCCTCGGCCGGCCTCGGCTACCTGATCATCGACGCCAGCGAGATGGCGCGCACCGACCGCGTCTTCGTCGGCATCTTCGCCATTGCCGCCCTCGGCGCCCTGACCGACTGGCTGTTCCGCCGCGCCGCCGCCCGGCTGATGCCCTGGCGCGCCGACGCCGGCCGCGTCAGCGGACTGGAGGGCTGACGCCGTGTACGGCCTGACCATCACCGGCCTCCGCCGCCGCTTCGACATCTCCGGCCGCTCGATCGACGCGCTGGACGGCATCGACCTCACCATCGCCTCGGGCGAACTCCTGGCGGTCGTCGGCCACAGCGGCTGCGGCAAGACCACGCTCCTGCACCACGTCGCCGGGCTGCAACGCCCCGATGCCGGCACCATCGCCTTCGAGGGCACCGATGGCCCGGCCGCCAGCGCCCGCTTCGGCATGGTGTTCCAGGAGCCGCGCCTGATGCCGTGGAAGACGGTGCGCGGCAACCTCGAACTAGCCCTGAAACGCATCGCCAGCGGCGCCGAGGCCGACCGCCGGATCGCCGACGCGCTCGAGACCGTCGGCCTTGCCGCCTTCGCCGACGCCTGGCCGCACCAGCTCTCCGGCGGCATGGCGCAGCGCGTGTCGCTGGCCCGCGCCCTCTGCCGCGATCCCGACATCCTGCTGCTGGACGAACCGTTCGGCGCCCTCGACGCGCTGACGCGCAGCCGCATTCACGGCGAGTTCGCCGCCATCCGGCTGCGCCGCCCGCTGACCACCATCCTGGTCACCCACGACATCGCCGAGGCGGTGCGCCTTGCCGACCGCGTCGCCATCATGCAGGCCGGGCGCCTCACCGCCATCTTCGACATCGACCTTCCCCACCCCCGCCCGTTGGCGGCGCCCGGCCTTGCCGAGCAAGTGGCCACCATCACCGCCGCCGTTCTCGGCGACACCATTTCCCAAGCATAATCAACCATTCAGGAGAAACGCTCATGCTGAGATCGCTCGTCCGTTCCGTTGCCGCCGTGGCCATGGCCGCCCTTTGGGCCGGCACCAGCTTCGCCGCCGAGCCGCTGAAGGAAATCAACATCTCCTACGTGGAATCGCCCTTCAACCTGCAGACCATCGTCATGCGCAAGCAGGAGCTCTTGGAGAAGGAGTTCGCCGCCGACGGCGTCAAGATCAACTGGCACAACATCACCTCCGGCGCCCAGCAGACCCAGGCGATGGCCGCCGGCTCGCTCGACATCGGCGGCGTCATGAACACCACCTCGGTGCTGCTCGCCAATGCCGGCGGCAATCCGGTGCTGATCGCCGCCGGCGTCAGCCGCCCGGCCGAGACCTTCGCCATCCTCGGCAAGGCTGGCGGCCCGAAGACCATCGAGGAGCTCAAGGGCAAGCAGGTGGTCGGCCCGCGCGGCACCGTCCTGCACCAGATCCTGGCGGCGGCGCTCGCCTCCAAGGGCATGAGCCTTTCCGACGTCGAGTTCATCGGCATGGACCTGCCCAAGGCGCAGGCCGCCCTGGTCGCCGGCCAGACCGACGCGGCGCTGCTCGCCGCCAGCCTGAAGATCAAGGCGGAAGCGGCTGGCGCCACGGTGATCGCCACCGCCGACGGCCTCGTCAATCCGGTGCTGGTGATGGGCGTCTCCAAGGCCTTCGCCGACGCGCACCCCGACGCCGTCGCCCGCGTGCAGCGCGTCAACAAGGAAGCGACCGCCTGGGTGCTGGCCCATCTCGACGAGGCCACCGAAATCGGCGCCAAGGAACAGGGCATCCCGCTCGAGGATGGCAAGAAGCTGGCCGCCTGGGGCAACTTCACCGACACGCTGACCGACAAGGATATCGCCAGCATCAAGGACGACATGACGTTCCTCATCGACAACGACATGATGAAGGGCACCGTCGACGTCGAATCGCTGATGCTGCCGGGCGCCCTCGCGGGGAGCGCGCAGTGAGGACCTTTCTCGAAGTCCGCGAACGCGACGGCGTATTCGCCATCCGCCACGACGACCTCCTGGCCTATGCCGGGCCGTCGCAGCTCATCGCCTGCACGCTGACCTTCCTGCTGTTCGAGCGGGCCTTTGCCGACCTGTCGCCCGGCGCGCCGCCGCGCCGCGACGACATCCGCCTGCGCACCGCCTTCCCCGGCGATGGCGTCCACGCCGCCATGGAAATGGTGGCGCGAGCCGTCACCGACGGGCGACTGGTGGTCGACACGCGGCTCGGTCCGGCGGAGGCGCCTCCCGCCCCGGCCGGCCGCTTCTACTTCGAGGTGGCCATCGGCAACGCGGCGCGGGCCTACTGGCCCAAGCCCGGCGTCTTCGACGCCCGCTTCATCGACATGGTGGTGAACTACCAGGACGGCAGCGGCGGGCCGAAGGCGCAGGCCGACTACCTCGCCTACAAGCACGACCTGATCGGCCGCCTCAGGAGCATGGCGGTCGGCGACCTGTTCGAAAGCCGCGACATCCCCGCCTGGACGGTTCCGCCGCCGCCGGCCCCGATCGAGGTGATCGACCACGGCACGCTGCTGCGCGTCTCGTTTTCCGACTGCGTCGCCTATCACGGGCGCACCAGCATCGGCGGACTGGCGCTCGGCTACCGGCTGCTGCAGCACGCCTTCGCGCGGCTCAGCCCCGGCACGGCGCCGGACCGCGACAGCATCAGCGTCTTCACCGCCTTCCCCGGCCCCGGCCTCAGGGATGCGCTGGAGCTGGTCACCCGCGTGGTGACGCGCGGCGCCTACAAGGCCGACCCGGCCGCCGACGTGCCGGCACCGGCAGGCGTCACCGGCCGCATGTACTTCGAGGTTGAGATCGGCGGCCAACGGCTGCGCCTCGCGCTCGTCGACGGCGCCCTCGACCCGGAGTTCATCCGCCTCGGCCGCAAGAGCAAGGCCGGCGAAGCCACGCCCGCCGACGAAGCGCGCTGGACCGAACTCAAGGAAGCGCTCGCCATCGCGGTTCTCTCAACCCCCGCCGCCGACCTGTTCGTCGAGCTTTGAAAATGGGGTCGCGCGCCACGGCGCGCGGCCGCCTCCGTCAAACTATCACGCTCGCGAAGTTTAGAGAGCGGTTATAGCGGGCGCCGACAAAGGAGCCTGATAAGAATCTCAGCGTCCCTTTCTGCCTGAGGTCCTCGCCTTCGCGAGGATGACAGGAAATTGATATAGAACAAATAGATAGAGCGCTGCACCTGGACCTTCGAGGTCGAACCCACCGTGAAGGCACGCGATGCGCTGAGTGAGTTCGCACGCGGCTTATCCCACCGCCCCGTCATATAGAGCTGTCATCCTCGCGAAGGCCTCTTGAATTCACATGTGAATTTAAGGTGTACCTCAGGACGAGAAATCTCGTCGGCCCATATCAAGCTCCCGCACCCAAGGGGAGCCCGATAAATACCTTGGCGCCCCTTTCTGCCTGAGGTCCTCGCCTTCGCGAGGATGACAGAATTATATAAATGTGACAGGCGGATAGCGGGGTATGTGCACTTGCTGGCGTATGCACCGCATCATGGCAGCGATGACGTTTTAGGGCTCCGCGGGCCGCTCATCCCACTCCCCCTCGATATAGAGCTGTCATCCTCGCGCAGGCGAGGACCTCAGGCAGGAAAGGGCGCTGAGAGCGGTATCGCGCGCCCACACCGCCTCCAAAGCCTCAGCCTGCAACCCTGACCGCTTGAAACCCCTTGAGAACATCCGCTCGGACCGATGGGTGGAGATCGGCGGCGACAATGTCTCGCTCCTCAAGCCACGCGTAGGCCGTATGCTCGGGGCTCAGCGCCACATCGGAACTCAGCGGCTCAGCCAAAAACGTAATCCCGATCAGTTGCACATCGTCGCTTTGAATGAAGTCCCAGGCGGCGAGCGGCTGATGGACTTCGACGCGGATCCCCAGCTCTTCCTTGATCTCGCGGTGCAAGGCGTCGATCAGCGGCTCGCCGATCTCGACCTTGCCGCCGGGAATCTCCCATAGGCCGAACTGCCTGTCCGCCAGGGACACGGCCTTCTTCACCAGAAGGCACTTGCCGTCCTCGATGATGACGGCCTTGACGGCTACCCGCTGCTGCATGGCAAGCCTTTTCCCGGGGGCGGCCGCAGCCTCACCCCGCCTTTTCGACCACCGCCCGCTTCGGCTCGTAATTCAGTATCGGCGCCAGCCACTTCTCGGCGGTCGCCATGTCCCAGCCCTTGCGGGTGGCGTAGTCGGCGACCTGGTCGGCGTCGATCTTGCCGACGCCGAAATACTGGCTGTCGGGGTGGCTGAAGTAGAGGCCGGAGACGGCGGCGCCGGGCCACATGGCGTAGCTCTCGGTCAGCTGAATGCCGGCCTTCTCGGTCGCCTCCAGCAGCCGGAACAGCGTGCCCTTTTCCGTGTGGTCGGGCTGGGCCGGGTAGCCGGGGGCCGGGCGGATGCCGCGATATTTCTCGGCGATGATCTCCTCGGGCGTCAGCGCCTCGTCGGGCTCGTAGCCCCAGAACTGCCGCCGCACCAGGGCGTGCATGCGCTCGGCAAAGGCCTCGGCGAGGCGGTCGGCCAGCGATTGCGACAGGATCTTGGAATAGTCGTCGTTGGCGCGGGCGAAGCGCTCGGCCACCGCCTCCTCGCCGAAGCCGGTGCTGACGGCGAAGCCGCCGACATAGTCGGCAAGCCCAGTCTCCTTGGGCGCCACGAAGTCAGTGATCGAGAAGTTGGCCCGCGTATTGCCGCGCGCCATCTGCTGGCGGAGGCCATGGAAGGTGGCGAGCCGCTCGCTGCGGCTGTCGTCGGTGTAGAGCTCGATGTCGTCGCCGACCGCATTGGCCGGCCAGAAGCCGATGACGGCGCGGGCCGTCAGCCACTTCTCCTCCACCATCTGCTTCAGCATCGCTTGCGCGTCTTCGAAGAGCGGCCGCGCCGCCTTGCCATAGGTGGCGTCGTCGAGGATCTGCGGGAAGCGGCCGCGCATCTCCCAGGTGGAGAAGAACGGCGTCCAGTCGATATAGGGCACGAGTTCCGAGAGGTCGAAGCTCTCGAACACCCGCGTACCGAGGAAGCTCGGCCTGGGCGGCACGTAACCGGCCCATTCGGGCGCGAAGCGGTTGGCGCGGGCGTCGGCGATGGTGAGCCGCCGCTTCTCCTCGCGGCTGCGCGCATGCTCCTCGGCGATGCGGGCGTATTCGGCCTTGATGTCGTCGATGTAGACCACCTTGCGATCGGACAGCAGCGACGACGCCACGCCGACGGCGCGGCTGGCATCGGTGACATAGACCGCCTGGCCCTTGGCGTAGTTGGGGTGGATCTTGACGGCGGTGTGGACGCGGCTCGTCGTGGCGCCGCCGATCATCAGCGGCACCTCGAAGCCCTGGCGCTCCATCTCGGCGGCCACGTGGCACATCTCATCGAGCGAGGGGGTGATCAGGCCGGAGAGGCCGATGATGTCCGCCTTCACCTCGCGCGCCGCGTCGAGGATCTTCTGCGCCGGCACCATCACGCCGAGGTCGACCACCTTGAAGTTGTTGCAGGCCAGGACGACGCCGACGATGTTCTTGCCGATGTCGTGCACATCGCCCTTCACCGTCGCCATCAGCACGGTGCCGGCCGAGGAATCCTCGGTGATCCCCAGCTCTTCCTTTTCCTTCTCCATGAAGGGCATCAGCCAGGCCACCGCCTGCTTCATGACGCGGGCCGATTTCACCACCTGCGGCAGGAACATCTTGCCGGCGCCAAACAGGTCGCCGACCACGTTCATGCCGGCCATCAGCGGCCCTTCGATGACGTGCAGAGGACGAGCGACGGCAAGCCGCGCCTCCTCGGTGTCCTGCTCGATGAACTCGGTGATGCCGTGGACCAGCGCATGCTCCAGCCGCTTCTCCACCGGCAGCGACCGCCAGGCGAGATCGGCCACCTTCTCCTTGGCGCCGGTGCCGGCATAGCGCGGCGCGGCGTCGACAAGGCGCTCGGTGGCGTCGGGACGGCGGTTGAGCACCACGTCCTCGCAGAGCTCCTTGAGCTCGGGATCGAGCTGGTCGTAGACGCCGAGCTGGCCGGCGTTGACGATGCCGAAGTCCATGCCGGCGGCGATGGCGTGGTAGAGAAACACGGTGTGCATCGCCTCGCGCACCGGCTCGTTGCCCCGGAAGGAGAACGAGAGGTTGGAGACGCCGCCCGACACGTGGGCGCCCTTAAGGTTCTGGCGGATCCAGCGCGTCGCCTCGATGAAGTCGACGCCGTAGTTGTTGTGCTCCTCGATGCCGGTCGCCACCGCGAAGATGTTGGGATCGAAGATGATGTCCTCGGGCAGCACGCCGACCTTCTCGACCAGCACCTTGTAGCTGCGGGCGCAGATGTCGATCTTGCGCTGGTAGGTGTCGGCCTGCCCGGTCTCATCGAAGGCCATCACCACCATGGCCGCGCCATAGCGGCGCACCAGCTTGGCGTGGTGGATGAAGGCGTCCTCGCCTTCCTTCAGCGAGATCGAGTTGACGATGCCCTTGCCCTGCAGGCACTTGAGGCCGGCCTCGATCACCGTCCACTTCGAGGAGTCGACCATCACCGGCACGCGGGCGATGTCCGGCTCGGCCGCCATCAGGTTCAGGAAGTTGACCATGGCCGCTTCGCTGTCGAGCAAGCCCTCGTCCATGTTGACGTCGATGACCGTCGCCCCGCCTTCCACCTGGTCGCGCGCCACGGCCAGCGCCGCCGCGTAATCGCCCTCGCGGATCAGCTTGCGGAAGCGCGCCGAGCCCGTGACGTTGGTCCGTTCGCCGACCATGACGAAGCTGGCGGAAGAGGCTGTGGTTGACATCAAAAGACCTTTTCAGAGATCGAGAAGGGCGCGGGCGCGAGGGCTCAGGTCCTCGCCGGAAAATGGATTGACGACTTCGAGACGACCGAGACGGAAGCCGTCTCCCATGTCTTCGGAAAGGATATGCGTGCAACCAGCCGTCTCAGCGGCGGACAGCAAGTTGGCGTCCCAGAAGGACAGCCGCCCCGGCGCCGCCAGCGAAAGGGCGCGTAGGGTGGAGGTTTCCGTCGCCGCGAAGGTCGGTCGCGACTGCATCAGGAAGCGGAGCACCTCGGCGACATCGGCGCCGGGTATTGCCAACTTCCGCGTCAGCACTCGGAAGCTCTCGCCAACGACCTGAAGACCAAGCGGCATGCGGCCAGCAGACATTCCTTCGACAATGTCGGAACAGATCGCCTGCTTAGCTGGATACCGGTGATCGAAACAGTAGACGAGAACGTTGCTGTCGAAGGTAACGATCAACGCGAACGTTCCTCGATCATCTCGTCATAGAGTTCATCGCGCGCAGGATAAGGCGTCCCATCGGAGGCGTACCGCCATTCTCTGATGGCACGGAACAAGTCCTGCCGCGCCGCCTCGCGCACGGCGGGATCGGGCTCAATCTCCCAGCCATGCTGGCGCGCCAGCAAAAGCAGTTCCTCGTTGTCTTTTTCCGTCGTGTCACTGCGCTTGCGAGAGACAGCCATGATCCGCCTCGTTTCCTGAACCAATCACGATATTACCACACCCTCAAGCCCCGATCACCGTCGGCTCCAGGCCCGAGAGGCGCATGCGCGGGTCGATCTTCGGCGGCACGCGCGGCGGCACCGTCTTCACCGCCTCGGCGATCGCCTTGATGTGCGGCGGCGTGGTGCCGCAGCAGCCGCCGACGATGTTGACGAGGCCGGAGCGGGCGAACTCGCCCACCAGTTCGGCCATCGCCTCGGGGCTCTCGTCATACTCGCCGAACTCGTTGGGCAGGCCGGCGTTGGGATAGGCGCAGATCAGCGTATCCGACACGCGGGAGAGGTCGGCGATGTGGGCGCGCATCTCGCGGGCGCCGAGAGCGCAGTTGAGGCCGATGGAGAGGAGCCCGGCGTGGCGCACCGAATACCAGAAGGCCTCCGCCGTCTGGCCGGACAGCGTGCGGCCCGAGAGGTCGGTGATGGTGCCGGACACCGAGATCGGCAGCCGCAGGCCCTTTTCCTCGAACACCTCCTCGGTGGCGAACAGCGCCGCCTTGGCGTTCAGCGTGTCGAACACCGTCTCGATCATGATGATGTCGGCGCCGCCGTCGATCTGGCCGCGCACCGCTTCCGAATAGGCCCGGCGCAGCTCGTCGAAGGTGATGGCGCGGAAGCCGGGGTTGTTGACGTCGGGCGAGATCGACGCGGTGCGGTTGGTCGGGCCGAGGGCGCCGGCGACGAAGCGCGGCTTGTCCGGGGTCTTGGCCGTATAGGCGTCGGCGGCCCGGCGGGCGATGCGGGCGGATTCGAGGTTCAGCTCGTAGGCCAACTCCTCCATGCCATAGTCGGCCTGGGCGACGAAGGTCGAGGAGAAGGTGTTCGTCTCCAGGATGTCGGCGCCGGCTTCGAGATACTGGCTGTGGATGTCGAAGATCACGTCGGGCCGGGTGATCGACAGAAGGTCGTTGTTGCCCTTGAGATCCTTGTGCCAGTCCTTGAAGCGCTCGCCCCGGAAGTCGGCCTCGGAGAGCTTGAAGCGCTGGATCATGGTGCCCATGGCGCCGTCGATCACCAGAATGCGTTTGGCGGCCAGCTCGCGCAGGCGGCGTTCGGTCGGAGAGATCTCGGTCATGGCGTGTCTCCTTGGTGATCGGATTAGGCGGGAACGGCGACGGCCGGCTCGGTCTTGGCGCGCAGCCCCATCATATGACAGATGGCGTAAACCAGATCGGCCCGGTTCATGGTGTAGAAGTGGAAGTTGCGGAAGCCGCGATCGATCAGGTCCATCACCTGCTCGGCGCAGACGGCTGCCGCCACCAGTTGCCGCGTGGCAGGATCGTTCTCCAGCCCCTCGAAGCGGTGGGCCAGCCAGGCGGGCACCGACGCCCCGGCCTTCTTGGCGAAGGCGGCCGACTGCTCGAAGTTCACCACCGGCACGATGCCCGGCACGATCGGCACGTCGATGCCGGCGGCGCGCACCCGGTCGACGTAGCGCTCGAACTTGTCGTTGTCGAAGAAGAACTGGCTGATGGCGCGGGTCGCCCCGGCTTCCACCTTGCGCTTGAGGATGGCGATGTCGGTGGCGACGTCGGGGCTTTCGGGGTGCTGCTCGGGATAGGCCGACACGGAAATCTCGAAATCGCCGATCGCCCGGATGCCGGCGATGAGATCGGTGGTCGAGGCGTAGCCCTCGGGGTGCGGCTGGTAGCGCGTGCCGACGCCGCCCACCGGATCGCCCCTGAGCGCCACGATGTGGCGGACGCCGACGTCGCGATAGCCGCGCACCACGTCGTCGATCTCGGCGCGGCTGGCGCCGACGCAGGTGAGATGGGCGGCCGGCTTCAGGTCGGTTTCGCGGACGATGCGGGCGACGGTGGCGTGCGTGCGCTCGCGCGTAGAACCGCCGGCGCCATAGGTCACCGACACGAAGCGCGGCCCGAGCGGCGCCAGCCGGGTGATCGACGCCCACAGCGTCTCTTCCATCTTCTCCGTCTTGGGCGGGAAGAACTCGAAGGACACGCCGAGGTCGAGGGCGCCGAGATTGTGACTGAACCGCATGATGAATGTCCCGAAAAGTCGTGTCGTGCCAGACGCCTGTCAGGCGATACGCTGAAGATTGGCCATGTCGATCCGCCGGTCGGCGGCGAGGAACAGCGACACCGTCAGGCCGTCCGCCGTCTCCGGCGGCAGGTCGCGCACCGTGTCGAAGGCAAGGCCCGCCGCTTCGATCCAGCCACGCATCTGTTCGTGGCTGAAGCCGAGCCGGCGGTGGGCATGGTCGGCGCGCAGGAACTCGTGGTCGTGCGGCGCGAAGTCGACGATCAGCAGCCGTCCGCCGGGCGCCAGCGCCGCCGCCGCCTCGCGCAGCGCCCGCGCCGGATCGTCGAGATAGTGCAGCACCTGGTGGATGACCACCAGATCGAACCCGGCGCCGACCGACAGCGCCGTCACGTCGCCTTGGCGGACATGGGCGTTGTCGATGCCGGCGGCGGTGAGATTGGCGCGGGCGACGGAGAGCATGTCGTGGCTCATGTCGATGCCGACGGCGCGACCGTAGCGGTCGGAGAGCAGCGTCAGCATGCGGCCGGTGCCGGTGCCGATATCCAGCATATTGAAGATCGGGCGGTCGCCGACGGCGGCACGGATGGCCGCCTCCACGTCATGCTCGGCGACGTGCAGCGTCCTGAGCCTGTCCCAGCTCGCGGCATTCTGCGCGAAATAGCGCTGTGCCACGGCGGCATGCGCCGCCTTGATGGCGTCGAGCCGGCGGCGGTCGGATTCGACGGCCGGATCGGATACGTCGATGCTGGCCAGCAGCGTGCGGGTCAGCGCTGCGGCCGGCCCCTCGTCGACCAGGCGATAATAGGCCCAAGCGCCTTCCGGCAGCCGCTCGACAAGGCCGGCCTCGGTGAGCAGCTTGAGGTGGCGCGACACGCGCGGCTGGCTCTGCGCCAGCACCTCCGTGAGATCCTTCACGGTAGCCTCGCCGAGCGACAAGAGCGCCAGAAGGCGCAGCCGCGTCGGTTCGCCGGCGCTTCTCAGCACCGACACCACATCATCGAAGGAAGCCGCCGGCGCCCCGGCAAAGCGAACACTAGACATAAAGATATGTTTATGTCGAACGCCGAGGCGATGCAAGGGGCAAGGTCGCCTGCCCACCATGATGCAAACCGGCATCGCCACCGCTCGTCAGCCTGAAACCATCGCTTGAATCGGCACACACAAGCGTTGCATCGGCCGCATTGTACGCGGCTAACGGTAACTCAGCCTATTTTGTAAAAATTTTGCGGTAAGATGCGGCACTTAAGGTTGACAACGCACATATACTGCGGCAATTTTGTAGCAAATGAGGCTTTGCCGGGCTTCGAGGAAACCCAGGCGGAGTCGCAGGAGGAAGGGGCGGACCATCCCGCCACAGGACCGCGGCCGCGACCCGGGCAAAGCCCGCTCGCGCAACGGATGTGCCCCTGACGGATAAAAAAAGCCGCTCATTTCAAGAGCGAAGCATGAGGGAGGATGTGATGACGGCGACTGCGTTGCCACAGGTGGATGCCGAGACACGGCAGCCCATCCTTGAGATGGCGGGCATTTCCAAAACCTTCCCCGGCGTCAGAGCGCTGTCGGACGTCAATCTCACCGTCTATCCCGGCGAAGTGCATGCCCTGATGGGCGAGAACGGCGCCGGCAAGTCGACGCTGATGAAGATCCTCTCGGGCGCCTACCGCGCCGACCCCGGCGGCGAGATCCGCATCGACGGCCAGCCCACCAACATCGATGGTCCGCTCAGCGCCAAGACCAAGGGCATCGCCGTCATCTACCAGGAACTCAGCCTGTCGCCGAACCTGACGGTGGCCGAGAACATCTATCTCGGACGAGAGCTGTCGTCGGCCGGCCAGGTCGACCGGGCCCGCATGCGCGCCGAATGCCAGGGCGTACTCGACCGGCTCGGCGCCACCTTCGGCCCGGCAACGGTGGTGTCGACGCTGTCGATCGCCGAGCGGCAGATGGTGGAGATTGCCCGCGCCATCCACGCCAACGCCCGCATCCTGGTCATGGACGAGCCGACGACAGCCCTGTCGTCGCGTGAGACCGACAAGCTGTTCGACCTGATCCGCGCGCTGCGCGCCGACGGTCTCGCCATCATCTACATCTCGCACCGCATGGCCGAGGTCTACGAGTTGGCCGACCGCTGCTCGGTGCTGCGTGACGGCAGCTACGTCGGCACGCTGATGCGCGAGGAACTGAAGGCCGAGGCGCTGGTCAAGATGATGGTCGGCCGCGACCTCAGCAAGTTCTACAAGAAGGACCACGACGCCAAGGGCAGTCGCGGCGAGGCGATCCTCAAGGTGCGCGGCATGAGCGATGCCGCGCAGCGGGTCAACGCCTGCTCCTTCGATCTGCATCAAGGCGAGGTGCTGGCGCTGGCCGGGCTGGTCGGATCGGGCCGCACCGAGCTCGCCCGCCTGATCTACGGCGCCGACCCGCGCACCGCCGGCACCATCGAACTCGACGGCAAGCCGCTCGATATCGTCAGGCCGATCCAGGCGGTCAACGCCGGCATCGTCTACCTCACCGAGGATCGCAAGGGACAGGGGCTGTTCCTCGACATGACGGTGCAGGAGAACATCAACCTGCAGGTCGTCGGCCGCGACGCCGGCAAGGGCGGCCTTCTCGATCTCAAGAAGGCCAAGCTCCGGGCGGTCGACGCCATCAAGGCGCTGTCGATCCGCGTGGCCGGCCCGATCGTCGAAGTCGGTTCGCTGTCCGGCGGAAACCAGCAGAAGGTGCTGCTGTCGCGGCTTCTGGAAACCAAGCCGCGCGTGCTGATCCTCGACGAGCCGACGCGCGGCGTCGACATCGGCGCCAAGTCCGAGATCTATCGCATCATCGACGACCTGGTGAAGGCCGGCGTCGGCGTGCTGGTCATCTCATCCGAGATGCCCGAGGTGGTCGGCATCGCCGACCGCGTGCTGGTGATGCGCGAAGGGGAGATCGTCGGCGAGGTGGGAGGCTCCACCGGCGTCGAGATCAGCCAGGAAAACATCATCGCCTTGGCCGCCGGCCTCGCCCAGTCGAGCGCGTCCGCCGCCTGACGCCACTTCATGCAAGACAAGAGAACCGCCATGTCCCAGGAAACATCGGCTGCCACGCTCACAAACGACAAGGCCGCCGCCAATCGCCAGTTCCTCATCCAGCAGATCATCCGTACGGTCGGCATGCTGCCGATCCTGATCCTGCTCGGCGTCGCCTTCCAGCTGATGTCCGGCCGCTTCATCTCGCCGCAGAACCTGTCGATCGTCATGCAGCAGGCATCGATCAACACCGTTCTGGCCTGCGGCATGACGGCGGTGATCCTGACCGGCGGCATCGACCTCTCCGTCGGCTCCATCCTGGCCGCCTCGGCCATGGTGGCGGTCATCGGCTCGCTGGTCCCCGACATGGGCATGATCGGCATTCCGCTGGCGCTGTTCGCCGGCCTGCTGTTCGGCCTCATCAACGGCTCGCTGGTCGCCTTCATCGGCCTACCGCCGTTCATCTCGACGCTCGGCTCGCTCACCGCCGTGCGCGGCGTCGCCCGACTGCTCGGCAACGACACCACCGTCTTCAACTCGCACCTGCCCTTCGCCTTCATCGGCAACGGCTACGTCTTCGGCATTCCCTGGCTGGTGATCATCGCCTTCCTGTCGGTCTTCGTCACCTGGATCATCCTGCGCCGGACGGTGCTCGGCGTGCACATCTACGCCACCGGCGGCAACGAAAGCGCCGCCCGCCTCTCCGGCATCAAGGTCTGGGCCGTTCTGCTGTTCGTCTACGGCTTCTCCGGGATCATGGCCGGCCTCGGCGGCGTGATGAGCGCGGCGCGCCTGTTCGCCGCCAACGGCACCCAGCTCGGCCAGGCCTACGAGCTCGACGCCATCGCGGCGGTCATCCTCGGCGGCACCTCGTTCACCGGCGGCGTCGGCTCCATCTGGGGCACGCTGATCGGCGCGCTGATCATCGCCGTGCTATCCAACGGGCTGGTGCTGATCGGCGTCAGCGACATCTGGCAGTACATCATCAAGGGCCTCGTCATCATCATCGCCGTGGCGCTCGACCGCCTGCGCAGCAAGGGCGGCGCCAGGACCTGACAACCGGCCGAGCCGTTGCGGACGACACCCGCCGCCCGCAACCCGCTCGCAGCCATCGCCTGACCCAAGTTCATGACGTGACGCCGCCGCCATCCCGGCGACGGAAAGAGAGTCACGCTCTGAAGAAAGCCGTCGCGGAGAGGAATCGCGCCGGAAAATCCGCCGTCCACCCCGGAATATCGGGCACGGCTTCCTTATGGAGGAGTATGACCATGTTGCTTCGCTCTGTTCTGTTCGCGTCCGTCGCCCTCGGCCTCATCGGCACGGCAAGCGCCAAGGATCTCAACAGGATCGGCATCTCCATCGGCTCGATGGGCAACCCGTTCTACGTGGCGCTCGCCAACGGCGCGACCGCCAAGGCCAAGGAGATCAACCCGAACGTCGACGTGATCGCCCTCGGCTACGATTACGACCTCAACAAGCAGTTCACCCAGATCGACAACTTCATCGCCGCCGGCGTCGACCTCATCCTGTTCACGCCCGCCGACTCGCAGGCCGTGGCCCCGGCCATCGCCCGCGCCCAGGCCGCCGGCATCCCGATGGTCGCCGTTGACACCGCCGCCGAAGGCGCCGACGCCACCGTGACCACCGACAACGTCCAGGCCGGCGAGATCGCCTGCCAGTACATCGTCGACAAGCTGGGCGGCAAGGGCGACGTCATCATCCAGAACAGCAACCCGGTGTCGGCCGTCATCGACCGCGTCGTCGGCTGCAAGAAGGTGTTCGCCGCCAATCCCGACATCAAGGTGCTCTCCGACGACCAGAACGCCCTCGGCTCGCGCGACGGCGGCCTGAACGTCATGCAGGCCATGCTGACCCGCTTCGAGAAGATCGATGCCGTGTTCGCCATCAACGACCCGCAGGCGATCGGCTCGAACCTCGCCGCCAAGCAGGCCGGCCGCAACAACATCATCTTCACGTCGGTCGACGGCGCACCGGACATCGAAGCCGTCCTGAAGGACCCGGACAGCCCGATGGTTCAGGCCTCGGCCAGCCAGGATCCCTACGCCATGGCCCAGCTCGCCATGGAGATCGGCGTCGACCTGATCAACGGCAAGAAGCCGGCGCAGCAGGTCACGCTGCTCCCCTCCAAGCTGGTGACGCGCGACAACGTCAACGACTACAAGGGCTGGAACGCGGCGCGCTGAGCCCCCCTCAGCAAGTTGCAATCCTGACCGGCGCCCGGGACCTCGTGTCCCGGGCGTTTTTCGTTGATGTGATCGGACCGAAGCAGGAGCCGACAAGATCACGCCCAGCTTCTCGTCTCGACAGATATTTACCCGAGACGCTTTTCGGCCCACAGCGAGATGCTCCGGATCCTTGCGGCAATGCAGGTCAGGACACTATCCATGAGTTGAGCCGGCAGGACATGCGGAAGCCCCTCCATCATTGATGTAGCTGCCTTCTCGCCATTGTTCATAAGCTGTTCGAGCTCGCCAATGAGTTTGGTTTTGTCAAAGGCGCATCGATCCGCGGTTTGAAGGAAGTGGCGCGGCGTGATGTCGTTGATCTTGTAGTGGTTGTTCTTTCCGACCGACATCGCCAGCTTGAACTTGTTGATGCCGACCTGATACGCGTCGACGCTCGGCTGCGCTGTGAGCACGTCATAGAGCGGTGTAAGTTTGAACCGTGTTCCGGGCATCAGGAAGACGCTGAAATTCTTGGCATGGCCATCGGTTGCACCGATAAGCCAGAAGATGAGCTGCGCCTTCAAATAGGCAAGCTGATCATCCTCCGGCGTATCGGCGCCTTTGAGCAGTTGCATGATGGCCTGATTGTCAGGTCCGCCGTCGGCTTGGTATTTGCGGTTGGGCGGCACTGACAGAGCCTGGCACATATCTTCTTGCGGACGGCGCAGCAGGCGGCCATCGCGAGCCCGGATGCGATCGAACCGCTCGACGGCAAGAGCTTTGGTACCAGCGAAGTCCACGATATCGACATCGGCCACATCGAGCCCGAAAGCCTTGCAGAGTTTCATGCAGAGATATTCGTTCTCGACGCTGTTGCTCAGGTCGATACCGCTCGGGATCTGACCGATCTGCGGCTTTATGATGTGCGTGGTCGGTGTCGTGCCAATCGGGATTTGCCATTTGCCGTCGTGGTAGAGCAGCGCCGTTTTTTCTTGCGCTCCGGCAATCGAAATCCGGAAGCCCTCATTCTCATCCATTCCGAGCGGCGCCGATTTCAGGTCGGCGATCTTCTTGGCAATCTCCTCAGGGCTGATCGGATGCCCCTCGATGGCGCCGACTTTTCCGACGTCGGCATTGTCCGGCAGGAACTGCAGCGCACCGACGCAATCGGCACCGATCTTGCTGAGCAGGCTGTAGGCATCCGTACCGTTCGCCTGCACCTTTGCAGCGACGCGATCACGAACGATCTTGTTGTCGGGCAGCAAGTTTTCGAAAACGGCGAGCACCGGCTCGCCGATATAGCGATCCTCTCGCAACGGAAGCGAGAGTGACACCGGGATGGCGTTGTCCCATTCGAGCCATTCCGGCGCATACCGAAAGTCTATGGCACCGCTGGAAGCGCGAGTCAGCAGGCCGACATCTCTGCCGTTGAGCAGCACTCTTAGTGGGGGATTCCTCTTCGTGCGTGCCACCTAAAAAAGGTCCCCAATGTCCGGCGAGGATGTCGAGCGATCCTGAACCACCAATTCAAGGTTCAGTACCGCCAGAACATCGGTCAATGTTTTGAGCTGAACGCCGCCCTCGCCGCCTTCCAACTGCGAGATCGTGGCTTGCCGCAGCTTGGTTTTCTCACCGAGCTGCGCCTGTGTCAGACCTTTCAGTTTGCGCCGACGCCTGATAACTGCGCCGATATGGGGCGGTGTACGGACAATGTCGCTCATGCAAGCCTCTCCTCGCATGAATATACGCCTTAGCGTATAGATTCTCAATATACGCTAAGGCGTATATCTATAAAGAATACGCTAGAGCGTATAAAACGAAATTATACGCCAGAGCGTATAATCAGGACACGGCACCGCAGGTACGAGATCGCCTCCCGCCCCTTCACCGCGCCACGTGGACCTTGTCGCGGCTATGGCTTCCGCCGCCGACCAGTTGCTCCTCGAACACCAGATGGGCGGCGCCCAGGATGCCAGCGCGGTCGCCGCTCTTCGCCCTGACGATCTGCAGGGTCTGCGTGGCGAGCGGCAGGCAGCGCTGGTTGACCAGTTCGCGAATGCCGGCCATCAGGTGCTCGCCGGCTTCCGCGAGCGTACCGCCGACCACGATCAGGTTCGGGTTGAGCACGCTGACGACGTTGGCCGTCACCTCGCCGAAACCCTTGCCGGCGGCGCGGATCAGCTGGATGGCCTCGGGCACGTTGCGCTTGACGATGCCGATGACGTCGCGGGCGTTCCGGGCTTCGATGCCGATGGCGCGCAGATCGCGGGCGATGGCCCAGCCGCCCGAATAGGCTTCGAGGCAGCCGAGCTTGCCGCAGCGGCAGAGCGGCGGATTGGGCAGGTCGAGCTGGATGTGACCGATGTCGGCCGCCGCGCCGCGCCCGCCGCGATAGACCTCGCCGCCGCTGATGAAGCCGCCGCCGATGCCAGTGCCGGCCTTGATGAAGAAGAAATAGTCCTCGTCCGGCCAGTAGGTCTTGTACTCGGCGAGGGCCATCAGGTTGACGTCGTTGTCGGCGAACACCTTGATCTTGTAGCGATCCCAGAACCAGCCACGAATGTCGAGCTCGTACCAGCCGTGCATGACCGAGGGACCGAACACCCGCGCGGTCTTGTAGTCGATGCGCGAGGGCAGGCAGATCCCGACGCCGATGACATCCTCGATCGGCCGGCCGATCTGCGGCAACAGGCGCTCGATGCAGGCGCCGATCTGCTCCAGGATGGAGGTCGGCTCGTCGTCGAGGTCGGTCGGAAAGGCTTCCTCGACCACGATCTTCGGCGTCAGGTCGGTCAGGGCGACGCGCGTCCGGCTCTCGCCGATGTCGACGGCGGCGATCAGCGCGAACTCCTCGTTCACGCTGAGAAGCTTCGACGGGCGGCCGCCCGTCGGCAGCACCTTCTCGGTCTCGCGCACCAGATTGGCGTTGAACAGCGTGGCAAGCCGCTGAACCACGGTGGTGCGCGAACTGCCGGACAGCTGCTCCAGCTCGGATCGGGAAACGGCCCCGTTCCTGGCGATCAGCGAGAACAGGTCTCGGCTTTCCACGGGCAAATGGCTACCACTCGTATCGGTGATAACGTCCCTCGCACTCACCACGGCGTTTCCCTTTTTCAACAGTCTTGGCGCCTCGTCCCGATCAGGAAACCGCCGGAGCGACCGCAGGCATCGGTCGGTTGCATCATACCCGATCGCCTCTAGCCGGTAAACGAACGAACGCTGCGCGCCCATCGGAACTGCCTGAACTTCAACGGAAATCGCGGCATTTTCGCACATACGCGCGCATTAGGCGGCGACAACTGTATTATTCCGGCATATCGGTTATTTATTTTGACTTTTTTTGTACCGAAGTCTACAGTGTTAGCGCAATTTTCGGTCATTATGCCCATCGCAGAGGAAATGGCCGGGGGAACGCGAGGAGACACCCACGATGCTTTCACCTTTTCCGTCATCCACCGCATTGGCCGATGCGATTCGCATCCTGACCATCGACGCGGTGCAAGCCGCCGGTTGCGGCCATCCGGGTGCTCCCATGGGCATGGCGGAAATGGGCACCGCCCTGTGGACGCGCCACCTCAGCCACAACCCGGCCGACCCGAAGTGGGTCAACCGCGACCGCTTCGTGCTGTCCAACGGCCATGCGTCGATGCTGATCTATTCGATGCTGCATCTCACCGGCTATGACGTGTCGCTGGACGACATCAAGAACTTCCGCCAGTTGGGCGGCCGCCTGCCCGGCCACCCCGAATACGGCCACACCCCCGGCGTCGAGACCACCACCGGCCCGATCGGCCAGGGCCTGGCCAACGCCGTCGGCCTCGCGCTCGCCGAAAAGCTCCTGGGCATCGAGTTCAACCGCCCCGGCTTCCCCATCGTCGACCACCACACCTACACCTTCGTCGGCGACGGCTGCCTCATGGAAGGCATCTCGCACGAGGCCTGCTCGCTGGCCGGCACCTGGAAGCTCAACAAGCTGATCGCCTTCTGGGACGACAACGGCATCTCCATCGACGGCCGCGTCTCCGACTGGTTCAGCGACAACACGCCCAAGCGCTTCGAAGCCTATGGCTGGCACGTGATTTCCGGCGTCGACGGCCATGACGTCGAGGCGCTGGACAAGGCGATCCAGGAGGCCAAGGCCCAGACCGAGAAGCCGACGCTGATCTGCTGCCGCACGATCATCGGCAAGGGCTCGCCCAACCGCCAGGACACCCCGGGCGTTCACGGCAACCCGCTCGGCGACGCCGAAATCGCCGCCACCCGCGCCGCGCTGGGCATCACCTCCGGCCCGTTCGAAATCGCCGCCGACGTGCGCGCCGCCTGGAACGGCCGCGATGCCGGCGCCCAGCGTCAGCAGAAGTGGCAGGCCCTGTTCGACGGCTACCGCGCCGCCTTCCCGGACAAGGCCGCCGAGTTCGAGCGCCGCGTCAACGGCCGCCGGCCCGAGAATTTCGCCGCTGAGGCCGCCAAGCTCTTGGCGACCATCGACGCCGAGGCGAAGAGCGTCGCCACCCGCCATGGTTCGCAGCGGGCGCTCAACGCCCTGGCGCCGCTGATGCCGGAGCTCCTGTCCGGCTCGGCCGACCTGCACGCCTGCACCATGACGGAGTGGGACGGCTGCAAGCATCTGCGCGCCAATGCCCTCGAGGAAGGCGGCAACGTCCTCGACTACGGCATCCGCGAATTCGGCATGACGGCGATCGTCAACGGACTGTCGCTGCACGGCGGCTTCCTGCCCATCGGCGCCACCTTCCTGGTGTTCTCCGAATATGCCCGCAACGCCATCCGCATGGCGGCGCTGATGAAGATCAACCCGATCTTCGTGCTGACGCACGACTCCATCGGCATGGGCGAGGACGGCCCGACCCATCAGGCCGTCGAGCAGACGGCGACGCTGCGTCTCATGCCCAACCTGGACGTCTGGCGTCCCTGCGACAGCGTCGAGACCTTCGTCGCCTGGCAAACGGCCATCGAGCATCGCGATTGCCCGACCGCCCTCGTCCTGACGCGCCAGCGCGTGCCGCACCAGCCGCGTGACGCCGCCAAGATCGAGGCGATCAAGCGCGGCGGCTACGTGCTGAGCGACTGCGCCGGCAAGCCCGACGCGGTGATCATCGCCACCGGCTCGGAAGTCAGCCTCGCCATGGAGGCGCAGCAGAAGCTGGCCGCCGAGGGCGTCGCAACCCGCGTCGTCTCGCTGCCCTCGCACTTCGTGTTCGAGAAGCAGGACGCCGCCTATCGCGACGCCGTGCTGCCGCGCGGCATTCCCCGCGTTGCCGTCGAGGCGGGCGTGACCGACTACTGGCGCAAGTACGTCGGGCTCGAAGGCGCCGTCGTCGGCATCGATCGCTTCGGCGAATGCGGCCCGGCACAAGAGGTCTACGAGTTCTTCGGCATCACCACCGACGGCGTCGTCAAGGCGGTGCAGAGCGTCCTGGCGTAATCGCCCCGAACTTGCCTGGCGCCCTCACACCGCCGGGCGAGCCATTCGCGTCACGATGCGAGTGGTCCTCCAAAGCCGCCTCCCCGGCCTCCTCCCCCCGAGGCCCGCGGCTTAACCGTGCCCCCGGTTCCCGCCCCCTCCCGGCGAGACCCGGGGGCCGGCCCTACCGCCCCCATCCATCAAAGCCATCGATCCGCGGCGGCGAACACCGCACGCGAACGTGATCGCTCCATTCTTGACCGATCAGTCCAGAACGGATACCCCTTCCCCATGGCAAGACCACGGGAGTTCGACAGGGATGCCGCGCTGACGGCGGCGATCGAAGTGTTCTGGTCCAAGGGCTTCGCGGCGACGTCGACGGAGGACCTGGTCCAGGCGATGGGTATCGGCCGCCAGAGTTTCTACAATGCCTTCGGCGACAAGCGCCGGCTCTACCTCGAAGCGCTGGAGACCTATCAGCGCAATGCCACGAGCTGCCACATCGGGCGGCTGACGGCGCCGGCCTCGCCGCTCGACGGCCTGCGTGACCTGCTCATCGGCCTCATCCCCGACGACGACGCCCTGCGCTGCCGGGGCTGCCTCGGTGCCGGATCGGTCGGCGAGTTCGGCATCACCGACCCCGAGCTGACGGAGATGCGGGAAGAGATGATCGCCGCCTTCCGGGCGAAGGTCGTCGACCGCCTGAGCGAAGGACAGAAACTCGGCGAGATCGATCCGGAGATCGACATCGAACAGGCGGCGTCCTTCATCGAGATCACCATGACCGGCCTGCAGCTCGCCGCGCGCGGCGGCGGCGGAGCCCAGGAACTCCACGCCCTCGCCGCCTTCGCGGTGGAGCGCTTCAGAGCCAGATGACGAGATAGGCAGATAACAAGACGACGCCGGGAGTGCGCCCTTCGCTTGTCCAATTATGGACTGATCAGTCAAAAACGGAGCATGACGATGAGTGACGACAACAGGAAAGTGGCGCTGGTCTTCGGCGGTTCGCGCGGCATCGGTGCCGCCATCGTGTCGCGGCTGGCGGGCGACGGCTACACCGTGCCCTTCACCTACGTTTCGAGCGAGACGGCCGCCAACGAGCTCACCGCCAAGGTGCGGGCGGCCGGTGGCGATGCGCTGGCCATCAAGGCCGACAGCGCCCAAAAGGACGATCTCATCGCCGCCGTCGGCACCACCATCGACCGCTTCGGACGGTTGGACGTGGTCGTCGTCAATGCCGGCGTCGCCCGCATGGGCCTCGTCGACACGGTGCCGGTCGAGGACCTCGATCTGCAGCTCGACGTCAACGTGCGCGGTGTGTTCCTCGCCATCCAGGCCGCCCTGCCGCACATGAAGGACGGCGGACGCATCGTCACCATCGGCAGCAACATCGCCCAGCGCAGCGGCTTCCCCGGCGCCAGCGTCTACCAGACCACCAAGGCGGCGGTGGCCGGCATGGTCAAGGGCCTCGCCCTCGACCTCGCGCCGCGCGGCATCACCATCAACAACGTCCAGCCCGGCCCGACCCGCACCGACATGATCGGCGCCCTCGGCAACGAGGGGATGGACATGGTGATGGGCTTGGTGCCGCTGAAGCGCATGGCCGAGCCGGAGGAAATCGCCGGCCTCGTCTCCTACATCGCCCGCGACGAAGCCGGCTATGTCACCGGCGCCAGCCTGACCATCGACGGCGGCTTCGCCCTCTGACGAAACGGCCTCGGCCGGGGAACGCTCCCCGGCCCCCGCCTATTTCGGCGGCGGGGCGCAGGAATGGCCGATGACCAGCTTGGGCTCGGCCACGTGGCAGCGCCGCTCGCCGGTCCTCGCGGCCTCGCCGCGCACGTGCTCCATCATCCACAGCGAGGCGACGCGGGCCAGCTCCTCGATCGGCTGCTCCACCGTGGTGATGCGCGGCATGACGATGCTGCTCCAGGCCACCACGTCGATGCCGGCGATGGACACGTCGTCGGGGCAGCGGAAGCCGAGGTCGGTGACGGCCTGCAACGCGCCGATCGCCATGTAGTTGTTGGCCGCCAGGATGGCGGTCGGCCGCCGGGGCGCCGACATCAGGCGGATGACGTTCTCGTAGGCGAGATCGGCGCTGTAGTCGGCCACGATCTCGAACTCCGGGTCCACCTCGAGGCCTGCCTCGGCCATGGCCGAGCGGAAGCCCTCCAGGCGCCGTTCGGCCACCCACATGCGCCTCTGGCCGCCGACATAGGCGATGCGGCGATGGCCGAGCCGCGCGAGGTATTCGGTCAGCATCTCCGTGCCGCGCCGGTGGTCGGAGGTGACGAAATCCAGCGTCGTGCCGTCGACGTCCTGGTCGACCAGCACCACGGGAACGTCGATCTCGTTGAGATAGGCGGCGAACTCCGGATCGTTCCGGAGCGGCGTCATGATGATGCCCGCCACCCGGTGCCGCTTCAAGAGCGTCAGTGTGCGCGTTTCGCGGTCCGGATCGGAAGCGAGGTTGGCGACGATCAGCATGTGCTCGTGGCCGGAGATGTGCTTGTCGATGGTGCCGAACAGCCGGCCGAAGAACGGGTTGGCGGCGTCGCCCAGCACCATGCCCACCAGCTTGGACTGCCCGCGTTTCAGATTCTGCGCCATCAGGTTCGGCGTGTAGCGAACGGCGGCCACCGCCGCGTCGATGCGCGCCCGCGTTTCCTCGCTGACCGGCCCGGTGCCGTTGAGGGCCAGCGACACGGTGGAAATGGAGACGCCCGCATGACGGGCCACATCCCTGATCGTTGCCATCGCCTCGCCCTTTTCCGCCTGTTCCGGCCTATCGAACCGTTTTCATATCAACCGGGACAACCGGTGCCGATCAGCGCCCGATCGGATGGAAAGCCGCGGCTCTCCGCCGGCGGGACAGGTTCGATCTATCCACATGTCGCTGTTCGATGATAGTTCGATACTTGTCAAGCCAAAAGGCCGACTATACGATCCTATCGAAACGGTTCGATATTAATGCCCTGATGAGCATCCGCACCAAGACGGAATTCGTTTGCCGTTTCATCCTAGAGGGTTAGGGAGATTACCATGCGATTCCGGTTCAATGGAGAGGTGCGCCTCATCGCCAGCGCGGTTCTGGGCGCCGCAATTCTTGTCGCCCCGGCGCGCGCCGAAGACATCGTCATCAAGATGTGGACGCTCGACAACAAGGGCTACAAGGAATTCATCGCCGAGGCCGCCGAGAGCTTCAAGGCGACCCATCCGAACGTCACCATCGAACACCAGATCTTTCCGGGCGACCCATACAAGACCGCGCTGAAGGTGGCGCTCGTCGGTTCCGACGGTCCGGACGTGTTCTTCAACTGGGCCGGCGACCGCGCCACCCAGCTCGTCAAGGACAAGCTGGCGCTCGACATCACCGATCTCGGCAACGTGCCCGGCGGTTTCGCCAAGGTGCTGCCGCAGGGCCTTCTGGATTCCTTCCGCTACGACGGCCGCCTCTACGGCGTCGCCACCGACGCGGTCACCAAATACGTCTTCTACGACAAGGCCTATTTCGCCGAGCACAAGCTTGAGCTGCCCAAGACGCTGGGCGAGCTCGGCGGTCTCTGCAAGACGGTCCGCCAGATCGATCCCAACACCGTGCCGATGCCGCTCGGCAACAAGACGCGCTGGAAGGCCATCCACTGGATGACCATGCTCAACGAGCGCGCCATGGGCGTCGAGGCCACCGCCGCCGACTACGACCTGTCGCGGCCGGCCGACCAGCTCTACACCGATCCCGGCTACGCCAAGGCCTTCCAGGCCCTGATCGACCTGCAGGACGCCGGCTGCTTCGAGGATGCGCCGAACGCCACCGAATACGCCATCGCCGACGCGATGTTCTCCACCCGGGCCTCGCCGATGGAATATTGCGGCAGCTGGTGCACCTCAGCGCTCGATGAGGCCGGCTTCACCGACTACGGCTTCTTCCGCCTGCCGGTGATGGAAGGCGGCAAGGGCAACCCCGACGCCAACTTCCTGGTGCCCGAGGGCTATCAGGTCTCCGTCAAGACCGCCCATCCCAAGGAAGCGGTCGAGTGGCTGAGCTTCCTGGTCTCCGACGAGCAGGCCCTGAAGTTCGCCGAGAAGGTGCAGTTCCTGCCGTCCAACACCAAGCTCATCGACAAGGCCCAGGGCGTGCCGCAGAGCTTCAAGGACATCGCGAGCGAAGTCGCCACCGTCAAGCAGGGCGTCAACGTGCTCGACGCGCTGCTCGAGTCCACCGTGGCCGACGCCTACATGAACGCCACCGTCGAGGTGCTGAACCGCACGCTGACGCCCGACGCGGCGGTCGGCAAGGTGCGCGAGGCGGCTCTCGCCGCGCAGGCCAAGAAGTAAGCGATCGAGAGCCCTGCTCTCGATAGAGTGACGGCGCCTGTTCCTCCCCCCGGACTGGCGCCCCTCGGTCGGGGCGACGCGATGCGATTGTCGCCCCGGCCTCCTTTCATCCTCGCCCTTCCGCCGCCGTCCGACCAGGACGGCCGCCAGGTAGCAGCATGTCCTTTCCACCGACATCCACTCTCGCCGGCGCTCCAGGCGCCCGGCGGCCGGCGAGGAAGGCCGGTTCCTTCTCCGCTTCGGCCATGATGGCCCCGGCGCTCATCCTCGTCGGCGTCTTCATCCTGATCCCGGCCATCGTCGCCGTGGTCGGCTCGTTCTTCGACTTCTCCATGACGTCGAGCTCGTGGACCTATGTCGGCGGCGCCAACTACCGCCGGGCGGCCACCGACCCGCTGTTCTGGCTGGCGATCTCCAACAACATCTTCATCGTCGTCGGATCGGTGATCTCGCAGGTCGGCGGCGGCGCCATCATCGCCGCCATTCTCGACCGGGGCATCCGGCGCGGCAGCGTCTTCTACCGCACCATCATCTTCATGCCGGTGGTGATCTCCTCGATCGCCGTCGCCTTCGTCTGGATGCTGATCCTCGACCCCAACGTCGGCCCGCTCAACGCGGTGGTCAAGGCGCTGGGCCTGCCGACGCCGAAGCTCGGCTGGCTGGGCGATCCGTCGATCTCGCTATGGATGCTCTTGCTCATCGCCGCCTGGCAGAACGTCGGCTTCCAGATGATGCTGATCCTCGCCGGCCTGCAGGCCATCCCCAAGGAGCACTACGAGGCGGCCTCGCTCGACGGCGCGCGCGGCCTCAAGGCCTTCTGGTACATCACGCTTCCCGGCATCCGCAACGTCTTGGTGCTGGCGACGCTGATCACCGTCATCGGCGGCTTCAAGGTGTTCGACCTCGTCTTCGTCACCACCGGCGGCGGCCCCGCCAACGCCACCCAGGTTCTGGGCACCTACACCTACACCCAGGCCTTCTCCTTCGGAAACATGGGCTACGCCAACGCCATGGCCGTCGTCCTGCTGGTCACCGCCGTGCTGCTCGGCTGGCTGCAGGTCCGCCTGTCGCGCCGGGGCTAAGGAGAGAGAACATGACCCTTCGCTCCCGCACCGTCGCCATCGGCCTGCACTCCGTCGTCTCGCTGTGGACGCTGTTCGTGCTGCTGCCCGTCTTCGTGATGGTCATCTCGGCCTTCAAGAGCCAGGCCGAGCTGTTCACCCGGCCGCTCGCCCTGCCCAAGCAGTTCAGCTTCGCCGCCTTCGAGCGCGCCTGGGGCATCGGCATCAGCGGCTTCCTGATCAACTCGATCCTGGTCACCGCGCTGTCGGTGTTCATCATCATCTTCGCGTCGAGCCTTGCCGCCTACATCCTCGCCCGCTCCGACAGGCCGGTGATGCGCTGGGTCTACGTCGCCATCGTCGCCGGCTTCGCCGTGCCGCTGCAAAGCGTCATGGTGCCGCTCTACCAGCTGGTCTCCAGCGCCGGGCTCCTCAACTCGCGCCTCGCCATCGCCCTGCCCTACGCGGCCTACGGCATCCCCTTCACCACGATGCTGTTCTACACCTTCTTCCTGGAGTTCCCGCGCGAGCTGGAAGAGGCGGCGCGGCTCGACGGCTGCGGCCGGCTGGAGGTGTTCTTCCGCATCGTGCTGCCGCTCTCCGGGCCGGCGATCGCCAGCGGCGCCATCTTCCAGGCCGTGTTCAACTGGAACGAGTTCATCCTCGCCCTGCTGATGCTCACCAAATCAGACGTGCGCACCCTGCCCGTCGGCATCTACGGGCTGACCGGCCAATACAGCGCCGACTGGCCCGCCCTGATGGCAGGCCTCGCCATCGCCACCCTTCCCCTCATCGTCATCTTCCTGCTGGCCCAGCGCCATTTCGTGCGCAGCCTCGCCGGCCTCGGCAAGTAGAGGTTCGCCATGTCCCATCTTGAAGTTCGCGACATCGTCAAGCGCTACGGCCAGCTCACCGTGCTCTCGGGCGTTTCCTTCGCCGCCAAGCGGGGCGAGTTCGTCGTCATGGTCGGCCCGTCGGGCTGCGGCAAGTCGACGCTGCTGCGCTCCATCGCCGGTCTCGAGGAGATCTCCTCCGGCTCGATCAGCATCGCCGGCCACGACATCACCACCGCCGAACCGTCCGATCGCGGCGTCGCCATGGTGTTCCAGAACTACGCGCTCTACCCGCACATGACGGTGGCCCAGAACATGGGGTTCGCCCTCAAGGTGGCGCGCCGGCCGAAGGCCGAGATCGAGGCCGCCGTGACGCGCGCCGCCGAGATCCTGCGCATCACCGACCACCTCGGCAAGTATCCGAAGGCGCTGTCGGGCGGCCAGAAGCAGCGCGTCGCCATCGGCCGGGCCATCACCCGCGCGCCGGAGGTGTTCCTGTTCGACGAGCCGCTTTCCAACCTCGACGCCGCGCTGCGCTCGCAGATGCGCATCGAGCTAAGCCGCCTGCACCGCGAGCTCGGCGCCACCATGCTCTACGTCACCCACGACCAGACCGAGGCCATGACCATGGCCGACCGGATCATCGTGATGAACGGCGGCAACATCGAGCAGATCGGCTCGCCGCTCGACCTCTACAACAAGCCGGCGACGCGCTTCGTGGCCGGCTTCATCGGTTCGCCGCGCATGAACTTCATCACCGCCCGCGTCGCCCGGCTGGCCGGCCGGTCGGTCGGCTTCTCGCTCGGCGAGGCACGGCCGCCGCTCGACCTGGAGTTCGCGCCCGGCGAGACGCTTCCACTCATCGGCGATGCGGTCACGCTGGGCATCCGGCCGGAAGCGCTCGGCGACGAGGGTGAGGTTCATCTCGCCGATGCCGAGGTCACGGTGGTCGAGTCGCTCGGCCGCGAGACGCTGGTCTATTCCGACGCCCGCGCCCTCCGCACCACCGACTCCGAATCCCTCGACGGCTACTTCGCACAGCTCGTTCCGAGCCAGTCCGACAAGCGGCTCGGCCAGCACATCGCGCTCAAGGCCGACCGTTCGGCCTTCGTGGTCTTCGCCGCCGATGGCGCCACGCTGCACGACGCCTCCCCCATCCATCACAAGTGACCTCCGCCATCATGCGCTTTCGCCAGATCCATCTCGACTTCCACACCTCCGGCCTGATCGAGGGCATCGGCTCCCGCTTCGACGCGCGCGACTTCGCCCGCGCCTTCAAGGAGGCCCACGTCGACTCGGTCACAATCTTCTCCAAGTGCCATCACGGCCTGTCCTACCACCCGACCAAGGTGGGCCGGATGCACCCCGGCCTTGGCTTCGACCTGCTGCGCGCCCAGCTCGACGCGCTGCACGGCGAAGGCATCGCCGCGCCGATCTATCTCTCGGCCGCCTGGGACGAGCACGCCGCCTTCACCCACGCCGACTGGCGCATCGTCACGCCGGATGGCCACCTGCCGCAGTCGCGCAACGACCCCACCGGCTGGGCCTACCTCGACTTCGCCTCGCCCTATCTCGACTATCTCGCCGCGCAGATCGACGAGGTGCTGGAGCTCTACCCCGACGGCGACGGCATCTTCATCGACATCTGCAGCCAGCTGCCATCGATCTCGCCCTACGCCAAGGCGGCGATGGAGGCGCGCGGCCTCGACTGGACGTCCGAGGCGGACCGCACCGTGTTCGGCGCCGAGGCGCTCGACGGCTTCTATCGCAAGGTGAAGGACACCGTGCGGGCCCGCGCGCCCGGCATGCCGCTGTTCTTCAACTCCGGCCACATCCGGCGCGGCAGCCGCGAGCATATCGCCAAATACTACAGCCACCTCGAACTGGAATCGCTGCCGACGGCCGGCTGGGGCTACGACCACTTCCCCGTCAGCGCCCGCTATGTCGACCCGCTCGGCATTCCCTTCCTCGGCATGACCGGCAAGTTCCACTTCACCTGGGGCGAGATCGGCGGCTACAAGCGGCCGGAGGCGCTCGTCTACGAATGCGGGGCCATGCTGGCCCATGGCGCCCGTTGCTCGATCGGCGACCACCTGCACCCGACCGGCCTCGTCGATCCCTCGACCATGGCCATCGTCGGCGCCGCCTACGACTGGGTGGAGAAGCGCGAGGCCTGGGCCATCGGCAGCGTCAACCGCGCCGAGATCGGCCTCGTCTCCCTTGAGGCGGCGACGCTCGACGCCACCAGCATCGAGGCGCCGGCCCAGAAGCACGCCAGCGACGACGGCGCGACGCGCATCCTCCTGGAAGCCGGCCTCACCTTCGACGTGCTCGACCTCGAAAGCGATCTTGCGCCCTACCGCCTGATCGTCCTGCCCGACGCCGTGCCGGTCGGCCCCGCCCTCAAGGCGAGGCTCGAGCGTTATCTTGCCGGCGGCGGCCGCCTGCTGCTCACCGGCAAGAGCGGCATCGATGCCCAGGGCTTCGTGCTCGACGTCGGCGCCGCCTGGGAAGGCACCTCGCCCATGGCCGGCGGCGACTATCTGCTGCCGAGCCCCGAGTGGCGGCCCGACGGCATCGACGAGCCGAACTTCATGTATGCCCCGTCCGAGCGCATCCGCGTCACCGACGGCGCGTCGCTCGGCAGCGTCTACGAACCCTATTTCGACCGCACGCCGAAGCACTTCTCCGGCCACATCAACGTGCCGCGCCGCCCCGACCCCAGCGGCTACGACGGTGGCAGCCGCAAGGGCGCCATCACCTACCTCGCCCACCCGGTGTTCCGCGTCTACACCGAGGTCGGCGCAGTGCGCCTTCTGGAAATGGTCGAGCGCGCCCTCGTTGGCGCCCTCGGCGGTGAGCGAATGATCGCCACCGGCCTGCCGCGGGCCGGCCGGGTCACCGTCCGCCGGCAGCCGGCGCAGAACCGCGACGTCGTCTATCTCATGCACGCGACGCCGGCCCTGCGCGGCTACCTCTGGGACAGCAACATCCAGCCGATCCAGGACCTCGTGACGCTCCGCGACATCGCCGTGTCGCTGAAGGTCGACGCCCCCGTCGAAGCAGTGCGCCTCATCCCCGACGGCCCGGCGCTGCCCTTCACGGAGACCGAGGGACGCATATCCTTCACCGTGCCCGAAGTGACCGGCGTCGCCATGGTGGAGGTGGCCTACCGGCGATAATTCGCCAACGGAAAAGGCGGGCTCGATGGCCCGCCTTTTCATGGCAACTCTTGAAAGCCGCACTCCGGACGGCATCCAAATGGCTAGCCCACCTTCCGGTTAGCCTCCATGTACCGCCGCAGAACGCTGTTGATGCGGGTTTGGTATCTTTGCCCCTGTGACTTGAACCACTCGACCACATCCGAATCCAATCGAATGGTCACGGGCGTCTTGAAGGGGTCCACAAGCTTCACCTTGGCCCATTCCTCGTCGGTCAGAGGCAGGCCGTCCTTGTCGGAGAGTGCGGCGGCTTCCACCTGCTCTGCCGTCATGGCGTCCACACGGGCCCAGTCGGAGTTACCCTTGAGGGGCTTCAGGACGCCATCGGGCAAGCTCTCGTAGAGAGCATCGCCCACTTTCACGATGTTCACTTGCTTAGAGCTGGCCATACTTCCTGGTCTCCCTCTTGTTGGCTTTGCGGAATGAAATGACACGAACCACTCCATCCCGGAGGGTGAAAGTCACGGCGAAAACGCGCCCGCTGTTTTCGGCAAGCATGTTGTAGCGGACCTCGCCGTAATCCTTCCTGTCGTCCTCCCATATCTTCCTGCCGGGATCGAAGAAAACCGGAATGGCGTCCTGAAAATCAAGGCCGCGAGCCCTGATGTTCTCCGCGCATTTGGCTTCGTCCCACTCGAATTTCATCCGGAAAACATGAGGCGCGTACATACGTTTGTCAATACAGATGAAAGCCGCGCGTCCTTCACCATGTCCGAGGTGACGGCGCGCGAAGCACCGCCACGCCGGGTTTTCACGCCGGCTCTTGTGTGTCGTCCGTCAGGGGCGCATTGATCGGGTTCGCACACGGCCGAAGATCGGAATGCTCCTGATGGAAACCTTTGCCGCAAGCCTCGACACGCCGAGCGTCGTGGTCGACATGGATCTCGTCCGCGCCAACATCCGGCGCTTCCAGGCCTATGCCGACGCGAACGGCTTCAAGGTGCGGCCGCACATCAAGACCCACAAGCTGCCGCTCGTCACCGACATGCAGCTCGCAGCCGGCGCCATCGGCATCACCTGCCAGAAGGTATCCGAGGCCGAGGCGATGGTGGCCGGCAGCCCCGCCGTCACCGACGTTCTGATCACCTACAACATCGTCGGCGAGCGGAAACTCGCCCGCCTCGCGGCGCTGGCGCAGAAGGTGCGGCTGTCGGGGGTGGCCGACAGCGCGGCGGTGGTGGATGGCCTGTCGGCCACCTTCGCCGGCGCAGCCCCGCCCCTCCGGGTGCTGGTCGAATGCGACACCGGCGCCAACCGCTGCGGCGTCGCCTCGCCCGAGGACGCGGCGGCGCTGGCCTGCGCCATTTCGGCGGCGCCCGGCCTCGCCTTCTGCGGCCTGATGACCTACCCGCCAGCCGGTGGCGAAGCGGCGGTGCAGGCCTTCATGACCCGGGCCAAGGCGCTGATCGAAGCGGAGGGCCTCACCGTGCCGGTGATCAGCTCCGGCGGCACGCCGACCATGATGCACGCCGCCGAGGCGCCGGTGGTCACCGAGTATCGCCCCGGCACCTACGTCTACAACGACCGCTCGCTGGTGGCGCGCGGCGCCTGCGGCTGGGACGACTGCGCCCTCACCGTGCTCGCCACCGTGGTTTCGGTGCCCACCGCCAACCGCGCCATCATCGACGCCGGCTCGAAGACGCTCACCTCCGACCTCTTCGGCCTCAACGGCTACGGCCATGTGCTCGGCCGCGACGATCTCGCCATCGACCAGCTGTCGGAGGAGCACGGCCGCCTCGTCAGCACCGGCCCGATCAACCTTGCCGTCGGCGACCGGCTGCGCATCGTCCCCAACCACGCCTGCGTGGTGACCAACATGGTCGACGAGGTGTACCTTGTTTCCGCCGCCGAGCCGACGCCCCGCGCCGTGCCGGTCGTCGCGCGCGGCCGGATTAGATAAGGCGGGCGGCCACCGATGCCGTCTCGATGTTGTCATCGAGGCAGGGTCCGGCGTTTAGCCGCACTGCAAGTGGATACGCGCCGGTTACGGGGTGAAACGTTTTGACATAGGTCCGCGTAAAATTTACATGGAGTAAATATCCGTATACTCAGGATAGGTGACTATCGAATGGATGGGCGCGTGAACTCCCGCCAGGCTGGTTGCCCGACCCTTTCGCGTGATCGCGGGCACGTCCAGGCATCGCTCCTGCCGCTCGTACTGCTGGCGGCTGCCGCTCCCATGGACGCGGCCCAGGCCGCCCCAAACTGCACGACATCCGGCAACATTGCATCGCTTCTGTGCAGCGCGACCGATATCCAGATGCAAGGCAATGCCGGCGCCTCGTCGCTGACGGTCACCGACACAACCGCGAGCTCGGTGGCGGTCTTGTCCAACCCGTCGGTCACCGGCCCCTTCGTGCAGAGCCTCACCATCGACGGCACGACGACGCTCAACCGAGCCGACTATCCCGCAGTATACATGTACAGCTCGCAGGCGGGCTGGAACGCCAACCTGCTCATCGGATCTGGCGTTTCCATCACCTCGGCAGGTCCCTTCGGCGCCGTCTGGCTACGCTCCGAAAGCTCCGATACGGCGTCAAGCAACGCCATCGTGGTGGACAGCGCGGCGACCATCACGAGTTACGGCACCAACTCCGATGGCATCACGGCAACATCGAACAACGGGCCGGTCTCGGTGACCAACCGGGGGACGGTCACCGTGGCCAGTGGCCGGGGCCTTTACGCCGACGGAGGGTCGGGCAGCCTCACGCCGGTGGCCGTCAGCATTACCAATCTGGGCAGCGTTAACGCTTATCAGGCCGGAGCGCGCGCGATCGACTATAACGGCACGGCTGCGATCGACAATCAGGGCAGCGTGCGCTCCACCACCCGACAAGGCCTGATGGCCTGGTCCGCCAATGGCGGGGCGCAGATCACCAACAGCGGCACGGTGGTCGCCGATCACTACGACGCCGTGGTGGCCGCCGGTACGGGCGGCAACGTCGTCGTCACCAACAGCGGCAGAATCATCGCCAACCGCAACCCGAACCTGGTCCAGGTCAGCCCCGATTTCCACGCGATCAGCGCCTATACCGACGGCAGCGGCAGCGTCACCGTCACCAACACGACCAGCGGCATCCTGTATGCCGACTACGATGCCGGCATGGCCGCCGCCAGCAGCAACGGCACGATCACCCTCACCAACGCCGGGCGCATCGAAGCGCTAACCGGCATGCTCGCCGAGTCCAACGCCGGGCAGGTGGACATTCTCAATGAAGGAGTGATCCTCGCCACCAGCACCGGCATCAGCGTCACGTCGGCCAGCGGCGGCGACATCGTCAACACCGGCCGGATCTCCAGTTCCAACACCGCTTTCATGGTGAGCAACGGCATCGCGCTCACGGTCGACAACCGCCAGGGCGGCGTGGCGGTCGGCAGCCTGCAACTCGGCAACCAGGCAAGCTTCAACAATGCCGGCAGCCTCGTGCTCATGCAGGGCGTCGCCCTCACGAACCCCGCCGGCACCGGATCGGTGGTGGCAAGCACGGTCGGCGGCAACTTCGTCCAGACCGCCAGCGGCTCGATGACCATCGCCGTCGACAGCGTCTCAAGCTACAGCACGCTGACCGCCGGCGGCGCGGCCAGCCTCGGAGGCCGCCTCAGCCTCGACGTCGACGCCGGCTATGCGGGCGGCACCCTGACCGACGTGATTACGGCGGCCGGCGGCGTCAGCAACCTCGGCCTGAGCGTGACCGACAACTCCCTGCGCTACAACTTCTCCACCCTGTTCGGCGCCAACGGGGTCGACCTGGTGGCCTACGACACGGGCATGACGACCGTCCGCGAGGCCGTGTCGCGGCGCATGCGGGGCGTGGTCGGCGCCGCTGCTGTCTGGGATTCCCTTCTGACCGGCGGCACGACCTCGCCGGAGCTGAGCCTGGCGCTGCAAGGCATTCTGAGCAGTGCAAATGCCGACGAGGTTGCCGGCAAGGTGCAGCAGACCGTGCCCTTGCTGGCCGGCGACATGATGAACGTCACCTACGGGACGCTCGACGCCGTCAACGCGATCATCCGCGCGCGCATCGACGTCGCCGATGGCCTTTCCCGCAAAGACGCCCGCGACCCCGAGCGCCATCTCTGGATCGCCCCCCTCTTCGCTCATACGCACAGGAACGACGCGGACGGGGCGATCGGCTATGGCGCCAACACCGGCGGCTTCGTGATGGGGCTGGACGGCAAGGTGACGACCGAAACCGAGCTTGGGCTTGCCCTCGCCTATGCCAACACGGACGTATCGAGCGACGCCTCCGGCCCCGAGCAGAGCGCACGTTCCGACACCTACCAGGTCCTGCTCTACGGACGCCATGCTCTGACCGCCGACACCGGCCTGCAGTTCCAGCTCGACACGGGAACGGCCGACATCGAGGGGCGGCGACGGATCGACCTCGTCGGGCTGACCGCCGCGTCGAGCTACGACAGCTATTTCGCCCATGCCGGCATCGGGCTGGACCATCGCTTCGAGTTGAGCGACCGGACCATCTTCAAGCCGGCGATCAGGCTGGACTACAGCTGGATGAAGGACCAGGCCTACAGCGAGGGCGGCGCCGGCGGGCTCGATCTCAACGTCGATTCCCGCAGCGACGACGCGCTGGCGCTCGGCCTCACCGGCGTCGTCAGCCATCAACTCACCGAGCGGCTCGTCGCCACGGCCAACGCCGGTGTCAGCTACGATGTCCTGAAGGACGCCAACTCGATCACCGCCGCCTACGCCGGCGCCCCGCAGGCCCCCTTCACCACGACGGGACGCGACCCCTCGGCCTGGCGGTTCAATGCCGGCATCGGCCTGGACTATTCCGCCGCCTCCGGCTTCGGCGTCGCCGGCCGCTACGACGCATGGCACCGCGACGGTAGCTTCGGCCAAACGGCATCCCTGCGCCTTTACCAGGCGTTCTAGAGCAGATCCAGCAAAAGTGGGCACCGGTTTTGCGTCCGGATCTGTGTGAAACAAAGAGCTAGAGCGCGATGGCGAACCTGGGTTCGCCGGACGGCTCTAGCACGCGTCAGCACGCTTCATGGCGCGGATTCTTCCAGGCGGGTGCCGGCCAAAACCTCGCCCGTGTGCCCCTTGAGGCTTCGCGACCGGGACGCCCGGCGGTAGCGCGACGGCGTCATGCCGATCCTCTGCAGGAACGCCCGGTTGAAGTTGGATATGTTGCTGAACCCCGTCTCGTAGCAGATGTCGGTGACCGGCCGTTCCGTCTCCGTCAGAAGCTTGCGCGCCATCAGAAGGCGCAGCGAGATGACGTGGTTGGAGTAGGTGTTGCCGGTGTGCTTCTTGAAGAAGCGGGAAAAGGCGCTGTCGGACATGCCGACCAGCGCGGCGACGTCCGACAGCGACGACCGCTCGAGATAGGTTTCGTGAATGAAGGCGAGCGCCTTTTCCAGCGTCTCGATCTCGACGATCGAGCCCGGACGGAACAGGCCGAGGAACTCCGGCGTCGCCAGGGTGCGATACTCGGTGGACTCGGCCATCAGCGACAGCAGCTCGATGAAGACGCCGAGCCGCCCGACGCCCGACAGATCCGCCATGCCCTCGATCAATGCCTCGCCGCGCCTGGCGGTCTCGCCGAAGAACTCCACGCCATAGGCGGCGCGCTTGAACAGCCCACCCACCTCCTTCAGCTCCGGCAGCACCGCCGCCGCGCCTTCGAACCGCGCATGATCGAACTGGATGACGATGTCGCGGCCGATCAGCTTTCGCTCGCCGATGGCCGGCGACACCCAGTTGTGCGGCAGGTTGCCGCCGACCAGCACCAGCTGCCCGGCGTTGAAGTCGCCAATGTGGTCGCCGACGAAGCACAGGCCGGAGGAATAGCGGATCAGGTGGATTTCCGCCTGCGGGTGATAGTTCCACACGCAGCGCTGCCACGGATAGTCGTCCAGCCGCCACAGGAAGCTTTGCTCCTCCGAGATCTGAATGTGCTCGAAGTATGCACTATCTTGCGGCGTTGCCATCGCACCCCCGATTCTGCAATCCGACTAACGGCGGGTTTCCGCCAGCACGCACCTCAGCCCCTCGCAAGATAGTATAGATCACGCGCATGCCGGCGCCTAGTTGCCTCCTGAGAAAGGTGGCAGATTTCACTATGCCCCGGGGGAAGAGGCCCCGGCGCAGTGGTAAGGGAGGAGCTTGGTATGAGCTACAACTGCATCAGGACGATCGCATTGACGACCGTCTTTGGCGCGCTGTCGGCCGGCGTGGCGACCGCCGGTCCGGTCTGCAAGTCCGACGTTCGAATTCTGGCCCAGCCGCGCGACGCGCTGACGATGCTCGAAGAGCAGAAGGCCGATTTCAAGAGCCTGTCCGGCGTCGATTTCGCGATCGACTATCTCAATGAGGGCGACCGCCGCGCCAAGTCGCAAGCCGACGCGTCGACCACCGGCCGCTACAACGTCTACTATGTCGACGAGGCCAATCTGGCGCTGTTCGCTTCGTCGGGCTGGCTCGTGCCGCTGCTCGACCACTACCCGGCCGATTTCGACTTCGACGATTTCGACGACGGTCGCAAGACCACAGCGACCTATGACGGCAAGATCTGGTTCGCGCCGATCCAGGGCGGCGGCGACATCATGGTCTACCGCAAGGATCTTCTCGAAGCGGCCGGCATCAAGCCGCCGACGACGCTCGACGAACTGCGTGCCGCCGTACCCAAGCTCACCGATCCGGCCAAGGGCGTCTACGGCATCGCGCTGCGCGGCAAGCGCGGTTCCGGCGACAACGTCTGGCGCTGGATGCCCTATTTCAAGGCCGAAGGCGGCCAGTGGTTCGATAACGGCAAGCCGGCCTTCAACAGCCAGGCCGCCGTCGACGCCACCAACATCTATCTCGACCTGTTCAAGTATTCCTCGCCCGGCACGCAGACCGGCAGTTGGGACGAAGCCACCGGCGCCTTCCTGTCCGGACAGGTCGCCATCATCATCGAGTCGGCGCCGCTCGCGGCGATGACCATCGACCCGGCCAAGTCGAGCGTGACCGACAAGGTCGCCTTCCTGCCGCCCCCGTCCCCGATGCCCGGCGGCGGCTTCGCCCACGGCTTCGCCATCGGCGCCAAGGGCAACCCCGACAAGGAAGCGCGGGACTGCGCCGGCCTGTTCGTGGCCTGGGCGACCTCCAAGGAGGTCGAGATGAAGCGCCTCGAAGCCGGCGACGTCGGCGAGGTCAACCGCAAGAGCATCGTCGAAAGCGCGCTGTTCTCCGAGAAATACGGCAAGGCGCTGCCGGAGGCCCTGGCCGCCACCGCCCCCAAGACGGCGGTCAACTTCTGGCAGAACGCGCACTGGCCCGAGCTCGGCAACAAGTGGGGCATCCTGCTCGAGGAGCTGATCACCGGCCAGCGCACCGACGTCAAGGGCGCCCTCGACGAACTCGACGAGTTCGCCAAGCAGTTCGCCAGCGACTGACCTCCCCCGAAGTCATCCGCCTGAACGGTCGCAGCCCCACCCCTGGGGTTGCGATCACCTTTCCGACAACCTTCCGGAGACCAAGATGCAACAAAGGCAGTCCTTGCCCTACGTCTTCCTGGTACCGACGATGGCGATCCTCGTCGTGCTCGCCTTCGTTCCGATGTTCTATGCCATTGGCGTCTCACTGGAAAACCGGACGCTGAGCTCGCCCGACAGTCACTTCGTCGGCCTGAAGAACTACCTGATGCTGTTTGGCGACTCGCGCTTCGTCAACGCGCTGTGGGTCTCGGTGAAGTGGGAGCTGATCACCGTCAGCGCCACGATGATCGCGGCGATCGGCCTCGGCGTCCTGATGTTCGAGGCCGCCGGCCCGAAGCTCAGGAACGCGCTGTCGCTGATCTTCCTGATCCCCGTGCTGCTGCCCCGCGTCTGCGCCGCCTTCGTCTGGAAGTTCGCCTTCCATCCGCTCTACGGCATCGTCACCTATCCCTACCGGCTGATCACCGGCCAGCCGCTCGACATGCTGTCGAGCCCGACCCAGGCGCTGTTCGCGGTCGCCTTCGTCGACCTGTGGCAGTGGGGCTTCTTCTTCGCCGTCATCGTGCTGAAACTGATCGAGATCCTGCCGCAGCAGCCGCTCGAGGCCGCCCGCCTCGATTACGCCAAGCCCTGGCAGATCCACGTCTACATCACGCTGCCGATGCTGCGCGTACCGCTGATCAGCCTGATGTTCGTCAAGATGATCGAGTCCCTGCGCTCGTTCGACCTCATCTACGTCATGACCCGCGGCGGACCGGGGACCAGCACCGAGACGCTCGACATGTACGCCTTCTCGCAAGGCTTCATCGAGGCCGGCAAGATCTCCTACGCCTCGAGCATGGCCGTCATCATGATGGTGGCGACCGTCGTGATCTTCACCGTCGTCTGGAAGAGGCTCAAGTCATGACGCTCTCCCGCATCCTGGCCAAGGCAGTCCTGTGGCTGATGGCCGCGCTCGTGCTCTTCCCGCTCTTGTGGACCGTGCTCGGCGCCTTCAAGCAGACGGTGGACCTGCTCACCCCCGTGCCGCGCCTGTTCTTCGCGCCGACACTCGACAACATCGTCTACGTCCTGAGCCGTCCGAGCGTCCTGCAAGCGCTGATCAACTCGGTAGTGGTGAGCTGTGCCTCGGTGGTCATCGGGCTGCTGCTCGGCCTGCCGGCGGCCTATGCCGTCGCCCGCTATCCGAGCCGCTGGACCGATGAGATCCAGTTCTTCGTCCTGTCGCTCCGTTTCCTGCCGCCGGTGGCGACCGCCATTCCGCTGATGGTGATCTGGCTCAACCTCGGCCTCTACGACAGCCGGCTGTCGCTGATCATCACCTACTCGCTGATGACGATCTCCATCACCATCTGGCTCGCCATTCCCGGCTTCCAGCGCGTGCCCAAGGAAATCGAGGAAGCGGCCCGCGTCGATGGCTACGGCGCCTACGCGGTGTTCTTCCGCGTCGCCCTGCCGGTGGCCTCGCGAGCCCTCATCGGCGCGCTCGCCTTCAGCTTCGTGCTGATCTGGAACGAGTTCCTGATTGCGCTGATGCTGACCACGAGCGACGCCAAGACGATGCCCATCGTCGCCTCGGAGATGTCGCAGCTCGGCATGAACGTGCCCTGGGGCATCCTCAACGCCGCGGTGATCCTGCTGTCGCTGCCGCCGGTCCTGCTTCTGGGCCTTCTGAGCAGCTTCCTGAACGCACTGTTCTCGAAAAACCCAAATCGCTAGGAGAAGAAAATGCAGGCTCTCGTTTTGGAGCGCACGAAGGAACTGGCCCTTCGCGACATCGACCTGCCGCTCTCGGTCGGCCCCGACGACGTCAAGATCGCCGTCCACACCGTCGGCGTCTGCGGCAGCGACGTTCACTACTACGTCCACGGCGGCATCGGCGACTACATCGTCCGCGAGCCGATGGTGCTCGGCCACGAAGGATCGGGCACCGTCGTCGAGGTCGGCAGCGCGGTGACCAACCTCAAGGTCGGCGACCGCGTCTGCATGGAGCCCGGCGTGCCGGACCTCACCTCGCGCGCCTCCAAGCTCGGCATCTACAACGTCGACCCTGCCGTGGTGTTCTGGGCGACGCCGCCGGTGCACGGCATCCTGACGCCGTTCATCGTCCACCCCGCCGCCTTCACCTACCGCATGCCGGACAACGTCAGCTTCGCCGAAGGGGCGCTGGTGGAACCCTTCGCCATCGGCATGCAGGCGGCCAAGCGCGCCGGCATCGTGCCGGGCGATGTCGCCGTCGTCACCGGCTGCGGCACCATCGGCATCATGATCGCGCTTGCCGCCCTCGCCGGCGGCTGCAGCAAGGTCGTGGTGTCCGACATCAGCAGCGAGAAGCTGAAGATCGCCGCGCAATACCCCGGCATCGTCCCGGTGGACGTCAGCAAGACGACGCTCGCCGACGCGGTCAACGAGGCCACCGGCAACTGGGGCGCCGACGTCGTCTTCGAGGCGAGCGGCAACGCCCGCGTCTACGACGACATCCTGCGCGTCGTCCGCCCCGGCGGCGCCATCGTTCTGGTCGGCCTGCCCGCCGACGTCGTGCCCTTCAACGTCAACAACGCCATCGCCCGCGAGGTCCGGATCGAGACGGTGTTCCGCTATGCCAACGTCTACGATCGCGCCCTGGCGCAGATCGCGTCCGGCAAGGTCGACTTGAAGCCGCTGATCTCCGCCACCTTCCCCTTCAGCGAGGGCGTCGCCGCCTTCGAACGGGCCGCCAAGGCTCTGCCGGCCGACATCAAGCTGCAGATCGTCGTCGCCCAGGGAGACAGCAATGGCTGAAATCGTCTGCCACGGCGTCAACAAGAAGTATGGCGCGCACGAGGTCATCCCGAACTTCGACCTTCGCGTCGCCGAACACGAGTTCATCGTCTTCCTCGGCCCGTCGGGCTGCGGCAAGTCGACGATCCTCAGGATGATCGCCGGCCTTGAGGCGATCACCGGCGGGGAGGTGTCGATCAACGGCAAGGTCGTCAACGACCTCGAACCGCGCGATCGCGGCATCGCCATGGTCTTCCAGAACTATGCGCTCTACCCGCACATGACCATCTACGACAACATCGCCTTCGGCCTCAGGCGGCTCGGCGTCTCCGCCGTGGAGATCGACCGCCGCGTCGGCGAGGTGGTGGACATGCTCGGCCTCAGGCCGGTGATCGGCAACAAGCCGTCCGAGCTCTCAGGCGGCCAGCAGCAGCGCGTGGCCATCGCCCGGGCGATGATCAAGACGCCGGAGGTCTTCCTGTTCGACGAGCCGCTCAGCAACCTCGATGCGAAGCTCAGGGCGCAGATGCGCCTGGAGATCGCGCGGCTGCACAAGAACCTCAAGACCACCACCGTCTACGTGACGCACGACCAGATGGAGGCGATGACGCTGGCCGACCGGATCGTCCTTCTCAACGCCGGACGGATCGAGCAGGTCGGCACGCCGGAGGAGATCTACGCCCGCCCCGCCAGCCTGTTCGTCGCCGGCTTCATCGGCACGCCGGCCATGAACCTGTTGCCCGCCACCGTTCGCGACAACGGCGCCCGGCTCGACGGCCAGGGCTTCAGCCTGCCCGTCACGCCCGGCCGCTATCGGCTCGCCGAGGGACAGAAGGTCGTCTTCGGCCTGCGGCCGGCCGACCTCAGCCGGACGAGCGACACCGCGACGGCGCATACGCTCTCGGGCACGGTCGACATGGTCGAGTTCCATGGCGATCAGGTGCTGGTCAGCTTCCCGCTGGGGGCCGAGCGGATCAGCGCCTTTCTGCCGGCGCGCCACCGCCCCAACGAAGGCGACAAGATCTCGTTCGCCTACGAGGCCGAGGCCATGCACATCTTCGACGCCGTGGCGGGACACAGCCTCCTGCACGCCGGCGGCTGATCGCGAGATGACCATGACCTCAAGCCAAGCCTGGGTCGCCGACATCGTGGCCCGTGCCGACGCGCTGCCAGGCAAGCGCATCATCATCGCCCTCGCCGGTCCTCCCGGCGTGGGCAAGTCGACCTGGGCCGCGCGCCTCGCAGACGCCCTCGACGGACATGGCTGCGCGGCGGTGGTGCCGATGGACGGCTTTCACTTCGACAACGAGGTGCTGGCGGCCCGCGGCCTGCTGCCGCGCAAGGGCGCGCCGGCCACCTTCGACGTGGGCGGCCTGATCAACCTCCTGCAACGGCTGAGATCGAACGCGGAGGATGCCGTGGCGATCCCGGTGTTCGACCGCGCTCTCGAGCTCTCCCGCGCCTCGGCGCGGGTGATCCCCTCGACGACGCGGGTCCTGATCGTCGAGGGCAACTATCTCCTGCTCGACGCGTCTCCCTGGTCGCAACTCCGTCCCTTCTTCGACCTGACGGTGATGCTCGTCGCGAACCGGCAAACGCTGCGCGAGCGTCTGGTGGCGCGGTGGCTCGATCACGGATTCCCACCGGAAGAGGCCGTTGCCAAGGCGGAGGCCAACGACCTGCCCAATGCCGACACGGTTCTGACCGGCAGCGTGCCGGCCGACGTGCTGATCTCGCAGGACGGATAGCCTCGGGGGCGGCCACGCCGTCAGGCGATGGCCAGGGCCGCCCGCTGGAGGTTCTCGGTGGCGGTGTGGATGCTGCGCACCGAGCGGCTGATCTCGCCGAGCGTGCCGACGATGCTCTCGACACCGTTGGCCGCCGTCCGCATGTTACCCGACATCTCCTGCGTCACCGCCGCCTGCTGCTCGACCGCCGTGGCGATCGACGAGGACACGCCGTTGATCTGGGTGATGATCGAGGAAATGCCGGAGATGGTCGACACCGCCTCGGAGGTGATCGAGTGGACGCCGGCCACCTCGGCCGCGATCTCGTCGGTGGCCCGCGAGGTCTGGGCGGCGAGCTGCTTCACCTCCTGGGCGACGACGGCGAACCCCCGGCCCATCTCGCCGGCCCGCGCCGCCTCGATGGTGGCGTTGAGGGCGAGAAGGTTGGTCTGGCCGGCGATGGTGTTGATCAGCTCGACCACCTGATCGATCTTCTGGGCCGCCGCCGCGAGGCCCGACACCACCTTGTTGGCGGCCTCGGCCTGCGTCACGGCCTGCTCGGACACCGACAGCGCCACCCCGACCTGTTTGCTGATTTTCGTGACCGACGCCGCCAGCTCCTCCGCCCCGGCGGCGACCGCCTGAACGTTGGACGCGGTGACCCCGGCGACGCCGCTCGCCGTCTCGGCCGCCACGTCGGAGCGCGCCACCATGCCCGCCACCTCGTCGAGGTCGCGCGTGATGTCCGACTGCGCCGCCTGGCGCGCCTTGCGCTCGACCACGGCGCGGGTGACGTCGGTGGCGAACTTGGTCACCTTGATCAGCCGGCCGCTCATGTCGAAGATCGGGTTGTAGGTCGCCTGGATGTAGACGTCCTTGCCGGACTTGCCGACCCGGCGCAACTCGTCGGACTTGAACTGCCCGGCCCTGAGATCGTTCCAGAAGGCGCGATACTCCGGCGTGTCGCGCTCCTCGGGGGCGACGAACATGGCGTGATGCCGGCCGATCACCTCCTCGCGCCGATAGCCGAGCGCTTGCAGGAAGTTGTCGTTGGCGTCGATCACCGTTCCGTCCGGTTTGAAGGAGATCACCGCCTGGGCGCGGCTGATGGCGGTGACCTGCCCGCGCACGTCGGCGTCGTCGAGCTTGCGGGCGGTGACGTCGGAGGCGAACTTGACGACGCGCACCACCTTGCCCGACCGGTCGAGAATGGGGTTGTAGGTCGCCTGGATCCAGATCTCCCGCCCCCCTTTCGCCAGACGCTTGAACTCCGCCGCCTGGAAGCGGCCGGCGCAGAGGCCCTGCCAGAACGCGGCATAGGCCTCTGTCTTCACTTCCTCCGGATCGACGAACATCGAGTGATGGCGGCCGACGATGTCCTCGAGCCGATACCCCACGACGTCGAGAAAGTTGGCGTTGGCGGTGATGATCTTGCCGGTCGGCTCGAATTCGATCACGGCCAGAGACCGGTCGAGCGCCTCAAGGACCGCGGACGATTGATGGCGAAACAGCCACATTGGATTGAGTCTCCGAGAGCACCCCGTTCATGGTGCTGCGAATCGGCGCCGGACCCAGGTTCTGCGTCTCTTCTTGGCTTTTGCTACAATAGATTCCTTAACCCGAAGTGTTTCGGCATTGGGGACCGGAACTTGTTTGGGCACGGTTGCCGAATTTCTTACGTACTGTCAGTTTTCGCAAGGGTATGAAGCCCTAGGAAACGATCTTCTTGTTCGGTCAACTCCGCCCGCAAAAGCATCGGCGGCCCAACCGGACAACCGGATGGACCGCCGCTTTCGTTTGCCGGGTCTCGGCAGTGTTCGTTCAGCCGATGTTGCGCACGCCGCGCGAAGCGGTGATGCGGGCGCGGGCGACGCGCGGATCGATCTGCTGGAACTGGGTCAGCGCGTCGTTGCGCTGCCAGTTGTCGAGCCGGTGCTTCCACGGGCCGCACTTCAGCATTTCCTGCACGGTGGAGAAGCGCAGGCCGAGGGCGCGCGCCATCACCACGAAGGGTTCGGTGTCGACGCGCACCAGCCAGTGCTTGGCTTCCTCGATGTCGAGGTCGGTGAGCAGCGCGAAGGTGGCCACCACGTCGGCGAAGCGGTCCTCGACGGCATACTGGCAGAGCAGCTCCTCCGAGACGATGCGCTCGCCGCCCTGCTGGCGGATGCGCTCCCAGGCGGACTCGAAGTCGTAGAGACCGAGCCAGTAGGAGTTGGAGAGCCGTGCCTCGGCAAGGCGCGCCGCCTCGGCCAGGTTGGCTTCGAGGTCGTCGTTCTTCTCGCCCATCACCGTCGAGCGCACCTGATCGACGGCCTTGCCGATCACCTGCGAGATGATAGCGTCCGGCGTGTCGGGGCGGCGGCCCAGGATTTCGGCGGTGCGCGGATCGGAGAGCGCCTGCTGCACGATGCAGGCCAGGGCGATTTCGCTGAGACGGGCGCCGTAGTTGCCGGCCACGAGGCGGCGGACTTCGACGTCGCCGCGACTGACGACGATATCGGCCACCCGCTCGCTCAGCACCGACCGCTGGGCGATGGCCTTGAGATGATCGGGGCCCTTCTCCTCGGCGATGGCGACGAGATCGTGGTCGTTGAGCACCGGCGACTGCTTGAGCACCGGCGACGCCACGGCTGCCTCGTCATCCCGCGCGAAGGTGCGGACGGCCCGCTCCGGCGCACGGCGCAACGGCGCGATCTTCTCGGCGGCGAAGATGCGCGCCTCGATTTCCACCATCTCCGACAAGCGGGTGATGACGTCGTCATAGATCTCGATCTGTTCGAGCGTGCACCGCTCGGACGTGAAGGCGAACAGCGACGAGACGCCCTTGAGAAGTTCGTTCTTGCGATCCGGAGACGGATCGAGAGCGAGACTCTTGAAATCGACCAAATTCGTTTCGAGCATTCCGGCACCACCCACAGAAAGCATGTCGGCCAAGCTAGCGCTCACAAATGGATATCGCTTTCACGAAATGCCTAGAATTTTATCGAATTGCCCGAAGCCCGCGAAACGGTTCATCCCTCGGCAGAACTGCCGTCGAAACCGAAGAACTCACCAGTGGTTTCCAGCGACAACGCGTCGATCACGCCGATGATGCCGCGCGCGCTGTCGGCAAGGCTGAGCGCCGCCTCCTCGCCATCCGGCCCCGGGCCGACCGCGCCGGGATGGATCAGCGCCACCGCCACGCCGGACGGCTTGAGGTCGTGGGCGAGCGATTGCATCACCCTCACCACCGCCGCCTTGGCCGCCTGCCGCGCATCGTGATCGAGCAGGTCGAGGCTGCGCACGTCGCCGACCGGCAGGATGGTGGCGATCTTGCCGCCGCGCGTCATATTGGACAGCGCCGCCTGCGCCACGAACAGCGGCCCGGTGGCGTTGACCTGCAAGGTGGTGCGCATGGTGCCGCCGATCAGGTTGCCCGTGGGCGCAAGGCCGGTTCCCATCAGCATGCCGGTGTTGTTGATCAGGATGTCGATCCGCTCGGACAGCCGCGCCGCCAGATTGACGACGGCGCTGGCCGCGCGAACGTCGAGGGCGATCAGCCGCATGTGGTCGACGTGTTCGGCATAGAGGGCGGCGAGAGCCTCCGGCACCGCGCCGGGACGGTGGATGGCCAGCACGCGCGCCTCGCGCTGGAGATACTGGCGGGCAAGCTCCAGGCCGACGCCTCGGCTTGCGCCCGTGATCAGGACCGTCGGTGTCATGGCGCCTCCACGCAACCAGAGCCTTTCCGGCGAACTCGCCCGAACCTCTGTAACTCTTTGTTTCACCGTAATTTCGGGCGCGGAACCGGTGCCCGCTTTTGCCGAAACTGCCCAACCTGACCAGCCGGCGATTGTTCCAGCCGCGCCCCCCGCGCCCCGGACCATCGCCGCGACACTGCCGGCCAGCTTCCTCGCCCCGGCATGCCACGGCCGAACCTGCCGGATCGAGGCGGCCGGCACTATGGCCACGCACCGCCGCGCGCACATGAGTGGAAAGACTTATCGGGGCATTACGATAGTGGAGAAAACGGAGGCTGAGGATTCCCGGCAACGCTCCTTCGCCACCTATGGTTTAGGAAGGCGACCGGGAACGCGCGCCGGTGAAGCTCTAGAAAACCGAAAGCGATCGCTACATCCAGAGCGCTCCTGGAGCCGGCCCCAAAATTCGCTGGGGCGGGCAGATGGCGACGAACACGAGAACCGGAGCGGAGCGGACTTAAGGTCCGTGAGCACCGGAAGCGCAGCGTTCTAAGCCATATGCCCGCCCCAGTAGAATTTTCGGGCCGGATCCTAGGGGGCCTGTTCTTCGCCGCCCGCATCCCACGGCCACGGGCCGTTGGCGTCTTTCAGGCGCTTGCGGGCGCCCTTCAGGATCTTGTCGAAGTTTTCGCTGAGCGGTTCGTCGAGCGCCTGTTCGAGCAGGATCAGCACGGCGTCGAGCGCCCAGACCTCGGCGTCGTCCTCCAGCGTCTCCTCGATGCCCTCGGCATTCTCGTCGTCGACGACGCGGGCCAGCCACTCGTGCAGAACGATGGCCTCGTCGCGGCTGATGGTGAGGGTAACGGTGTCGGCCATGGTCTACCTCGTGGCAACGATGAACAGTCGTGGAAATCTCAGGAGCACGCCGCCGCCCTTCAGCGGCGGATAGGCGCCCGCCACCTTCTCGGTATAGGCGGCGAGGAAGTCGGCCCGCTCGCCCTCGTCGAGCGGATCGAGGAACGGCTTGAGGCCGGTCGAGCGCACCCACTCCACCACGGCCGCCGCGTCGGCGAGCGGGTGGTTGTAGATGCTGTGCCAGATGTCGAGCCTGCGGCAGTGCGGCCTCAGCGTCTCGTAATAGGTCCGGACCGGCGGCAGCGGCGCGCGGGCGGCGTTGCCGAGCTTGCCGGCCCAGCGGCCACTGGCGGCCACCTCGGCCATCAGCGCGTGCGAGGGTTCGGCGATGTTGTCGGGCATCTGCACGGCGAGCACCCCGCCGGGGGCAAGCTCGCCCATCAGGTGGACGAAGAGGCCGAGATGGCCCGGCAGCCACTGGAACACGGCGTTGGCGAACATCAGGTCGGGCGGCACGTCCGGCTTGAAGCCGGCGGCGTCGGCCAGCCTGAACTCCACGTCCGGCAGGCGCGCCCGCGCCCTGTCGAGCATGGCCGGCGAGGTGTCGATGCCGAGATGCCGCGCGCCCGGAAAGCGCTTCAGCAGAAGTTCGGTGGAGTTGCCCGGCCCGCAGCCGATGTCGACCACGAAGGACGGATCGGCGAGTGGCACGGCATTGACGAGGTCGCGGGCCGGCCGCGTCCTCTCGTCTTCGAACTTCAGGTAGGTATCGGGCGACCAGTCGGCCATCGGAGCAGTCTCCTCGCTCGGGTCGGGGCAAGCACTAGACCAAAAGCCGCCACGGACCAAGCCACCGGCGCACATATGTGGCCGGTGACCGCAAAGATTGCCGGCGCGGACAAATGCCCCTATATTATCGGCGAATGTCCAGGGAACACGCAATGTCCATCGAAGCAGCCAAGGTGGCGGAAGTCGTCGGCGGCGAGCGGACGGTCGGTCGGGCTGTCCGAAATGCCGGCGATCTGATTGCCGCCGTCCGCGCCGGACTTCCGGCGGCAACGGTGGAATATGTCGTCGATGCCGGCAAGATGTCGCTGACCGAGATCGACGCCGCCATCCTGCCGAGAAAGACCCTGGCCCGGCGCATCAAGGCCGGCATGCTGACGGCCGATCAATCGGATCGCCTCATCCGCGTGGCCAAGGTCATCGCCCTTGCCGAGGAGACCTTCGGCTCGCCGGACAAGGCTGGAGCATGGCTCCGTCGGGAGACCGGCCCGCTTGGCGGTGTTTCGCCGATGTCGCTGCTCGACACCACAGAGGGCACATCCCAGGTGGAACAGCTTTTGACCCGCATCGCCTACGGCGTCGCGGCGTGAGCCTCGTCTGCTGGCGCATCGCGCGGAATGCCTATGCCGATTTGAGCGGGTATGGCGCTTTCCTCGTCGGTGGGCGTTGGAACGCGCCGGGGCGGCCTGTCGTCTATGCCGCCTCGGACGCCAGCCTTGCCGTGCTGGAGGTGCGCGTCCACCTCGACCTGCCGCCCGACCTGATACCCGACGATTACGTGCTGATGCGCATCGAAGCGACAGCGCCCCTGTCCATCGAGCGCGTCGACGTAGCGCCAGTCGATCCCAGGGCGTTCGGCGACGATTGGCTCGCTTCGGGGCGGACGGCCGTGCTCGACGTTCCCTCGGCCATCGTGCCGGAAAGCCGCAACCTTCTGATCAATCCGGCGCACTCGGAGGCCAAGGCCTTCACGATCACCGAAAAGCGCCCGTTCGGCTTCGACAGCCGCCTGTGGCTCGACGGCTAAATCCGCCTCCGCAGGTCAAGCCGACTCATACCGGTGGATGGCGGCGAGATCGGCCTCAAGCGAGGCGGCATGAACCTTGAGGTCATGGCTCGCCTGCAAGGTCATCCAGAACTCCGGCGTCGTATTGAAGAATTTCCCGAGACGAAGCGCCGTGTCGGGGGTAACGCCGGTCTGTCCGCTGGCCAATCGTTCGATGCGGGTCCGGGGGACGCCAAGTCTCTTGGCAAGGGCGCCCGCGCTCATCTTGAGCGGCACAAGGAACTCTTCGCGAAGGATCTCGCCGGGATGCACCGGGGGCAGACTGTCGGACATGACTTGGCCCCCTTAGAAAAACGGGCCGCCGACAGCGCCGGCGGCCCGTGATCGCATCACCGCGTCAGCGGCTTGTACTTGACACGGTGCGGGTTGACGGCGTCGGCGCCGAGGCGGCGCTTCTTGTCTTCCTCGTAGGCTTCGAAGTTGCCTTCGAACCACTCCACGTGGCTGTCGCCCTCGAAGGCGAGGATGTGCGTGGCGAGGCGGTCGAGGAACATGCGATCATGCGAGATGATGACGGCGCAACCGGCGAAATCCTCCAGCGCGTCCTCAAGGGCGGCCAGGGTTTCGGTGTCGAGATCGTTGGTCGGTTCGTCGAGCAGCAGCACGTTGGAGCCCGACTTGATCATCTTGGCCATGTGCACGCGGTTGCGCTGGCCGCCGGAGAGCGAGCCCACCTTCTGCTGCTGGTCGCCACCCTTGAAATTGAACGACGAGCAGTAGGCGCGCGAGTTCACTTCCTTCTTGCCGAGGTAGATCACGTCGGCGCCGCCGGAGATTTCCTCCCAGACGGTCTTGTTGGGGTCGAGCGCGTCGCGGCTCTGGTCGACATAGCCGAGCTTCACCGTCTCGCCGACGGTGATCGAGCCGCTGTCGGGCGTCTCCTGGCCGGTGATCATGCGGAACAGCGTCGTCTTGCCGGCGCCGTTCGGGCCGATGATGCCGACGATGCCGCCCGGCGGCAGCGAGAAGCTGAGGTCCTCGATCAGCAGGCGGTCGCCATAGCCCTTGTTGAGGCCTTCCACCTTGATGACGTTGTCGCCGAGGCGCGGACCGGGCGGAATGACGATCTGGGCGTTGGTGACCGTCTGCCGCTCCTCGTTGCGCTTGAGCAGCTCGTCGTAGGACTTGATACGCGCCTTCGACTTGGCCTGACGGGCCTTGGGGCTGGCGCCGATCCACTCGCGCTCGCGCTCCAGGGCGCGCTGCTGGGCGGCGGCCTCGCGGCCTTCCTGCTCCAGGCGCTTGGACTTGGCCGTGAGATAGGCCGAGTAGTTGCCCTCGTAGGGAATGCCGCGGCCGCGATCGAGCTCGAGAATCCAGCCGGTGACGTTGTCGAGGAAGTAGCGATCGTGGGTGACGATCAGCACGGCGCCGGGGAACTCGCGCAGGTGCTTTTCCAGCCAGGCCACCGACTCGGCGTCGAGATGGTTGGTCGGTTCGTCGAGGAGCAACAGGTCGTGGTTTTCGAGCAGCAGCTTGGCCAGCGCCACGCGGCGACGCTCGCCGCCCGACAGCGTGGAAACGTCGGCATCGCCCGGCGGGCAGCGCAGCGCGTCCATGGCCATCTCGACCTTGCTGTCGAGGTCCCACAGGTTCTTGGCGTCGATGATGTCCTGGATCTTGGTGGCCTTCTCGGCGTTCTCGTCCGAGTAGTCCATCATCAGCGCGTTGTATTCGTCGATCAGCGCCTTGTCCTTGGCGACGCCCAGCATGACGTTGCCGAACACGTCGAGGCTGGGGTCGAGCTGCGGCTCCTGCGACAGGTAGCCGACGGTGGCGCCCTTGGCGAGCCAGGCTTCGCCGGTGAATTCCTTGTCCAGCCCGGCCATGATTTTCAGAAGAGTCGACTTGCCCGAGCCGTTGGGGCCGAGCACGCCGATCTTGGCATCCGGGTAGAACTGCAAGTGGATGTTGTCGAGAACCTTCTTGCCGCCACCGTAAGACTTGGTGGTGCCGTGCATGTAATAGATGAACTCGCGCGCCATGGCGTGTCGACCTTTCGGTGAGCGGGTTTGCGTTTGGCCGGTGTTCTAGAGCATCCGCCCACGGAAGGGAAAGCAAAAATGCTGACGCCGGCGGCGGCGCCGGCGCCTTGCGAATTCACTGCACAGGAAAATGACGAAGCTCGAATTAATCAAGATTTGACGATCGCGGCCGCCAAATCCGAGAGACAAATCTCCGATTTTCCAAAATAAAGATTGACTATCTGAGAGAAAATCCTTATCTAGCGTTCATCGATCTTTTCTTGCCGAGCTTTAGTTACGACGCGGTTGGCATCGCGTTTTCGACGAACCCTCCCTTTAAAGCATCGTTATCACCACCCGCAGCGCCTCGGTGCCGCGATACTCATTCATGCTAGGAAAGGGTTCATCATGACCACTGGCACCGTAAAATGGTTCAACTCCACCAAGGGCTTCGGTTTCATTCAGCCGGATAACGGCGGCCCGGACGCCTTCGTCCACATTTCGGCCGTCGAGCGCTCCGGCATGCGCGAACTGGTCGAAGGCCAGAAGGTCAGCTACGAGCTGGAAACCGACAAGCGTTCGGGCAAGCAGTCGGCCGGCAACCTGCAGGCTGCCTGATGGGATCTGCTCTCCCTTGACCACGGATGTACTGGCATTGCGAGAGCAGGCACCAAACGAGGTCAGGCACTTTGCCTGGCCTTTTTTATTGGCACGGGGATTTCGAGTGTCCGAGCAATACAGCAAGTCGCGCCAGCAGGCTGAAATCGCCTTCGGCAAGACCCAGTCGCAGTTCTTCGCCCGTGGGCAGGCCTTCGAGGAACTCGATTCCATCACCGCCGCCCGCAACGAGAAGACCGCGCGGCTGCGCGAGGCCCGTCTCGCCAAGGAAGCCGAGGATAGCCTCGCCTTGGCCGCAAAGCCGGTGCATAAGCGGCCCGGCAGACCTTGACTGCCACCTGGAGCAACTCCAGCAGAAACGGGAACCGGTTTTGCGTCCGGGGTTGCGTCTTGGCAACGAGATAGAGCGCTTCAGGCGGACCGGAGTTCGCCGGAGAAGTTCGAGAGCAACTCCAGCAGAAACGGCCACCGGTTTGCGCCCGGAGCTGCGCCTTCGCATTGAGATGGAGCTTTGTCGGTGAACCCGGGTTCATCGGGAGGCTCTTACGGAAAACAGGACGAGACATTTGAGAGACAGCAGACAAAAAGACCTTACCGACCGCCGTGGCAACGCCAACGAGGCCAAGGCGGCCCAGCTTCAGGCCTATCGCGCCGCCATCGCGGCCGCAGCGCCGAACCGCGAAGCCAAGCAGGCCGAGCGCGTGGCGATCGCCGAGGCCCGGGACGCGCGCCGCGCCGAGCGCGAGCGGGTGAAGCTCGAAGAACAGAACCGTATTGCCGCCGAGGCAGCCGAGCGTGAAGCCGCCATCGAGGCAGCCGCCCGCGCCGAAGCCGACGAGCGCGAAGCCGCCAACAAGGCCCGCATCGCCCGCGTCTTTGAAGACGAAGCGGCCCGCAAGGCCGAGCGCGACCGGCGCTACGCCGCCCGCAAGGCCCGCAAGACGGGTTAACCGGCCCGCCCGAGCAAAGCTCGATCAGACCTTCGGCAGTGCCGAGCGGATAGCGTCGACCAGCCCGTCGCGGCAGTCGACGTGAACCGCCGCCTCGCCGGGGCGCAGCGACAGCAGGGCTTGCTGATCGGGCAGGTCGTATTCGGCCACGACGAGACAATCGGCGCCGGCGGACCGGAAGGCATGCAGGTCCTCCGCTCCGTCGCCGACGATCACCATCGGCGACCCCGCCCGGCCCGCATGCACCAGCGTCTCGATGATCCGCGCTTTCGACGGCGGCCGCAGCAGGTGGTTGGCGTTGATCGTGTGCGCCCGTCCGCCGATCCAGCTGAGGCCGTGGCGCGCGTGGATCTCGCCATCGGCAAAGCCCCAGGCCCGGCCGATCGGCACCAGCCAGTCGCGATAGGCCGACGACACGATGTGCAGGCGGACGCCGCGCCCGCGCAGCTCGGCGAACAGTTGCCGGAGATCCTCCGGCGGCTCGCGCCGGCTCGCCACATAGGCGTCGATATGGCGCCTGCCGATCGCCCTCACCAGACGAAGAACGACGGGAATGTCGCCGAGGCCCTTGTCGCCCCGCCGCCACCGCGCCTGCAAGGCCAGAAAATCCCGGCGCAGCTCGACCCGGCGGGGATGCTCGTCGATCGCCAGGGCGAGCACGTCGACGACGCTCTCGCCCGGCGACAGTGTCCGGTCGTAGTCGAAGATGACGGTTGCGGCTGTCATGCGGCGCGCCTCTCGTGGCGCAGACGCTCGCGGTAGGCGCGCTTGGCCTCCACCGTGTGCGTCGTCGCCGGAATGCCGAGGTGGTCGGCGATGGCCTGTTGTACACGATCGGCGAAGGCCTGCCCATCTTCGCCCTCGACCCGCGTCAGCGGCGGCAGGTAGGTCAGTTCGAACCTGAGGCGCGGCGCCATGAAGAGGCGCGCCAGGGTGGCGAGCCCGCCCGACATGAACGGATGAGCCACGAGGCCAAGGCTCGTCGTCAGCCTGATGGCCAGCGGCACCACGGGAACGCCGCGATCGATCAGCGTCGGGTAGAAGCGGAACAGCCCCTTGCCGTTGTTGATGGTCATTTCCGCCGGAACGTAGAAGCTGCTCACCTCCGGCACCCGCTGCCAGGAGCGGAACAGGTCGGCCAGCCCCCGCCTGTCCTGCGCCGGGATGAGGCGCGCGCCGGAAATCCGTTCGACGAGCCGGAACAGAACGGCGTTGAAGGCGCTTTCCCCCCGCAGCGCCGTGCCGCTCAGGAAGTTCGGCCGGCCGATGCCGGTCATGGCCAGCGTATCGAGCACCGACACGTGGTTGGCGGCGACGATGCGCTTGTCCGTCAGGCGGACGATCTCCGCCGTCGAGAGGTTGCGTTCGACGACGACGCCCAGCAGCCAGCGCAGCACCGGATAGGGCACATGTCGCCAGCGCCGGGGCAGCAGCCTGCCGATGCCGCCGAAACTCGCCAGAAGGAGGGAGCGGACCAGCAGCACCACGAGGCCGACCGGGCTGTAGAGCCAGAACGGCCAGGCAGCGATCGCGGGCCCCTCCACCTCGCACAGATGGGAGATGTCGGGCATCGGCGTCACAGGGGGCCGAGGCGCCTCGCCCCGGTCGCTGGCAAGGCCGCGCATCGACTGCGGTGCGCCGGCCGGCGGGACGCCCGCCCGTTGGATGCCGGCGTGATCGTGGGGCATATCGGCTGAAAGATGCATTTGAATATCGCAGTCGGCTTCGCGGCCGGCTCGCGAGGGGCCGGGCACGATCTTGCCGGGGAAAATGGAACATCATGTCGCCGCGCCTCCGGCGGTCGGAACCGTCAGGCGATCCCGGGAGCCGGAGACGCGGCACTATTTTTAGACGGCCAAAACGGCCCGAGAGAATAAACCTAAACTATTCGCACACCTTTTAAAGGACATGTGGAAGTCAATATTGAAGCTATGCTTCCTATGCCGGCGAGGTTTGCGGGACCCGCCAAACGAAGTCAACGGCAGCACCCCATCTTGAGACGGATCGCATGTAGTTTGCGATGAAATGACGGTTGAGCGCCCCGCCCGCCCCGGATCGAGGCTCGGACCGGCCCTGTCGACCTCCGCCAGCGGCGACGCCGGTGGAGCGACCACCGATGTCCGTTATCCTTGCAGGATGTCGGCCAGCGAGGCGCTGCTTTCCTCGGCCTCCGTAAGGTCGAGCTCAGCCTCGATCTCCCCGAGATGATCGATCATCAGCGCCTTGGCGCGCACCGCGTCGCCGCTGGCGATGGCATCGGCGATCAGGCGGTGGTGGTCGGCGCCGCAGATCGGGGCGCGGTGGCGGCGATAGAGCAGGATGGTCAGCGAGGTGCGGGCCACCAGCTCGCGCAGCAGGTTGAAGTAGAGTTCGTGGTCGGCCATTTCGGCCACTAGCAAGTGGAACTCGCCCGACAGGCGGATGGCCGCCCGGTGGTCGCCGCGCGCCTCGGCATCGGCTTCGGCCCCGAGTTGGTCTTCGAACCGGGCGAGCCAGGTTGCCGAGCGTGCCGCCACCGCCCGCTCGACGATGGCGCCCTCGATCAGCCGCCGCGCCTCGAAAGTCTCGCGCGCTTCCCGTGGCGTCGGACTGGCGATGAAGGCGCCGCGGTTCTTTTCGATCTCGACGATGCCCTCGTGGGCGAGCTGTTGCAGCGCCGCCCGCACCAGCGTGCGCGAGGCATCGTAGATCTGGCCGATCTCGTCCTCGCCGAGCTTGGTGCCCGGCAACAGGCGATGCTCCAGGATGGCTAGCAACAGACCGTTGCGAATGCGCGAGACGCGGTCGGGCGCGCCGGTCGAGGACGTGTCAGTAGCCATGATCCCTGTCATGCGAATGGCCGCCGCGGCGCGGCAGGAGCACCGCCATGGTAGCCAGGAAAATTGCATCCCTCAAAGGATAATTTTGTATACAATATCTCATGTTATGTATCCAAAATGATGGAAAATCGGGCGAAGTTTACGAAGATGACCAAATTCTAGTCAAACTACGTATGCATCGCGCATGAAGTCAATAGTCTGATTCAAAACAGTTTTTCCGAACATAACCCGGCAAAACCCTCTGGCACGGCTCTTGCGAAATCGTAAACAACGCTCGCCGAGCAGACAGGGGGTCCGATGCCGAATCCAGCCGCGCTCGAATTGGTGGCGCTGACCAAACGATACGGCACGACCACTGCCGTGGACGCCATCAACCTGCGCATCGCCGCCGGCACCTACTGCTGCCTGCTGGGGCCGTCGGGCTGCGGCAAGTCGTCCACCCTGCGCATGATCGCCGGCCACGAGGCGGCGAGCGAGGGCGACATCATCCTCGGCAACCAGAACGTCACCGACCTGCCGCCGGCCCGGCGCGGCACGGCCATGATGTTCCAGTCCTACGCCTTGTTCCCGCATCTCACCGTGCTCGACAACGTCGCCTTCGCGCTGAAGATGCGCGGCGTCGACAAGGCGACGCGTCGCCGCCGGGCGTCCGAACTCCTCGATCTCGTCGCCATGACGCCCTATGCCGGCCGCCTGCCGACCCAACTCTCCGGCGGACAGCAGCAGCGCGTGGCGCTGGCCCGGGCGCTGATCACCGAACCGCAGATCCTGCTGCTCGACGAGCCGCTGTCGGCGCTCGACCCGTTCCTGCGCATCAAGATGCGCGCCGAGCTGAAGCGCCTGCAGCGCGAGCTGGGCATCACCTTCATCCACGTCACCCACGGCCAGGAAGAGGCCATGGCGCTGGCCGACCTCGTGGTGCTGATGAACGGCGGCCGGATCGAGCAGATGGGCAGCCCGCGCGAGGTGTTCAACCGGCCGCGCACCGCCTTCGTCGCCCGCTTCATCGGCGGCCACAACGTCATCGAAACGGGCGACAGCGCCATCGCCGTGCGTGCCGACAAGCTGGCGCTGCGGGCCGACGACAGTGGGCCGGGCATCGCCGGCACCGTCACCGACGTCGAATACCAGGGCACTTTCGTGCAGGTCGTCATCAAGGCCGAAGCCGGCGAGGAGCTGATCGCCCACCTCGGCGAAGCGGCTTACGACGCCCGGCCGGTCGCCGTCGGCGACAGCGTCACCGCCACCTGGGACGGCACGCAGGCGCACGTCCTCGAATGACACGTCCGGGCGGCGATCGCCGCCTGGCAGGAATTCCCTGTTTTCAAGCGCAACCAACGGCTTGCGGACCAGGGATCAGGCGTCTCGGCGGCCCAGGGATTGGCCGCCGGAAGGACCGCCATCGCCGACCTCACGAGAGGCGGCCCAGAGGGGAGAACGAAACCATGACTGAGACCACGACCACGCTTTCCGCCGGCCTCAGCCGCCGGTCGCTGCTCAAGGGGGCCGCCGGCGTTGCCGGCCTCGCCGCCGGCGCGGGAGCCATCACCGGCTTCCCCTATGTGAAGGCTTCGGAAGAGAAGGTGCTGCGCTACCTCGGCACCGCCGTCAACGAGGGCGACGCCATCTCCAAGAAGTGCTTCGAGGATACCGGCATCAAGATCCAGTACATCACCGCCACCACCGACGACGTAACCAAGCGCGTGATGACCCAGCCCAACAGCTTCGACGTGCTCGACACCGAGTATTTCAGCCTGAAGAAGCTGGTGCCCTCCAACAATATCCTTCCGCTCGACGCCAAGAAGATCAAGGAGTTCGACAACATCACCCCGGTGTTCACCAAGGGCGAGTTGCCGAGCGGCAAGAAGATCGGCGACCAGGGCACGGCACCCTGGAAGGTGCTCTACCTCGAAGGCCCGGACTCCGACGTCTTCGCCAAGGCGCCCACCGAGTGGGTGACGCTCATCCCCACCGTCTACAACGCCGACACGCTGGGCGTCCGCCCCGACCTGATCAAGCGGCCGATCACCAGTTGGGCCGAACTGCTCAACCCCGAGTTCAAGGGCAAGGCGTCGATCCTCAACATCCCCTCCATCGGCATCATGGACGCCGCCATGGTGGTCGAGGCGACCGGTCAGTACAAGTATCCCGACAAGGGCAACATGACCCGCGACGAGATCGACCTGACCATGAAGATCCTGACGGAGGCCAAGAAATCCGGCCAGTTCCGCGCCTTCTGGAAGGACTTCAACGAGAGCGTCAACCTGATGAGCTCTGGCGAGACGGTCATCCAGTCCATGTGGTCGCCGGCCGTCACCAAGGTGCGCTCGATGGGCATTCCCTGCGTCTTCCAGCCGCTGAAGGAAGGCTACCGCTCCTGGGCCTCGGGCTTCTGCATGTCCAAGGGCGTCAAGGGCCAGAAGCAGGAATGGGCCTACGAGTTCATCAACTGGTTCCTGTCGGGCTTTGCCGGCGGCTATCTCAACCGCCAGGGCTACTACTCGGCCGTTCTCTCCACCGCCAAGGCCAACATGGAGCCCTACGAGTGGGCCTACTGGATGGAAGGCAAGCCGGCCGAGAAGGACATCCTCGCCCCGGACGGCTCGCTTCTCGAAAAGGCCGGCGCCGTGCGCGACGGCGGTTCCTACGACGACCGCATGGGCAACGTCGCCTGCTGGAACTCCATCATGGACGAGAACGACTACATGGTGCGGAAATGGAACGAGTTCATCGCCGCATAGCCTGACCAGAAACTCTACTGGGGCGGGCATCTCCAGGCATCCACTTGGTCCGAAAAGTCTTCAACTTTTCGGGCGGATGCCGTGGCTTAGAACGCTGCGCTTCCGGTGCTCACGGGCCTTAAGCCCGCTCCGCTCCGGTTCTCGCGTTCGTCGCCAGCTGCCGCACCCCAGCGAGTTTCAAGCCAGGCTCCAACGTCGCGATATTCGTTTTGGTTCCTCCCCACCGCGGGGAGGAACCGCCCCGGCAAATCCTTTCGACGAAAGCCGCTGCCATGCAGGAAAGTTCAGGTCGATCCACCTTCATTGCCTGGCTGCAAGCCGGCCCGCTGGCGCTGGTGTTCCTCGCCTTCTTCGTGCTGCCGCTGGTGTTCGTCGTCATCGTCAGCTTCTGGGACTACAACGACTACCAGATGCTGCCGATGCTGTCGGGGCGCGGCTACACCGACAGCTTCGAGGGCTGCCTTGCCGAGCTGCCCGGCCTCTGCACCATCGCCCGCACCTACCTGCAAACCCTGAAGTTCTGCGCCATCGTCTGGGCGGCGACGCTGGTGATCGGCTTCACCGTCGCCTACTTCCTCGCCTTCGAGGTGAAGTCGAAGGAGTGGCAGATCATCCTGAGCCTGATCTGCACCATCCCCTTCTGGACCTCCAACGTCATCCGCATGATCGCCTGGATCCCGCTGCTCGGCCGCAACGGACTGGTCAATTCGTTCCTGCAAGCCATCGGTGCCATCGACGAGCCGCTCGACTGGCTGCTCTACTCGCAATTTTCGGTGATCCTGGCGCTGGTCCACCTGTTCACCTTCTTCATGGTGGTGCCGATCTTCAACTCGATGATCCGCATCGACCGCTCGCTGATCGAGGCGGCCTATGACGCCGGCGCCACCGGCTGGCAGACGCTGTGGAACGTCATCGTGCCGCTCTGCAAGCCGGGCATCGTCATCGGCTCGATCTTCGTCATCACCATCGTGATGGGCGATTTCGTCACCGTCGGCGTCATGGGCGGCCAGCAGATCGCCTCGGCCGGCAAGATCATCCAGACCCGGCTCGACGCCCTGCAGTTCCCGGCCGCCGCCGCCAACGCGGTGATCCTGCTCGGCGTCACCTTCCTGATCATCGCGGCGCTCACCAAGCTCGTCGACATCCGCAAGGAGCTTTGACCATGATCGAAGGACGCTCGAAGGCCTTCTGGTTCCTGGCCATCTTCTTCGGCCTCTATGTGCTGTTCCTCTACGGACCGATGATCGCCATCTACATCCTGTCCTTCCAGGGACCGCAGGGTGGCCTCACCTTCCCGATGAACGGCGTGTCGCTCACCTGGTTCGCCAAGCTCTGGCAGGGCAACGGCATCATCGATATCGGCGAGTCCTTCACCCGCTCGCTCGGGTTGGGCGTCACGGTGATGGTGCTGACGGTGGTGATCTCGGTCTCCGCCGGCATGGCCTTCCGCCGCCGCTTCGCCGGCCAGGCGCTGCTGTTCTACGTGGCGATCGCCAGCCTGATCGTGCCGTCACTGATCACCTCGCTGGGCATCGCCTTGGAGTTCCGCCTGCTCGACGACTACATCATCAACCACTTCGGCGACTGGGGCATGCAGGACATCGCCGACAACTGGGAAACGGCCATGGGGCTCTACACCTCCGGCCTCGGCGCCCACCTCACCTGGACGCTGCCCTTCGGCCTCCTGATCATGTTCGCCATCTTCAACCGCTTCGACCCGCGCCTTGAGGAAGCGGCCCGCGATCTCGGCGCCACGCCCTGGCAGACCTTCCGCCATGTGGTGCTGCCGATCATCGCCCCGTCGGTGGTCGGCATCGGCCTGTTCGGCTTCACGCTGAGCTGGGACGAGCTCGCCCGCTCCAGCCAGGCGATCGGTCCGGTCAACACGCTGCCGCTCGATCTGCAAGGCCTCACCACCACCGTCACCCAGCCCGACATCTACGCCCTGGGCACTGTGATCTCGGTCGTCTCCTTCACGGTGATCCTCATTGCCGTGCTGACCATCCGCGTCCTCCAGCGCCGGCAGGCCGCGCAAGGCTCGGACGCCGGAAAGGGCATGGTGTGAGCCGATGCGCATCCACGTGGTCAACCCCAACACCACCGAGGCGATGACCGACAAGATCGCCGCCGCCGCCCGCGCCGTGGCGGCCGGTGGCACCGAGATCATCTCCGGCCAGTCCGCCATGGGGCCGGCCTCCATCGAGGGCTATTACGACGAGGCGCTGGCCCTGCCCGGCCTTCTCCAGACCATCCGCGCCGCCGATGCCGAGGGCGCCGAGGGCCACGTCATCGCCTGCTTCGACGACACCGGCCTCGACGCTGCCCGCGCCGTCGCCAAGGCACCCGTGATCGGCATCGGCGAGGCAGCCTTTCACGTGGCGACGCTGGTCGCCGACCGCTTCTCGGTGGTGACGACGCTGTCGCTGTCCATCCGACCGATCGAACACAACCTCTCCCGCTACGGCCTTCGGAGCCGCTGCGCCCGCGTGCGCGCCGCCGACGTGCCGGTGCTGTCGCTCGAAGAGCGCAACCCCTCGGCATGCGCCAAGATCTCCCGGGAAATCGAGGCGGCCATCGCCGAGGAAGGGGCCGAGACCATCGTGCTCGGCTGCGCCGGCATGGCCGATCTCGCCGCCGAGCTGTCGGCCCAGCACGGCCTGCCCGTCATCGACGGCGTCGCCGCCGCTGTCGGCCTCATGGAAACGCTGGTCCGCCTCGGCCACCGCACCTCGCGCCTCGGCGCCTGGCGCCCCTCCCCACCCAAGCCCTACGCCGGCCTGCTGGCCGGCTTTGCGCTGGGATAACAAAGGTCGAGATAGGCGTTGGCCACCCGCTCGTCGATATCGCGCGGCACCGGCACCACGCAGCTCGACGCGTCGACGCGGCGAAGCGCCACCGCTTCCAGGCAGCGGGCTTGCAGGGCGAAGCCGAGGTCCATGGACTCGATGGAGTTGCCGAGCGCGCGGGGACCGGCGAGGTTGACCATGTGCCCCTCGGCGAGGATGTGGATCACCCGGCCGTCCCTCAGCGTCAGGCTGGCGATGCCGTCGGAGTAGGTCTCGGTCGACGCCACCTGCGGGCTGCCGGCGATCGCCCCGTTGTCGATCTCGGCCGGGAAGTGGCCGGCGTTGGCGAGGATGACGTTGTCCTTGAGGAGCGGCAGATCGTCGGCGCCGAGGATGCGCCCGCCGCCGGTGACGGTGACGATGAAGTCGGCACTGGCGATCGCCTCGGCCCGCGCCGGCGTGTCGAAGCCGTCGAGATGGGCCTGCAGCCGCTTGAGCGGGTCGCTGTCGACGACGCTGACCTTGGCATAGGCGCCCTTGAAGTTCAGCGCCACGCCGCGCCCGCAGGCGCCATAGCCGAACACGGTGACGCGCTGGCCGTTGGTCACCCGGTTGGTGAAGCGCATGTAGGATTCGAGAACGCTCTGCCCCACGGCGTGCTCGTTCTCGGCAAACTGCTTGATCGGGCTGTCGTTGATGACGAGGATCGGCCGGTTGAGCGACGACCGCAGCGGCTCGAGCCGCGCCCGGCCGGACGTCGTCTCTTCCGTGCCGCCGATCAGGTTGCCGGTCGGCGCCTGCCGCCAGAGGTCGAACAGGTCGCCGCCGTTGTCGAGCAGGATGTCCGGCTCACTCGCCAGCACCTCCTTCAGGAAGCCCTGGTGCTTCACGGCGTCGCGCGTCGCCTCGCCAATGACGGTGATGCCGCGCTCCCTCAGGTAGGCGACGGCGTCGGCCTGCGTGGTGTTGAGGTTGCCGGTCGCCACCACCCTGGCGCCGCCGTCCCGCAGCGTCAGCAGCAGGGCGACGGTCTTCGGCTCCAGGTGGATGCCGGTGCCGATGGTCATGCCGGCGAACGGCTGCGTTGCCCGAAACTCAGCGGCGATCTCCTTGAGAAGGCGGGTGTTCGCCCCCACCCATTCGATCCTGTCTGCCATGGCTTTCCCTCCGTCCGCGCGATGCGCCCCACTGCTAGTCACACGTATGACTAGACCGACTCCATCGCTTGAGTCAAACGTATGACGTGCCGGTTCACAACGACCCCGCCCTGGGATATGTCTCGGCGGAGAGGGCAAGAGGAGCGAGCGTGGCCAGGAACGACAGGACGACCCCGCTGGTGACCAGCCGAGACGTGGCGCGCGAGGCCGGCGTGTCGCAATCGACGGTGTCGCTGGTCCTGAACGGCAAGGCCGAGGGGCGCGTTTCCCCGGCGACGCGCGAGCTCATCGAGGAGACGGCCTCCCGCCTCGGCTACCGGCCCAACGCATCGGCGCAGATGCTGAGGACCGGCGTCGGCAAGACGCTGGCCTTTGCCGTGCCCGACATTCAGCAGCCGTTCTTCGGCGAGGTGCTGGTGGCCGCCGAGGTGGCCGCCCGGGAGCGGGGCTATTCGGTGCTGCTCGCCGACACCACCACCGATCCCCGGTGGAGCGAGCGGCTGGTCGGCATGATCCGCAGCCGCATGATCGCCGGCTGCATCACCTACACGCCGGACGCCGAGGCTGAGGCGCGCTTCGCCGACGTCGGCGACCGCGTCGTCATGGTCGAGAGCGAAACGCCCGGCCTCTCCGGCGTCGACCTCACCGTCGACGCGGCGATGAAGTCGGTGGTCGGCCATCTCGCCGACCTCGGGCACCGCCGCATCGGTCATTTCGCCGCGCGCTATCCCAAGCTGACCTTCCGCAACCGCCGCGCCGCCTTCCTGGCCGAACTCGAGCGACGGGGCCTTGCCGGCAATCCTCTGGAACACGCCGCCTCCACCTTCGAGATCGAGGCGGCCACCGAGGCGGCCAAGGGCCTGATCGCAACCGGCGTCACCGCCATCGCCTGCGACGACGACCTGTTGGCTGGCGCCGCCTATCGCGCAGCGCGGCAGCTCGGTCTTGCCATTCCGGACGACCTGTCGGTGGTGGGATTCAACGATATCGAATTCGCCCGCGCGCTCCATCCGGAGCTGACCACGGTGCACATCCCGGCCGGTACGTTGGGACGCGAGGCGACGCGGCGCCTTCTCGACAAACTGGACGGCAAGCCGGCCCGCTCCGGGCCGGCACTGGTGGAGCTGCGCCTGGTGCTGCGCCAGTCGACGGCGCGACCGAGGACGCGGCCGGAGCGCTGAGCGCCTCCGGTCGGCGCTACTTCTGCGCCACCTTGGCGGTGAAGGTGGCGACCGACTGCCTGAGGATGTCGGCCTGCTCGACCAGTTCGCCGGAGATCGACGACACGCGGCCGGCCGAGCCCACGGTTTTCTTGCCCTCGTCCACCACCTCGCCGATGGCGGCGGCGATCTCCTCGGACGAGCGCGACACGCCCATGGCCGACGAGGCGATGTCGGCGGTGGCGGCCGACTGCTCCTCGACGGCGGCGGCGATGGCCGTGCCGATGCGCGCCACCTCCTCGATGGTTTCGGTGATGCCGGAGATGTCGGACACCGACTGCTGCGTCGCCTGCTGGATGGCGGAAATCTGCTCGGTGATCTCTTCGGTGGCCCGCGCCGTCTGCGCGGCCAGCGACTTCACCTCCTGCGCCACGACGGCGAAGCCCCGGCCGGCCTCGCCGGCCCGCGCCGCCTCGATGGTGGCGTTGAGCGCCAGGAGGTTGGTCTGGGCGGCGATCGAGGAAATCAGTTCCACCACCGAGCCGATCTTGTCCACGGCGTCGGCCAGCCCCTTCACCGACCCTGCCGTGCGGCGGGCACCGTCCACCGCCTTGGCCGACACGGCGAGCGAGGCCTCGGCCTGCCGGCCGATCTCGCCGATCGAAGCGTGCAACTCCTCGGTGGCGGCGGCGGTGGTGGCAACCCCGGAGCCGGCCTTTTCCTGCGAGCCGCGGATGCGGTTGCAGCGGGCGGTCACCGACGACGTCTGCGCCTCGAGTTCGCCGGAGCTGGTGCCGAGGTCGGCGGTCATGGTGGCGAACTTGCCCAGCATGCAGCCGATCGAGGCGTCGAACTCGCCGATCGCCGCGTGAACCCGTTCTTCCCGGTCGGTGATCTGCTGGATCAGCGTCTCGCCATAGACGGACACGGCGATGTCCATGTCGAGCATCGCCGCCTTGGTCACGGCCGCGATCATCCGCGCCGATCTGCCGCCCGAGAAGCGCGCCTGCCGCCCCATGATCGTCGCCGCCTGCTGCAACACGTTGTTGTAGCCGGCGATGTACCAGTGCGGTTCGAGGCCGATGCGCACGTGGGCAAGGCCGACGCGGCGCACGCTCTCGAAATACTCCTTGTCGAAACGCGCCGAGAACAGCCGCTTCCAGTGGTCGTACTGCGCCTTCTTCAGGTGGTCGATGTGCCCGCGCACCAGGGCGGCCAGCTTCGGCTCCTGCCCCCATCGGCTGTAGAAGGCGGCGAAGATGCTCTCCATGTGCGGATCGAGGATCAGCCAGGCGGTGCGAATGTCCTCGCTGGCCGCCGCGTCGATGCCATAGGCCTTCGTGTGCCCGCTAAAGTCGTCCCAAGCCGCCATGCCGCCCTCCGGAGGACAGAACGGATTCGCCCATGAATCCCTAACTTCGCGCACTATTTATGCGAGTGGTTTACAATCAATGAATTCAACACCCTCCGAAGGTAAACTTTTGGGATAGTCCCACCGGAAGCGTCGATCGGCCGGCAGTTTTGACAAGGCCGAAGAGGACGGCTTAGGCTTGCCCAAAGGGAGCCGCCCCACACGAACAAGGACACCGACATGGCCATCCTCGCCGCCATCCTCTACCCGCCGGGAACGGAGATCGACGGCCTGCTCGTGGAGGTCGCACGCAAGATCGCCGAGGCCGGCGGCCGCGTCGGCGGCGTGGTGCAGGGGCGGGGCGCCGACGGCAAGGGCCTTGCGCTGACCGACCTCGGCAGCGGCGCCGTCCGACCGATCTCGCAGAACCTCGGGCCGCTCTCCACCTCCTGCAAGCTCGACACCTCGGCCATGGCCGAAATCGCCGGCGATCTCGAACGCCAGATCGACGCCGGCCTCGACCTCGTCATCCTCAGCCGCTTCGGCATCCGGGAGGTTGAAGGCGGCGGCTTCCGCTCGCTGTTCGGCCAGGCGATGCTGGCCGGCACGCCGCTGCTCACCGCCGTCCGCTTCGAATACGCCCCCGCCTGGACCACCTTCCACGGCGGCCTCGGCATCGACCTGCCGCCGGACGAGAGCCAGATCCTCACCTGGGCCAAGGCCGTCGTCCTCAAGGCACCCCAGGCCACCGGCGTTTAAAGCGAGGTTCGGACCCACTTCGGTCAGGCAATGCTCCACGGCAAACCCCTGAAGCCTGCAGCCCGGGATCACGCGGCGGCCGAGTTGGCGAGATATTCCTCGACGATGCCGCCGAAGTCCCGGATGCCCCGCTCCACCGTCTGGGCGGTGGCGTTGACCTCACCGGCGACGCTGACGGTCTCCGCCGAGGCCGCTTCCACCGTCTCGACCTCATCGGCCACCATCGCCGTGCCCTCGGCGGCCGTCGCGATGGAACGGCTGATTTCGTCGGTGGCTTGCGACTGCTGCGCCACCGCCGCGTCGATGGCGTCCGACAGCGCCCTCACCGAGGCGATCTTGTGGGTGATGCCCTGGATGGCTTCAACGGCCGCCCGCGTGCTGGACTGGATTTGCGCCACCTGGGACGCGATGTCGTCGGTGGCCTTGGCGGTCTGTCCCGCGAGGTCCTTCACCTCGGAGGCGACCACGGCAAAGCCCTTGCCCGCCTCGCCGGCCCGCGCCGCTTCGATGGTGGCGTTGAGCGCCAGAAGGTTGGTCTGGGCGGCGATGCCCCGGATCAGGTCGACGACGGCGCCGATACGATCGGCGGCCTCGCTGAGCGCGCCGATCTGCCCCGACGAGGAAACGGCCTCGGCATCCACCTCGGCGACCGCCTCGGTCGACCGGCGGATCTGCTCGCCAATCTCCTGGATCGAGCTCGACAGCTCCTCGGCCGCCGCGGCCACCGACCGCACGTTCGAGGAGGCCGAGTTCGACTTGTCGCGCATGGCCTCGGCCCGGCGGCGCGTGTCGGTGGAGGTTGTCGACAGCCCCTCGGCCGTCGCCTTGAGAGCGGTCATCTGCTCGTCGACGGTCCCCTGCATGCGGGTGGCGGCGTCGCGGAACGCGTCGGACAGGCCACGGAGGCGCTGCTCGCGATTGCGTTGCTGCTCATAGCTCTGGCGCTGTTCGTCTTCCAGGCGAAGCCGTTCCTCGACGCCGAGACGCAGCACCTCCACCGCCGAAGCGATCTGGCCGATCTCGTCGGCGCGGCCTCGATAGGGCACGTCGAGATCGGAGTGGCCGCTCGCCAGTGACGCGATGGATTGCTTGAGCGTGCCGAGCGGGCGGGTGACGATGCGCCCGATGAACGCCTGCACGATGACGATCATCGCCAACGCGCCGATCAGCAGAGCCCCGGCAATCCGCCCCGTCAGCGCGTTGATGGACTGCGCCAGGGTGTCGGTCCGCCAGGCAACGGCGATATGTCCCATCGGACTGCCCGCCTTGTCCTTGCCGATCGGCATGACGATCATCAAGCCGCCATTGACGGAGCGGTGCGTGCCGCCGGCTTCGTGGTGGTCGCCATCGGTCTCGTGATGGTCACCGTCGCCAGGGCTTGCCGCCAGAAGGTCCGCTGCCTGGGCATCGAGATAGGCGGCATCGGCATCGGCGGCCGCGAAGTCGGAGATCAAGGTGCCGTCGGCAGCCAGGACGCGCACGCTCAGGATCGGCGGCGTCGGCCCCTTGACGAACTCGGCATAGGCCTCTGCGACGACGTCCTTCTTCTTCCACTTGACGCCGCCTTCGGTGGCGGCGGCGATCAGCCGCGTCATCTGCAGGCGGGCCTCGGCAAACTCCTCGCCGACGATGGCCGAGGTGCTGCGCATCGAAACGAGCGCCGTGGCGGCGATGACCAGCAGGATCACGGCGGTCAGGATCGCGGCAATCTTGGCCTTCAGCGAAAGGTTGAGAAGCGCTTGCGGCATGGTCCGTTTCGTCTCCGCGTCAAAGAGTGCGCCCAAGGCGCCGACGCCGCCGTCGAGGCGCGCCGGATGGCGCGGCCTCGCGTGAGGCCGCGTCGTGCCGGTGATCTGGTGGAACCGACCGGATGCCGGCCAGTCAGGTCGAAGCCCGCTTGACCTGGATGCAACCAGATCAAGCGGAACGAGTATCAGAGGCCGTCGACGTTGATGCCGACCGTGACGGCGCCGATCGCCGCGCCGGTCTTCGGATCGACGATGGTGGCGCTGACCTGCGTCTGCAGCTGCTGCGTCGACTCGTCCTTTTCCACATCGTCCACGAAGATCGCGCCCGGCCCGACCTGGAACGACTTCTGCCACTTGGCCTCGTCGCCCTGCCAGTAGTCGGACGTCGGATCGCTCTGGCCGACGTTGAGCCCCTTGTCGTCGGTGACGAACAGCTCGGTAATCACGCCGCCCGACTTCTCCCGCTGCTCGACCAGGAACTTGGACAGCGGCGTGGCAAGCGTTTCGTCGATCATCGGCTTGTCGGCCGCTTCGACCTCGGCCCGCCATTTCTGGTCGAGCGCGTCGATATCGGCCTGCTTCAAGCCGGCGAACTTGGCGTTCTGCGCATTGATCGCATCGACGACTACCGCGTCCGACAGGAGGGGAACGACATGCTGTTCCACATAAGCCCGAGCGGCGGCGACGTAGTCGTCCTCCGCCAGGGCCGGGCTCACGCCCATCGTGGAGCACAGCAGCAGAGCAAGCGTCACATATCGACCTATCGTCATGGAACCCTCCAAGAGAATTACAGGCAACGAATGCCACGCGAAGGGTTTCCCAAAACATAAATCCAGAGTGGAAAACGACGTAACGCCGAGTTACGGTGCGCTTTCGCCTTCTATATTTAAGCAAATATGCGACGGATCGACAGCTATACCGAGCCCGACACCTTTGAAAACAAAAGTATTAGGTCATTTTGACAGGGTCGTAAATAATCAGAATACGGTGAGCATCGCCCCGCATCGTCGCTTCTGGCGGGATCGTGGTTGGAGGCCGATCAGGCCGGGCGGTCCTTCCAAACCGCCACGGCGCACGGCTCCAGCAGCGCCCCGCCGAAGACGACCTCGCTTCCCTCGGGCAGCGGCCACGGCTCGGTGCCATAGTTGAAGGCGAAGACGAGCGCGCCGCGACGGCGGATGCGGACGTGCTCCGGCAGGGCCAGCACCGGCAGGCGAGCCGCCGATACCGCCTGCCCGATCGCCGCCGTCAGCAGGTCGCCGTCCGGCCAGCACAGCAGGTGGAAACAGTTGTCCTTGCGGGTCAGCGCCGGGCTGCCATCGGCGAACCGGCCCAGCACCGCCGCCGACGTCTCGGCATGCTCGCGCCAGCGCACCGCCGCGCCGGCCACCTCGCCGCCAACCGGATGGACGAGGCCGGGCCGCAGCGTCGCCACCTGGATGACCCGGTTGCCGGTCAGCGCCGCCAGCGGCCCGGGCGGCAGGTTGTCGGGAATGGCGAAGGTGCGGTCGCGGCAGCCGGTGCGCGGACCGATCAGCACCACGCCGCCGAAGGCGTTGAGGCTCGCCTCCATGGCGGTGTCGACTTCCGACAGCGTGGGGATGACGACGAGGTCGTAGCCGTCGAGCGCCTGGCCCGGCCGCAGGAAATCGACGTCGAGGCCGAGCCGCCGCAGCGCCTCGTACCAGCGGAAGGTCAGCTCCATCGGCCGGAAGTCGGCGCCGAGCGGCTGGATGGCCGCCGCCCAGTGGCTGGGATAGTCCATGACGATGGCCACCCTCGCCTGCCCCACCGCCGGCAGGTCGCCCAGCGCGGCGATGTCGGCCGCCACGGCCTGCACCTCCCGCCCACCCGGCGACAGCTCGTCGAGGCCCGGCAGGTTGAGGCCGGAGTGCATCTGCTCCTGTGCCGTCGTCGCCTGCCGCCAGCGGAAGTAGCTGACGAGCTCGGCGCCATGGGCCAGCGCCTCCAGCGTCCACAGCCTGACCATGCCGGGCTTGGGCACGGCATTCCACGGCGCCCAGTTCACCGGCCCCGCCTGCTGCTCCATGACGCAGAAACGCCCCCGGCCAACGGCGCGGTATAGGTCGTGGTTGAAGGGCGCGACATCCGGATGCGAGGTCTCGGCCCAGCGGGTCCGCTCGGCATCGCTGAAGGCGAATACTTCCAGGAACCCAGTGGGGTAGCTGTCCCAGGCGGCCACATCCATGCTGTCGGCCGCCGCGAAGTGGTCGAAGTCGGAGAAGAAGCCCATGAAGTTGTGGGTGACCCAGCGCCCCGGCGAATGGCGGCGGATGATCTCCGCCTGCATGGCATTGTAGGTGGCCACCTGCTCGGAGGCGAAGCGCCAGAAATCCATGCGGGCCGACGGGTTCGGGTCGGTCACCGTCAGGTTGGGCAGCGTCACCTCGCCGAAGCTGCCCACCTCCATCGACCAGAACACGGCGTTCCAGGCGGCGTTGAGCTGGTCGGCCGACTGGTAGTGGCGGCGCAGCCAGCCCTGGAACGCCCGGAGGTCTTCCGGCCCCCAGGACATGGTGGTGCCGTGGCAGCCGAACTCGTTGTCGGTCTGCCAGCCGACGAGGCCGGCATGGCGGCCATAGCGGCGGGCCAGCGCCTCGGTGATGCGGGCGCTTTCCTTCCACCAGCGCTCGGAGGAAAAGGTGTAGTGGCGCCGCGAGCCGAAGCCGCGCACCCGCCCCTCCGGATCGACCGGCAGGATGTCCGGGCACTCGTCCACCAGCCACTTCGGCGGCGTGGCGGTCGGCGTGCCCAGGATGATCTTCAGCCCGGCGCCGGCCAGCACGTCGAAGGCGCGGTCGAGCCAGCCGAAGTCGAACCGATCGCGCGACGGCTCGATGCGCGACCAGGCGAACTCGCCGATCCGGACATGCGTGATGCCGATGTCGCGCATGCGCCTGGCGTCGCGCTGCCAGCGGCTCTCGTGCCAGTGTTCCGGATAGTAACAGACGCCCAACATGTCACGCCCTCGCGCGGCGGTCCGCCGCATATGATGAAAATCACGTCGGCGGGCCTGATGGTTCCCGCCTCGCACTGGTCTTGGACGGGGCCGACCGCCGGCAGCCTCAGCGGAGCCGCCGCCCGGCGGCGTCGAACAGGAACGCGCGCCCGGCCGGCAGGCCGACCGTCAGCTTTTCCCGGGCGGCCGCGTGGCGAGCTTCGTCCCGCTGGATGATCACCCGCTCGCCCGGCGCCACCTCGGCATAGACGTAGCTGGTGGCCCCGAGGTGCTCGACGACGTCCACCTCGACGGTGAGGTCGGCGTCGCCCTCACCCGCCCCGACGAAGTGCTCGGGCCGGATGCCGAGGCTGACCTCGCCGCCGACCCCGGCGCTGCCGTCGGCGACCGGCAGGGTGAGGCGAACGCCCGCTTGGCCGGTTAGCGCGACGGTGACGCGGCCGGCCTCCGCCGCCTCGATGCGCGCCGGCAGGAAGTTCATCTTCGGCGAGCCGATGAAGCCGGCGACGAACATGTTGGCCGGATCGTCGTAGAGATCGAGCGGCCGGCCGACCTGCTCGACGATGCCGGACCGGAGCACGACGATCTTGTCGGCCAGCGTCATGGCTTCCACCTGGTCGTGCGTCACATAGACGATGGTGGATTGCAGGCGCTTGTGCAGCTTGGCGATCTCGACGCGCATGTGCACGCGCAGCTCGGCGTCGAGGTTGGAAAGCGGCTCGTCGAACAGGAAGACCTTGGGGTTGCGCACGATGGCCCGGCCGATGGCGACGCGCTGGCGCTGGCCGCCGGAGAGCGCCTTCGGCTTGCGGTCCATCAGCGCGTCGAGGCCGAGCGTGCCGGCGGCGCCATCGACGCGGCGGGCGATCTCCGCCTTGTCGATGCCGGCGAACTTCAGTGCGAAGCCCATGTTCTCGCGCACCGTCATGTGCGGGTAGAGCGCGTAGCTCTGGAACACCATGGCGATGCCGCGCTGCGAGGGGTCGACCTCGTTCATCCGGTCGCCGCCGATGCGGAGCTCGCCGGAGGTGATGTCCTCGAGGCCGGCGATCATCCGGAGCAGCGTCGACTTGCCGCAGCCCGACGGACCGACGAAGACCACGAACTCGCCGGGCTCGATGGTCAGGTCGACGCCCTTGATGATCTCCAGCGTTCCGAAGCTCTTGCGGATATCGGTCAGTTCAACGGCGGCCATCGCGGATTTCCTATTTCACGGAGCCAAGCATGCCCTGCACGAACTGGCGCTGCATGACGAAGAAGATGAAGAGGGTGGGCAGGGTCGCGAGAATGGTGCCGATCATCACCACGCCGAAATCGGGCGTGTAGGCCGACGCCAGCGACGACACCACGAGGGTGATCGTCTTGGTCTCGTTGGACTGGAGCACGATCAGCGGCCAGAGGTAGTTGTTCCAGCTGGCCATGAACACGATGATGATCGCCGCCGCGTAGGTCGAGCGCATCACCGGCATGTAGATGTAGAGGAAAATCTGCCATTCCTTCAGCCCGTCCACCTTGGCCGCGTCGCGCAGTTCCACCGGGAAGGCCTTGGTCGACTGGCGGAAGTAGAAGATGATGAAGGCCGAGGCGATGCCGGGCAGCACGATGGCGATGTGCGTGTCGATCAGGCCGGACTTGGCCATCATCATGAACAGCGGGATCATCAGCGCCGCGAACGGCACCATCAGCGTCAGCAGCACCAGCGAGTAGACGCGGTCGCGCATCCGCGACTTGAACATCTCGAAGCCGTAGCCGGCCAGCGACGAGATGACGATGGTCATCGCCGTCGCCATCAGCGACACCTTGATGGAGTTCCAGAACACCAGCGGCGCGTCGACCTGGGCGAAGAAGTTGCCGACGTTGGCGGCGAAGGCGTGTCCGAAGGTGGCCTTGCCGCCGAGGATGTCGATCGACGTGTTGGTCGAGCTGATGACCATCCAGGCGAAGGGAAACACCGACAGGAAGGCGGCGATGCCGATGAACAGATACTGGATGGCGTCGCCGACGAAGCGCGAAACGTTCATGACCGGTCCCTCGCGGCGTAGAACTGCAGGAAGGAGAGCAGCGCCACCATGAGAACGATGACGTAGGAGATGGTCGCCGCATAGCCGAAGCTCGGCATGTAGCGGAATGTCAGGTTGTAGATGTAGAGCGACAGCGTCAGCGTGGCGTCCGACGGCCCGCCCTTGCCTTCGGTGAGGTTGTAGACCTCGTCGAACAATTGCAGCGTGCCGATGGTCGAGGTGATGGTGGTGAACAGGATCACCGGCTTCAGCATGGGCACGGTGAGGCGCGTGAAGCGCGCCCAGGCCGGCACGCCGTCGATGCGGGCCGCCTCGTAGACCGACCTGTCGATGTTCTGCATGGCCGCGAGATAGAAGATCATGTTGTACCCCGTCCACCGCCAGGTGATGGACAGGATGACCAGGACCTTGGCCCAGAACGGCTCGGTGAGCCAGCCGATTGGCGCTGCGATCAGGCCGACGGCGAGAAGGGCGGCGTTCACCACGCCGTCGGCGGCGAACATGCTCTTGAACAGCACCGAATAGGCCACCAGCGAGGTGACGCAGGGCAGGAAGATCGCCGTGCGGAACAGGCCGATGAACTTCAGGCGATCGTTGTTGAGCACCGAGGCGAGCATCAGCGCCAGGGTGATCATGATCGGCACCTGCACCACGAAGAACACCACCGTGTTGGTGAGCGCCGAGATGAAGACCGGATCGTTCCACAGCCGGACTATGTTCCCGAACCCGGCGAACTTCATCATCATGCCCTTGCCCGAATAGAAGGACAGGTAGAGCGATCGGAAGATGGGATAGACGAGATAGATCGCGATCAGCGCGACCGACGGGGCGATGAACAGCCAGCCGTTGATGTCGTAGCTGCGCTTCAGTCCGTTGGCTCTGGCGGTGGTCATGGATCGACTTTCGGGCATCGGCGTCGGTCGGGACGCGCCGCGGCCGGGGGGAGGCCGCGGCGCCCCTTGGGCATCGTCCGACCGGAGGAGATCGAGATCGGGACGATGATGCGGGAAGACGGCGCCCGGAGCGCGCGCCGACGAGAGCAACTTCGGCAAGCGTCCGAAACTGCGGTGAGCCGGGCACGCGCCGGCGACCGCATGCATCGATCCGGCCGGCGAATGCCCTCGGAGCGCCGGGCGACACCGCGCGGCGCTCCGGAGCCTGGGGTGGCTTACTGAATCTGGCCTTGCGCCTGGGCCTCGATCGACTTCAGCACGTCGTCGATCGGCTCGCCCTTCAGCACCTGAGGCAGGTGCCCCATGACGGCGGTGTCGATCTCGGTGGTGAAGGCGCCGTAGTTGACGGCCGGCACCTCGGCCAGCCAGGTAGCGAAGCGCTGCCACACCTTCTCGCCGCCGAAGAACGCGTCGGCAGTGCCATAGGCATCGCCCGTCCGGGCGGCCAGCAGCGAGCCCACGGCGCCGCGCTCGGTGAGGATCTTCTGGTAGAAGTCGACGTCCTTGGCGAAGATCTCGTTCAGGAAGTCGATCGCCTCATCCTTCTCGGCCGAAGCGTCGAGCACGTACCAGCTGGAGCCGCCGAGGTTGGAGGCGTGACCCTTGCCGTCGGTCGTGAAGCTCGGAATGGGCGCGAGGCCCCACTTGCCGGCCTGATCGGCCTGCGCCTTGATGGTGCCGGTGATCCACACGCCGCTCATCACGGTGGCGACGTCGCCCGAACCGATCGAACCGGCCCATTCCGTCCAGCCCGACAGCGTCTTCACCACGCCGGCGTTGATCAGCTTGCTTTCCACCTCAAGGCTCGCCTTGAGCGCGGCGTTGTCGGTGATGGTCAGGTTGTCCTGGTCGTCGACGTACCACTTGCCCTGCGACTGCATCATGATGCGGATGAGGTCGGCGCCGTTCGGGTCGATGGCGACCATCTTCTTGCCGGTCTTCTCGGACACCGCCTTGCCGATCTCGACGTAGCGGTCCCAGGTGATGTTCTCCATGTCGGCCGGCTTGAAGCCCGCCGCCTCGAGATAGTCCTTGCGGTAGAACATGCCGGCGACGCCGGTGTCGAACGGGATGCCGTAGACGTCGTCGCCGACGGTCATCAGCTTGACCTTGTAGGGCGCAAAGGTGGTGTAATCGACCTTGTCGGTCAGCGCGGCGAAGGCGCCGGGGAACGACTGGAGGTATTTCTGGGCGCCATAGTCCTCGATCAGCACGATGTCCGGCAGCGCCTGGGTGGTGCCGGAAGCAAGCCCGGTCTGTAGCTTCTGTTCGACGTCGCCCTTGGCGAAGTCCACCACCTTGATCGTGGTGCCCGGATGCTTGGCGGTGTAGCGGGCACCGGCCTCCTGCATGATGGCGCCGTTGAAGTTCGGGTCCCAGCACCAGACGGTGATCTCGCCGGCCATGGCGGAACTGGACAGAAGCAGGCTGGCGCCGACGAGCGCGTAATACGGACCCTTCATGGAACGGGACATGGTTTCCTCCCTTGAACGATGGCACCGCGGCACCTACCCGCCGCGTCAGTGATTTTTTACTGATGCAACAGCCATCGATCAAGAGAAATTTCTCTAAATGACCGGAGAAAATTCAGTGAATAAATCCGTATCCGTCACTCCGGCGCCCGGCAGCTGGCACGGACCATCAGCTCCGTGGCGATGCGCACCTGCCGGCCGAAGGCGCGGCCGGCGAGCCGTTCGAACAGCAGATCGACGGCCGTCTCGCCGATATGCTCGGCATGGATGCGGATGGTGGTGAGCGGCGGCGCCAGGAACTGGGCCACCGGAATGTCGTTGAACGAGGCGATGCCGATATCGTCGGGAATGCGAAGGCCGCGCTCCTGGATGGCGCGATAGGCGCCGATGGCCATGTTGTCGTTGGAGGTGACGATGGCGTCCGGCGGCGCCGGCAGCGACAGCATCTCGTGGGCCAGCCGATAGCCGTCTTCCAGGCGGTGGCTCTGCCCGGCGCCGCTGTCGGCCAGGAGCACCATGTCGGGGTCGAAGCCGCCGTTGGCCTTCTGCCAGTCGATGTAGGCGGCGCAGCGCCACTCGCCGAACTGCCGCGTCTCGCCGTCGATGTAGTCCGAGCTGCCGATGAAGCCGATGCGGCGATAACCGCCCGCCTTGAGGAAGTTCAGGATCTTCAGCGTGGCGACGCCCATGTCGGAGAACACGCTGTCGAGAGCGTCGTCATGCGGGTCGAAGTCGGCAAACACCACGTGCCGCGCATGGCTGCGCAGCCAGGCGATGTCGCGGATGCTGTGCTTGCCGATGACGATGACGCCCGCCGACGCGGCGAGCTGCTGTGCATCCGGCAGGCCGTCGGGGTGGAAGGCCTTGCTGACCTCGGCGTTCAGCTCGCGGCAGCGGTTCTCGATCCCCAGGCGGACGCCGACGTAATAGGGGTCGGCGATCTCCTCCGAGGGATCGAGAAAATGCACGATGATCAGCCGGGCCGGCTGGCCCGCCTCGGCCGCGGTGGCCGCCTTGGAGCGGTTGCGCGGCGTTTCGTAGTTCAACGCCTCCGCCGTTTCGATGATCGCCTGCCGCTTGGCCGGGGACATGGTCAGCGAGGGGTCGTAGTTCAGCACCCGCGACACGGTGGTTGCGGATACGCCAACCGCCTTGGCAATCTCTTTGATCGTAACCATTCTCGATTCCAGATGACTCTGGACCCGAGTCTAGCACAGCCATCACCAGAGAAAAATCAGTGATGTGGACGGTCGCAGTCGCTTCGGGCCGCGATC